>Ga0182741_1005149_pt1 | contig 12319 bp, 8 predicted proteins | sample eDN5th37CBELigOP_FD_128874 | JGI IMG/M metagenome (GOLD analysis project Ga0182741, IMG submission 128874) | Enriched Organic Plus compost microbial communities from Emeryville, California, USA - eDNA 5th pass 37_C BE-Lig OP (version 2) (version 2) ...
CGGCGCGGTTGGCGACGACGCACCTGATCGATCGAGGATGCAAGAAGATCGGCATCGTATCCGGGCGGCAGGAGATCCAGACCGGGGGCGAGAGACTTCGGGGTTATCTCGACGTCATCGAGGAGCGTGGCCTGGAACCTTTGGTGGGGGAGGGTGCATTCAGGATCGAGGCCGCCGCGGAGGCGACCCGGAACCTGCTCGACGAGCATCCGGATCTTGACGGGTTGGTGGTCGCCAACAACCTGATGACGATCGGTGCATTGGGGGTGCTACGGGAGAAGGGCAAGCGAATTCCGGAGGATGTCCGGCTGGTCAGCATCGACGATCCGCCGTGGGCAGGACTTGTCGCGCCGGCGCTCACGACCCTGGCACAACCGACCCAGCAAATGGCGACGGGCGCGTTCGATCTCCTCGTTGAACGGATCGCCAGCCAAAGAAAGCAGTCACGGTTCGTTATTTTTCATTTCGAGCTGATTGTTCGGGATTCGAGCGGCGACGGCACAGTCCTGTCGCAGGCGTCGGTCAATTGGGGTGGTATCGAGTCGACCTGAGAGAACGGAGGAGTCATGACACCATTCAACGGGCTTGGGATGCATCTGGGTAACCTGTCGCGGCTGTCGAATGCGGAGACGCGGTCGATCAGCGCGGAGAACTTCACCGGCGCGAAGGGTGAGGGCGGCAAGGCGACGGAGGGGACCGGCGCGGACGCTGCGCGAGAGCTGGGGCAGGGATGGAAGGTCTCCCCGAGCATCAATATCCAGCCGAACGAGACGGCGACGCTCGCGGAGATCGACGGGCCGGGCGCGATCCAGCACATCTGGCTGACGGTCCACCCGACGTGGTGGCGCCGGCTCGTCCTTCGGATGTACTGGGACGACGAGGAGGCGCCGTCGGTCGAGGTGCCGCTCGGCGACTTCTTCGCCAATGGCTGGTGCGAGCGCTGCAACATCAGCTCGTTGCCGGTCGCGGTGAACCCGGCGGGTGGGTTCAACAGCTATTGGGAGATGCCGTTCCGCAAGAAGGCCCGGATTACGGTCGAAAATCTCATCCCGGAGGAATGCAAGGGCTTCTATTACCAGGTCGACTATACGCTCACTGACGTGCCGGAGGACGCCGCGTACCTGCATGCGCAGTGGCGACGGTCCAACCCGCTGCCGTACAAGGAGGTCCATACGCTGCTCGACGGCGTGCAGGGGCAGGGCCACTACGTCGGCACCTACATCGCCTGGGGCGTGAACAACCGGGGCTGGTGGGGCGAAGGCGAGATCAAGTTCTACATGGACGGCGACACCGACTGGCCGACCATCGCTGGCACCGGCACCGAGGATTACTTCGGCGGCGCCTGGAATTTCGAACACCCGCAGGGACAGTACGGGACGTATTCGACCGCCTTCCTTGGCCTGCCGCAGGTCATCATTCCGGACGGGCTGTACAAGAGCCAGCAGCGATTCGGCATGTACCGCTGGCACGTGCAGGATCCGATCCGATTCAAGGAGGACCTGCGGGTCACGATCCAGGCCCTCGGCTGGCGATCGCCGCTCGAAGGGAAGTTGCGGTACCTGCCGCTGCAGGACGACCTTGCATCGACCTCGTTCTGGTACCAGGCGGAGCCGCACGCGCCGTTCCCCGAGCTGGGTGACGCAAACCATCTGGAAGTGATCTAGAACCTGAGCGTAACGAACGACCCCGTCGTGAGGGCCGTAGCTGCGGGGCAGTGCCGGCCCGATCGACCCGGGAGGAACCTACCATGACCGACCGACAGCCCCAGGAAGTGATTCTGGTGTCCAGCGGCGACTTGCGCCATGCCGCGAATACCACATGCTGGCCGGCGCAGGCGGAGCTCGAAGAGGGCTTTGCCGCCGCCTGCCGTGAGATGGGCGTGGAGGTCCGGCGTGGCCATCCGGTCGACCCGGATCTGGGCCACGGCTTCATCACCAGCCAGAAACACGGGATGGATATCTTTCGGAACATCGACCCCGACGTGCCGCTGGTCGTCGCGATCGGCGCGTGGCAGTACACGCATCACGTCCTCGCCGGGCTGGAATCACACCGTGGGCCGATTTTGACGGTTGGCAACTGGAGCGGACAGTTCCCGGGGCTTGTCGGACTGCTGAACCTGAACGGCTCGCTGGTCAAGGCGGGCGTTGACTTCTCTACGCTCTGGTCGCTTGACTTCACGGACGACTTCTTCACGAATGGGCTGAAGTCGTGGCTGGAAACCGGCAAGGTCGAGCACGACCTGTCGCACGTCCGGCTGGCCGACGGCGTCAAGCTCCCAGCCGAGACGGCGGAGCTGGGGCAGCGGCTCGGCGAGGAGCTGCGTCGCGACAAGGCGATTCTAGGGGTGTTCGACGAGGGATGCATGGGCATGTACAACGCCATCATCCCTGACCACCTCCTGCACCCGACCGGTGCCTACAAGGAGCGCCTGTCGCAATCGGCGCTGTACGCCGCGATGCAGAACGTGACCGATGAGGAGGCGCAGGAGGTCCGGCAGTGGCTGGACAACGCGGGCATGACGTTCGTCACGGGCGAGGACCCGGAGAACGACCTCACCGATGACCAGCTCCTGCAGCAGTTCAAGATGTATATCGCGGCGACGCGCATCGCCCACGATTTCGGATGCGACGCGATCGGCATCCAGTACCAGCAGGGATTGAAGGACCTCACACCGGCGTCGGACCTCGTCGAGGGATTGCTCAACAACGTCGAGCGACCGCCGGTGCGGCATGGCGAGACCGGCGAAGTGCTCTACGAGGGTCAGGCGCTGACCCATTTCAACGAGGTTGACGAGTGCGCCGGGCTCGACGGGCTGGTGACGAACCGCGTCTGGACCGCGCTCGGGCTGGAGCCGGAGAACACGTTGCACGACGTCCGTTGGGGCGAGCACGTGCAGGGGCCGGACCGGGACGGGAACGAGCTGGATGATTTCGTCTGGCTGTTCATGATTTCCGGTGCCGCGCCGGCGAATCACTTTGTGGATGGCTATCGCAGCGCCCGCAGCGAGCGGCAGCCACCGATGTTCTTCCGGCTTGGCGGGGGGACGTTGAAGGGGGAGAGCAAGCCCGGCGAGATCGTCTGGAGCCGGGTGTTCGTCGAGGGCGACGCGTTGCATATGGACATCGGGCGCGGGAAGGCCGTGGCGCTGCCGGAGAGCGAAGTCCAGCGGCGGTGGGATTCGACCGACCCAACGTGGCCGCAGATGAACGCCGTCCTCTACGGCGTCGGGCGCGATGAGCTCATGGCGCGGCACCGGGCGAACCACATCCAGGTCGCCTACGCGCCGGACGCCGAGGCGGCGAATCGGGCGCTGGCGGCGAAGGTGGCGATGATGCAGGAGATCGGCGTGCAGGTCCACCTGTGCGGTACCGACAACGGCCTGGTGGATTAGACGCGACGATCGAACCTGCACATTTGCCCTACGGAGGGAGGAGCGCCTATGGCCGGGGACCTTTTGCTGGGGATCGATATCGGCACCTACAGCTCGAAGGGCGTGCTCTGCACGGCCGACGGTGAGGTGCTTGCCAGCCACGTCGTCGAGCACGGCGTCAGCCTGCCGCGTCCGGGATGGGTCGAGCAGGACGCCGACGGCATCTGGTGGAACGACGCCGTCGAGATTTGCCGAACGCTGGTCGGTGACGAGTATCCCGCCGACCGGATTGCCGGCGTGGCCGTGAGCGCGATCGGGCCCTGCATGCTGCCGGTCGACGAGGGCGGGACCCCGTTGAGGCCAGGCGTGCTGTACGGGATCGACACCCGCGCGCACGAGGAGATTGCCTGGCTGAACGAGGAGTTCGGCGAGGAGGCGCTCTTCGAGCTGGGCGGCATGGCGCTGACGTCGCAGGCGGTCGGGCCGAAGATCCTGTGGCTGAAGAACCACGAACCGGAGGTCTATACGCGGACGCACAAGATCCTGACGGCGAGCTCGTACCTGATCCACCGGCTTACCGGCGAGTACGTCATCGACAAGCACACCGGGGCGCATTCGAACCCGCTGGTCGATATCGACGCGCTGGCCTACGACGACCGGTTCGCCGAGCCGATTATCGAGACGTCGAAGTTGCCGGACCTGAAATGGTCGACCGAAATCGCCGGGACGGTGAGCGATCGTGGCGCGGAAGAGACCGGGCTGAAGGCCGGGACGCCGGTGACGGCCGGCGCCGTCGACGCGGCGGCGGAGGCGCTGAGCGTCGGCGTGACCGAGCCGGGCGACCTGATGGTGATGTACGGCACGACACTGTTCTTCATCCTCGTCACGGATCGGCCGATCCCGGACGAACGGATGTGGGCGACGGGGTACGTCCTGCCGGGGATGTACGACATCGCCGGCGGAATGGCGACGTCCGGCGCGATCACGCGATGGTTCCGGGACGAGTTCGCCGCCGCCGAGATGACCGCCGAGGCCGAGGGCGGCCCGAACGCCTACGCGGCGCTGGCCGAGGCGGCTAGCAAGGTGCCTGCCGGGTCGGAGGGGTTGATCTGCCTGCCGTACTTCGCCGGGGAGCGGACGCCGATTCAGGACCCGGATGCGCGGGGTGTCTTTGCCGGGCTGACGCTGTCGCACACGCGGGCGCATATGTATCGGGCAGTGCTGGAAGGGACCGCCTACGGGGTGCGCCACAATGTCGAGACATTCCGGGACATGGGCGCCGAGCCGAAGCGGTTGGTTGCCGTCGGGGGTGGGGCCAACAACCGGCTCTGGCTGCAGACAGTGACCGATGTGACCGGCGAGTCGCAGGTGGTGCCGGAGCGGACGGTCGGCGCGTCCTACGGCGACGCGATGCTGGCCGGATTGGCGACGGGACTGGTTCCGGACGTGGAGACGCTGCGCAGGGACTGGGTGAAGGTCGCCGAGGTGCTGGAGCCGGATCCTGAATCGGCCGCTCGATACGACGAGTACTATCGCGTCTACCGCAGCCTCTACGAGAACGCGAAGGACGATCTCCACGCGCTGGCGCGGCTCGGGAACGTCGAGGTGTGACCCGACCAAGGTGATCATGATCACGCTCACCACACACACGGATATTGTCCCGGATCGTTCCGGGAGAACCGGAGACGGAGGGCGGCTGCTGGTCAGTCGCCCTCCTGCGTGTCTGCGGAAGCGTGCTTCTACCTTATACGCATTCTGGAGCGAAGAATGCGCCAGGGTGGCGCGTCCGATGACTCGTCCGGAGGGCGATCCGGGCCGGCATGAAGGCCCGCTCCCGCTTCTCGCCTCGCAAGTGGGCATGCGCGAATGGATATCGCCCTGCGGGCGATTGGGCCGGCATTCCTTCGGAAGCACGGCCCCTACACGGGACGGGGGCCTGAGCAGGACGGAACAGTGCGGCGGCACGGGTCGCGCGATGAGGGAAGCAGGCATCCGGCGGGTGCCTGTTTCTTGTTGCCTGATACGTGTGGAGAGGTCTCGGGATGGGTGGTGACACGAAGAAGCGCGTGCTGGTCACGGGGGCGAGCGGGAATGTTGGGGCGATGCTGAGCGCGCGGCTCGCGGAGACGTTCGATCTGGTGCTGACGGATGTCGATGAGGGTGAATCTGCGGAGGGATTCCCGATCCGGGCCGCCGATATCCGGAAGGTGGACAGTATCCGGGGGTTGCTGGACGGCGTTGACGCGATCGTGCATCTCGCCGGGGATCCATCGCCGTCCGCGACGTGGGAGAGTGTCTACGAGCTGAATATCGGTGGCACCCGGAATGTGCTGGAGGCTGCGCGGCTCGAGGGCGTCCCGCGGGTGGTGTTCGCGTCATCGAACCACGCGATGGGGATGTATGACCGGGACGGCGAATGGCCGGTCTACAACCATATGCTGCCGCGACCGGATTCGCTCTACGGTGTATCCAAAGTGTTCGGGGAGACGATCGGGCGGTTCTACCACGACGAGTACGGGCTGGAGTTCATCGCGCTGCGGATCGGCTGGTCGACCGAGAAGATCGACGAGCTGGACAAGGAGCTGCTGCACGCGATGTGGCTCAGTCCGGACGACACGGCGCAGGTGGTCCAGCGGGCGGTCGAGGCGGATGTCCGGTTCGGGATCTATTACGCGGTGTCGGACAACCCGAACCGGCGGTGGGACCTGACGAACACGATGCTGGAGCTGGGCTACCGGCCCAAGGACAGCTGGGACGCAACGCTGCACGAAGACGAGCAGGTGGTGGAGGGCGGACAACCGGCGGATCCGCAGTGGCCGAACGGGAGCTGAGGTCGCTCATTGAGCGACTGGCATAGATATCGCGACGTTTCGGACCGTGCCTCCGGGCACACGGCTGTTCGACATTGCAAGAACAGGAGACACTTCATGGGTATCCGTTCCCGAATTTCCGCTGGTCTGCTGGCCGCGACGCTCTCGCTGGGAGGCGGAGCTGCCATTGCCCAGGACAGCACACCGCAGGCGAGCCCACAAGGAACCGGGACCGAGCCGATCACCGTCAACCTGACCAATGTCGATGGTGATGTGGTTGCGAGCGCGACATTTACCGAGTCCGATTCGGGCCTGAATATCGTTGTGCAGAGCACGTCCGAGGGTTCCGGCAGTGGCCTGGAGGAAGGTGCGCACGGCCTTCACATCCACGAAACCGGTGTCTGCGATCCGTCAAGCGACACGCCGTTCGAGTCCGCGGGCGGGCATTTCAATCCGACCGATGCCATGCACGGTGACCTCGAAGACGAGGACAGCCACGCTGGCGACCTCGGCAATATCGAGGTCGATGCGGAAGGTACCTTCGGTGCAGACATCACGACCGACAAGCTGACGCTGGAGGCGGGTGCCGAGAACAGCCTCGATGACGAGGACGGCAGCGCGATCGTCATCCACGCCGGAGAGGATGATTTGTCGACGGACCCGTCCGGCGAGAGCGGTGACCGGGTTGCGTGCGGCGTGATCTTCCCGGCAGACGATGCTGCCGCGACGCCGGCCGCCGACGGCTTGGACGCGACGCCCGAAAGTACGCCGGTGAGCTAACGACCGGATTGTGACATCTATGGAAAGCGCAACGGGACCCGGAGGAAAACTCCGGGTCCCGTCTCGTTTCGGTAGGGTGGTGGACGATCAGTCTGCCTGAATCGGCAGCGCAGCGGACCAGTGCCCGCACTTCGCCGCGAGGGTGCGGCGGATGCGCCGGGTCTCATCGGCGAGCTCGACAAAGCTGCTCGCTCTCGTCAGCTCACCGAGCTCATGGAGGGCATCGGCCAGCGTCGTGAGGGCGGCCGGCAGGATGTCGTCAATGACGTCACCGCTGGCCGTGTCGGCGTCCGGCTGCTCGCGCCAACCCTCCGGGGTCCTCCACCTGCTCGCGAGCGTGTCTCCCAGTGTTCGTGCCCGGTGGAGCCACTGGGTGTCGTTTGTCACCCGGTGCGCCTCGATGAACGCGGCCAGGATGGCGGCCTGATCGCCCAGCCAGGGGGAGCCGTCGGTGCGGACATAGCCTCGCTCGTCAACGAAGCGGCCATCGACGAGAGCGTCGAGCGTGCGTGTCGCGGCCGCCGCATCGACCGATTCGATCCAGCGGGATGCCACCAGCAGCCAGCGGAGGGTTTCTGCCTGGCTGCCTAGGGTCCCCGACGAAATAGCCTGTGGCACGGGACGCCGTTGCCGGATCGTCCGGAGCTGCGTTCGGCCGCGTACCAGCCGGCTCTTCAGGACATCGATCGGCTCATGGCTGTATTCCGTCAGGTTGTCAGCCGCGACCACCTGCCGGAGAGCTTGCCGGTTGTCGATCGGCTGGATGTTGTAGTGCAGGGTCACGACCTGCAGGAGCGAGGGCTCGATCCCGGTGCGTACTTCCTTGAAGGTCCAGGTGTAGTAGTCGGTGTCGGATCCAAGCGCGTCCACGCCGTCCCGGAGCGCTGCTTCGCAGAACCTGGCTGTCTGGCGGCCAATATCCCGGTACGCCTGCTCGTCGAACATCTCTCCCGCCCGAGCGTAGACCGCCGCGAGACGGGCGTTCAGCGGAACCGGCTTCTCGAAGTGGGGCACGACCCAGCCTCGATCCCGCGCACAGCGATGGAAGCCGCGATCGAGCTGGTCGTTGATCCCGCCGCGCAGCAGGGCGTTCAGCGTCTTGCGCAGCCACTGTTCCAGGTCGGCTGGCAGGCTGTCGCGTTCCTTTGCCTCCAGCATCTCCCAGAGCAGCGTCGGGTGCGGATGCTTCGGCAGCTCGTTCAGCCCTCCGCGCTCCATATCCAGCATCTCACGGAGCGCATCGACGTCGCCGTTGGCAAGCGCATCTGCCGGGGGCCCATTCTCCGCAAGCAGCCGCGCATCGTCCTGAAAAGCGGCGGCATCAGACGCATACGTCTCGGCCACGGACTCGACAAGCGAGGCGAGCGAGGGGTAGGTGTCGTCACCCTCGACGTTCATCGTGCAATAGGTAAGGAACGGCCGGGCATCGTGAGTCAGGAACACGAACAGGGGTGGTCCCCAGGTTCCCGTTAGCGCGACGGCAGCCCGACGCCATCGGGCCGCGAGATCGGGACGATCGTTCGGGTCGACGAGGACCGGGATGACCTGTTCCGTCATCACCGATGCCAGCGCCGGGTCCCGCTGCAGCTGGAGCGCGACCCGCTGGGCGGTATTGGTCCAGAACGGTTCGGTGAGGACCAGCATCGGCATGCGCCGTTCGCTGGCCTCCTTGCAGCCGTCGTCCCAGGTGCGCCAGGCGATTGCCGACCGGATGTCGGGCAGGGAGGTATTCGTGGCCGGACCGGCGGTCGGAAGGGTGAGGTCCAGCATGGGGCGTTGGGTCGGTCGCATGGGGCTCCGTTCGTTTCCCTGGAAAGAGCAGGTGGAGATGGATCGGTCCATCCCCACCTGCCATGATGGCGAGCCAGCGTGCTAGCTGAACGCCTGCGAATCCTCGAGGTCGATCTTGTTCTGGAGCACCGCGTCGGCGGTCCAGTAGGACAGGGTCCAGATCGTCTCGGTCGGGTTGTGGCCCGACATGGTCGGGAGCAGGGCGCCACCGCCGACCAGGATGTTCGGGACTTCCCAGAGCTGGCCGTACTTGTTGGTGGCGGACATCGACGGATCGTCGCCCATGCGCAGACCACCGCAGTCGTGCGTCATCGACGCGCTCGGGTTCGGCCGCTCGTTGCCCCAGACGCGGGCAGCGCCGGCAGCCTGGAGGATCTCGGTGGCCTTCTGGAAGATGAACCGGGACATCCGGATCTCGTTCTGCTTGACCTGGCGATGTACCCGGGCCGCCGGGACGCCGAACCGGTCGACGTAGTTCGGGTCGAGGTCAATGTAGGAGGACTCGTACGGCATCGGCTCCTGCAGGATCTGGAGGCTGATGATGCGGTTGAAGTTCTCCTTCCAGTAGTCCTTGTAGCCCCGGCCCCAGCGCGGAACATCGGGCGGATGGATCCGGTAGGCCTCGAGCGGGTGACGCTGGCTCGGGGAGCCGATGAATCCGCCGCGGATGAAGAAGTCCTCATCGGACAGCTGCATCTTCTCTTCGGCGGCGTTCTCGCCGTTGTAGTCGTCGAGCCCCTGGCGCTGGACGGCGGGACCAGCCCAACCGTTCAGGTAGCGGTCGTCGAAGTAGGCGCTCACGCTCGGGCCGGCACGGTTGATGAAGTACTTACCGACCTGGCCTCCGCCGGTGATGCCGGAGTAGAGGAGGGTGCGCACGTTCTGGTAGGTGTAGGCGCCCATGTAGAAGATGTCGCCCGGCTGCGTGTGCAGCTCGCCGGTGATCAGGTCGATGTAGTCAACGCTGACCGCGCGGCCGTCCTCGTGGTTGATCCGCAGCACATGGCTGTTGGCGCGGATCTCCATATTCCCGGTCTCGAGCGCGGTCGGGAGCAGGGAGACGAGCGAGCTGCCCTTGGAGTCGTTCCAGCAGCCATAGGACGTACAGAAGGCGCAATAGCTGCAAGCGGGGCGCTCGTTGCCGTCCGGGTTGGTGTACGGCTCGGTGTTGATCGCCGTGGCGACGTGGAACGGCTTCAGGCCGAGCTCGAGCGCACCCTCGCGGAAGGTGAGGTCCGTTGCGTTGTCACGCAGCGGCCGCATCGGGAAGTCCTTCTGGCGCGGCGCCTCGTACGGGTTGCCTTCATCCGGGTTGACCGGGCGAATCTCGCCCTGGATGTTGCCGGGGAAGCCGCCGATGCCGACGTGGTACTCCGTCTTCTCGTAGTAGGGCTCGAGGTCGTCGTAGGTGATCGGCCAGTCCTGGATGTTGGCGCCATCCTCTTCCAGGTAGCCGAGCCGCTCGGGTCCGTACATCTCGTCGATGGTGGAGCGGACGCGGAAATCGTCCTCGTAGTACCGCCATGACTGGCCGGACCAGTGGACCGACGCGCCGCCGACCATGTTCGCCATCCGGTTCGCGGCCGGACGCGCGACCGACTTGTCGTCCGTGCGGAAGGTCATCGCCACTTCGCTGGAGCTCGGGACGAGCTCGGCGCGCTGGACGAAGCGCAGGGTGTCAAAGGTGCGGCCGGAGAAGTCGTCCGTCGTCCGGTACTCACCGCGGTCGAGGGCGACGACCGAGTACCCGGCCTTGGCGAGCTCGGTCGAGATCGGACCGGCGGCCGCGCCGTACCCGATGATGACAACGTCTTTCTTGGGAAGCTGGGCCATGATGGCTCTCCTTCAGTGATGTCCCCGATGCCTACAGGTCCGCAATGCTCTGGACGGGCAGGTCGAGCGGCTCGAACGATGTCTGCTGCTCTTCCGTGTGGACGTAGTACGGTCCGCCGTAGCGCAGCGACTCCCAGACCGCCTTGTCGCGGTTTCCGCCGTATGCCGGGTCCGCGAAGAGGCCCTCGATCGTATGGGTGAGGACGATGTTCAGGAATTCCGACACGTCCGCGATCTGCGGGGCATCACCACCGGCGAGCATCGGTACTCCGGCGACCGTTCCGTCCCCGGCGGATTCCTCAGTGCCGGCGGCCGAATCGGCGAGCGCACCCGTGCTGCCGCTTCCCTGGCCACCGGTCCCGGCCGGGGTCGCCTGTTCCGCTGGCAGAGCCATTCCTTCGACGCCGAGATCGCCTTCTGGCGTCGCGGTGACGGGGGACGCTTCCGGTGAGGCCGATGCCGACCCGCCCGGAACGCCGAGATGGGTTTCGAGGAAGGCGAACTGCTGGTCGCTTTCCAGATCGGCGAAGTTGGCACCGAACTGCTCGTTGGACGCCTGGTCGACCCAGTCCAACCCGAGCCGATAGACCGGCTGGTACTGCGCGTAGGCACCAGAGAGCGCGCGGTCGATGTAGGTGACAACGCCGGCGTCACGCCCGCCGATGGTGTCATCGCTCGGCCAGATCTGTTCCGCAAGTGCTTCGAGGGTTGGCACCTCGCTTGGTGACAGGAAGGTGTACGCGGCGGACGAAGCGTCTTCCTGGGCCAGGAGATCACGGGTGTAGGCTCCCGTGACCGCCATAGCGGCGGCGGTGCCGAAGGTTCCCTTCAGGAAACTCCGGCGATTGATATCTGGCAATGATCTGGGCATGGTGGCTCTCCCATCAAGCGTTGCGGAACTCCCGGGTCGGGTGTCCCGACGAAGGATGTCGTCCGGGTCCTCTCGCGTCACCTCCTGGCTGGGTTGGAGTAGTTGACAGAATCTCCCGACATCTGACCCCCCAAATGTCGGGAAAAGCCGCATGGGCGTTGAGTCATGCTATCAACGGCCTGTCGTTTTGGGAATAGTTCCCATCAGCGAATGATTCCTGAAGGCTGCAACGAGCTCGTCAATGGTGACCGGGAGGAGTGGGCCTTTACGCAAGTGGTGGCGCGGAAAAAGACCCGGGCTGCCGGAGCTTTGAATAGCCCCGGCAGTCCGGGCGGCGTCCGTATGGATGGTCTTCAGTGATGAGGGTGCGCGTGAAGCGTTGCTTGCGACCTATCCGGAAGAACGGAGGAGCGACTCGACGTCGGCAACCGGGCCGAGGTGGGCCAGCTTGTCGGGGTTGACCACGGAATCGATCGCGGTGATGTATCCGTCAACGATATCGAGCGCAAGCACGCCGAGCAGACGATGTTCGCCGTCCACCACGATCGCCCCCGGGCCGCCATTGACCTCCGTGGGACGCAGGGAGACGCCGGGGATGACGGTCAGGAGGCGGATCCCGCGAAGGAAGACGCGGGCAACGCGATCGCGGCCGCGCAGCGGCTTCGAGGAGGCCGGAACCTTGCCACCGCCGTCACCGGTGAGCTGGACATCGCGGGCGAGCAGCGATTCGAGACCGGCGAGGTCGCCATGCTCGGCGGCGGCAAAGAACCGTCGCGCCAGCTCCTCGCGTTGCGACTCGGTGCTCTCGAAGCGGGGACGTCGATGCTCGATATGGCGCCGGGCGCGCGAGGTGAGCTGGCGGAC
>Ga0182741_1005151_pt1 | contig 12318 bp, 11 predicted proteins | sample eDN5th37CBELigOP_FD_128874 | JGI IMG/M metagenome (GOLD analysis project Ga0182741, IMG submission 128874) | Enriched Organic Plus compost microbial communities from Emeryville, California, USA - eDNA 5th pass 37_C BE-Lig OP (version 2) (version 2) ...
CGGCGCGCCCCGACACCGCCCACGAAGTCCGACGCGCCGTACGCGACGGCCGACGACAGCGCGAGGACGACTCCGAAACTCATGGATCCGAACCTAGGACCGGCGACGGTCCACCGTGAAGGGCCACATCTTGATCGGATGAGTGGTCCATTCGTAGCCTCGGGGTGTGACCGTGGACTGGCGGCGGGGCGGGCCCGACCTTCCGCTGATGCTCGAGAAGGGCGGGGCTCCGCTCGGCGAGCAGGTGCAGGACCAGTTGCGGGCCGCGATCCGCGATCGTCGCCTTGCGGCCGGCGAGCGCCTGCCGTCCACGCGCACGCTCGCCGAGCTGCTGGGTGTCTCGCGCGGCACGGTGGTCGAGGCGTACGAGCAGCTCGTCGCCGAAGGGTACCTCGAGTCGGAGGTCGGGTCGGGAACGCGGGTGGCGGCCGCGCTCACTGCGGGTGCGCGCGAGACGGATGCTGCGCCCGCGGTCGCGCCGCCGGAGCCCCCGCGCATCGAGGTCGACTTCGAGTACGGCATCCCCGACCTGCGCTCCGTGCCGCTCGGCGACTGGAGTCGAGCGCTCGTCGAGGCGACGCGCACGCTCCCCACCGCCGAGCTCGGCGACGAGACCCCGAGCGGGTCGAGGCATCTGCGCGAGGTCGTCACCGCGTACCACCGGCGGGTACGGTCGGGATTCGCGTCGCCCGAGGGCGCGGTCATCGTGTCGGGGTTCCGCCAGGGATTGACCTTCGCCCTCGCGGCGCTCGCGGGGAGCGGCATCCGTCGCATCGCCCTCGAAGACCCCGGCCCGCGCGAGCATGACGTCATCGCGCGCCGCGCCGGGCTCGAGGCAGTTCCGGTGCGTGTCGATGCGGAGGGCGTCGATGTGGAGCGCCTGCGTGCGAGCGGAGCGCGTGCCGTGCTGGTCACGCCGGCGCATCAGTGTCCTACCGGTGTGGCGCTGGCGCCGGCTCGCCGCCGCGACCTCATCGCGTGGGCGAACGAGGTCGACGGAGTCATCCTCGAGGACGACTACGACGCCGAGTTCCGCTACGACCGCCAGCCGGTGGGCTCGCTCCAGGGCCTCGACCCCGATCGCGTGATCGCCTTGGGCTCGGTGAGCAAGACACTCGCGCCCGCGATCCGGCTCGGCTGGGTGCTCGCACCCCGGAGATTCGTGCCGGGCATCGTCGAGGAGAAGCGACTCAGCACCCGCGGCGCCCCCGCGCTCGACCAGGAGGCACTCGCGCTGCTCATGGAATCGGGTCGCTACGATCGCCACCTGCGCCGGATGCGCGACATCTATCGCGCGCGACGCGACGTTCTCGCGGCGGAGGTCGAGCGTGCGTTCGGCCCGGGGCGGCTCGAGGGGCTGGCGGCCGGATGCCATGCTCTGCTGCGGCTGCCGGACGGCGCATCCGAGACTGCGGTTGCGGAGGCGGCCGTCGCGAGGGGCGTTCGCGTGAACGGGTTGGGTCGGTACCGCTTCGGCGAGACGGATGCCGCGACCGAGGCCGACCCGCTGCCGCCGGCGCTCGTGATCGGGTTCGGCAACGTCGACGAGGAGCGGATCCGGCGCGGCATCCGGGTCATCGATCGAGTCCACTTCCACCAGGAGAGCAACCGGAGAAATGTGAACGAGCCAATCCGTGCACGCGGGTGAAGTGATTTGGAAGATCCAAGCGAGGACGGCAAAACGGACGGTACCGTCATTCGATCGATGAAAATGCGTCAGCCACGTTGCTGAGTTTGCTCGTTCCTCTCCACCGAATGGTCTCTGGCATGGACTCAGAGATGCCTATGCGATGGGCGACCGACGAGCACCGAGTGTTGGTAGTAGGCATCTTCGTCGCTCAGAGAAGAGATGAAATCTGCAAGGCCTCGATATACACATTCGCGCAGCTTATAGGTGGGACCCGAATTTGCTCTCGTGCGATCGATGTAGACACGAAGGTTGTACGGTAGCCGTCGGACCAGTTGATCATCAGGATGATCGCCGTCATCCACTCGGTAAGCAGTGAGCGCAACCGGTGCGAGCACCTCGAACAGCTCGCGGACGATTCGCTGCTGGCCGATCTGGATGCTCGCCAGGCGTGGCCCGTCGATCACGTGGAACCAGATGAGCTGCTTCACCAGAGCGTTAAGCTTGTCCTGCACTTCGTCGCGTCGCAGCACTCCCTGCTCCAGGGTCGTCGAGTCGATGAACTGCGTTAGCATCGTGCTTCGTACCATGTCGAGCACGGCATGGTCTTCATCTGTGCCGGCATAGGCGGTCTTCGGCATGAACGTCAACAGATTCTCGAACGCACTAATGATCTCGGGTTCGAGTTCCCCTAGGGCCTCCGGCTTCGATGCGTACTCCAGGAAACGTTTTAGAGTTTCTGATTTCGGCTTGTAGTCAGCCAGAGGGATATGCCCTGAGCGATAGAAGTCCTCGATGTCGTGGACGGCGTACGATATGTCATCAGCCCAGTCCATCACCTGCGCGTCGAGTGACTGCTGAACTGGCTGCTCCGCATACGAGCGCCCGGGATCCTGGCCGGTGACCGTGAAGAGGACTTCTGCGTCGCAGTCATACGCCCCCCACTTCCGTGGCTTGAGGGCGTTCTCTCCGCGCAACCAAGGATACTTCGTGACCGCTCGAAGACTGCGATATGTCAGGTCGAGGCCCGGAGAATCCGCTCCCCGATGAGTCGCTAAGCGAGTGAGGATTCTGAACGACTGCGCGTTTCCTTCGAACCCGTCCTCAAGCTTGCATTTCGTACACGGGCTAGCAACGCGTTGCGCGTACGGACGAGCGCTGTTGCGATGAGACTCGCATGTAAGGAGCGCGTTCAGCTCCGCCTCGGCAGCGTGGCCGAAGGGCGGATGACCGAGATCATGCGCCAAGCACGCCGCCGCGATCGCGCTATGGTCGAAGCCCTCGGCGCCACCGCCGTGAGAAAGCTTCGAAACGATCGACAGGCCGACCTGTTCAACCTTGAGGCTATGCGTTAGTCGGTTGTGTAGGACGAGCTCCGGACGCCCAAGGGCGACCTGCGTGACGCCGCCGAGCCGCCGGAATGATTCGCTATACAGGATCCGGTCGCGGTCCCGATGGGAGGGGCTGCGGTGCGATGGATCATCCTCGTTCCGGCCGGACCGACGCTCGTAATCCGGCCCATACACGGCCGTCAAGGAACTCGAACGGTGTATCGCGGCGTAAGTGTGAGCTTCCGGGCGGCGATCAGCCCGTACAAAACGCGGCGGGCGTCCTCGAAAGTCAGATCGCGCGTTTCAACGAGCTCGTCAACGACTTCCTCGGTGCCTACTTCGACGGCACCCTGATGGATCTCGTTCAGAAGCTGCCGAGCATCTACCGCATCAATGACATCTGTCACGTCAACCCCATCCGTAACAATGGTCCCGAATTCGCAGTGAACATCATCCGGTGCACCCGCGTGTCATCTTTGCGCGGGGGTGCGACCACCCTGATCTCTCCGCCTCGCAAACTGACGGTGCGCCCTACCCTAACCAGGGTCGACCCGTTGACGCTAGGTCGGAGCATCTCAATCCCCACGGGGGAAGGATCGCACAAGCTTACGCTGAGGCTGGTCATTGCTCATAGCGCGCCCATGAAGTTGCCTCGTTGGTGCCGGTCCACGTGGGATGGCGGCGCTGGAGTTGGTCCCGGCATGCGACGCGCTGGCCTCGACGCTGAGCGGTTGAGTCCACGGGGCCGCTGCGGACTAGAATCGTGGCCCGCTCTCGGTGGAGACGGGAGATCGGCGACGCGAAGCAACGGTGACACGTCTCGGTCCACTCGATCACGCGCCGCCCTGCGCGAACCCGTCGATCGCCTCGGCCGTCAGGTCCATCTCGATCGGTCCGCCGTGGCCCTCCGCCTCGACGATGAGGTATCGGCTGCCCTCCCAGGCCTGGTGCAGACACCATGGTGTGATCGCGGGACCGCTGACGTCGTAGCGCCCGTGGATGAGGACGCCCGGGATGCCGCTGAGCTCACGCGCGCGATCGAGGACCACTCGGTCGCCGGTGAGGAAGCAGTCGTTCGACCAGTAGTGGGTGACGAGAGTCGCGACGTTCTGCCGGACTCGCAGATCTTCGTTCAGGGGGCCGAGCTTCCACGCCGGGTCCAGCGAGATGTGGGTCGACTCCCACGCGTCCCATCGGTCGGCGGCCGCGGCTCGCACCGCCGGATCCGGATCGCGCATGAGCGCCGCGTAGTGCTCGACGACGCGCGTGCCACGGGGGACATCCGCGGCGAACTCGCTCCATGCCTCCGGGAACACCGAGCCGACCCCTTCCGTGATCCAGTCGATCTCCGGCCTGCCGCCGGTGGTGACCGCCGTGAGGACGATCTCGGTCACGCGGTCGGGGTGGTCGAGCGCGTAGGCCAGCGCGAGCGCCGACCCCCACGAGACGCCGTGCACGAGCCAGCGCTCGATGCCGAGGTGGGCGCGCAGCGCCTCGATGTCGGCGAGCTGGCTCTGGGTGTTGTTCGCGTCCAGGTGCTCGAGGTCATCCATCGCCCACGGTGTGCTCCGCCCGCAGCCGCGCTGGTCGAAACCGACGATGAGGTACTTCTCGGGGTCGAAGCGCCGACGGTATCCCCCAGGCCCCAGACCCGACCCTGGGCCCCCGTGCAGATAGAGCCCGGGTCGTCCTTGCGGGTTGCCGGAGGTCTCCCAGTAGAGTTCCGCCCCGTCGGGGCGACGAAGGACACCGGACGCGAAGGGCTCGATCGGAGGGTGCAGCACCGTGGCAGATTACCCGGCCGTGCCCGCTCCGCGCTCGAAGGGGTCACCCCGCGTCGAGCACCTCACGGAGCTTCGCGGCGAATGCCTCGGGTTGCCCGGCGTAGCCGAACTCCCCTCCCATGAAACCGCCGTGGTGGCTGGGGAACACGGTCGCCTGCTGACCCAGCTTCTCGGCCAGCCCGAGCGCGGTACGACCCGTGTACACGGTCATCGATTCCTCCCCGACCGCGACCACGATCCGCGTCGGCGCGGCTTTCAGCGCCTCGAAGTCGGGTCGGTAGAGCGTCACCGCCCACGATCGGTCGGAGAGCAGCGGATCGTCGCGCGTGCCGTCGTCGTCGGTCGGGAAGCCGAAGGCGGCGGGGTCGGGCGCCGGCTGTGCGAGGTACTCGTCGGTGATCTCGCCTTCCCACGACGTCATCGCGATGAACGCGGCCATCCCCGCGCCCCAGCCTTTCTCCTGGTACACGCGGGTGTACGCCTCCCGCGCGCGCTGGGCCGCCTCCGCATCCGGCAGAACGCAGTCGATCGGCGGCTCGTGGGCGACCAAGGTCGACACGTCATGCGGGTGCGCGGTCACCAGCGCGAGCGCGGTCACCGCCCCGCCGCTGCTGGCGAGCATGTCGACCGGCCCCGCGCCGAGCGCTTCGATGAGCGCGTGGAGGTCTTCGGCCTGGACCTGCGGTTCGTTGGTGACACCGCCGTCCTTGCGTTTGCTCCGCCCGAGTCCCCGCGGGTCGTACGTCACGACCGTGCGGTCGCCGAACAGCTTCACTTGGGCGTCGAAGCCGCTCGCGTCCATCGGCTGTCCGATCATGAGCAAAGGAGGCCGGCCGTCGATTGTCGGCAACGGGCCGTGGACGTCGTAGACGAGATCGACCTCCGGCAACTCGAGGGTGTACTGCGTCATCGACGACCTCCGCTTCCTCGGACGACCTCACCGGATGCTACGGCCAGGTACTTCCCGGTGTCACGCTCACGACGAAGTCCACCACGACGTCGGGGTACCCGCGGACGAACTCCGTCGTGCCGGGCGGCGCCATGCGGTGGCCGCCGCCGGGAAGCACCTCGACGCGAAGAAGGTCGGGGTCGACCGTCGATCGGAGTACGGCGACGCTGTCCTCCACAGGTGTGATGTCGTCCTCTGCCCCGAATACCGCGAGCAACGGAACGCGTATCGCGCGCAAAGCCGGGAGCGGATCGTAGGCCGCGAGCCGGACCAGAAGCCCCCACAGCTCCTCGGACGGATCTTCGTCACCGACCAGCCGCTCGACGCCACGCCGATTCCCAGGCGCGCGAAGCCAATCGGTCAGTACGGCATGAGACGCGCCGGCCTCGGCGAGGCCGAGGAACTCGTCGACTGCCACGGGGTCGGCGGAGGCGGCTGTGCGGGCGGAGTACCGCTCCTGCTCGCCGACCGTGACGGCGGGGCCGGAACTGGTGATGACGAATTCGGGCGCGCCCCGCCGCGCAGCCTCCACCGCCACCCATCCGCCCTGGCTGTGTCCGAAGACACCACTCGGCACACCCGGCACACGCGCCGTCGCTGCGGCGAACCCGGCCAGCAGATCCCCGGCCTGATCCTCGATTCCCGCGTCCAGCCATGATCCGCCGGAACCCCCGACTCCGCGCTTGTCGAAGGACGCGACAGCGACACCCACCTCGAGAAGGGCGTTCCGGATCGGGGGAAAGAAGACGTCGTTGTCACGATCCGAGGGACCCGATCCCGGATGCATCACCACCAGCCCCGACGGATCCGACTCAGGCCGCCACAGTGTGCCGGCGAGAGCGACCGCGCCATTGTGCGTTACAACGTCGACTGCGTCCATGTCTCCCGCGAAAGGCACATCTGAAAGGACGCCTTCCGCTACCCGAAGTCTCCCACCGCCATGTCGGCGAACCGAGAGAAGTGACCCTGGAACGCGACCGTGACGGTGTCGGTCGGACCGTTGCGATGCTTCGCGACGATGAGGTCCGCCTCGCCCGCGCGGGGGTTCTCCTTCTCGTACGCGGCCTCGCGGTGGAGGAGGATCACCATGTCGGCGTCCTGCTCGATCGAGCCCGACTCACGCAGGTCGGAGAGCGCGGGCTTCTTGTCGGCGCGCTGCTCGGGACCACGGTTCAGCTGCGAGAGGGCGACGACCGGCACGCCGAGCTCTTTGGCGAGCAGCTTGAGCGCACGCGAGAACTCCGAGACCTCCTGCTGGCGCGACTCGACGCGCTTGCCCGACGTCATGAGCTGGAGGTAGTCGATGACGACCATCTTCAGACCGACGCGCTGCTTCAGCCGGCGGCACTTCGCGCGGATCTCGACGAGCGTCATGTTCGGCGAGTCGTCGATGTAGAGCGGCGCGTCGTTGATGCGACCGCGCGTGGCGGCGATCGTCGTCCAGTCGCGCGAGTCGAGCGTGCCCTTGCGCATCGCCTGCAGGGGCACCGCACCCTCAGCGCTCATGAGGCGCATGGCGATCTCGCTGCGCCCCATCTCGAGCGAGAAGAAGATCGTGGGCATGTTGTGCTTGATCGCGGCTGCGCGAGCGAAGTCGAGGGCGAGTGTCGACTTACCCAGCGCCGGACGCGCCGCGATGATGACGAGCTGACCGGGGTGCAGTCCGTTTGTGAGCTGGTCGAGCTGGGCGAACCCGGTCGGTATGCCCGTCATCTGCCCGTCGCGGCCACGCGCTGCTTCGATCTCGTCGACCGCTGCGTCGACCGCGACGGTCAGGGGGACGTAGTCTTCGGTCTCCTGCGCCGCGCCGACCGCGTAGATCTCGGCCTGCGCGTTGTTCACGAGTTCGAGCGCGTCGCCCTGGCCGGAGTAGCCCATCTGCACGATGCGCGTGCCGGCTTCGACGAGGCGGCGGAGCAGGGACCGCTCGGCGACGATCGAGGCGTAGTAACCGGCGTTGGCCGCCGTCGGCACGATCGAGGTGAGCGAGTGGAGGTAGTCCGGTCCGCCGGCGCGCTGCAGCTCACCCGTCTTGATGAGCTCGTCGGTGACGGCGACGACATCGGTCGGCTCGCCGTGCGAGTAAAGCGACAGGATCGCCTCGTAGATGAGCTCGTGCTTGGGGATGTAGAAGTCCGTGCCCCGGAGCATCTCGATGACCTCGGCGACCGCGTCGGGCGACAGCAGCATTCCGCCGAGAGTGCTCTGCTCTGCGAGGAGGTCGTGAGGAGGGGTCCGTTCCGCTTCGCGCGGTCCGCCAAGGCGGTCTTCGGAGATGTCGGCTATCGACACGGGTCCCCATACCTCCCACAGCAGTTCGAGCACGACAGGTGGCCGACGGATGCGGCAGAGCACGCTCGCATGGTCGCGGCCTGCGCGCGGCATGCCGCCGCCTCCGTGTCGAGCACAACACGGACCACCGACATCAGTCGTCTTCGCAAGCCTCGAACCTGTCTTCTGCGACAGTCGAGCACACCCCCCGATCGGGCCGAAGCCCACGCTAAGGAGAGCCCGTGACGGTTGCAACAGCGCTTGTGGATAACTCTGTGGAGAGTCTGCGAGAAACGCCGATAGACCTGTGCACAACCGCTGTGGATAACGGTGCGCTCTCAGCCGGCACACAACTTTTTTCTTACGTGCGACCAGGCATTTTCCTTCCCTCATCCTGTGGATCGAGATGTGATTGAAGTTGTGCTTGAAGGTTCGTGACGCAACCGGCACCTGTGCACAAATCACACGATTCCGCAAATCGACCCCGTGAGGAATCTCCACGTTCTCCGTGAGCAGGCGAAGGTGCTGGACATGCCGGAGAACACGGGCTACGGTCGGAAATCCAGGCACCTCAGACGCGTTTCGCACGAAACGCGAGACTTCGTCATGGGAGGTGGACGTGGAGATCGCACACTCGCTCTCGGGCTCGAGGATCGTGCGGCTGGGCCTCATCGGGGCCGCACTCGCGTTCGCCTGGCTCGTTCTGTCGGTGTTCCTCGGCTCCGCTTCCGGCGACGCGCGCGCGGACGACACGGCTGACGACTCGCGCGGCGCAGGGCTTCTGAGCGGTGTCACGGAGGTGCTGGACCGCACGACCTCGGCGGTGACCTCCACCGTCTCAGCCGCCGTTCCAGCGGTGACGGATGCCGTGGAGAGCGTCCTCCCGCCCGCACCCGCGCCCGTGCCCCAGGAGCCGGCCCCCGGGTCGCAGCAACCGGAGCGTCATCATCCGGCGCCATCGGCGCCCGCTCCGCAGCAGCCCGCGCCGGCGCCGGAGCAGCCCGCGCCGGCCCCGCAGGAATCCGGCCCGGGCGTCGTGGCCCCGGTCGTCGAAGCCGTCGCCGCGCCGGTCCTGGATCTCGTCGACTCGGGAGTCGTCTCGCAGGTCACCGCACCCGTGGTCACCACTCTCAGCCGCGCGCCGATCGTCGCGGATGTCGTCGCCCGCCTCGGGCTCGACGACACCGTGACCGACACCGCCGCGATCATCGACCGCACCGCGAGCGACACCCTCCATCTCGTGGTGGGGGTGGGCGCCGCGGTGGACGGCGTCCTCCCGCAGATCCCAGCCGCGCCTCCGGCGCCTGCCGGCCCTGAGTCAGAAGCGGCTGCGCCGTCGTCCGGTGTGACGGATGCCGCGGCATCCGCGGCGTCGACCCCGCCCGCGCGCACCGCGCACGAGCTCGCATTCGACGGGTTCGACGCGGTGAGTTCGCCGCCCGGCTCCCCCGGCTCGTCCGCGCCGTTCGACGTCGGTTCAACTCCATCGACCCCAGACGCGGTGCCACCTTCGGTGCCGCCCACCTCCACTGCAGGCCCTGGTGGCGCGGGTTCTGCCGCCTGGGCGCTCGCCGCCGCAGCTCCGTTCGTCGCACACCGTGCCTGGGTGCGTCGAGCGGGACTCGCGGACGACGTCGCACCCGGCGCTCCTCTCTTCGCCGCCGACGTCTCCCCCGATTGACCGGATCGCGTCGCCCCTCACCGGGCGGCATCTGCCTCGGCGCGCCGTCGGCGCGCGCAGTTCAGTGATCCATTCACGAAGGGGACATCATGCACGCTCTCATCATGCGCGCCCTGTGGGGCACGCTTCTCGCCGGCGGCATCACGCTGCTCGGCGCGGCGGCCGCCGATGCGGCCGAGCCGCCTCCCGAACCGGGACCCGTCTCGTCGCTTCTCGGCGACGACGGGCCGGTCGACTCCCTGGTCGGCGACAGCATCGTCGACCCGGTCCTCGGTGATGCGGGCGCGGCCGCGCCCGTGACCGACGCCGTGGCCGGCACCGTCGACGGTGTCACGGATTCCACGGCGGGAACCGAGCTCGTCGGAGCCCTCACCGGAGGAGACTCCGCCCTCGACGACGTCGTCGGCGACGGCGCGCTCGTCGAAGGCGGCACCGTGGGCGACCTGGCCACGAACGTCGACGCGGTGCTCGACGATGTCGGGGCCGGCGACCTCGACGCGACGCTCGAGGATGTCGGAACGACCGTCGAAGACCTCGGCACCGCTCTCGACGAGACGGTGACGGATGCCGCGGCCGATGTCGACGACCAGGTGATCGACGGCGTCGTGGCCGACGCCGTCACAGACCTCGCCGACGTGCTCGACGGCGGTGACACGCCCGCCGAGATCAACAACATGCTGCAGCACCTCGGCGCGAACGTCGCCGACGCGACGGACACGACGGGGCTGCTCGAGGACGCCCTCACGACGACGCTCGAGGACGCGAACGCGCCCGAGCACGGAGGAGCGACCGATGACGCGGACGGCCTGCTGACCGACCTGACCGAGAACGACGGTCTGGTCGACGGGCTGGTCGGCGACACCGTGCTCGATCCGATCCTCGGCGAGGACGGTGCGCTCGAGCCGGTGACCGACGGTGTCGCGAACCTCGTCGACGAGGTGACCGGCACGACCGCCGGCACCACGGTCGTCGACAGCCTGCTCGGCCCCGACTCGGGTCTGAACGACGTCGTCGGCGACGGGATCCTCGTCGAGGGCGGCCTGGTCGGCAACCTCGTCGACAACGGCGATGCGGTCCTCGACGAACTCGGCGAAGGCGACCTGCCGGGTGCCGTGGACGACCTCGGCACCACCCTGTCGGACCTCGGCGACGACCTGGGCCGCACGATCTTCAACGCGACGGCGAACACGTCCGAACAGGTCGTCGACGGCCTGGCGAACGACGCGCTCACCGATGCGGGTTCGCTCGTGGATGCCGTCGCGAACGGTGGAGACGTTCCCACGGCATTCACATCGACGCTGCAGAACGCGGGCTCCGACGTCGGCGACGCGATCGACGACACGGGCCTGCTCGACCAGGCCCTCATCGACGTCCTCGGCGACGCCGGCCCGGGCGGCGGCGGTCCCGACACGCCTGGCGGTCCCGACACGCCCGGCGGACCCGAGACCCCGGGCGGCCCGGGCACTCCCGGCGATCCGGGAGACCCGACGGGCGGAACCACGCCGACTGACCCCGGCCCCGGCGGGACGCCCGCCGGCGTGGGCTCAGCCGTGGCGTTCGACGGCGTGACAGACCTCGCCGTGACGGGAGGGACGGGTGCGCTGGGTGCGCTGCTGATGGGGCTCATGCTCCTGGCGGCCGGCGGCGTGCTCGTGTCACGGCGACGCTCCGCGTGACCTGAGGCGACCGTTCCCTCGGTCGTCCAGGATCCCGGAGCAAAGCGGGAGGGCCGTTGCCAGACGGTCCTCCCGTCCCCACCACTTCTCCGGTCGCGGTCGGCGCCTTCGTGCCTGGAACCGGCCGGCCGCGATCGGAGGACCGAAACGCCGGATGCCGCGGCCCGAGCCCTCGGGAGGGTCGGGTCGCGGCATCCGATCTCGATATCGCTGCCGCCTGCGGCGGCGCAGAACCTGCGAAGTGTTACTTCGCGGCGACCACCTGAAGCGTGATCACGGCGGTGAGCTCGTCGCCGAGGCGAACGGTCGCCTCGTGCTCGCCCACCGACTTGATCGGCGAGGTGATCTGGATCTTGCGCTTGTCGAGCTCGCCGAGGCCGGCGGCCTTCACCGCGTCGGCGACGTCACCGGTCTTGACCGAGCCGAACAGGCGGCCCTCGGCGCCGGCCTTGACGGCCAGCTTGACCTTGTTGGACTCGAGGGCCTCCTTGAGGGCGACGGCCTCTTCGTGCGTCGCGATCGCGCGCGCCTCGCGGGCGGCGCGGATCGACGCGACCTGCTTCTCGCCGCCGCGCGTCCACGCGACCGCGAAGCCCTGCGGGATGAGGTAGTTACGGGCGTAGCCGTTCTTGACCTCGACCACATCACCGGCGCTGCCGAGCCCGGCGACCTCGTTCGTGAGAATGAGCTTTGCCATGTCGGTACTCCTTAGCGGCCAGCGCCGGCGTACGGCAGGAGCGCCATCTCGCGCGCGTTCTTGATCGCCTTCGCGATCAGACGCTGCTCCTGCACCGAGACACCGGTGATACGACGGGCGCGGATCTTGCCGCGCTCCGAGATGAACTTGCGGAGGGTGGCGACGTCCTTGTAGTCGATGACGCCGACACGGATCGCCTTCGCGGGGGCGGCGTTCTTCGCGCCCTTCCGCGGCTTGCGGCGGTCGCCGCTCGCCTTTCCAGCCATGGTGTTTCCTTTACTACTTCAATTCGTTTATTGAGA
>Ga0182741_1005152_pt1 | contig 12311 bp, 5 predicted proteins | sample eDN5th37CBELigOP_FD_128874 | JGI IMG/M metagenome (GOLD analysis project Ga0182741, IMG submission 128874) | Enriched Organic Plus compost microbial communities from Emeryville, California, USA - eDNA 5th pass 37_C BE-Lig OP (version 2) (version 2) ...
AGTGCGCGACGCTCGCGGCCATCCGCTCGGGCGTGTCCTGCGAGATGGCGCGGTAGAGCGGGAAGTCGGCTCCCTCTCTCCCGCCGAGCAGCGTGGCCACCGGGAGCGAGGCGGCCTTGCCCAGGATGTCCCAGCAGGCGACGTCGATGGCCGACTTCACGTACGGATGGCCGCGCATCGCCGCGTTCATGAGGCGGTCGAGTACGTCGAGATCTCTCGGATCGGCGCCCAGGATGTGGGGCGCCAGCTCGGCGATCCCGGCCCGCGCGCCCCGCGCGTAGGCGGGGAGGTAGGCCGGTCCGAGCGGGCAGACCTCGCCGTAGCCGGTGATGCCGGCATCGGTCTCGACGGCTACTATGGTGGAGTCGAAGACTTCCACGGAGTTTCCGCCCGACCACTTGTAGCTCCCCTCGTGGAGTGGGAGGTCGAGCTGCCAGACTTTGACGGCGGTTATGTGCATGGATAGAATGTATCCAGTATCCGATACACTGCCAGGGCCGGAGGGGCGGGCGGCCCCCCCGAACGGGGCGCCGCACTCCCGCGGCACCCCGGCCGGCACTCCCGATGCACCCCGGCCGTACCGCCGCCGTACCGCCGATGTGCCACCGCTGCACCGTCGCCGCGCCGGTGCCACGTCGGCGCCACGCTTGCGCCGGGCCCGCCATGGAGTATTCTCACCCCATGACCAGACCTAAGTCAGTAGCCAAGGAGCGCGAACGCGCGGCCGTCACCCGGCCGGCGCGCGCCGCGCACGCACCGCTCTCCCGGAAAACGCTCGGCACCGCCACGCTCGAAGCGATGCGCGAAGCCATCCTCAACGGAACCTACGCCGAGGGCGAGCAGCTCCGCCAAGATGCCATCGCCTCGGAGCTCGGCGTCAGCAGGATCCCCGTACGCGAGGCGCTTCGGCAGCTCGAGTCGGAAGGGCTGGTGACCTTCACGCCGCACCACGGCGCGGTGGTGTCCACCTTCTCGGTGGACGAGATCAGGGAGCTCTTCGAGCTCCGCGCGCTGCTCGAGACCGATCTCATTCGGCGCGCCACGCCCAGGCTCGAGCAGGAGGACCTGCAGAAAGCCGCGGGGATACTCGACGCGTACGAGGAAGCTCTGGCGCGCGGCGACGTGGGAGAGTGGGGCGACCTCAACTGGCGCCTCCACTCCACGCTCTTCACGGCGGCCGAGCGCCCGCTCACGATGCGCACCGTGGAGCGGCTGAGCCACCACGCCGATCGCTACCTGCGGATGCAGCTGGCGCTGACGCACGGTGAGTCGCGCGCCAACGCCGAGCACCGGGCGATAGTGGCCGCGTGCCGGAAGCGCGACGCGCGGGCGGCGGCCCGGCTGATGCGCTCGCACATCCTGGGCGCCGGTGAGTCGCTGGTGCGCTTCCTCACGGAGTACCGGGCCGCGCAGCGAGCCCACGCCACCGCGCGTTGACCTGGTGAGGCGAGCGGCTGGTTTGCGCACGCCCGGCGTATTGGATAGGGTATCCAATATACGTTAATCACCAAGGAGGGAGGATGCGACTGAACCGCCTGTTCGTCACACTGATAGCGGTACTGCTGACCATCTCCACCTCGCCGGGCGCCGCCGGCGCCCAACGACGCGGACAGCAAGGAGCCGGACCACCCAGAGCGGATGAACCGCCCCCGCTCCGCTTCCACTACCTCGGCCCCCACAACGCCGGCCGACTCGCATCCTTCACCGGCCTCCCCGGCGACACCACCACCTACTACCTCGGCGCTGCCTCCGGCGGCGTCTGGAAGAGCACCGACGGCGCCAGGACCTTCACCCCCGTCTTCGACGACCAGCCCGTCCAGGCCATCGGCGCCCTGGCGGTCGCGCCATCGGAGCCGACCACCGTGTGGGCCGGCACCGGCGAGGCCTGGGCCATTCGCGATGCCGACATCATCGGCGACGGCGTCTACAAGTCCACCGACGCCGGAGGCCACTGGCAGAACATGGGCCTCCCGAACAGTGGCCGCATAGCACGAATCATCGTCGACCCGTCCAACCCGAACGTCGTCTTCGTGTGCGCTCTGGGCCAGCTCGCCAACTCCGGTCCGGAGCGCGGCGTGTATCGAACCGAGGATGGCGGGAAGACGTGGAAGCGCGTGCTCTACGTGAACGCTACCACCGGCTGCTCCGGGCTCACGATGGATTCGCACGATCCCAACACTCTCTTCGCCGGTACCTGGCAGGTGCAGCTCCGCACCTGGGCGATGAACAGCGGAGGGGCGGGGAGCGGCGTCTACGTCACGCACGACGGCGGCACCACGTGGAAGCGGGTCGAGAGCGCCGGCCTCCCGAAGTCGCCGCTCGGGAAGGTCGACGTGGCCGTCGCGCCGTCCGACTCGAAACGCGTCTACGCGCTCATCGAGACCGGCAATCAGGGCTCGCTCTGGCGCTCCGATGACGGCGGCGGCACGTGGAAGGTCGCGAGCTGGGACCGGCGCCTCATCGGACGTGCCGGCTACTACATTCGCGTCGAGGTTAACCCGGCCAACGAGGACGAGGTCCTCGTGGCGAGCAGCAGCCTGCACCGTTCACTCGACGGCGGCCGCACTTTCTCCATCATCGATCGCGGCTGTGGTGACTGCCACGCCATCTGGATGGATCCGCTGAACCCGGATCACTGGGCCACCACCGGCGACGGAGGCGCGGGCATCACGCTCGACCACGGGAAGAGCTTCGAGGAAGCCACCCTCCCCGTGGGTCAGATGTATCACGTCGCCGTTGACGAGCGCACGCCGTACTGGGTTTACAGCAATCGCCAGGACGATGGCACCATGCGCGGGCCGAGCGACACGCCCTTCCAGGTACCCAACGTGCCGTCGTACTACAGCGGCTTCGGTGTGGGTACCGGCGTGCCCGGTGGTGGAGCGGCGCCGGTGCCGCGCGTACGGAGTCTGTTCACGCCGCCCTTCGGAACGGTCCGTCCCGAGATCGGCTGGGAGGGCGGCCTGGGCGGCTGCGAGTCCGGCTTCACGATCCCGCAACCCGACGATCACGACATCGTCTGGGCCACGTGCTACGGCAACAAGGTCACGCGCTACGATGCCCGAACGGGCGTGGCGCGCACCGTGAGCCCGTGGCAGATGACGCTCGACTCGCCGCCCGATCAGATCAGGTACCGCTGCCACTGGACCGCCCCGCTGGCGTTCGATCCGTTCGATCCGCACACGGTGTACTACGGCTGCCAGGTCATCTTCGAGACGACGAACGATGGCCAGAGCTGGAGCGTCATCAGTCCCGATCTCTCGACGCGCGACTCCAGCAGAATCACTTCCTCCGGCGGACTCCACGCCGACAACCTCGGCCAGTTCTACGGAGAGGTGGTCTTCGCGATTGCGCCGTCGGCCGCGCAGAAGGGACTCGTCTGGGCGGGCACCAACGATGGGAAGGTGTGGTACACGAGCGATGGCGGCGGTCACTGGAACGACGTCACCGCCAACATCCGGGGCATGCCCGCCTGGGGCACGGTGCGGAAGATCGAGCCGTCCGTATTCGATGCAGCCACGGCATACGTGGCGGTCGATGCGCATCTCGTCGGTGATCGCAGTCCGTACATCTTCCGAACCACCGACATGGGGAAGAGCTGGACGAAGATCAGCGGCGGCCTGCCGGGCGACAGCCCGCTCTCCTACGTGATGTCGTTCGCGGAAAACCCGAACAGGCGAGGGATGCTCTTCGCGGGTACGGGGCATGGCTTCTACTACTCACTGGATGATGGCACCGCCTGGACGCACTTCGACCGTGGGCTCCCCGCGGCGCCCGTATCGTGGATCACGCCGCAGAAGCTCTACCACGACGTGCTCATCTCCACGTACGGTCGCGGGCTTTTCGTTCTGCGCGACATCACCACACTGGAGCAGTCCGACGGGGTTCCCGCCGACGCGTCCGTCTTCCTCTACCAGCCGCGCTCCGGGATTCGCAATCCACGCTCGGGGAGCGCCGAATTCCTGTACACGCTCGGCACGACCCCGCGGACGCCGCTCGAGCTTCGGATCCTCGACTCGCGCGACTCGGTCGTTCGCACGTTGAAGGCGGCGAGTCACGTGGGGCTCAACCGCGTGGAGTGGGACCTGCTCTACGACGGACCGAGCCAGGTCGCGCTGCGCACCGTGGCGCCCGACAACCCGCACATCTGGGAGGAGGGTCCCTACGTCGGGAAGGAGACGCGCCCCGTGGTCCACTGGGGGATCGAGGGACCGCAGCGCCGGGGCCCGATCGCAGCGCCCGGAAAATACAAGGTGCGGTTGAAGGTGGGCGACAGCAGCTACACCAGAGGGTTCGAGGTGGTGAAGGATCCGATGATCCAGTCGAGCGATGCCGATCTCGTCGCCTCCACGGAGACCCAGCTCCGGATCCGCTCCATGATCGACACTACCGCGGACATGATCAATCGCATCGAGAAGATGCGCGAGCAGGTGGAACAGCAGCTCGCCGGCAGCCCGGGCGACGCTGCGGCGGCGCTTCGCTCGCTCGACAGCACGATGCTTCGCGTTGAGCACCAGCTCATCGCGCGCGCCAACCTGCAGAGCGACGACAAGTTCTACGTCGAACGGCCGGCGATCTACATGCAGCTTCTCTGGCTTTCCGGCGAAGTGGGACTCGGTGCGGGCGATGTGGCCGGTGGAGCCGACTATCGACCCACCGACGAGTCGCTGGAGTGGTTGACGGAGCTCGAGTCATCGCTGTCCGCGGCGAAGGCGAACTTCACGAAGCTGGTCGGGCAGGAGGTCCCCGCTTTCAACCAGCGGATGCAGGGTAAGGTGAAGCCCATCTCCACGACCGACGGGAACGCGGCCGGCAGGAACGGGATCAGGAACGAGACGGCTGGCGCGTAGACGGCGGAGTTAGCGGTAGAAGAACGGGAACGGCGCGTTCTGCCAACGAGCAGAACGCGCCGTTCCCGTTCTTCTACCGCTACCGCTTCCGTTACAGCCTCTGTCGCCGCTTCAGCTTCCGCTGCAGCTCTGCGGATCGTTCCAGTTGCGCGCCGGATCGTCGGGCACGTTCGGGTTGGTCTGCCGCTCGGTCGTGCCGTAGAGCAGCCGGCCCGGCACGTTCGCCTTCCCAGCAGCGGGGGTGATGGCCGGGAGACAGGTGCGCTTGTAGTCGTTCCAGCTCTCGATGTTCTGGAAGAGCGTTATGTACTTCTCCGTCATGATGTCGTCGAGCGTCACCGGGCCGGTCACCGCCGGCAGCGAGAGAGCGGTGTGCCAGTTGGTGGCTTCTCCCCAGGCGGCCCGTTCCGCGTTCAGCGTGTCGAGAGCGGCGCCGGTATTTCCGGCATGGAAGAGCGCTTCCGCCTTGATGAGCAGATTCTCGTTATAGGTGACGAGCGGCTGCGGGTAGTCGGGAGCCAGGCGAAGGTCGCTCACGTTGCCCATCCACGACTCCAGCGCCTGCCCCGGCTTCGCGCCGATGATCTCGCTCGCGGTCGTGCCCTCCTGGTAGTACTCGGTGAGGCGCGGATCGCCGGAGTTCGTCAGCAGATCGACGCTGAACTTTCCGGCGCGCATGAGCCCGGTGCGCAGACCGACGACCATGAACTGGTACCAGTCGTTCTGCTGCCCGGAGATGTCGGCCTGAAGAGTGAGGTAATCCGCGTTCGGGCTCGAGATCCCCGCGTTGGCTTCCTGGAGCGCCAGCGCGTAGTTCGCGGGATCGCGCTCCGCGAGGTGGAGGTGGATGCGCGCCTTGAGCGTGTGCGCCAGCTCCAGCCACTTCGCGGGATCGCCTCGATACGCCAGATCCGCCGCACCCGGCCCCGCGCCCTCGCCCGACTCCAGGTTGCTCATGGCATCGTCGAAGAGCGCCAGCACATCGCTGTAGACCTGCTGCTGCGCGTCGTACTCCGGCGTCGGGAACGAGTCGGGCTTCGCTGCCTGGCGGTACGGCACGTCGCCCCAGATGTCGGCCTCGGTTCCCATCATCCATGCCTCCACGACTTCGGCGATGCCGAGGTAGACGCGATCTCCCCGCGCCCGTGCATCGTCCTCGATGGCGTGCAGGTCGACCAGGCCACCTCCGGTGTAGACCGCCTGCGACTCGCCATCCGCCATGCCGGCGTCGAGGAGATACTGATCCCAGACCTGAAACTGCACCGACGTGCCGGCGAGCTGCTGCATCCACATGGCTACCACGCGCGCAGGCTGGCCGTTCATGAACTGCCAGAGGTTGGCCTGGATCGCGACGAAGCGCTGGTTGGCGGTCGCGCTCGTCGCCGAGTTCGGGTCGTTGATGCAGTCGTCACACTTGAGGAAATCGTTGCAGCCCGCGAAAGCGAGCGTGGTGATCGTGGCCGTCAGCGCGGCCTTCAGATATCTATTCACTCTCTCGTTCCTCGCGCTCAACGGTTCAGGCCGACGGATACCACGATCGACCGGGTCTGCGGGGTATTGAAGAAGTCGTAGCCCTGTATCAGCGAGGCCGCGCCGACGAGGTTCGTCTCCGGGTCCACGCCGCTGTAGTCCGTCCAGGTGTGCAGATTGCGGCCTGCCACGCGAAGGTCGACGCTGGCGAAGCCCACTCTCTGCACCCAGGGCTGATCGAGGGTGTACGAGAGCGCCACCTCTCTGAGCTTCGTGTAGCTTCCGTCCTCGAGGAATGGCTCCACGATGCCGGAGTAGCTGGACCCGAGGCCCGTGTACCAGCCCTGCCCGATCGTCACCGCGGTGCCGGCGCCAGGTCCTGCTACCGCTCCCGCGAAGATGTCCTTGCCGAAGGTGCGCTGAACATCGCGGTCGCGCGTGTCGGCGTGTGTGCCGAAGTAGGTGAGCGCGCCCCGCGTCATGTTCGCCACCTGACCGCCCTGCTTGCGGTCCACGAGCGCGGATAGCCCCCACCTGCCGAAGTGGAGATCCGTGTGGATGCTCCCCGTCCAGTCGGGGTTGGGATCACCCACCACGCGGTTGACCGGGTCCTTCACGGGGAATCCACTGGCGTCGATGTAGAGCGCTCCGTTCGGTTGCCCGGCGCACGCCGCGGCGAGGTCGATCGCGGCGCCATTGTTGTCCACGAGGTTGTCGCCGGTGCTCACGCCGCAGCGGACGAAGCCGAAGCCGCGGAAGGCGAACGTGCCGCCTACGCTCGCGGCGGGTACCGCGTCGGAGAAGGTGCCGCCGCCGGCGTTGATGAAGTCGGCGCCGTCCAGGTCCAGGACGCGCAGCTCGTTCTTCGCCCACTGCACGCCGACCTCCCACGTCAGCTTCTCGTTGGTGATCGGCCGTACGTTGAACGTGGCCTCCCAGCCGCGGTTGCGGATGCGCGCGCCGTTCAGGAGCTGCGACGTGTAGCCGCTCGTGGGAGCGCGCGGCACGCTGAGGATCACGTCGGACGAGTTGTTGTTGTAGTAGGTGAGGCCGAGATCCGCGATCTGGTTGAAGAGACCGAGATCCACACCGGCCTCGATCTCCTTCTGGCGCTCGGGCTTCAGGTTGTTGTTGCCGAGCGTTCCCGAGGTGAAGAGGCCACCGTAGCCGGCGAGCGCGGAGTTGAGGAAGTCACCCCAGCCTGTCCCGAAGCTGCCGCTGCTGAGCGTCGTGACCGTGGAGTAGACATCGGGTTCCTTGCCGGTCTCGCCGTACGCGATGCGGAGCTTCCCGTAGCTGAGCACACCGGTGTGGTCGTCGTTGCCCAGTGCATTGGTGAAGGTCCATGCCGCGCTGGCCTTCGGATACCAGGCGCGCGGGTTCGACTCCCCGAAGGTGGAGAAGCCGTCGTTGCGGAGCGCCAGGGTGAGATAGAGCTGGTCGAAGAGATCCGCGGTCGCCTGCCCGAAGTACGACTCCGTATGGATGGTGGAGTTGAACTCGCTGGAGGTCTGGGTGACGGTATTGTTCAGCGAGAAGGGCTGCGGCGCTATGAGGTTGTTGCCGCTCGCGCTCGCGTTGCGGCTGCGGCGCATGTTGAGGTTCTGCCCGAGCGTGAGGGTGCCCGCGAAGCTGCTCGAGAAGGTGTGCGAGAGCGTGGCGACCAGGTTGTGGTCGATCTGGAGGCGGTTGATCTGCCCGCGGAGCACCTGGCCCAGCGGGGCGACGCTCGCGGTGAATGGGATGCCCGTGAGCCGGTTGTCGCCGATGTAGTCGCCGCCCAGCGTGTACTTGAAGGTCAGCCAGTCGAGCGGGTCGTAGCTCACATCGAGGCTGGCGATCGTGCGGTCGGTCTCCTCGGTGCTGGGGAGCTCGTTCACCGAGAAGAGCGGGTTGTCGTAGCCGCGCGACGTGGTGAGCGAAGTCACGGACGGATGAGGGAAGCGATAGGAGCGCTGCAGGTGCGAGTCCGGATCCAGATACGGGAACTGATCGAAGTCGGGCGATGTGCGTAGACCGCCGAGCAGGAGGCCGGAGATGTTGCCGCCGCGCTGCGCGAATGCGCCGCGGTCATCGGTGAAGGAGACGTTCCCGCCGATCTTCAGGTTGTGGAAGAGCTGATAGCTGGCCTTCAGCCGTGCGCTGTTCCGCGTGTACCAGTTGTTGGGGCCGATGATGGTGCCGTTCTGGTTCAGGCGGCCGAGGGAGAGGTAGACCGTGGTGCGGTCGTTGCCGCCGGAGATGGAGAGATTGTTGTCGAATGAGTGTCCCGTGTGGAAGAGCTCTCCCCAGTGGTCGTACGTGGGAGTGCCGTCATCGAGCTTCGGGCCCCACGAGAGGCTCGAGGCCTGGCAGTCGGGCGAGTCGCACCCGCCGGCGGTGCCGTTGGAACCCTGGCCGTACTCCCTCTGAAGCGGCACGGCCTTGTTCACATCGTCGAACGAGTAGGACGAGCGGAGCGAATAGCGCGTCTGGCCGGCCTGGCCGCTCTTGGTGGTGATGAGCACCACGCCGTCGGATGCGCGGGCGCCGTAGATGGCCGCGGCGGCCGCTCCCTTGAGGATCTCGACGGACTCGATGTCCTGCGGCGCGATGTCGGATGCGCGGTTGGGGGAGGTGGCTCCGTAGAGATTGCCGCCCTGGCCGGGGATCGTGGAGTTGTCGATGGGAACTCCATCCACCACGAAGAGCGGCTGGCCGTTGCCGGAGAGCGACTTGATGCCGCGTATCCGGATGTACGACGACGCGCCCGGCTCGCCCGACTGCGAGACCACGTAGACGTTGGGCGCCTTGGCCGAGAGTGCGTTGACGACGTTGGGCTCGTTGCTCCTGGCGATCGCGTCGGCCGAAACGGTATTGATCACGTTGCCGAGCTTCTCGCGCGTGGTGCTGGTACCCGCACCCGTCACGATCACCTCGCCAAGCTGCAGCGGATTGGCGACGAGGGTGAAGTCGTGCGTGATCGTTCCGGGGGCGAGCGTGATGGTTACCGACTCCTCCCTGTATCCGATGAGTCGCGCGTGGAGGGTGACGTTCTGGCCGTGGGCGCGGTCGGCCGCCACGGTGAAGCGATAGCGTCCGTCGGGTTGGGAGAGACTGCCGGCGCCCAGCCCGTCGATGAAGATGCTGGCCGATGCGAGAGGGGCGCCTGCATCGCTGGTGATTCGACCAGTGAGCGTGGCGCCCCCCTGCTGAGCTATCGCTGGTGGTGCGGCGATGCAGAACATCCATGCCGCGGTGAGTAACGCTGGACGTTTCATGACTCCTCCGTGCGATTGTCCGTGCCACGTGCTTCCGGGTGGACTGGCACATGGCACAGTTGGCTTATATTGGATACAATATTTCCGCCGGCCGAGATCGCAAGCGAAGTGATCCGTAGGAATCGCCTGGAACGCCCCCACCTCACCTGGAGACCACCGATGCGATCGATGCTACGCTCGACCGCTTTCATGATCCTGTCCGCCGTCGCGGTTGCACTGCCGGCGGCCGCGCACCCCCAGGGTACCGCCGCCGACTACGCACGCGCCGAAGGGTATCGCGAGCGAACCGCCGGGCTGATAGTCGATGAGCCCGACCTCCCCGTCTGGCTCTCGAAAGGCCACCGCTTCTGGTACCGGAAGTCGGTGCCGGGCGGCTACGCCTTCGTGATGGTGGATGCCGGCCAGCGCAGCAAGCGACCCGCCTTCGATCACGAACGACTCGCCGCCGCGCTCTCCACCGCGATGCGCGACACCATCACCGCCGTGACGCTCCCCTTCCGCGGCTTCTCGCTGGTCGACGATGATCGCGCCATCGAGTTCGCGGTGGGGCAGCGCCCGGGGGCCGCCGCTCCCGTGGTGTCGCGCGAGCGCTGGCGCTGCACGATCACCGACTACTCGTGCGAGCCGGTTACCGCGGTTCGTGATACCTCGTGGCGCGCGCGGCGCGCCTGGGGTGGAGGGCTCTTCGGCGATCCGCGCCCCGCGCCCGACAGACCGCTCCGTTCGCCCGATGGCCGGTGGGAGGCGCTCGTCCGCAACTACAACGTCTTCGTCCGTCCCGTCGGCGGAGAGGATGAAGGCGTGATGCTCAGTACCGATGGCTCCGAGGGCGACGCCTACGATCCGGCCTCCATCTCCTGGTCGCCCGACTCGCGCCACGTGGCCGCCTACCGCGTGCGCCCCGGCTATCAGCGCGAGGTGCACTACATCGAGTCCTCGCCCGAGGACCAGCTCCAGCCCAAGCACTCCACGCTCCTCTACAACAAGCCCGGCGACGTGCTCGACGTGGAGCGCCCGGTGCTCTTCGATGTCGCCGCGCGCAGGCAGATCGCGGTCGACAGCGCGCTCTTCCCCAACGCCTACAGCATGACCGCGCTGGTGTGGCGCCAGGACGGCCGCTCTCTCACCTTCGAGTACAATCAGCGCGGCCACCAGGCGTACCGCGTCATCGAAGTCGACGCAGCCACGGGGAAAGCCCGCGCCGTGATCGATGAAGAGTCACCTACCTTCTTCGAGTACTCGGCCAAGCTCTATCGCTACGACATAGCCGACGGGAAGGAGATCGTCTGGATGTCGGAGCGCGATGGGTGGAACCACCTCTACCTCTACGACGGCGCGACGGGAAAGGTGAAGAACCGGATCACGAAGGGGAGTTGGGTGGTGCGCGGCGTGGACTGGGTGGACACCACGAAGCGCCAGCTCTGGTTCCACGCCAGCGGGATGTACCCGGGGAAGGACCCGTACTTCGTCCACTATTACCGGATCAACTTCGACGGCAGCGGGCTCACCACCTTCACCGACGCCGACGCCATGCACGACGTGGCGTACTCGCCAGACCACGAGTACTACGTGGATCTCTACTCGCGTGTGGATCTGCCGCCGGTGCTGGAGCTGCGCCGCACCAGCGACCGCGCGAAGATCATGGATCTCGAGCACGCCGATGCGTCGCGGCTCCTCGCCACGGGGTGGCGGCCGCCCGAGGTCTTCACCGCCAGGGGACGCGACGGCAAGACGGATATCTGGGGCGTGATCATCAGGCCCACGAACTTCGATCCATCGAAGCACTACCCGGTGATCGAGAACATCTACGCCGGCCCGCAGGGCTCCTTCGTCCCCAAGACCTTCGGCGTGCAGGCGGGGATGCAGGCGCAGGCGGAGCTGGGCTTCATCGTGGTGCAGATAGATGGTATGGGAACCTCCAACCGCTCGAAGGCCTTCCACGACGTCGCCTGGAAGAACATCGCCGATGCCGGCTTCCCCGACCGCATCCTCTGGCACAAGGCGGTGGCCGCGAAGTACCCGTGGTACGACATCTCGCGCGTCGGGATCTACGGCACCTCCGCGGGCGGCCAGAACTCGATGGGTGCGCTGCTCTTCCACCCCGAGTTCTACGACGCGGCGGTTTCGGCCGCCGGCTGCCACGACAACCGGATGGACAAGATCTGGTGGAACGAACAGTGGATGGGATGGCCCATCGGTCCGCAGTACGCCGCGTCATCCAACGTGGAGAACGCCTACCGGCTGCAGGGGAAGGTGCTGCTGGTGGTGGGCGAGATGGACAAGAACGTGGACCCGTCGTCTACCATGCAGCTCGTCAATGCGCTCATCAAGGCGAAGAAGCAGTTCGACCTGCTCGTGGTGCCCGGGATGGGCCACGGCTCCGGCGGCGACTACGGCGAGTTGAAGCGCTTCGACTTCTTCGTCCACCATCTCCTTGGCGTCGAGCCGCCGGACCACAACGCACAGGTGGCGACGGTGGGGGGGAACTGAGGGGGGCAGGAAGCAGACAGCAGGAACTGCTGCCCGTGAGGGAGAAGGAAACAGGGAATAGGGAATAGGAAACAGGAGCTGCGCACCCATGAAGTCATGCCCGCTCGAGCGGGACTTCAAGTCATCCCCGCGAAAGCGGCTTTGTTGCACAATCGGTATTGAGCACTGTGTTGTTCTCGATGCGGCGGACTAGGCCGCTTGGACGGCTGGGACCGGGTAGCTATCCGGCATGCCCAGATAG
>Ga0182741_1005155_pt1 | contig 12309 bp, 11 predicted proteins | sample eDN5th37CBELigOP_FD_128874 | JGI IMG/M metagenome (GOLD analysis project Ga0182741, IMG submission 128874) | Enriched Organic Plus compost microbial communities from Emeryville, California, USA - eDNA 5th pass 37_C BE-Lig OP (version 2) (version 2) ...
AGAGCCTGGTGCAGCAGCGGCACGGTCTGGCTGAGGTCGATGATGTGGATGTTGTTGCGCGAACCGAAGATGTACGAGTTCATCTTCGGGTTCCAGCGGTGCGTCTGGTGACCGAAGTGTACGCCGGCTTCGAGCAGCTGACGCATGTTGAAATCAGGCAGTGCCATCTTTTATCTTCCTTTCCGGTTGAACCTCCGCGGACTGCAAGGCAACTCTCGTTGCCACCGGTGGTGTTGACAGGATTTCTCCCTGCCGAATACCAAAAGCCCGCGTGTGGGATGGGCGCGCATATAAAGGGTTAAGGCAGACAACGCAAGTGCCGGAGGCAAGCTTGGGCCATTTTGAGGAAGACCGCCCTGCCCCGTCGCGTGGAGCGCTATGGCTTGCTGCAGTCCGTGTCCACGTCGTTCTTCGTAAACTCGACGAGGTCTGCAGCCATTGAATACTCTTCGTAACGGATCAGTATATCTGTCTGCACACCGCTCTCGTGCATGTTGAACGTCACGTCATAATCGCTGACGCGCTCGCCTTCCTGATCTGATTCCGGCTCGAAATAGGCCATCGTGACAGGCAGGAAGTTGTCGTTGCCGATCTCACCCAGGGTCGTTCTCGTCGCGGCCTGCTTCAATGGCTTGGGCTTGCCAATCACGACCGAGACGGTGGTCGCATCATCCACCATTTCGGTGCCGTCAAATACGGCGCTCTCATAGAAGCGGATGCCCGCACGAGCCTTTTCGAGAATCTCGAACACCTGTCCGCTGGGAAAAACGGCGGGCGTTCCGAATGTCACGTCCGCATTTTCAGGCTTGGTGTAGCTCACCTCAATGACATCATCGTTCCGTGCGGCCGTACCCACTACTTCTTCCTCAAGTTCCTGATCCGTGTAGGACTGGCTCTTGAATTTGAAGGTCTGGCCATCCGCCGCCTCGAAACTCGAGACTCGGCGGTCGAGCAGACGGGGGCCTTCGCCTGTCTCGAACTTCATCACCAGGCGGGATTCTGCGGTGTAGCCCTTGCAGGCAGAACCGGAGAAATCGAACACCCAGCGTCCCGTCAGAGCCTCTATGTCAGAGGTGTCGCTGACAGAGGCTAAACTGACGTCATAGACCGCTCTATGTGGTAAGAGTGAGGGAGCGTCGGCCCTTGCGGCGCCACAAAGGGTCACCAAACTCGCGACGGCGGCCAGAAGGCTTTGACGCGTCATACGCATTGAGAACTCCGCGTTGGAACGGTTGATCATGAATGACGCCTCCCAGCCCCCGGTAGAACCGTTGTCCTGAAGAATGCGGACTGATTCTGCAACCACGATTGGACTTACAGGAGTGATCCATGTCTGAATCCATTGAAAAGCGCCTGCTTGAACTTGGTGTAGAATTGCCCCCGCCCGTTGAAGCTCTCGCCAACTATGTACCAACCATTCGGGCAGGCCAGTTCCTCTTCACGGCCGGACAGCTACCATTCAAGGACGGCAAGCTGATGGCAATGGGCGTGCTTGGTCGTGAACTGGGCACCGAAGCTGGCAAGCTTGCAGCCAAATGGTGCGCCGTCAATGTGCTGGCTGCAATACGAAATTCGCTTGGTGGCTTCGATCGCCTGCGCCGGATCGTGAAGATCACCGTCTTTGTTGCCTCAGCACCTGACTTCACCGAACAGCATCTCGTCGCCAATGGCGCTTCCGATTTTCTCGTTGCAGCACTTGGCGAACGCGGCGAACATGCCCGCTCAGCGGTCGGAGTCGCCGTTCTACCCATGAACGCTCCGGTCGAAATCGAAGCCGTCATAGAAGTCGAGTAAGCGGCCCATATGCCTGATCTCTCATGGCTCACTGCCAGGCCGATCGCCCACCGGGGACTGCACGACCTCAACCGGACGCGTTGGGAAAACACGCTCGCAGCCTTCTCCGCCGCCATCGAACATGGTTATGCCATCGAGTGCGACGTGCATCTCTCAGCCGATGGTGTCCCGATGGTGTTTCATGATGCGGAGCTGGAGCGCCTTACCGGAACCAAAGGTCGGGTCCGGGAGCAATCGGCATCGGAGCTCGGCTCGCTGAAGATTGGCCGCACGAATGAGCGCATCCCGACGCTGGAAGCCATGCTGGAGCTGGTGCAGAGTCGCGTCCCCATTGTCATCGAGCTCAAGGGATTTCCGGGCACGGATGAGCATCTCGTTGTGGAAGTCATCCGTCGCCTCTCGCGCTATGACGGACCGGTGGCCCTGATGTCTTTCGAACATCCGCTGCTCCTGGATCTGCAACGGCATGCCGGGAGCGTCCCTTACGGCCTGACCGCGGAAGGCACGGGGCCAGAGAAGATCGAGCAGCATGTTTCCGTGCTCAGCCATGGGATCTCATTCGTTTCCTATAGTGTCGCGGACCTGCCCAACGCCTTTGTCACCCATGTCCGCAGGGCCCGATCCATGCCGGTCATCACATGGACGGTGCGGGATGAAGCGGCGGTCCGGAAGAGTTTAGAGCATGCGGACCAGATGACCTTCGAAGGCTTTATGCCGCCGCTTGACGTAAAGGCAGGTGCGCCGAATGAGCAATGAAATGACCCTGACACTGCAGGTCCTCCAAAGCTTCTCCGGGTTCGACCGGGATCAGTGGCAGCAACTTAGCGGAACCTCGCGTGATAGTTTATCATCAACCTATAACCCATTTTTATCGTACGATTTTCTCCTATCTCTTGAAGAAAGCGGTTGCGCCACCGGTCGGACGGGTTGGCTAGGCCAGCACCTCGCCCTGATGAATGAAGATGGAACATTGCTTGGAGCCGTGCCCTGCTATCTGAAGTCTCACAGCCAGGGGGAATACGTCTTCGACCACGGCTGGGCCAATGCCTTCGAGCGTGCCGGCGGACGCTACTATCCGAAGCTTCAGGTCTCGGTGCCCTTCACGCCGGCGACAGGCCCTCGCCTGCTCGTCCGCTCTGGCCTGGAAGAGGCACCAGTACGTCAGGCGCTGGCACGAGGGCTGAAGACGCTCGCCGGCAAGCTCAATGTTTCATCAGTCCACGTGACCTTCGCGCAGCCAGATGATATCGAGGTGCTTGAGAGTGAAGGTTTCCTGCTGCGCACCGACACGCAGTTCCACTTCTTCAACGAGAGCTATGGCTCCTACGACGATTTCCTTGACACTCTTGCTTCCCGCAAGCGGAAGGCTCTGCGCAAGGAAAGGCGGGAGGCCGTCGCTTCAGGGATCGAAATAGAACGGCTGACTGGCCGCGACATCACCGAAGCCCATTGGGACGACTTCTTTGCCTTCTACATGGATACCGGTTCGAGGAAATGGGGGCGGCCCTATCTCAACCGCACATTCTTCTCGCTGATCGGCGAACGCATGGCTGACGACATCCTGCTCGTGATGGCGCGGCGCGATGGCCGTTACATTGCCGGCGCGATCAACTTCATCGGGTCAGACACGCTTTATGGCCGCAACTGGGGTGCCATCGAGCATCACCCGTTCCTGCATTTCGAGGTCTGCTACCACCAGGCCATCGAATTCGCCATTGAGCGTGGGCTGAAGAAGGTTGAAGCCGGCGCCCAAGGTGAACACAAGCTGGCGCGGGGCTATCTGCCAGTAACCACCTGTTCCGCACATCACATTGAACATCCCGATCTAAGGCGAGCCGTTGCAGAATTCCTTGACGAAGAACGCCGGGAAGTCGATCTGATGGGAGAGGCTCTTAACGAATATTCCCCGTATCGGAAGAGCGGGTAAGTAATAATGTGGCGTGGTCGGCGTTCGGAGCCGATTCTATCTTTGCCTTGAATCCAGTTGCCTGAAGGAAAGAAGCATGAGCTCACCCGTTTATGACGACAAGAACCCATTCGCGATGATCTTGCGCGGCGAGATTCCTGCACACAAGGTCTACGAGGACAATGATACCGTCGCATTCATGGATATCATGCCGCGGACGGACGGGCATTGCCTCGTCATTCCCAAAGACCCGTCCCGCAATCTCCTGGATGCGAATCCGCAGACGCTCGCCAAGGTGATCGCAACGGTCCAGAAGGTTGCTCGCGCGGCGATGAAGGCATTCAACGCGGATGGCCTGCAGATCGACCAGTACAATGAGGCTCCGTCAGGCCAGACCGTCTTCCACCTGCACTTCCACGTGCTTCCACGCTACGAGGGCGTCGCACTTCGTCCGCATGCCGGGCAGATGGCCGACCAGACTGTGCTGTCAGAGCATGCAGAGAAGCTTCGTAATGAACTGAGCAAACTTACAGCCTAGGAGACCTGGACCACCTCCGGCGGCGGAGCGACAATCAAACCAATTGCATAAAGCGGGGGCAAAACCTCCGGCGTACCAGTGTCAGACGCTGGCGTGCCGGGACAATTCGCGGAAGGCAGAATGGACTTCACGAAAATAAACCGTCGCTTCGCGCAAGCCTGCTTCGCGCTGCCCCCCATCGCAGGCTCCCTAACCAGCATCATCTGGCATGGCGGTGCCATATGGTGCGTTGTGCTCATTGCAACCGGGCGCAGGAAGTTCAGCGACGATCCCACGATGTGGGCATTGTGCTTCCTGCTCTACGCCTATGTTGCCATCTCCGTCGCTTCATCATTTGCGAACGGTCTGGAACTGCGCCAGGCCGATGCACTGCTGCGGCTTGCAACCCCCCTCCTCTTCCCGTTCTCCTATTCGATCTTTTCGATTGCCCGGAAGGGCGTGATCGCTCAGGCAGCGCCGCTGGCTGCCATGACAGGCTGCATCGGCGGTGCGATCATCGCAGCCCTTCAGTTCACCGCTACCGAGATCCGGCCCGAAGGCGGCGCGGGAAATGCTCTCATCTTCGCCACAGCCTGCTGTCTTGGTGGCATCACCTGCCTGGCAGGCGCTCTTACCTCGCGGTCATCCCATCAGGGCTGGCTCCTTTGCGGTTACGGTGCGGCGTGGGTCGGGATGATCCTGGCCGGCGCCCGCTCAATCTGGCTGGCCGCAGCAATCGTGACGGTCATCATTCTGATCGTTTGCCGGAGCGAAGTCCGGACCCTGTTCTCCAAACACATGAAAGCTGCCATCGGAACCGTGGTTGCCGGTGCCATCCTGCTTTCCGGCGTTCTCGTCTCCCGCGTCGAACTTCTCATCCAGGACTGGGAAGCCCTGTACAGCCACAACTCATATGACACGTCTCTGGGCGTGCGTGTGCTCCTCTGGGAGCATGGGACTGACCTCGTTCGGGAACGGCCACTCCTGGGTTATGGGCTGCAGCACACCAAGGCTCTGGTTCAGACAGCGCTCAACACGGCTGATACAGCGGAGCGGACTTACACCCATTTCCACAACGGCTACTTGACCATTGCGGTTCAGTCCGGGCTCACCGGCCTCGTCTGCATACTCGCAGTTCTGCTGGTCGCTGCCGTATTGGCGCTGCGCACGCTCAATCAGGCTACCGATAGCTTGCAGAGGTTCGGCGCTCTCGTGTTGATTGGAACTGTCATCACTTACGCAGTTGGCGGCGCTTTCAACCTGATCCTTGGACACGACATTCTGGACACGTGCCTCATGTTCTTCCTGGCCACCGGCACGTGGCTGGCCTGCGGAACGGAGCTTGCGCGGAAACCAGTTACAGAGAACCAGCTCCATTCAGCTCCCGAAGAGGCTCGTTAAGAATCCTTCCAGGCAATCCCTGCACAAAAAAACACGCCCGCGAAGGCGTGTTTTTTTTTGTTCTGATTACGAAGGTCTGACCTTCGCCAAGCTCCTCAGCTCTTGCGGGGAAGCTGGGGCACCAGGCTGCGCTTCCTCGGCTCTTTTGCCGGACCATCCTTGGGCTTCGCCGCAGCCGCAGCCTTGGGCTTCGCCTTCTTGGCCGCTGTCGGCTTCTTCGGCTTGGCGGTCGCCTCACGCTTGGGCTTCACCGGAACTTCATCCGGGATCGACTCGAGCTTCAGGCCCTTCGTGCCGTCTTCCTTGGTCTCAACCGTAACCTTGACGGTGCCGCCCTTCTTGAGCTTGCCGAACAGCACTTCCTCAGCCAGCGGCTTCTTGATGTGCTCCTGGATCACGCGACCGAGCGGGCGAGCGCCCATGCGTTCGTCGTAACCCTGTTCGGCCAGCCAGGCGATAGCCTCTTCCGACAGGTCGAAGGTGACGTTGCGCTCTGCAAGCTGGCCTTCCAGCTGCATAACGAACTTCTGGACCACCTGATGGACGACCGGTGTGGGCAGCGAACCGAACGGAATGATCGCATCCAGGCGGTTGCGGAACTCCGGCGTGAAGAGCCTGTTGATGGCCTCCATGTCGTCACCCTCGCGCTTCGAGGAACCGAAGCCAATCGCAGGCTTTGCCATGTCTGCAGCACCCGCGTTGGTCGTCATGATCAGGATGACGTTGCGGAAGTCAATCTTCTTGCCGTTATGGTCGGTCAGCTTGCCGTGGTCCATGACCTGCAGCAGGATGTTGAACAGGTCCGGATGTGCCTTCTCGATTTCATCGAGCAGCAACACGCAATGCGGATGCTGGTCAACGCCATCTGTCAGCAAACCGCCCTGGTCAAAGCCGACATAGCCGGGAGGTGCGCCGATCAGGCGTGAAACCGTGTGCCGCTCCATGTATTCCGACATGTCGAAGCGCAGAAGTTCCACACCGAGCGAAGCAGCAAGCTGCTTGGCCACTTCCGTCTTGCCCACGCCCGTGGGGCCAGAGAACAGGTAGGAGCCAATCGGCTTCTCCGGTTCGCGCAGGCCGGCACGCGCCAGCTTGATCGAAGACGCGAGTGCTTCGATCGCGCGATCCTGACCGTAGACAACGCGCTTCAGCTCCGCCTCAAGGTTGGCAAGAACCTTCTCGTCGTCGGCCGAAACGGTCTTCGGCGGGATGCGCGCCATGGTGGCGATCGTTTCCTCGATCTCTTTGACGGTGATGGTCTTGCGCCGCTTGCCTTCCGGAAGAAGCATCTGCGAAGCACCAGTTTCGTCAATGACGTCGATCGCCTTGTCGGGGAGCTTGCGGTCATTGATGTAGCGGGCCGAGAGCTCCACCGCCGCCTTGATTGCGTCGTTGGTGTACTTGACCTTGTGGAAGTCTTCGAAATACGGGCGCAGGCCCTGCATGATCTCGATCGCGTCCGGCACGGTCGGCTCATTGACGTCGATCTTCTGGAAACGACGAACGAGCGCGCGGTCCTTCTCGAAGAACTGACGATACTCCTTGTAAGTCGTTGACCCAATACAACGAATTGCACCTGAGGAAAGCGCCGGCTTAAGCAGGTTCGAGGCATCCATGGCGCCGCCGGAGGTGGCACCTGCGCCGATCACCGTGTGGATCTCGTCGATGAACAGGATCGCGCCGGGATAGTCTTCCAGCTCCTTGACGACCTGCTTGAGACGCTCCTCGAAGTCGCCGCGATAGCGGGTGCCAGCGAGCAGCGTACCCATGTCGAGCGAGAAGATGGTGGCATCCAGCAGGACTTCCGGCACATCGCCTTCGACGATGCGCTTGGCAAGCCCCTCGGCAATCGCAGTCTTGCCCACGCCGGGATCACCGACATAGAGCGGGTTGTTCTTGGACCGGCGGCAGAGAATCTGGATCGTGCGATTGATCTCGGCTTCGCGGCCCACCAGCGGATCGATCTTGCCTGCGCGTGCCTTCTGGTTGAGGTTGACGCAATAGGCCGTCAGCGCATCCTGCTGCTGCTTCTTCTTCGTTCCTTCATCCGCCTCTGCAGCACTCGCCTGATCCTCATCGGCGCCACGCGGGGTGCGCGTCTCGCTCGTACCCGGCCGCTTGGCGATACCGTGACTGATGTAGTTGACCGCGTCGTAACGCGTCATCTGCTGTTCCTGCAGGAAGTAGGCAGCATGGCTCTCGCGCTCGGCGAAAATCGCTACAAGCACGTTCGCACCCGACACTTCCTCCCGGCCCGAGGACTGGACGTGGATCACTGCCCGCTGAATGACGCGCTGGAATCCTGCCGTCGGCTTGGAATCCTCGTCGTAACCCGTGACAAGGTTGTCCAGCTCGCCGTCGATGTACTCGATGATATTGCGTCGCAGCGCTTCAAGGTTGACGTTGCATGCCCGCATGACTGCGGCCGCATCCTGATCGTCGATCAACGCCAGCAGAAGATGCTCTAGTGTGGCGTACTCATGATGGCGTTCGTTGGCATAGGTCAGCGCCTGGTGCAACGCGCGTTCCAGCCCTTGTGAGAAAGCGGGCATTCATAACCTCATTTCTTCTCCATCACGCACTGTAGCGGATGTTGATGCTGACGGGCAAAATCCATGACTTGTGAGACCTTGGTTTCCGCCACCTCAAACGTATAGATACCACATTCACCAACGCCGTGATTGTGAACATGCCACATGATCTTTGTGGCAGTCTCACGATCCTTATGGAAAAATCTCTCCAGAACGTGGACCACGAATTCCATTGGTGTGTAGTCGTCATTCAAGAGCAATACGCGATAGAGGCTGGGCTTCTTGGTCTTCGTGCGCGTCTTTGTAATGACCGCGGTGCTGCGGCCGACGCCATTGCCGCCCTCATCCCCAGCTGTCATCCGTAGCGTGTCCCCTGGCATTCTCATCTCGCGAAATTCAACTTCCCGTCCAACCCTTGGCGCTCACTCTGAGCTCGACATGTAGGGTACTGCCAGGCCAATTTTAAGCCCTTCTGCTCTTCAGACAATACACTGCAACAAACTATTGCTCCAAGGTGGAATTGGCAGGGTTCAGCTCCACCATCCGGTATAGGATGGGGAATGAAATGCGCCAAAGCAGGTAGCCATCCTTGTGGGTGAACCGTCGCAGCGCTCACCATAATTTTCACTCTGCCATAATCATCACCAATCCATCCCGCATGTGGATGTCCTGTGCGAGCTCATCGCTCTTGACGTGAGCAGCGGAAGTTTTCTGACAGAGCTGAAAGGCGGCCGATCGGGTCGCCGAAATGCTACAGAACGGTAATTTTCCGTAAATATGACAGCGACCATAAACCAATTGGTAACGCTGCTCGCACTAGTGTCGAGGGGCAAGGGGTTGATGACCTCTACTCCAATAAAAAACAGTGGGTGTGACGGTGCGTCAGGCGTTGTTTGGTATCAGTAACTTTGTTCGAAACATCTCACGGGGTAAGGTTGCTGTCATTGCGGCCGTGATGTTGGGGCTGGCTTCTCCGGCCGCTGCGAACCCAAAGTATGCGGGTATCGTTGTCGACGCCAAGACCGGCAAGGTTCTGTACGAGGAGAATGCGGATGCGCCGCGTTTTCCGGCGTCGCTGACGAAGATGATGACCCTGTATCTGACCTTCGAGGCTCTAGATGCAGGCAAGATCTCGAAGAATACGCGCGTTACCTTCTCGAAGAACGCGGCAGCAGAGCCCCCTACCAAGCTCGGTATCGGCACTGGTAACAGCATCACCGTTGAACAGGCCATTCTGAGCCTCGTGACCAAGTCTGCCAATGATGCAGCGACGGCTCTGGGTGAAATGCTCGGCGGTTCCGAGGCGAATTTTGCTGCGATGATGACCGCAAAGGCTCGCCAGCTTGGCATGAGCCGTACGGTGTTCCGCAACGCCAACGGTCTTCCGAACGAAGCCCAGAAGACCACTGCGCGCGACATGGCCAAGCTCGGCATCGCGCTGCGTGAGCACTTCCCGCACCACTACAGCTATTTCTCAACGCGTCATTTCAAGTTCGGCAAGCAGCAGATCCGCAATCACAACAATCTGCTTGGCGTCGTGAAGGGCGTTGACGGCATCAAGACCGGCTACACCCGTGCGTCGGGTTACAACCTCGTTTCCTCGGTGCAGGCAGATGGCCGCAGCATCGTGGCCGTTGTCATGGGCGGCTCCAGCGGCCGTTCGCGTGATGCCCAGATGGCTGCCCTCATCAACAAGTACCTTCCGAAGGCCTCCACCGGTCGCGATCAGCAGCTGATCGCCCGTGGTCCGGTCATTGTCCAGCCCAGGATCCAGCCTCAGCCGCAGATCGTTGCAGCCAACGACAACGTTGCCAGGGCGAGCACCGTTGCTTCCATTCTGCCTTCGAGCGCTCCCATTCCGACTGAGCGCCCGTCCGATGCTCTGCCGATCACGGCTTACGCCCAGGAGAAGAGCTCGGCAGAGCGTGATCCGCTGGCCCGTATCGTCGCTGAAACCTCGCACATGGAAGTCGATCCGGTTCACACGGCATCGGTTCCGACCAGCGGCTGGGTTATCCAGGTTGCTTCCATGCCGTCCCAGAGTGACGCACTGCGCTTCCTCGAAGACATGAAGGCAAAGGTCGGCAAGCCGCTCGCCAAGGCATCTCCGTTCACGGAAATGTTCGAGCACAAGGGCCGCACTTATCACCGCGCCCGCTTCGGTGGCTTCAACGACAAGGTTTCCGCCTGGAACGCCTGCGAGACACTGAAGAAGCAGAAGATCCAGTGCTTCGCCGTAGTCGCGAACTGACAACACCTGGCGGGGCCGTTCCGGCGGCCCTGTCACCTGGCCCGATGGATCGGGGGTTGGTCCATGGCGTCAGATGATCTCCGAAAGCGGTGGCAAAAGGAGATCGGCAGAGCCAGCCTCTGCGGGAGAAATTTTTACAAGTTGCGTTTTGGGGAGAACTAGCCGTGTTTGGACAAGAGAACGTCCTTGGCTTCATTGATACGGGCAGCAAGAAAAGAAGAGCCCCCAACATCGGGATGAACCCGCTGCATAAGGCGGCGATGAGCCTCTCTGATCTGCGCCGCAGAGGCGCCGGGTTCAAGACCAAGAGTCTCGTAGGCCTCCTGCTCTGTCATGCTGCCAGAACGGCTCGTGCCTCGGCTCCCCGAGCTTTCGTTCGCATCCAGGCGATCTCGCCAACCGGCAAATCGGCCATCAAGATACGTCTCTAGAAGACGCAGACTGTCGTCATCGTCCGCACATTCCCGATAGAGGGCGATGAGATCATCGAGGGACAGTTGAGCCAGGCTCCTTCCCTCGAACTTACCTGCCAGCACACGGCCCTCAAGCTTTCCGCTATCGTGATCGAGCTCCATTGCGAGCATGGAAGACTGAACGCTGGAGCGTTGTCCGGGAGTAGGTTTGGCGCGCGCCGTATAGCGATTGCGGCCCAGCCACCCGAGTGCTGCGGAAATCAGCATGCCTCCCAGACCCGCCCTGCCAAACAGCAGAAGCCCGAGGCCGATAAGGCCGAGCAGGATGGGTCCAATCCAGCGCAGTGTCTGCGCAATGGCTGACGGACTGGCGCGCAAAAACGCGTAGAGGGAAGCACCTGCAAGAAGCAGGGCAAGTATGACCGGTACAGCGATGCTCATGGCTTCCGGCCGCTCAGGTGCTCAAGCATGAGCTGGTCCTCGGGCTTGCCCCGAGCTGCGAGAGCCTTGAGGCCACCGGTGGCATAGACAGCCACGGCGGACAGCAGCTTCGCCAGTTGGTCGGCAGCAGACCGGTCAAAACGGAACCAGGCTCCACGCGACAGCCGGGCGATCTCCTTGAACGCACCTGTCGCGACCGGATCATGTCCCTCCTGAAAGATGAAGACCGGGACGCCCTTCAGCCCCAGTTCGCCAGCCCTGGCGGCAAGATCATCAACCTCTTCTTCCATCGCGTCCCCGATAAAGACGAGCGCATTCACTTTGCCGCGAGCGTGCTCATCAAGAGCATGCTTCAGGACCTTGCTGATCTGCGTGTTGCCGCCGCGGCAGTCGATCTTCGTCATGAGGTTCTTCAGCGCGTCTGTATCGCTCACGAAACGCGAGGCACGACACTCACCAAAGCCGCGATAGTAAACCAGCTGGACCTGCAAGCCGCCTGCCCTCGCAACGGCATCGAACATGTGCGCCTGGATCTGGCAGGCGAGATCCCAGGTGGGCTGCCTGCTCATGGTGGCGTCGAGCGCAAGGATCAACCGCCCTTCACCTGTCGATTGGGTGCTGAGCGCCCGCGCCTGTCGAATGAAGGCATCAATGGCCTTGCTATCGGATCGCGCGGCCGCGACGTCGCTCGAATTCGTCTTTATGGGCGTCTGCTTGTTGCTCATGCCCTGAAGATGTGGACCGACAAACGCCCTGACAAGCCCTGATCGTCAGCCGGAGAGGTTTTTCAGGTGAGTTTAAAGCAGACCCAGCTCGGCCAGTTCGCGGCGCAGGCTGTCCGGCAGTTCACCGGTACCGGAGGCAGCCACATCCGCAGGGACTTCTTCCGAGGGCAGATAGCGCCAGCCCTGGAAGGGACGACGCGGCACCCATTCCGTGCGGATCACAACCGGATCAAGAACCAGATGGCAGCGATTGACGCCTTCGGAATCGCGGAACGGCCGCACATCGAGCAGGCGCTGGCGGCATGTGATGCCGCCCTTCATGACCCAATA
>Ga0182741_1005156_pt1 | contig 12307 bp, 3 predicted proteins | sample eDN5th37CBELigOP_FD_128874 | JGI IMG/M metagenome (GOLD analysis project Ga0182741, IMG submission 128874) | Enriched Organic Plus compost microbial communities from Emeryville, California, USA - eDNA 5th pass 37_C BE-Lig OP (version 2) (version 2) ...
CAGTTTCCGCCATGAAGCGTAGGACAAGGTCGTGGCAAACATATGCTGGTCGTCCTCTTTACGCAGCAAGATGGCGGAGTGCTGAAGCTGAAAGAAAGTCTCTAAGCCAAGAGAAACGGAGCCATCACCGATAGATGTCGGTGCAAGTAACTCTGTCGAAGCGAGCGGCAAATCATCAGCCAGACCGGAGATTGATAGAATGACTCGACTAATCGTCGTGAGTCTAGGTAACACCATGGCCAAAGCAAGTGAGAGGGGTAGCCGCGTGTGTGGTAAAACCGTAGTCTGATGCAAGTCCTCTCGATTTCGAAACAGCCAGTGTTGGAGAATAATTGGCCTCGACAAGGACCGAGCTGCCAAGTCCGCGAGATAGGGTAGCTCCATGTAGTGAGCTGCCGCAAGCAGGTCTAATGAGTCTTCCAGAACTGCATTAACGAGCTCTTCATGCAGTTTGAGATCCAAGCGGCCATCACCTGGTCCTGCTTTGGATGCCATCGCAAGTCGAAACGCCCCAGCAAAGGACAAAGCAGCACACTCGCTCTCACTGCCAGAAGTATTATAGTGGTGTCTCGCAGCATTTGTTGTCATTAGGTACCAATAGACAAGCTGAAGCGTTCGACCATTAATCCCTGAAAGCTTGATCACGCCACTAATAGACTCGTTCATAGGCTCATACACTTGCCGTCCCCGTGTGTCAGCCATGGTTGCGCGTGCAGGACCCCTGAATACTCTTCTCAAAGTGGGGGACACACAAACAATGGACAGAGGTAACCGAACAGCAAACCCAGGAGTTGACGCATCAGAACGTCTTACCCTGGAGAGAGTTGAAGGAGAGCTGAGAGGCTGTGTGTCAGACCCTCCACAGGACGGAGAAAGGCTTCTCTCTGCTCGTGCCTCCCACTCAGTCGGTGTATCATAACTGAGCAGCCAAACGTGCGGCTCGCATGATGGTGCCGAAGTGACCGCATTTTGTGGTTTCGCTGTGATGGCTTGAGCGACTGGGACTTTCGGCGAACCAGATGTTGTCTCATCGTCGCTGCCTGAGTCTCTATCCGGCGCATAGTCCTCATCATAACTGTCCAGGGAGGCTACACATTTGCTATCCGTTGGACTACGGGCGGCGCGCTCGTTTCGAATCCTCTGTAGGAGTTGCTCATAAGGGTTATCAGAAGGGGGCAGAGATTGGGGAGCCTGGGAGTCCGAAGGCCGGACTCGCACGTAGCCTCGCTCGCTTGGATCGCGGGGGCCTGTAAACCGGGAAACAGGCTGGGCATATCTCTCACTACCTTCTGGTGGGAGCTTCACTTCGTCTAAGACTAGTTCCTGATTGGTCTTCCGCGAATCAATGACATCAGCTGCAACTTCGCAAGCCAGCCTCTCAAACTCAACGTTCACCTCTGCAACTGATGGCGAGGGCAAAGGGGAGCGGGCAGATGACGCAGCTGACGAGACGGCTGGTAGCCTCGACACAATTTCTTCGAGACTCTGCTTCCCGTCCCATGCATCTAGGTCCAGGCTAAGTAGAGCCGAGAGGGGTAGTGAGCTAATGTCGACATTTCGTCTGGGGGTTGGTGCAGCTGGCGTGGCTTGAGGCCCGCCGAGGACTGGAGCAGGGGAGCGCCGACGCAATTGGTGTAGAGCCTGTGGTTGCTGATGCTGTTGCTGCAAGGTATTGAGTGGCAAAGCCTTCCCCATCGAGAAGTCACTCGGCAGCCTTGCTCCGCTGCTCAGGACCGACGCACCTGCCTGTGCCGTGATCCTTCGAGCAGATCCAGGAGGCGGCGCGTCTATGGCACTGGAGTGCTTGCACTCGAGTGCGGTTACTCGGGGTGAGAGCCTAGCACCATAATCCGCCGATAGCCCACCCGTCACACTCGTACTGTTCCTTCGTCCGTCGCGGTAACGGTTGCCTGGTTGTGATCCCGGGTGAGCAGGCGGGGCTCTCCCCCTGGGGTCGTGGTAGAACATGTCTTGCAGCAATTCAGACGCTATGAGAGTACCATTCTGGAGAATGTGTGTCCTGGTGGCCGCGTGCAATAGTCCAGAAGGGACTTGTGCCGGAGCTAAAGTGTGGGCTCGAAGACCGACGCAAGTTTCGAGTTGATGAGCGTGTGTCGTGGGTTGCAGCTTGGTGTTTAAGTATGACCCAATTGAGTTGATATCAATATAATGTTTTTATATGGACACACACGGTCAGTCTTAAGAACTCGTTTCCATCCACTTTGAATGACAACAACCGTTTTCGCCTCGTTGAGGGGAAGCCAGTGGCACCAACAGATACTTGAACGAGGACGGCATGGCGCCAATGTACATAGTAGGTGCGCGTGCATTCGCTCCCACTGCCCATACTCGCACCTAGTCAGGGGGTGCACGGGAGTGGTGTCATTTTCGCGATCGAATAGAGCACGAACTTGATATCACTCGCGACCTCTGAGTGCTTTGCGACATAGCGCTGGTAAAACGACGCAGCCACACCGACTTGAGGGCACCTTCATATGTCCTTTATCATGGTGCCTCTGACAAGCGACACATAGCATCAGATTTTCAGGACCAAGTGCAGTCCAATTTTGCCGGGAAACCACATTTGATCCAGGAGCATATCTCGGCATCAATAGGCTCTCGTGAGGATCTTCTCAGTGGCTTCCGTTTAAATCAACTAAATAAGCAGCTTTGATTGGGTTTATACCTCTGTCTAAGCAGACAATATGGGTGTCAAGGACCTCTGGAACTTGCTCAATGGCACCGGGGAACGGATCCCACTGGAGCACCTCGCCACACGGCGATTGGCCGTCGATGCATCAATTTGGATCACGCAGTTCTTGAAGGCTATGGTCGACCAGTCAGGTGAAGTCATACCAGGCGCGCATCTCATTGGTATGTTCCATAGAATCTGCTGTTTGCTCAGCTATGGCATCAAGCCAATCGTGGTCTTTGATGGTCCGGCGCCGGCCCTGAAGCGCATGACGCTCGCTCGCCGCAAGACCCAACGCATCCTCAATCAGAATAAGCTCTCGACGGCCGCGGAGCGACTACTTCTGAAGCAGCTCAGTATCCGGCACTTGGGAGCTCTGCAGAAAAAAGTCGCATCAATAATCAAGGAGAAGCGTGATGGGGCAGCGGGCAAGTCTGGTAGCGAGTCGAACCCAGACCCAGGTAACATGTCGACAGATAGTCTTAATACTAGTACAACGTCGACATCGTCATGGGAGGAAAAGGAGAATAAGGAAAAGCAGGACAACGAGACATCCGGCTCGTCTTCAAATGCCGGAGCCAGTGTTCACGCTTCAGAAAACGAAAAGCCCTTTGATAACCACAACGATATTGAAGTCAGTGAGGACAGTGATCTCGATTCATCAAGGGCAGATGGTCAATCTCGACAACACAGAAGGAAATTACTCTCAAACGGCAAGCGTCGATCATTCAGAGTGGATGGCTCGACGCTGATGGTCTTGCCAAATAGGCGCGACTGGATCTATAGCAGTGACAGCAGCGATAGCGACTTATCAGAAATGGACGATGCTGAAGACGTTGGACGGCAGCGCCGCGTGGTCCTCGATGAAGAGGGCAACGGCGATGCATCCTCGGCAACGAAGTCGCACCCAGCTACTGCTAAGAGGTCAAAATCGAGGCGGTATGAACTCAGGGATTATGAGGAATCGAAACGAGATGCTCAAGGAGAAGCAGGAGGAACGCCTCTCAATATCAGTCAGCATTTTGGTGATATGGAGGAAGAGGAAGAGGAAGAGGAAGAGGAAGAGGAGGAGGAAGAGGAAGAGAACGACTTCCCAAGGCCCCAAGTTTGTAACTCCGACGGTGCGCCTGAGAACTCGACACTGGCTCAGGAGCTCGAAGATGATGAGGAGATGTGGCGTAGAATTGTTCGACAATCAAGCACTCGTGTGCTCTCGCCAGAGGAATTGGCACAACTCCCACTTTCCGTGCAGTTTGACGTCATGGAAGCGCAACGTGACTTCCTCAAGCGTGAACACGAACGACGTACGTTTGACGCAATGCGTACGTACGCGCATTCAAACCCAGCGGCCTTCAGTGAGAACCAGCTCGGCAGTTTTGAGAAAGGGATCAAACTCGCAAGAACGGTTGAGAAGCTGAGACAAGAGCGACTTGCTTCCAGGACGCTCGGCGGTGCCCCTCTTGCACGTATCGCCGCAGACGCTGATCGAGAGTACATTTACCTCATTAAAGAAAAGGAGGAGAAGCGAATGAAGAGGCTTGGACAGGATGCGAAAGTAGCCAAGACACCCAGCTTGATCGACTCCATGCTTGCCGCTCGACAAGATGCTGAGAAGAAGAAGAAGAATGAGTCCTCCCAGAGCTCATCAAGCCAATCACAACACGATATTAATGCTGCGCAGCGTCGCGACCAGCTGAAGCAGCAACGGGCGCTCAAATGGAAAGCTGTGGCAGACGATGAGTCAAAGGTCTCTGAGGATGGCCAACCTTCGAAACGACCTATCGCTAGCAAGATGGAGTGGGTATGTCCACGTTGTGGCTACTTCGGAACGTCGTTGATTCACTGCGAACGGTGCCAAGCACCGGTGCCAGCCGAGATGAGAGTTGCATTTGCAGAAGCCTTGGCCGAGCGAGAGAGAGCAAAGGCTCGTGAGAGTCAGGTCGAATCGTACATGCAGGGTCCCTTGGACATCCGTTTACTCGCTGCAAAAGAAGAACTCGAGCAGAGCAGGAATCCTCCATTGAAAGAAGAAGTCTCAAGCAATCCGCATAGCCAGTCCAGCGAGGCATTGCTTGCTGTCACAGACCCAGGCTATCCTGTCGTCAAGACCGAGGATGCTACTTCGGCACTAGCTTTGGGATCTAACACTACGCTGGGACTCAATCAACCTAAGTCTTCTGCTTCTGTGGATGGATTCGATCCAATGAGCGCATTGGCTCTTGGAAAGGAGGATGATGAGGATGATGGCACCTTCTCCTTCCCATCCCGAGCCCCGACTCAAACATCTCTGTCAGCCCAAAATGAAGGAGATACTAACTGGTTAGTTAGAGACGAGAATCCTTTCACAGAAAGCATTGACCACTCCTATGAGATTGATGCCTTCGATCTGGATCTTAGCACTTCAGGGGAAAGCGAACAAAGAGTCGAAGACGACACGGATGAATTCCTCCGCTTTCTGCATGCGGCTTCCATCCAACGCCACGATACGGATCTAGACTCCACTCCAGTGAAGGAGCAGTACTCTCGTCGCGCACCGTCGGTGATTCGTAGTCGAAGCGACTTCTACCACGTTCACTCTGATATTGCGGTCGATGAGTTGGAGGGAGAGCTTCGACGCAAGGAGTCAGATGCCATCCTAATTGATGGATTGAACAAAGTCCAGCCTGATGACTCCCGGTTTACCGAGGTGATCATTGAACGATCAGATACCGTTGCATTGGATGTAAGCGATACTGAACAAACTCCATCTTTGCGTACGGAGGAACCCAATTCAACCGGAGACGAAGACGAGGAACCTAATATTTACGAGCATCTGTACAACCAATATGAAGAGGGAGAGGAAGAAGATGAATCCGACATGGAAGATGTTGAGGCGGCACGACAAGAATGGCTCAAGCTTGTAGAGTTTCGTAAGCAGCTTCGTGAGCTTCCACCCAAAGATGGTCTTGATTATGACAACGACGAGTACGTAGAGCGAGAGCAGACCAAGTCGCCATCCGCTGCGCCCTCCACAGTGTGCTCCACTTCGTCCTCCACTTCGTCCTCCACTTCGACAAACGTAACCGCAGGGACTGTGAGTATGGTCGCGGCCCCTTCGAACGAGGTTGAATTTGTGAGCTCTCAGAGCTCACTCAGCCAATCGCAACTGCCAAGTTTGACTGCACTTTCCCCACCGAATTCTCCTATGCGAACAAGATCCACGTCAGAATTCGTACATCCTGCCTTTACAGAGCAGCATCCTACTCTGCAACCAGCGGTCCCCACAGCGGATCCCCTAGCTGGTATTGACCTGAGCAACCCGGATGCACTGCAAGGAGCAGATGCTGCAGAACGCAAGGTGCTTCGGGAGCTTGAGCAACTTGCCAATGCTCACCGCGAAGAGGCAGCTAAGCTTCAAGAAGAGGTACGAAGCCGTACTAAAGCGGCTGGTGGAGCCTCTGCGGCTACGACAGCTTTTGGGAGCTCGGGCGGTGTTTCTGACATCATGGTTGAGGAATGTAAAACGCTTCTACGGCTGATGGGGGTGCCTTATCTGGTTGCACCAGCCGAAGCAGAAGCACAATGTGCCGTTTTGGAAGAGCTCGGTTATGTGGACGGTGTCGTTACCGATGACTCGGATGCTTTGATCTTCGGTGCCAAGCATGTCTATCGCCATATGTTTGAACGACGACGGTTCGTTCAGTTGTATCGCGCCTCAACGATCGAACAGGCAATCGGCTTGAGTCGAGACCACTTGGTTGCCATGACGCTCCTTCTTGGTTCGGACTACACCCCAGGTATCAGAGGCATTGGCAAGGTCAATGCGATCGAAGTAGTCTCAGTGTTTGGTCCGACCTTGTCTGGTCTTGAGGCTTTCCGAAAGTGGGTGTATTCTGGAGAACGCACCACAAGACCGAACTTGAGTGCTGAAGATCTATCGCCCACTCTTAGTGAGGCAGAACGCAGTGCGCGCATCAAGCGTTATCTTTTGGATCTGTTTAAATTCAAGCATCGTCATATCCGTGGTACATGGGGCATCAGCACGAACTTTCCCGATCGTACGGTTTACGAGGCATATCTGAGCCCCATAGCCGAACGCAGTCCAGAGAATCTCAAGTTCGATTGGAGTCGTCCTATTCAAGAAGAAGAACTTGCGTTGTTTATGAACAGAACTCTTGGGTGGGACTTCTCGAACACTCAACGTCTTCTAGAACCGGTCCGAAGAGCTGCCACATCCGGAAACACAACTCAATCGCGCATTCTTGCCTATTACGGTCCCACGGGTAGATTCGCTGCACCTAGTCTGCTGGACGTTGTAGCAGAGCACCTTGGCGGTAGTCCAGGTGAACTTAAGGATAGCGAAGGCCGACCGTACGCAAGTGTAGGAGGAGAGGTTCTTTTCGGATGGGAGAGTTCCGCGCTTGCCAAATCAAAGCGTGTTCAAGCAGCGGTTGCCATATTAAAGCAGCCAGATTCGATTGCTGCGTTGGAAAAGGCGGTTCAATACTCTCACGAAGCCGAGTTGGAGGAAATCGGCCACGAGTTCGCCGACACCCTCTTGCCTCCTGAGTCGGAGGATGAAGAGGAGGTACAAGAAAAATTGAATCGAGCTCGGAGATCGAAGTTCGCGAAGCCTCATGATTCTGAAGCAGGAGAGGCTGAGACCCAACCCAAGCGCAGGCGTAAGGAGAAGCCGAACACGCCGGAGTCAGCGAATCTCCCGAAACCACGGAAGAAACGTGTCAAGACCGCGGATGACAACGTGAATGGCGAAACCAGTTCGCTCGCACTTGATGCAGCATCCAAACCTGACAGAGAGAAAGAAAAAGCGACTGATGTCTAAAGGATGATGTGTAATGGGCATGGTGTATGTTTACTTGCTTGCGATTGCAATAAATGGATCATCCTCGGGCTCTTGTGAAGTAGCTAGAGTAACAAATCCGACAGGTTGTTGCTGTCGAGCCCGAGTTTCCATCGTGTTAGGAATTGCAGGCGAGGGCGCTGCAGGTGAGGGCGCAGGAGGCGCCCGTGCCTGCCTCGGTGGAATGGGCGGTGGGGCCTGTCCGGCGACGATGACCTGATGCTGCTGCGTTTGGTGCATGTACATACTATGCAAAGTCTGATGCAGGTTCATAAAGTCTGGAATAAATGAGGTCGCAGAGTCTTCAAACATAAGCTGTGTCCTATGGTTGTCCCACTCTCTGGCCACGACACTAGCACGTAACGAAAACTCGTCGTGGGTTGGCTGCGTAGAGGCTTTCTCGGGAATCTGGAAGTAGGCGGCACTCGGAAGGGCATAAGGATATCGTCGACGGGCCCTAAGTGAATAAATGTTATCAAAATAGCCTAGTAACCGACGTGCAGCAAGCTGAACTGCTCGTTGAGCGAACCGATCTTTGTTCTCATTAGGTCCGTACGCTAGGTGTGCGTAAAGCCGTACAAGCTCTGGCCGGGCAAGCAAGTATACACACTTGTCAGACCCAAAAAGGAGGAGCGCTTCGAGAGCATGTAGGGCTTGTACAACACGCAGCCAACTTCCACCCTTTGCATCGCTAAGGCGCTGAATAAGGGGCTTGATAGCCCCAGCCACGTGCCTTGCATCGAACGTTCGGCTACATAGACGCGCGACGGCGTCAACATCTAGTGTGGGAATTTCAGTGTCTTGCGATGGCGCCGGACCCGTTGAGGACACTCGCAACCACCCGGATATACCATATCGACTCGCTTCGCGAGCGACCACGGCATCTATAGCGTCTTCCTCAGCTAAAGAGTTGGCCAAGGCAGCAGCCTCCAAGTTCTGCTGTTCTGCACGACTTTCACCCTCACGAATCGCCCGCTCGAATGCATCGTCGTCTTCCAAATCAAGTCCAAGCGCGCTGCTCGTTCGCTTGTGGGTAACGACCTTGGCCTCAGCCTCATCTTTGACGGACTTTAGGGTGACGACAAGGTTTGTCGCGCCTGTGGATCCAGCCTTGGCACCGGCTCTGAAAAAGAGATCGAACTCAGGGGAGGTGCTGCGCTCCAGGTAGGAAGTAGATGATGAACTGAAGTCACTAGCACCCAGCGATGATTGGTTGTGCGCGCTCTGTGTTGATGCAGATGGTTGCGACGCAATTGCAGCCCATTCATCCTGCTGTGCTTCGGCAACAGATTCCGGCCCCCTAAGAGAACCGTGTGCTTGCTTCTGCGCATTCACAAGACTAGCGACTGCAGCCTTGAGGCGCTCATCGATGGCATTCATACACGGTACGCAAGTCTCAGCAATTGCTGTCGAAACTGGTCTAAGCTGCTTCGGGTCATTTCCAGAGGTGATTCGGAGCGCGAGCTCCATTGTGTCGGATAGAGTAGTACTCGCTACGCTGGAATCCGATACTGGAGAAAGGGAAGAACTACCTCCAGATTCCTCTTGAGTGAGCCTCTTGAGAACTAGAGCATATGATGCGATATGATAGCCACCTCCAATAATCTCAACGCCCTGGGGAATAAAGCTATTGGAACCGCCGCTGGAATTACTGTTGCCAAACAGACCTGCAAACGCGTTACTACTTCCAGATGGAGGGCCCGTAGCCACATCCACGATGAACTGTTCATACGGAGCTAACTCGGTAGTGTAGTACGGTGACGTTGCATTTGCAGTGGCGGCTGCAGCAAGCGAAGTTGCAAGCGTTGAAGGATCTCGCTCTTCTAAGCAGCGAGCAACTCGCGGTACTAGCTCCTGCAGAAGTACCTCGAGATGCTGAGACCCACGCAAAGCCTCACAAAATGCGATGATTTCGCGAACCTTCGGGTCAATGGCATGTGGATTGAGCAGTGACATGAGGTCGATTTTCGTACTGCTCGCACCGGCTCTTAAACTGTTATGGGATGTCTTAGATTGCTTCGCTGTCTGTGTTGCAGCTTCAATTGCGTGGGACCAACGGAATGTTGAAAAGATCGTTGCGATGAACGCAAAGAAACATGCTGAAAGTGAGGCGCTTGCACCAATCAGGTCGGTCGCCGCGGCCAGGGAGGTGACAGCGGCTGAGGGAGAAGGCTCCTTGGCTCGCTGAGCGGAAGCTAGCGCTTGTGTAGCATGTTGAATTAATGAATTCGTGTCAATGCTCGGGGGAGGCGATGTTACAGCGGCTGAAGACGTGTTCAAATTTGAGCTTGCTGCACTGATCACGTCTTTGAAGGCGTATCCGGTCGAAGGTAGATAAAGCCCGTCGATTGTGATACGGCAGATACCCAGCGCATATGCAGTATGAGCTCCAGCCAAGGATGCATCATAGTGGGGACTCGACATCACTGCATTGTTCTCGGTCCGGCCTTGATTTGGTGAGAGGTTAAGCGAGCTTGCCACTTTGCGGACTGCTTCAGTGAGCTTCTGTCCAAGTACTGGCGGAAATGGGAGATCTGCAAGGTCCGTAATTATGCTAACTGTTGCATCTGTTGATGCACCACGAGAAGGTCGAGTGATACGGTGGATTCGACCCATATCAAGGTCCACAAGGATCGTTTCGTTCAAAGGCAAGGCAAACAGCTCCGGAAGGTGGGCTTTGCGAATGCCGAGCAGGTATGGAAACGGTGCGGCAGCTACAGGAACCAGGTGGGGTGGAACCAAAGGAACGAATGCGTGCTGCCATCGGAGTGGGAAAATCAGTGATGAAAGCGCGTGTACACACTGAGACAGGAGACCAATCGATTGAGAACTCACCACAATCCGCTTTTCAAGCAACAGAGCTATATATAATCTAACAATCTGCACAGATGTGAGATGTCGGAACAGTGGTGTGACATCAACACCATCGCCACGAGCGGTAGCCGCGTTCAGACGTGGCAGCACCATCAGATCAAAACACGGAAGTAAGGGTAATGACTTGGCAAGGAGGGAGGCCATCTCGGATGACGGAACTGTTGGTGATGCCGCCGCTCGGAGCATAGGAGTACTACCAGGGGGCGCCATCCGGCGAAAGGCGCGCTCCATACAAGCCATAAAGTCTGATTCATCAACACGAATACGGAAAAGAGATCGGCTTGCGTGTGATTGACTTGGGTAGCTCGACAAAGCGTGGGAAGAGAGCGAAGGCTTGGTTAGAGCCTGGAGCAAAGGGAACACAGACGAGGGATGAACTAGCCAACGAATGTGGAGCGAATGTAGCAACTCATTAAAGAGTGCAAACATGGGCTCTCTGGTTAGCAAGCAAAGGACGGTTGGGAATGGGCGTGTGCCGGATGAATGCAGCCCAAGCTTACCCAGCCTTACCTTAAAGGTCTGTGTCGGCGCTGGCTCCAGGAATCGAACGCAGAAGCCAAACAGACGCTCTCCAGATGATGATGTGAGGGTGAATGCGAATCGTTCGGCTTGAAACGGTGAGATGTTCACAACTTGGTTCAGCATTCCTGGACCGGCATCCGCGAAAACCAAAGTAGAGCTAGAGCTTGATTCATTGGAAGCTGACTGTACAGATGTTGTACCAGCTCCACTCAGTGTGGCTCGGAAGTCGGGATCATCTGCAAAGGTAGCCTCGTGTCCAACTGCTCCCACACGAGGAAGCAGGTCTGCATCCGGATAGCAGAAAATCGCGGCTTCTTGAGGGATCTCGGCGACTGTGATACCTGCAATGGGGGAATAGTGGTGTGTAATCCTGGGAACGCGGGTACGCGGCTTATTTGATGCCGTGCCCACTTGCTCCTCCAGCTGAACAGCGATGAAATGGTCGAAGAGCGGGCGTTCGCCTTCCAGACCCCCGGTAGCAGGTCTAGAACCCGACATGCTACACGTGCGGCAGCTGGTTCACCAGTACAGAGAGGCTATATATGGTGATCTGGATGCAATGCGAGAATAGCAGCTGAGGGTCGTTTCGAGGTGTTGCAAACTAGTTGAATCCAAGATGGAATCCAGCTCTGAGGCCAATAAAGTGAATTGCAAGCGAAAGTCGGGATAAGGCGGGTGTGTAGGAACCCTACAGTACTTCTACTGGGGTATATGAGACGGCTTTGACAAGACTATAATGTTTGTCATCTAAATGCATGGCCCAAGCCCCGTATTCCCAATTCTCTGCATTGTGACAAACCCTCAGCCTTTTCCAAGCCCGATGTGACCAGACTGGCTATTATATTAAAGGAAGCATCGAGCACTAAGCAACGCACAGGCTTGCTGGAAGATGAGTTTTGGGGTGGATGCTAACACTTTATGATCGCGTAACTTCACTGTTTTATCGAGTTCCACATCGAGTGAACGAGAACCTAGCGGGTATCTGCGAACGAACTCAGATGATACTGAGCCGGCTTGCTGAACGCCAGAACGCTTGGGAAAGCACAGAAACAAAGGCGGCCTTGAAGCCAACACCTACGAACAGTGCCAAGAAACGGTCAAGATCGCAAGCCGACCTAGGTACTTGACGACGATTGGATGAAAGTCGACGCCATACAATTCCTGGGTGTCTTCCCTGGTAGGAAGGCGACAAGGATTGCGAAGGTCATCCTCACAGCCAGCGTCAAGTGATGGCTTTGTAGAACCATAAAACATGTGGGGGAGATTGCTAAGGGTTACGAAAGTAAAGGTAACAATAGGTAACAGTGGGTAACAGTGGGTAGTGGGTAACCGTGGTGATATAACTGGGATAACATCGCATTTAGGGCATATATGGATCA
>Ga0182741_1005157_pt1 | contig 12306 bp, 15 predicted proteins | sample eDN5th37CBELigOP_FD_128874 | JGI IMG/M metagenome (GOLD analysis project Ga0182741, IMG submission 128874) | Enriched Organic Plus compost microbial communities from Emeryville, California, USA - eDNA 5th pass 37_C BE-Lig OP (version 2) (version 2) ...
GATCCTGTCCACGCCGAAGGGTGTGATGGCTGATCACGACGCGCGCGAGAACAATGTGGGCGGCGAAGTCCTGTTCACGGTCTTCTGAGCAGGAGGGAAACGGACCCATGTCTCGTATCGGAAAGAAAGCGGTCGCGATTCCCGCCGGTGTGACGGCGAACATCGATGGCCAGACGGTGAAGGTGAAGGGGCCGAAGGGCGCGCTCGAGGTTTCGCTTCACAACGAAGTCACCGTGAAGATGGACCAGGGTGCCATCCAGGTCGATCCGCGCAGCGAGAGCAAGCTGGCGCGGTCGATGTGGGGGATGTCGCGCACCTTGGTGTCGAATCTGGTGACGGGCGTGACCAAGGGCTTCGAACGCAAGCTCGAGATCAACGGCGTCGGCTATCGTGCCGCGGTGCAGGGCAAGAACCTGCAGCTGTCGCTCGGCTACAGCCACGAGGTGCTCTATCCGATCCCCGAGGGGATCCAGATCGCCACGCCAAAGCCGACGGAGATCGTCATCACCGGCATCGACAAGCAGAAGGTCGGCCAGGTGGCGGCGGAGATCCGCGAATTCCGTCCGCCGGAACCGTACAAGGGCAAGGGCGTCAAGTACGCCGACGAATTCATCTTCCGCAAGGAAGGCAAGAAGAAGTAACGGAGCAAGCCGATGGCGAAGGTCAAGACCGCTGTCGAGCGGCGCAAGGCGCGGGTGCGCCGGGCGATCAAGAAGCACAGTGGGGGCCGGGCGCGGCTTTCGGTGCACCGCTCCTCGAAGCACATCTACGCGCAGGTGATCGACGACGTGAAGGGCGTGACCCTCGCCGCGGCGTCGACGCTGGAGAAGGATATGCGCACCAGTCTGAAGACCGGCGCCGACGTCGAAGCGGCGAAGGCGATCGGCAAGCTGGTGGCCGAACGCGCGGTAGCGAAGGGCGTCAAGGACGTCGTGTTCGACCGCGGGGCGTATATCTATCATGGCCGGATCAAGGCGCTGGCCGATGCCGCCCGTGAAGGCGGCCTGAATTTCTGACGGGTGATCTGCGGGCGGATCGCCCCAAAGGAACGGATGAACGCAATGGCACGTGAACGCGAGCGCGAGCGGGAAGAACGCGACAGCGAATTCGTCGACAAGCTCGTCCACATCAATCGCGTGGCGAAGGTGGTGAAGGGCGGTCGGCGGTTCGGCTTCGCCGCGCTGGTCGTGGTCGGCGACCAGAAGGGCCGGGTCGGGTTCGGCCACGGCAAGGCACGCGAAGTGCCGGAAGCGATCCGCAAGGCGACGGATTCGGCCAAGCGCAACTTGATCCGGGTTCCGCTGCGCGAGGGCCGGACGCTGCATCACGACGTCGCGGGTCATCATGGCGCGGGCAAGGTCGTGCTGCGGGCGGCCCCGGCGGGTACCGGGATCATCGCCGGTGGCCCGATGCGCGCCGTGTTCGAGACGCTCGGCATGCAGGACGTGGTGGCCAAGTCGCTCGGCTCGTCCAACCCGTACAACATGGTGCGGGCGACGTTCGATGCGCTGAAGCACCAGGACAGCCCGCGGTCGGTGGCCGCACGCCGCAACATCAAGGTGTCGACGCTGCAGGCCCGTCGTCGTGATCACGACGGCGAGCCGGCGACCGACTAAGGAGGCCGCGCCCAGCGCGGGAGCCTGATATGGCAACGAAGAACACCAAGACCATCAAGGTCGAGCAGACCGGCAGCCCGATCCGCCGCAAGTTCGATCAGCGCGCGACGCTGGTCGGCCTGGGCCTCAACAAGATCGGCCGCGTTGCGGAAGTGCCGGACACGCCGGCGTCGCGCGGCATGATCGCGAAGGTGCAGCACCTCGTGCGCATCGTCGACGGCGAGTGAGAGGAGACGAGCGATGAAGTTGACGGAAATCGCCGACAAGCCGGGCGCGCGCAAGGCGCGCATCCGCGTCGGCCGCGGCATCGGCTCGGGCAAAGGCAAGACCGGCGGACGTGGCGTCAAGGGTCAGAAGTCGCGTGCAGGCGTGGCCGTGAAGGGCTTCGAGGGTGGCCAGATGCCGCTGCATCGGCGCCTGCCGAAGCGCGGCTTTACCAACATCTTCGCGAAGGACTTCAACGAGGTGAACCTCGGCCGGGTGCAGCAGGCGATCGACGCCGGCAAGCTCGATCCGAAGGCCACCGTGGACGTCGCCGCGCTGGTGAAGGCGGGCGTGCTGCGCCGCGCCAAGGACGGCGTGCGGCTGCTCGGCAAGGGCGAACTGACGGCCAAGGTCGCATTCGAGGTTGCCGGCGCTTCGAAGTCGGCGGTTGCCGCGGTCGAGAAGGCTGGCGGCTCGGTGAAGGTGCTCGCGCCGAAGGCTGAGGCGGGCGAACAGGCGGCGTAACCCCATATAGGCGGGGCGACGTCGACAACCGGAGCCGGGCGCAATGGTCTCTGCAGCCGAACAACTTGCGGCCAATCTCAATTTCTCGGCGCTGGCCAAGGCCGAGGAACTCAAGAAGCGCATCTGGTTCACACTGGGTGCGCTGCTTGTGTATCGGCTCGGCACCTATATTCCGCTGCCGGGGATCGACCCGTCGGCGTGGGACCAGGTGTTCCGGACGCAGGCGGGCGGCATTCTCGGCATGTTCAACATGTTCGCCGGCGGTGGCATCCAGCGGATGGCCATCTTCGCGCTGAACATCATGCCGTACATCTCGGCCTCCATCATCATCCAGCTGATGACGACGGTGTCGCCGACGCTGGAAGCACTGAAGAAGGAAGGCGAGCAGGGCCGCAAAACGATCAACCAGTACACGCGGTATTTGACCGTGGTGCTGGCGATGTTCCAGGCCTATGCCATCGCTATCGGCCTCGAGGGTGCCGGCAACGTCATCAGCGAGCCGGGCTGGTTCTTCCGCATCTCGGCGGTGCTGACGCTGACCGGCGGCACGATGTTCCTGATGTGGCTCGGTGAGCAGATCACCTCGCGCGGCATCGGCAACGGCATTTCGCTGATCATCTTCGCGGGCATTGTCGCGGAGTTGCCGTCGGCGATCGCGGGTACGCTGGAACTCGGCCGTCAGGGCGCGCTCTCGACCGGATTGATCCTGGCCGTGATCGTGATGGCGATCATCGTCATCGCCTTCATCGTGTTCATGGAGCGGGCACAGCGCCGGCTTCTGATCCAGTATCCGAAGCGCCAGGTCGGCAACCGGATGTTCGAGGGGCAGTCTTCACACCTGCCGCTGAAGCTGAACACGTCTGGCGTGATCCCGCCGATCTTCGCCTCGTCGCTGCTTCTGTTGCCGGCGACGATCGCCAATTTCAGTGCCGGACAGGGCGGCCCGGAATGGCTGACGACGCTGACGACGCAGCTGTCGCACGGCCGGCCGCTCTTCATCGCCTTCTATGTCGGGCTGATCGTCTTCTTCGCGTTCTTCTACACGGCGATCGTGTTCAACCCGAGCGAGACGGCCGACAACCTGAAGAAGCATGGCGGCTTCATTCCGGGGATCCGGCCGGGTGAGCGGACGGCGGAGTATATCGACTTCGTCCTGACGCGGATCACGGTGATCGGGGCGATCTATCTCTCGATCGTCTGCGTCATCCCGGAGATCCTCATCTCCTACGCCTCGGTTCCGTTCTACTTCGGCGGCACGTCGCTGCTGATCGTGGTGAGCGTGACGATGGACACCGTCGCACAAGTGCAGGGCTATCTGTTGGCCCATCAATACGAAGGCCTCATCAAGCGGTCGAAGCTGCGGGGGCGGCGTCGATGAGAATCATTTTGCTCGGCCCGCCCGGGGCCGGGAAGGGCACGCAGGCGCAGCGGTTGGTCGAGAATCACCAGATCGTGCAGCTTTCCACGGGGGACATGCTGCGCGCGGCGGTGAAGGCCGGCACGCCCGTCGGCCTCAAGGCCAAGGACATCATGGCGCGCGGCGAACTGGTGCCGGACGACGTGGTGGTGGCGATCGTCGCCGACCGGATCGAAGAGCCTGATGCCAAGCGCGGCTTCATCCTCGACGGCTTCCCCCGCACCGTGGCTCAGGCGGAGGCGCTGGAGCGCATGCTCGCGGAAAAGGGGCTCAAGCTCGATGCCGTGGTCGAGCTGAAGGTCGACGAGAGCATCCTGCTCGATCGGATCAAGACGCGGGTGGCGGAAATGACCGCGCGCGGCGAGCCGGTGCGGCCGGACGACAGTCCGGAGGTTCTTACGAAACGGATCCGCGCGTATCGCGAGCAGACGGCCCCTCTGGTCGACTTTTACGCGAAGCGGGGACAATTGAAGACGGTGGACGGCATGGCGGCCATCCCGGAGGTCAGCCGGGCCATCGACCAGGCTTTGGCCTGAATCCGCAGCGTGGGAGTTGACGAAACGAGGCGGAATCCTTTAATACCCGGCATCCAGTCGGCGAAAGCTTGATGACGATGCCGGATCCCGGTGGAAAGGGGCGGCGTCGTCTTGGCGTTTGCGCCCTCATTCCAAGGACTTAGACGAGATCGGCCGGGTGCGGCCGGAAACAGGAGCAAGGGTCGTGGCCCGTATCGCTGGCGTCAATATCCCGACCAACAAGCGCGTCCTGATCGCGCTGCAGTACATCCATGGTATCGGGCCGAAGAAGGCCGAAGAGATCATGGAAAAGGTGAATATCCCGGCGGAGCGGCGCGTTTCGCAGCTTACCGACCAGGAGGTGCTGCAGATCCGCGAAGTCATCGACCGCGATTATCTGGTCGAGGGCGATCTGCGCCGCGAAGTCTCCATGAACATCAAGCGGCTAATGGATCTCGGCTGCTATCGCGGCCTGCGGCACCGCCGCGGCCTGCCGGTGCGGGGCCAGCGCACGCATACCAATGCGCGCACCCGTAAGGGCCCGGCCAAGCCGATCGCCGGCAAGAAGAAGTAAGCGGACCATCCAGGGGAAGTGACGGCGCCGTCCCCCTGGGAGCGCGCCGCGAAAGGATAGAGCATGGCGAAGGAAGCGACGCGGGTGCGCAGGCGGGAGCGGAAGAACATCGCTTCCGGAGTCGCCCACGTGAATGCATCGTTCAACAACACGATGATCACCATTACCGACGTGCAGGGCAACACGATTGCCTGGTCGTCGGCGGGCACGATGGGCTTCAAGGGCTCGCGCAAGTCGACCCCGTACGCGGCGCAGGTCGCGGCCGAGGACGCGTCGCGCAAGGCGATGGAGCACGGCATGCGCACCCTCGAGGTCGAGGTGGCGGGCCCCGGTTCGGGACGCGAATCGGCACTGCGGGCGTTGCAGTCCGCCGGCTTCACGGTGACGTCCATCCGCGACGTGACCCCGATCCCGCATAACGGCTGCCGGCCGCGCAAGCGGCGCCGGGTCTGATCATACTTCCGGCGGATGGCCCGGCCATCCGCCGCCGCCGAATTTTCCCCACGGGGGCGGAGTGGGACGCGCGGTGACCCGCGCCACTCAAGCGATGGGTGTCAACGTGATTCAGAAGAACTGGCAAGAGCTGATCAAGCCTGAGAAGCTGCATGTTTCTCAGGGCAGCGATCCGAAGCGGCTGGCCACCGTCGTGGCGGAGCCGCTCGAGCGCGGCTTCGGCCTGACGTTGGGCAACGCCCTGCGCCGCATCCTGCTGTCGTCCCTTCAGGGCGCGGCCGTGCAGTCGGTCCATATCGATGGCGTGCTGCACGAATTCTCGTCGATTCCCGGCGTGCGCGAGGACGTGACCGACATTGTCCTCAACATCAAGGACATCGCCATCAAGATGCAGGGCGATGGCCCGAAGCGCATGGTGGTGAAGAAGCAGGGGCCCGGCCTGGTGACGGCGGGCGACATCCAGACGGTCGGCGACGTGCAGGTGCTCAACCCCGAGCTCGTGCTCTGCACGCTCGACGAGGGCGCCGAGATCCGCATGGAGTTCACCGTCAACACCGGCAAGGGCTATGTGCCGGCGGAGCGCAACCGGCCGGAAGACGCGCCGATCGGTCTGATTCCGATCGACAGCCTGTATTCGCCGGTGAAGAAGGTGTCCTACAAGGTCGAGAACACCCGCGAGGGTCAGATTCTCGACTATGACAAGCTGACGCTGACGATCGAGACCAACGGCTCGGTTTCGCCGGAGGATGCGCTCGCCTATGCGGCGCGGATCCTGCAGGACCAGCTGAACGTGTTCGTGAACTTCGAGGAGCCGCGGAAGGAGACCACCGCGGAGTCGATCCCGGACCTCGCCTTCAACCCGGCCTTCCTCAAGAAGGTGGACGAGTTGGAACTGTCGGTCCGTTCGGCGAACTGCCTGAAGAACGACAACATCGTCTATATCGGCGACCTTGTGCAGAAGACCGAAGCGGAGATGCTGCGGACGCCGAATTTCGGCCGCAAGTCGCTCAACGAGATCAAGGAAGTGCTGGCCCAGATGGGGCTGCATCTCGGCATGGAAGTGCCGGGCTGGCCGCCAGACAATATCGACGAGCTGGCGAAGCGCTTCGAGGAGCATTACTGACGGCCTGACCGGCCGTCGGGTCGGCGCGCGGCGCTCCGCCCGGTGCGGGCGCGGCGCGTACGGCAGAGGCAACAGAACACGTTCTCCCGCGGGCCCGTCGGGCCAGGGGTGACGGAGACCGCATTCAAAGGAGTCCGGCGATGCGCCACGGCAAAGCCCATCGGAAGCTCAACCGCACCGCGGAGCATCGCCGCGCCATGTTCGCGAATATGGCGGCGGCGCTCATCAAGCACGAGCAGATCGTGACGACCCTGCCGAAGGCGAAGGATCTCCGGCCGATCGTCGAGAAGCTCGTCACCCTCGGCAAGCGCGGCGATCTGCATGCGCGCCGGCAGGCGATCGCCGAGATCCGCGACGTGGCCATGGTGCGCAAGCTGTTTGACGTGCTCGGCCCGCGCTACAAGGAGCGCCCGGGCGGCTATACCCGCGTGCTGAAGGCCGGGTTCCGCTATGGCGATTCCGCGCCGGTCGCGGTGATCGAGTTCGTCGATCGCGATCTCGAGGCGAAGGGCAAGGATTCCGGCCCGGTCCAGGCCAAGACCGAAGAGGCCGCCGCGGCCTGATTGGCCTCGCGCTTTCGTTCTCAAAAGGGCGGCCTTTGGCCGCCCTTTTTGTTTGCCCCAGCTAGGCCGCGTTGGCTTTGGCGAATGCGGCAACGTCGCGATGCGTGGCGAACCAGACGTCGCCCTTTGCCTTGGCGTAGCGGATCAGTTCGTCGATGATCCAGATGCGCGAGCGATAGCCGATAATGTGCGGATGCGTCGTCAGCTGGAAGATGCCGCCTGCCTCGTAAGCAGCGTCGAACTCCCGCCGGAAGATGTCGAATACGTCCGAAGGCGGCGTGTAGGGCCGCAGGCTTTGGAACCGGTGCATCATGAAATAAACCGCGTCGTCGCGGACCCATTCGACCGGCAATTCGACAACCCCGGACGGTTCGCCATCGAGCAGCAACTCGTAGCAATCCTCGTCGGCCATCAGCGAAGAATCGTAGAGCAGACCCATGTCCTTTTCGATGCGCAGCGTGTTGGGGCTGAAGTCCCAGGACGGGGTGCGCAGGCCCACGGCGCGGACGCCGGTAATCTTCTCGAGCGTGTCCGCCGATCGCAGCATCAGGTCCCGTTCCGCCTCGTAGGGCAGCACGGAGTTGAGTTCGTGAATCCAGCCGTGGATGCCGATCTCATGGCCCTCGGTGATGACGCGGCGCTGTTCGTCGGGATGAAGCAGGGCCGCGACGGCCGGCACGTAGAACGTTGCCTTCACATCGTGGCGGGCGAGCAGGTCGAGAATGCGCGGGACGCCGACGCGCGCGCCGTACTCCCCCCAGCAGAGGCGGCCGATCGATTTGCCGCCATCGCGGAGTTCGTTCGTCTCATGGTCTGAGTCGAACGAGAGGGCAAAGGCGCAGCGGGCGCCGTCCTTCCATTTCTTCGGGCGATAGGGGCGGCCGGCGCGGACCTGATTGACCAGCTTTTGCCAATGCTCGTCCGGCCATTGCCAGGGCTCGAGTGCGCGCGATTGCTCGTTCATGGGATCCTCCTTGCAGCGCTCACGCGACCGGGCTGCCCATCACAGGCAGAACCTGGCCGGTTATCCAAGACGCGTAGTCCGACGCGAGAAACAGAACAGCGTGGGCGATATCTTCCGGCGTTCCCATGCGGCGCATGGCGATCCGTTCGAGGAACGCGGCGCGGAATTCATCGCTGTAGTTCGCCCATTGTCGCTCGTAGTCGGGGCTCGTCGCCATGAAGCCCGGCGCGACCGAATTGACCGTGATGCCGTGCGGACCGAGTTCCTGCGCCAGCTGTTTGACGAGCCCGAGCTGGCCGTGCTTGGCGGCGGCGTAGCTCTGGATGCCCGTGAGACTGGTGGCGAGGCCGGCGCGGCTCGAAATGGTGACGATGCGGCCGTAGCCGGCCTTCTTCATCCCGGGCGCGACCGCCTGGGCACACAGAAATGCGCCGGTGAGGTTGGCGTCCACCACCGCCTGGAAATCGGGCAGCGGCACCTGCTCGATGGGACGCGCCTGCTGGCCACGCACGCCGCCGGCGACATAGACCAATACATCGATCACGCCGTCCTGCGGTGCGACGGCACGCAGCACCGCGTCGATGGAGCCGGTACTGGTGACATCGACTGGCATCGCCTGGATGAGGCCCCCGCCGTCACGGGGGCCGGCATAGGCTTCGACGTCGTCAGCGAGCAGGTCGCACGCGGTGACGATGCCCCCACGTACAGCGAAGGCCTCGGCGATCGCTCGACCGATGCCGCGGGCGGCGCCGACGACCAGGACCTTGCGGTCGGGGAAGATCACGTGCATCGGAGCCGCTCCGCGGCGCTATTGCAGTTCTTCGTGGGCTGTCTCGCGCAGGGACCAGATCACCAAAGTCGACACCACCGCAGCGGCGATCAGGTAGTAGGTATGCGCCAGCGGCGACTGGAAGCGGTCGATCAACCAGACCGAGATGAACGGCGCGAAACCGCCAAAAATCGCCGTGGCGAGTGCGTAGCCGGTCGTCATCCAGGTGGACCGACTGCGCGTAGGAAAGATTTCGGCGATCGCCGCCGGTCCTGGGCCCGAGAACATGGCGATCAGCAGCGCGAACAGGACCTGGGCAGCGATTAGCCACGCAAAGTCGGGGGTGGAAAGCAGAAGGCTGAAGACCGGGTAAGGCACGACAATGAAGCCGATGCAGCAGGCCAGCAGCAGCGGCTTGCGGCCGATGCGGTCGGACAGCATGCCCATGATTGGAATCGCAGCCACCAGCACAAGCAGGCCGATCGTGTTCGACCATAGCGCAGCCGAAGGACTGAAATTGAGGTAGCGCTGCGTGTAGGTGGGCATGTAAGCGAGCAGGACGTAGAAGCAGACGGTCCAGACAATGGTGAAGCCGAACGCGCGGGCGGCGAGGAGCAGCGGACTTTCCGCCGGCGGCTGCGTGGAGGCGGCGGTCGCCGCTGCTTTTTCGTAGGCGGGCGTCTCCTCGATGTTGCGGCGCATGTACATGCCGACCGGGCCGAGGATGCCGCCGAGAAGGAAGGGGATGCGCCAGCCCCACGCGTCCATCTGTTCGTTGCTGACGAGCGTGGTGAGGATCGCGGCGACGCCGGAGCCGAGCAGCAGCCCGGCAACGACGCTCATCTGCTGGAAGCTGCCGTAATAGCCGCGCCGCCCCGTCGGCGCCCATTCGACGATGAAGGCGGTGGAACTGCCCCATTCGCCGCCTGCGGAAAAGCCCTGCAGCAGGCGCGCGAAGACGAGAAGAAGCGGCGCCAGGATTCCGATCGATTCATAGGTCGGCAGCACGCCGATCAGCACGGTGCCGACGGCCATCAGCATAATCGTGATGATCAGCGCGAACTTGCGACCGCGCGTGTCACCGAGACGACCGATCACAATGCCGCCCAAGGGACGGACGACGAAGCCGAGGCCGTAGGCCAGGAAGGTGGAGAGGAGGGCGGTGACCTCGTCGCCGGCCGGAAAGAACTTGCGGGCGATGTAGATCGCGACATAGCCGTAGACGGCAAAGTCATACCATTCCAACACATTACCCGCGACCGCCGCAGCGACCGCTTGGCGGCTCTTCGATGCAGGCGCCGATGCAGCCATCGTCCTACTCCCTTCGCCGAACCCCGATGCCGCACAGTAACGCGCCGCACTGGGGGCGGTACCTCACGAAAATGCAGGCACAGTCCGGCAAGGCTGCATGGCTGGCAGGATCCGGAAGGTGCCACGGGCCTTCAATTGGATGGACAAGGCTTTTATATCTCGCGGGATCGACCGGGAATTTCATGATGATTCTGCGTCCGCTCGCGATCCTCGCCGCGCTTCTTCTGAGCGCGGCCACGACTTTTTCGGCAGCCTCCGCTCAGGAACGCCGGGGCTTTGCCGGCGTTCCGAACAGTGCCGCGGAACTGAAGCTGTCCTTCGCACCAGTGGTCCAGCGTTCGACGCCGGCCGTGGTCAACGTCTATGCGGGGCGGGTGGTCGAGAACCGCCATCCAATGCTGGACGACCCGTTCTTCCGCCGCTTCTTCGGCCAGGGCATCCCGCGCGAACAGGTGCAGCGCTCGCTCGGCTCCGGCGTCATCGTCGACCCGTCCGGGCTGATCGTGACGAACAACCACGTCATCGAGAACGCAGACCAGGTGAAGGTCGTTCTCGCCGACAAGCGGGAGTTCGAGGCCGAGATCGTGCTCAAGGACAGCCGAACGGATCTCGCCGTCCTGCGGATAAAGGACGCGCGGGAGACGTTCCCGGCGCTTGAATTCGGCGATTCCGACGCCCTGCAGGTGGGGGATCTTGTGCTGGCGATCGGCAACCCCTTTGGCGTCGGACAGACGGTGACGCACGGGATCGTGTCGGCCCTGGCGCGCACGCAGGTCGGGATCACCGACTACCAGTTCTTCATCCAGACCGACGCACCAATCAATCCCGGCAATTCCGGGGGCGCACTGGTCGACCTTTCGGGCCGTCTGGTCGGGATCAATACGGCGATCTTCTCCCGCTCCGGCGGCTCTCAGGGCATCGGCTTCGCCATTCCGGCCAATATGGTGAAAGTGGTGGTGGGGTCGGCGCGGGGCGGCGGCAAGGCCGTGCAGCGGCCATGGCTGGGTGCCAAGCTGCAGCCGGTGACAACCGAGATCGCAGAGACGTTGGGGCTGAAGCGCCCGGCAGGGGCGCTGGTCGTGACCGTAGCGCCGGGAAGCCCCGCCGCCCGCGCGGGTCTCAAGTCGGGCGATCTGATCACGACGATCGACGGCCAAGCGGTCGACGACCCGAACGCATTCGAATATCGCTTCGCGACCAAGTCCGTCGGCGCCACGGCGACACTCGGCCTCCTGCGCAACGGACGCGAGACGCACGTCACTGTCGCCTTGGAAACGGCGCCCGAACCTTCCGCTAAGGACGTGGTCAAGGTGGGCGGGCGTTCGCCCTTCACGGGCGCCGCAGTGATGACGCTGTCGCCCGCTCTCGCGGAACAGTTGCGGCTCGATTTCGGCGCCGAAGGCGCCGTGGTGATCGAGGTCGAAGAAGGCACGCCGGCCCAGGTGCTGGGGCTGCGCCGCGGCGATATCATCGTCAGCGTCAACGGCCGGAAGGTCGAGGACGCCCGGGCGCTGTCGCGGCTGTCCGAAACGCCGCAACGGCTCTGGCGCATCCAGATCAACCGCGGCGGGCGGATGATGACGACCGTGATCAGCGGATGATGCGGCGCAGCCGCAGCGCGGATCAGGCACAACGACGATGAAGGCAGAGCCGTGAACGGCGGCGGGCAGAGCTCATTGTTCGAAGCAGCGGGACTGGAGCGCGACGCACCGCGCCCGCTCGCGGACAAGCTGCGTCCAGCTGCGCTGTCGGAGGTCGTCGGGCAAGACCATCTGCTTGGCCCCGATGGCGCCATCACGCGCATGGTCGAGACCCGGTCGCTCGGCTCGCTCGTGTTCTGGGGACCGCCCGGCACTGGCAAGACCACGGTGGCGCGGCTGCTGGCGACGGCCACGGACCTGCATTTCCAGCAGATTTCGGCCGTGTTCTCCGGCGTGGCGGATTTGAAGAAGGTGTTCGACCAGGCGAAGGCGCGGCGCGAGACCGGGCGCGGCACGCTGCTGTTCGTCGACGAGATCCATCGCTTCAACCGGGCGCAGCAGGACTCCTTTCTGCCGGTGATGGAAGACGGCACGGTCGTGCTGGTCGGCGCCACCACCGAAAACCCGTCCTTCGAGCTCAACGCGGCGCTGCTGTCGCGGGCGCGCGTGCTGGTGTTCCGCTCGCTCGATGCGGCTGCGATTGAGAAGCTGCTGGCGCGGGCGGAGGCGATCGAAGGCAAGGCGCTTCCGCTGGATGCCGATGCGCGTGCGGCGCTGGTGCGGATGGCCGA
>Ga0182741_1005158_pt1 | contig 12303 bp, 17 predicted proteins | sample eDN5th37CBELigOP_FD_128874 | JGI IMG/M metagenome (GOLD analysis project Ga0182741, IMG submission 128874) | Enriched Organic Plus compost microbial communities from Emeryville, California, USA - eDNA 5th pass 37_C BE-Lig OP (version 2) (version 2) ...
CAGCCCCCGTTCAAGCTGCCGCCCCGGGACCCGGCCCTGTATTTCGTGCAGCGCCTGCGCGACGAGGCACATCGCTTCGCCATCGGCACGCACCGGGCCAAGCGCAAGCGCGAGATGGTGAAGAACCCGCTCGACGAGATTCCGGGCATCGGCCCCACCCGCAAGCGGGCGCTGCTGCACCATTTCGGGACCGTCAAGGCGATCCAGCGGGCGGCCCTGGAGGATCTCATGAAGGCTCCGGGCGTGAACGCCGCCACCGCGCGCGCCGTGTTCGACTTCTTCCACGAGCGAGGGTAGGGGGGCGACGATCACCGCAAAGTGGGGCGGCTCGCTGTTGACGGATGGAGCCGAGACATGCTTCCTGCCTATCCCATGAGCACAGCCCGTTCCCCGCGCCGGTCGAAGGCGTTCAATCTCGCCAATCTCCTGACCTATGGCCGGCTCGTGGCCGTGCCGGCGGTGGTGGGGCTGCTGTTCTGGCCCGAGGACCATTGGTCGCGCTGGGCCGCCCTGGGGGTGTTCGCGCTCGCCGCCATCACGGACTATTTCGACGGCTACATCGCCCGCGCCTTGTCCCAGCAATCGGCCCTCGGGCGCATGCTCGATCCCATCGCCGACAAGCTCCTGGTGGCGGCCTGCCTGCTGATGCTGGTCTCCGACAAGACGATCGCGAGCTGGCACATCTGGGCGGCGCTGGTCATCCTCTGCCGCGAGATCCTGGTCTCGGGGCTGCGCGAGTTCCTTGCCGAGCTGAAGGTGGGAGTGCCGGTGAGCCGGGTGGCGAAATGGAAGACGACGTTCCAGCTCCTGGCCCTGGGTTTCCTGATCGCGGGTCCTGCGGGGGATACGGTGCTGCCGGGCAATACCGGGATCGGACTGGCCCTCCTGTGGGTGTCGGCTATCCTGACGATCTATACCGGCTGGGACTATCTCCGGACCGGCATCCTCCACCTCATGGACGAGGAGTGAGACCGATGAAGCTCGTCTACTTCGCGTGGGTCCGCGAGCGGGTCGGCAGGACGGACGAGACGATCGATGTACCGGATGGCGTCGCCACCATTGCCGATCTCGTGCGCTGGCTGAAGACCCGTGGCGAGGAATATGAATATGCCTTCGAGAACGAGGCCGTCGTTCGGGCGGCCATCGACCATGTGCATGCCAGGCCCGAGGCCTCGATCGCGGGTGCGCGGGAAATCGCCTTCTTCCCGCCCATGACCGGCGGGTAGGGGATCATGGCGACCATCCGCATCCAGGCCGAAGCATTCGACGCCGCAGCCGAGACAGCGGCCCTGGCCCAGGGGCGAGGGGATATCGGCGCCGTGGTCGCCTTCACCGGCTTCTGCCGCGACGAAGACGGCCGGCTCTCCGCCCTGGAACTCGAGCATTACCCCGGCATGGCCGAGGCCGAGATCGCCCGCATGGTGGCCGAGGCCGAGACACGCTGGCCGCTCAAGGGGCTCACAATCATTCACCGCTTCGGCCTGATCCGGCCGGGCGAGCCGATCGTGCTCGTGCTCGCGGCGAGCGCCCACCGCCGCGCTGCCTTCGAGGCCGCGGAGTTCCTGATGGATTACCTCAAGACCCGGGCCCCGTTCTGGAAACGCGAGCATCTGATCGACGGCACGACAGGCGCCTGGGTCGAGGCGAAGGATGCCGACGATGCCGCCATGGAGCGATGGGGCTGATCCGCAGGCTTTTCTTGACCCTGTCCCCGGAGAGGAGGACGATGGTGCAGAAGGCGACAAGCGGAGGCGACCATGCCCAGCGTCTTGGTTCTTCTGGCCCTGATGACGGGTGAGCCCGCCGGTGTTCAACCCGCGCAAGCGCCCGGGCACAACCCCCTCGACTGCTATTGCCGCGCCGGAGGCCGCATGTACGCCGAAGGCGAGACCGTCTGCCTGAAGACGGCGGAGGGGCCGCGCCTTGCCTACTGCGACATGGAGATCAACGTGATGTCCTGGAGCATCACCTCCGAGCCTTGCCCCGAGGCATGAAAAAACCGCCCGAACAGGACGGCTGAAAACGAGCCTCGCTGCGGCGGCCGCTGAGGGCCGCAAAAGTCTCAAACGAGTCCGGCGACGGTCGCGCAGATGAACGAGAACGACAGGCAAGCCGCGGCCATGGTGAGCTTCGCGACCCAATCGGCAGACGATGTCAGGTGCATGGCGGCCCCCTCTCTGAATGAGAGACAACCTACCAAAACAGAGGGGGCCTGAAAAGGCGGGGGCCATATCGGCCAAGCTCACAGTTAATTCAGGGGATGGTTAACAAATCGTTAACCCATTGAATTCGCTAGGCTCGGCGCACCGCCATTCCAGACAAAATAATTCGCTCGACCGCGCGCATGAAAGCGTTGCCGCGCCTGGCCTGCCCGAGGGCGCGGCGCCGAGGGGAGGGCGTTGACGGGAAATTTACCCCGGGGCGGGTAGCGTCCGCCCCATGCGTCGTGGGTTAGTTGCGTTCATCGCCCTGTCGATTACTGGGCTCGGTTTGACCGGTTGCGGGTTGTTTCGGTTCGAGCAGCGCGAGCCTTGGCGCGCACAGGCCGAGGAAGCGTGCCTCGCCCAGCGCCTCGTCCAGCCCTCGGCCTATGTGGCCATGTCGTCCAAGATCGACGGGCCCGGCGTCTGCGGCATGGACCATCCGTTCAAGGTGGCTGCCTTCACCAACGGCGAGGTCGGCCTGAAATCCAAGGTGACCCTGGCCTGTCCGATCATTCCCCGCATCGACACCTGGCTCGACGAGATCGTGAAGCCGGCCGCCATGATGTATTTCGGCGTTGCGCTGGCGGACATCAAAGCGGGTTCCTATTCATGCCGCCCGCGCAACAACCAGCGCGGGGCGAAGCTCTCCGAGCATGCCTTCGGCAACGCCATGGACGTGATGGCCTTCATCCTGGCCGACGGCCGCGAGATCAGCGTTGTGAAGGGCTGGAGGGGCAGCCCCGCCGAGCAGGACTTCCTGCGTGAGGCCTTCGTGGGAGCCTGCCGCTATTTCACGACGGTGCTGGGCCCCGGCGCCGATGCGTACCACCACGACCATCTGCATATCGACCTGGCGCGGCATAATCCGCGCGGCGATCGCCACATCTGCAAGCCGATCATCAAATTCGCGCCGCGGATCGATCCCGAGCAGAGCCGCCAGATGCTCCAGAGCGCCGGCAGTCAGGACGAGCTGCCGGTGGCTGAGCTGGAGCAGGATGTGCCGGAGGGCGGCTACGAAGCTGCCTACGAGACGGGGTCCCCGGCGGAGGCTCCGGTGGTCTCCGCGCCCATGCCGCCGCCTTCGTCGCGCTATCCCGGCTCCGCGGCCGGTCCGGTTCAGGATCTCTATGCGCCTCCGCCGCCTCCCAGCTATGGCGGCCAGCGCGCCTGGCAGGCCGACCAGGAGCCTCAGCAGACCTATGCTCCGCCCCGATCGACGGCGGCGCCCGGACGGCCTGCCGCCGGTCAGCCCCTGGTGCTGAACAGACACGCTGTCTATTAAACCGCAGGGGAGCCTTGACCTTATGAGTTCTCGCCCACATGGTCGATGTTACACAATCGGTCGACCTTCCGGAGCAAGAGAATGAAGTGGCTGGCGGCAATTATCTCCTGCATGCTGTTGAGTGCCCCCGTGCTCGCCCGCGAGATAACCCCGGCTGAACGCCGCGAGCGGGCCCATAGCCTCGATCTGAAGAGTTTTGACGCCGGCCTGCCGGCCTGCGCCGACCCGGCCGTTCTCGACAGCGTCGCCTCGACCTTCGCGACGAAGGAGCGCCGCTTCTGGAACTCCGAGCTCAGGATCCTCGGCTTCGAGCAGGTCAGGCAGGTGGCGTGGCGCCCCTGGGGCCTCGACTACGTTCCGCGCCGCTTCTGCACGGGCACGGCCGTCGTCTCGGACGGCTACCGGCACAAGGTGAACTTCTCCATCCGTGAGGATCTGGGCTTCATCGGCATCGGCTGGAGCACCGATTCCTGTGTGGACGGCTTCGACCGGAACTACGCCTACGCGCCGCATTGCAAACAGGCCGCCCCTTGAACCTGAGACGGTGTCTCGCCCTCGCGGGCGCCTGTCTTCTCCTGGCCTCGTCCGTTGCCGCACAGGAACCGCGAGAGGCGAGGGGCGCCCCCATGGGGCAATTCGATTTCTACGTGCTCGCGCTGTCCTGGTCGCCCGGCTTCTGCGAGATCAGCGGCCGGAAGAGCAGGCAATGCGAGACCGGCAGCGGCCTCGGCTTCGTCGTGCATGGGCTGTGGCCGCAGACGGAGCGGGGCTATCCCAGCTTCTGCGAGCCGAGCGGCCGCTTCGTGCCGATGTCCGCCATGGCCGAGGCCAGGGGTCTCTTCCCGGACGACAATCTCGCACGCTACCAGTGGCGCAAGCACGGCAGCTGCTCGGGCGAGAGCCCCAGCGGCTATTTCAACGCCGTCCGGCGCGCCCGGGAGCGTGTGCGCATTCCCGACGGCTTCAAGGCTTTGAGCGAGCGCGCCAAGGTGCTGCCGAGCGAGATCGAACGGGCCTTCATGAGCGTTAATCCAGGGCTTCGCTCCGACATGATCGCGGTGTCCTGCGGGCGGCGCATCTTTCAGGAAGTCCGCATCTGCCTCGACAAGGACCTGCGCGGCTTCCGCCAATGCCCCGAGGTCGACCGCGACGGCTGCCGTTCGGGCGAGCTGACGATACCGGCCGTCCGGTAAGGACCACAGATGAATTATCGACACGCCTTTCACGCCGGCAATTTCGCCGATGTCATGAAGCACGCTCTCCTGGTGCGGATCCTCGCCTATCTGCAGCGCAAGGAGACGCCCCTGCGCGTCATCGACACCCATGCGGGCATCGGGCTCTACGACCTTTCCGCCGACGAAGCCGAACGGACGGGAGAATGGGTCGAGGGTGTCGGCCGTCTCGAAGAGCCCTTCTCTCCGGGCGTGGAAGAGATCCTCGCACCCTATCGCAGGATGATCGCGGATGTCCGCGCCCGGCACGGCGCGACGATCTATCCGGGCTCCCCCGGCATCGTGCGCGAAATGCTGCGCCGGCAGGATCGCGGCGTGTTCGTCGAGCTGCATCCCGCCGATTACGAGGTCCTCAACGAGGCCTTCAACGCAGTCGCCAACCTGAAGGTGATGCATCTCGACGGCTGGACCGCGCTCAACGCGCTGATTCCACCGAAGGAAAAGCGCGGGCTCGTTCTCATCGATCCGCCCTACGAGAAGACGGGCGAACTCGACCGGCTCGGTGCAGAGCTTCTCGCCGCGCTCAGGAAGTGGCCGACAGGCGTCTATGCCGGCTGGTATCCGATCAAGGATGTGCGTGCGGTGGACGCGGTGGCGGCAAAACTCAACGAGCACAGCCCGCGCCCCGGCCTTCGCCTCGAACTCTATGTGGACGATCCGCGCGATTCGGCGCGGCTCAACGGCAGCGGGTTGTTCGTTCTCAATCCGCCTTGGTCACTGAAGGACGAGGCGGAGCTTCTGCTGCCTGCTCTCGCTGAGCGCCTCTCCCGCAGCGGCTACGGCGCGTATCGCTGCGAAGCCTTCGGGCCTCCTGCCTAAGGCGGATTGCTGTCTTGAGTGAGAGGGTTCATGAATGCAGCGATTGATCGGACACCCTCCCTACTAGGAAACCATCCATGCTCGTTCTTCGCTCGTCGCCCGCCTCGCCCTTCGGCCGCAAGGTCAAGATCGCGGCGTCGCTCCTCGGCCTTACAGACCGCATCGAGATTGTCGATGCCGATACGATGAGCCCCGAGGACAGCATTCGCCAGCAGAACCCCCTGGGCAAGATCCCGGCGCTGCTCCTGGAGAACGGCGAAGCGCTCTACGATTCACGTGTGATCGTCGAATATCTCGATTTCCTGGCGGGCGGTGGGCGCCTCTATCCGGCAGGGGAGGCCCGCTTCGCCGCGCTGCGCGAACAGGCGCTCGCCGATGGCATCATGGATGCCGCCTTGCTGCAGGTCTATGAGGGCCGCTTCCGTGCGCAGGACAGGCACGAGCCGAAATGGCTCGTCCATCAGGCCGGCAAGGTGGAACGCGGGCTCAGCTTCGCGGAGGCGCATCTCTCGGCGCCCGCTGCCGACCTGCATGTCGGCCATATCGCCCTGGCCTGCGCCCTCGGCTATCTCGACCTGCGCTTCGCCGGACGCTGGCGCGAGACCCACCCGAAGCTCGCGGCCTGGCTCGCCGACTTCGAAGCGCGCGTGCCCGCTTTCACGAAAACCAAGGTGACGCCGTAAAACAAAAAAGGCCCGGAGAAATCCGGGCCTTTTCGTCTGTCGCCGAAGCGATGGATCTTAGTACGTGCCGAAGCGGTAGTTCAGGCCGGCGCGGACGATACCGAAATCGGTGTCGCCGGTGTTGGCCACGAAGCCGCCCGGGAGCTCGATGTCGTCGTCCTCGAGGTTCACGTACAGACCTTCGATCTTTGCCGAGAGGTTGTTGGTGAAGGCATATTCGAGGCCGCCGCCCAGCGTCCAGCCGTTGCGGTTGTCCGTGAAGGCCCAGCCGCCGGTCGCGTAGAGGAGAGCGCGGTCGAAGGCCACACCGGCGCGGGCGCGAACCGTGCCGAACCAATCCTCGGAATCAGTCGTGTAGGTGCCGCCGCCGTAAGCGAGAGGCAGCGTATAGGTGGTGCCGCCGAAATCAGCCCACTGAATGTCGCCTTCGACACCGACCACGAACGAGCCGATCTGGTAGTTGTAGCCGACCTGAGCGCCGCCGATGAAGCTGGCATCGTCATCGTCGTCGCCGGTGATAGCGAAGCCGTCATCGAACACGAGGTCGTCGTCGCCGCTGCTGAAGCCAACGCCGGCGTTCACACCGACGTAGAAGCCGGTCCAGGTGAAGATCGGAGCAGCAGCCAGGATCGGGGCCGGAGGAGCCTCACGGGCGGGGAGGTCCGCAGCCGAGGCAACACCGGCGAAGCCGAACAGAGCGACGCTAGCGAGAAGAATCTTCTTCATGGTTTCTCTTTCCTTATCGATGTCATACTCCACCCGGCCCAAGGATCCCTGAGCGAGCGGAGCACTGTCCTTTTATAGAGCGACAACCTGACGAGGGCTGTGACATGACAACCACAACACCCTAAAGGCACTGTGGCAGCAATGTGGCGTTGTAATTGAGCATTCCCCTTATGGCCTCGCTGGATTCCCCAACGCGCAACTAGGCAGTTAGTTCGACCGCCGGCTCGAAAAATGTCATTTTCTTGGCAATGCCACATTTGACGCTACGTCCTACCGTTTCAGGAAGGTGAATAATGATTAAGAATGTTCTCGTGACCGGCGGAGCGCAGAGAATCGGACGGGGCATCGTCGAGCGTCTCGCACGGGAGGGGTACGGCGTTGCGATCCACTGCCGCCGCTCAGCCGACGAGGCCGAAAGAATTGCGGCCCGCATCCGTTCGGCCGGCGGGAGGGCTGCGGTGGTGCAGGCCGGTCTCGCGGAGGCTGCCGCCGTCGAGCGCCTGGTGGACGATGCGGCGAGGGGGCTTGGTGCGCCGCTGACGCTGCTCGTGAACAATGCCTCCGAATTCGAGCCCGACGAGGTGACGACGCTCACGCAGGATCGCTGGGACAGGCATTTCGCCGTGAATCTGCGCGCTCCGGCTTTCCTCGCGCGGGATTTCGCGCGCCAGCTGCCGCTCGATGTGGAAGGTGCCATCGTCAACATCGTCGATCAGCGCGTGTGGAAGCTCACGCCGCAATTCTTCTCGTACACGCTGACGAAGGCGGCACTGTTCTCGGCGACGCAGACCATGGCGCAGGCGCTCGCCCCGCGCATCCGCGTGAACGCCATCGGACCCGGTCCGACCCTGGCGAACGAGAGGCAGGGTGACGAGGATTTCGGCAAGCAGGCAAGCGCCGTCCTGCTCGGACATGGCGGAACGCCGGAGGAGATCGCCGATGCGGTCGTCTATCTGGCGAATGCGCGCAGCGTCACGGGCCAGATGATCGCCGTCGATGGCGGCCAGCATCTCGCCTGGGAGACGCCGGACGTGGTGGGCATTAGGGAGTGAGCGCGATCGCCGAGATCAGGCGGCCGTAATCGGGTTCCTGGCGATGCGTGGTGCGGCGATAGCTGAAGAACCGCTCTTCGTCGGAATAGGTGCAGAGATCGAGATTGGTGAAGCGTTCGATCCCTGATGCCTTCAGACGCGCGCCGATGAAGCCGGGAAGATCGAACATGGCATGGCCGGGCTTCTCGCTCGCCTGGAAGAGCCGGTCGTGGCCGGGCGCTTCCTCGGCGAAGCGATGCACGAATTCGGGGCCGACCTCATAGGCCTTCTGGCTGATCGTGGGGCCGAGCGCCGCCACGATCCGGCTGCGCTGCGCGCCGAGCCGCTCCATCGCCTGGATCGTGGACTCGAGAACCCCCGTCACCGCGCCGCGCCAACCGGCATGGGCCGCGCCGATCACGCCGCTTTCGGCATCGGCGAACAGCACCGGACCGCAATCGGCGGTGGTGATCGCAAGGGCGAGACCCGGCACTTTCGTCACCATCGCATCGGCCTTCGGCCGCTCCGCGCCCCAGGGGCCATCCACGACGACAGCCTCGGCCGAATGCACCTGATAGACGCTGATGAGCGCATCGGGTGCAACGCTCAGCGCCTCGGCCATGCGGCGGCGGTTCTCCTTCACCCGCTCCGGATCGTCCGACGATCCGATGCCGCCGTTGAGAGAGGCATAGATGCCCTCCGACACGCCGCCCTGGCGCGTGAAGAACGCGTGGCGGATTTTGGAGAGTGCGGCGAGAGCGGGGGCTTCGATGAACATGAGAGCGGACACTTCTATGGCGCTGCCGCCAGCGGCGGCAATCCGGGCACGGCTTCGAGAGCCCTATGGGTAACGGCCAAAACCTTAAAGAGCTCTCCCATGCTTTTCTCGCCGCGTTGCGTGAGACGTGTGAGCGCAGCCTCGATATCGGCCGCCTGGGCTGGCGTCGCACGTTTCTTCAGCGAAGAGGCGCGCGCCTCGATGCCAAGCGCTTCGAGAAAATCGCCCTGCGTGCTCATGCCGTGAACCGAGAGCGTCTGCGACGAAGCGACCTGCGCGAGGCGCTGAAAATCAACATGCACCGTCAGATCGGCTTCGCCCGGCTCGTTGAGCGGATCGACGGGAGCGTGTTTTTTCAACGCCTGCAGCGTGTCGCCGAAGGCCGGTCCCCAATAGCCGTAATCGATGACGAGCGCGGCGCCTGTGCCGCCCGCGATTCTGCGCGAGATCTCGCGCATGATATCGACGGACAGGGACGGCCATTCGAGCACGTCGCCCAGGCGCAGCGGATTGCCGAGGGACGTCTCGCTTTCTGCGCGAAGGCCGAAGATCAGGCGATCGCCGTCGAGCCCGACGAGACGTTCGCACCAGCCGCGTTCCGTGGCGACGAACTGTCGAACGGGAAGCGCATCGAAGAACTCGTTGGCGACGAGGAGCAGCGGGCCCTCAGGGATATCGTCCAGCCGCTCGTGCCAGCGGATGTTCATGCCCATCGATGCGAGCATCGCCTGCTGCTTCTGCCGGAGGACGGGGCTTGTCTCCACGAGATGCACGTGAACCGCCTTGCCGAAATCCGGCAGCAGTTTCGTGGCGCGCAGGAGATCCGCCATCAGCGTCCCGCGCCCCGGTCCCAGCTCCACGAGATGCACGGGATCCGGCCTGCCCATGGCGTTCCAGACCTCCAGCATCCAGAGGCCGATCAGCTCGCCGAACATCTGGCTGATCTCGGGCGCCGTGGTGAAATCGCCCTGCGACCCCAGAGGGTCGCGCGTGGCATAGTAATGCCGCAGGCACAGGTCCATGTAGCGCTCGACCGTGATCGGCCCCTCGAGGGCGATCCGCTCGCGCAGCTGCTGTCCCAGAGGCGTCATGCGGCCTCGGCGGCTTTTGCGGGTCGCGTGCGGCCGCGCAGGGCCAGGACGATGACGGCCGCGCCGGCGAGCGCCATCGGCACCGAGAGCAGCATGCCCATGGTGACGCCGCCGCTCAGGGCATCGACGGAGGAGCCGAAGAGGAAGCCGAGCTGCGCATCGGGCTCGCGGAAGAACTCGCAGATGATGCGGGCGACGGCGTAGCCCAGGACGAAGATGCCGCCGAGAAGGCCCGGGCGCCGGAAGCCGAATTTGCGCGCGGCGATCGCCATGACGATGAACAGCACCAGGCCCTCGCCGAAGGCTTCATAGAGCTGGCTCGGATGCCGGGGCAGGGGGCCCGCATGCGGGAACACGATCGCAAAGGGCAGGTCGGGGGCGGGGCGCCCCCAGAGCTCGCCGTTGATGAAATTGGCGATGCGGCCGAAGAACAGGCCGATCGGCGCCACCACCGCTGCCATGTCGAGCATCGCCAGCGGATTGAGCGACCGCGACCGGGCGAACAGCACGATGGCCAGGACCGCGCCCAGGAAACCGCCATGGAAGGACATGCCGCCGCGCCAGATGGCGAGCGCTTCGAGCGGGTTCTGGAGGTAGGAATCGAGATTGTAGAACAGCACGTAGCCGGCCCGTCCGCCCAGGACCACGCCGAGCGCCACCCAGACGATGAGATCGTCGATATCCACCGGCATCGGCTGGCGCAGGGGGATCCAGAGGGCGGTCCTGGCGGCGAGGTGCTTGGCGTAGAGCCAGCCGCCGAGCAGGCCTGCGATATAGGCGAGCGCATACCACCGGATCGCGAGCGGGCCGATCGAGAAGGCGACGGGGTCGAGGATGGGAAACGAGAGAGGCATGGCCGGCCTTGTTTGAACTCCTCGCCATTGGACCCTGTGGGGACGGATCGTCAACCCTGTTGCAGTTTGGCCCGAATGCGCCCACATCTGACGTTCCGGGCCGAAAGGCCCTCTTCAATGGTGTGGACTTTCGATCATGACGCAATCCTCCAACCGGATTTTCGATGAACTTGCCCGTCTGGCAACCGACGCCGCAGGCGCCGCGCAGGGCGTTCGGCGGGAGATCGAGACCGTGGTCCGCAGCCAGTTCGAACGCCTAATCAAGGACATGGACGTCGCCACCCGCGAGGAGGTGGAGGTGCTGCGCGAGATGGTTCTGGCCGCCCGCGCCGAGAACGAGCGTCTGGAAGCCCGCCTGAAGGCTCTCGAGGAAAAGCTCGGCCAGACCGAGCAGACGCCCTAGTCTTTGGGGGTAGGGCCCCCCTGCTTCAGGTGCATCCCTCCTGTTGTGGACAGGTCGGAACGACGCATTGTGGCACGAGTCGAAATCTAAGACTGTGTTAATGAGCTGATTCGGGCCTGACGTGACAAGAAACCTGAATGCTTTTGCGTATTCGGGAAGTTCTTCTCAAATATTGCTCGAATTAACGAAATGATATTGCCTGTTTGTGGTTGTCATAATTCAGGCGCTTAAGCTTTTTGGATCGCTATGTCCCAGCATTACATCGAAGTCGATCGCCTGGAGCATCCTCTCGACGTCGTCGAGCGGCTTGCTTCCCTGCGGCATTGGATCTTCGATCGTGCGGATGCTGACGAAATGTCGGTTTCCGTCGCCGGGCGCTGGGCCGATTACGATATCGCCTTTACCTGGATCGAGGATGTGGAGGCGCTCCACGTCGCCTGCGCCTTCGACCTGAAGGTTCCGGAGCGGCGTCGCCAGGACGTGCTGCAGCTCATCTCCCTCATCAACGAGCAGCTCTGGGTCGGCCATTTCGACCTGTGGAGCACGGAAAACGTGGTGATGTTCCGCCACTCCCTGCTGCTGGCTGGCGGCGCGGACCCGACCCAGGGGCAATGCGAAACCATGCTGCGCGTGGCCGTGGAGGCCTGCGAGCGCTATTTCCAGGCCTTCCAGTTCGTGATCTGGGCCGGCAAGTCGGCCCGCGAGGCGCTCGACAGCGTTCTCTTCGAGACCGAAGGCGAGGCTTAAGCGCCGGCAGCGCCCCTGGCGACCACTCTGAGCCGCATTCCGTGTGTCCGGCCCTACTGCTGGGCGCGTGGAGAACGGGCCGGGCCAGCGGCGTTACAGCTCTCATCCCGTCATCACCGGCCCTGTGCCGGTGATCCCGCTTGGGTGAGGCGCGGCGCCTGTCGCATCGGGATGGCCGGGACAAGCCCGGCCATGACGCGGAGAGGTGTGAGGCTGGTGGTGAGGTGTGAGGCTGGCCGCTGCTCCCCGGTTGCTCCGCCGTTCGCATGAGCGCGTCTCACGCGATGCCGCTTCGCCCTGCTGGATCTCTCGTGATGTCAAAGAGCGTGGGGGTGCAGCACGTTTATCCCCGCGGCGATGTTCGCCCGAGGGGTGAGGGATCGAGGGAGGGCGCGGGGTGCGTCCGGCTCGGTCGAGTACTGAGTGAGTACTGATGTGTGAGAGCCGGGTGGC
>Ga0182741_1005162_pt1 | contig 12296 bp, 11 predicted proteins | sample eDN5th37CBELigOP_FD_128874 | JGI IMG/M metagenome (GOLD analysis project Ga0182741, IMG submission 128874) | Enriched Organic Plus compost microbial communities from Emeryville, California, USA - eDNA 5th pass 37_C BE-Lig OP (version 2) (version 2) ...
CAGGGCGGCGCACTGCTACCCAACGGTGCGCGACCGCTGTGGATCGCGGACAGCCTCCCCTGCGCGCCATCGTGCGGGAGGCGTTTGGCGCCTCCCGCGCAAGCTCGGCCATGGCAGGCGGCCGAGACAATGCGCACCGCAGCACGCCCTGCCCGGCGGGATCCGGGCCGAGATTCCTGCCTGAATCCGTGGCGCTCCATCAGCACGACCGGCATTGGGCGCGCCCGACGGGCGATGGCGCCGGGCCCGCCCTCCGTGTCAATGCAGCGTGGCCGAGAGAGGTGGCATCCAGGCCTGGACGTCACCACCGATCGGGTCATGGTCATCCGACAGGGAGCGGAGCCGGAAGATGAGATCCACGCCGGCGAAGAGTTCCCCGAGGCCCTCCAGCGGCCCCAGCGCGAACTCGGCTCCGGACGGCGAGAGCATGCTGGTCCGCAGGACCTCCTCGACCCGGGCGGTCTCGCCGGCCTGAGCGAGGCTCGCCGCGTGGAGCAGGCGTTGCTCATCATGCGTAAGATGCGGGCATCGCGGACACCCGACATCGATCGGCCGCCGGGCGGTCCGCGCGATCACACGCATGAACTGGTCCATGGAGTAGGCCGCGTCCGGCGCTCCGGCAGCGCTCAAGCCCTGGTGCAGCCGTGGGAGCGGGTCGATTCCCTGCTTCACTTCGGCGACCCACCATCGCAGCGCGATCAGGAACACGCACTCGGCGGAGTCGAGTGCCTCTGCTGCCGTCGGATATCCAGGAAGGGCACCCGGTGCGGATGACAGGCTGCTGCCCATGAACAAGCTCCTATGGGAGAGCGCACCCTAGACTCAAATGCGAACGCCTCGCAATCGCAAATCGAGCGGGCGCCTCGGCAGCCCTCCAGGCCCCCAGCCCCATCGCCCATGGGCCCGAGCACCGCCTCCGGCATGAGGCTGACATCCATGTTGCCGGACATTCCGGCCAGTCGTGCGATGCGGAAAGACGCCGCTGCGGCCCTGGGTGCGGCGAAGCGGTGGCCCCGGGGCCGCAAGGTCGCCCCCGCATCCCTCCGCGCCGGCGCCGGATTGGACGCGGCGCCGCAACGCGAATGCTAGCGCCGCCGCGCCATATCGGACCCTGAACCGGACGCGTGGGATGCGCCGGGTTCTGCAAGCCCATCCAAGGACAGCGCACCGGCGGCGCAGATCCCCGCGCTAACGGTCAGGGGCCGGCCGGCCTTACCTCCACTTCCAGCCGCATGCGCGGGTGGATGCCACAGAAGGCCACGTACCGACCTGGTTCGGGAAAGGCGATGGCGACCGTCTCGCCCGGATCCTGGATGCCGCTGTTGAAGTGCAGGCGCGGGTCGTCGATCCGCACGTTGTGTGCGGTCGCCTCCTCATCGTTCACCACCTCGAGCAGGGTGCCCACCGGCACGGTGACACGCCCCGGATCGAAGCGCCGCCCGCGCTGGGAAATGCGGCCTGCCGTGGCTGGCGGCATCGCCGTCGTCTCCGGTGTGGCCACTGGCAAGGGCTCTGGGGACGGCGGTTCCTCGCCCGGCACGGTGAGGGTGCCGAGGAAGGCGAGCAGGTCGGCACGCTCCGTCGCGCTCAGCCCCAGCCGTCGCGGCAGTTCCGGGGGCAGCGTCGGCCGCTCCACGACGCCCCGGTCGTAATGGTCGATCACCGCCTCGAGTGTCGCAAGCGAGCCATCGTGCATGAAGGGCCCGCGGCGGCCGATCTCGCGCAGCGTCGGCGTCTTGAAGGCGTGATCCACCTGCGGCAGGCCAAGCACCGCACCGCGGCCGCGGTCGGAAGCGTCGGGCAGGCCGATGTCGTAGAAGCCATGATCGGTCAGTGCCCAACCCTGGTGGCAGTTGGCGCAACCAGCCCGGCCATGGAACAGCAGCAGGCCGCGCTTCTCGGCCGGGGTCAGCGCCGTGTCGTCGCCTTCCACCCAGGCGTCGAACCGTGTCCGCGGCGAAACGAGCGTGCGTTCGAATGCGGCGAGCGCCCGGACGATATTGGCCGGGCTGACCGCGGGCTCCTCGGGGAAAGCACGCGCGAAGGCGGCACGGTAGCTCGGATCGGCGGAAAGCCGCTCCGCCAGGGCGCCGAGGGGCTGGTTCATCTCCGCATGCTCCTCGATCGGCATGGCGGCCTGGGCCTCGAGCGATGCGGCGCGCCCGTCCCAGAACAGGAAGGGCGCCCAGGCCAGGTTCCACAGCGTCGGGCTGCGACGCGCGAGAACCTGTCCGCCGTCGCCGATGGCGCGCGGCCGTCCGTCGGAGAAGCCGCGCGCCGCGTCATGGCAGGATGCACAGGAGAGCGTGCCGCTGCCCGACAGGCCCGGATCCTGAAACAGACGCGCGCCGAGATCGGCCTTGGCGGGCGTGATGGGATTGTCGGGCGGGACGGGAATCACCTCCGGCCGGCGGTAGAGCGTGCGCAGCGCCGCGAGGGAGGCAGCGTCCGCGGCTGCCAGGCCGGATGCGGCCTCCACCGCGTCCGACCCGTGGCCGGCACCCGCCACCGCCCAGCCCGTGCCTATGAGGAGGATGGCCAGGGCAACGGCCAGGCCGAGATCTGCCAGGCGATGCCAGCCCATGCCGTGGCCGCTCACTGCCAGTCGCTGGCCGCCAGTTCGACGCGCGAAACGAAGGCCGAGACCTCCCCCGGTGACAGCACGGGACGCTCAGGCGGGCGCGGCGTGGGCCAGGCGCGCACGAGCTGCTCCATCGCTTGCGCCACATCCTGCCAGGCGCGGGCATCCTCCGCCTGCAGGGCATGCTCATGCGCGCGCAGCAGCGCCTCCGTTATCCGCACGAAGCCGCGACTGTCCTGGTACTCCACGACGTTGACGATCCGACCGTCCTCCACAGCGGCTGCATACTCCTCCGCCGCGGCGCGCAACACCGCCCCGGCGACCCTGCCCACGAAAGCGGGTGAGGCCCGCGTCGTCGCCGGAAGCGCCGCCTCGGCGCGTTCGAGCGCAGACTCGACCGCCGCTCGCCGCTGGCCGATCTCCTGGGCGCCCGCGCGGGAACGGACCGCGCGTGCGAGCGCCTCGAGCTCCTCTCGAAAGGGCGGGACATCATGCGCGTGAAGCTGGGGCGCGAGTGCGTCATAAACCTCCTCGGTGGGGTGCATGAAGTGCGGCACCGCGTCGTCCCAGGCACCGGCCTCGACCAATTCCCGCCCGATCGCGAGATGCCCGCGGATCAGCGCCAACTGCACGGCATAGGCCGCCTCCGGCGACAGGCCGCTGAGCACCCCGGCTTCGCCGCCTTCCCCGCCCTCGCCTCCTTCGCCACCCTGGTCGCTCAGATCGGCCCAGCCACCATGGCCGCCGGCGCCAGCGTCGTTCCCGTGCCCGGGCTCGCCGTCATGGCCGGTTCCATGGGACATGCCGGCAGAGTGGGGTACGCGCTGCCCCAGCGTCTGAGCCTTGGCCGGCCCGGCCGGCAGCCCCGATCCGGCGACCAAGGCGTAGACGCCCACGCCGAGCCAGAGCTTGGTCGTGCCTGGGCCCTTCCCCATCGGCGATCCTCCATGCAGAGTTGCGAACGATGATCATTTGCATTGCCAGACTGCTTGATCCGGACATCCTCGGCAAGGTCCGCGGCCTGCTCACCCGCGCCCGCTTCAGTGACGGCCGCGCCACGGCCGGTTGGCACGCCCGCCTGGTGAAGGACAACGAGCAGGCAGAAGCCTCCCATCCCGCCGTGCGCGAGGCCGCCACGCTGGTCTCGGCTGCGCTCCTCGGCAACGAGGTGTTCCGCGCCGCCGCCCTGCCACGCCGGCTCCGCCCGGTCCTCTTCGCGCGCTACGGCGCGGGGAGGGCCTATGGTGCCCATGTGGACGATGCGCTTATGGGCCTGAACGACCCTGCCGGCCCGCTGCGCACCGATGTGGCGGTGACAGTCTTCCTCGCCCCACCCGAGGCGTATGACGGCGGCGAACTGGTGGTCGAGACGACGGCCGGTGAGCAGGCCTTCAAGCTGGAGGCGGGCGACGCCATCACCTACCCCGCGACCACGCTGCATCGCGTCGCACCGGTGACGCGCGGCGAGCGGTCGGTGGCCGTGACCTGGGCACAGAGCCTAGTGCGCGATCCGGCGGCGCGGGAGGTGCTGTTCGACCTCGACGCAGCGCGCCGCGCGGTGTTCGAGCGCGAGGGCAAGGGCATGGCCTTCGACCTGATCGCCAAGAGCCACGCCAACCTGCTGCGGCGCTGGGCCGAAACCTGAGGCCCAGGGCGGCAGGTACACCGCTGGCTGCGCGATCTCCGCCTGCCGACCATCGTGATTCTGAAGGGGGAGCGTCCCGCCATCGCGAACGGCGCCGGGAGACGGCTTCCGCTTGCGCCAGCACGTGTCTATCCTGTCCATCGAAATAGTTTCATCACGACGGGGGACGACAGCCGAATCCATGGACGCTGTGCGCCGTCAACATTCGACCATTGCCGCCCTGCTGCTCCTGCCGCTGGTCCTCCATCCGGTCAATGCAGCCGCACAGGTTCGGCCGCACCAGGCCGATGCCGCCCCTGTGGCCGAGGGTCAGGCGCAGCCGGCGGAGCTCACCGAACAGGACGTGCTGTTCGCGCACCACAGAATGGCCGGCGGGGAGCTGGACTTCGACTCCCTCGCGGAAGCCACCCTCCCGCCTAGCCGGCCTTCGCCCTATCCGGCGCGCAACAAGGCAGCCGAACGGCGCTACCGCCTCGCCCAGGCCGCCCGGCGCCTCCGGGCGGAATTCGAGTCCTTCGACCTGAACCGCCCGCTCACGCTCACGATCGGCGCCGAGATCCTTGGCTATGACCGCAAGCACGGCGGGATCCCGCTCGATCTCGGCGCACTCCGCTTCTTCGTGAAGGACCCGACGGGCCAGAGCGGGGGCTTCATGCTGCGCTTCCGCAACGCGGATGCCATCACGGTCATCCCCGCGGCCAATGCGGACGCGGCTGCGGAACTGTTGCAAGGCGCGGGGCTTGCCTCCTTCGGTGACCATGCGGGGTACGGCACCGTCATGCTCACCTTCGTCTTCGCCAGGGCGCTCCCGCAGGCGCCCGAGGTGGCGGAGGCCCCGCTCTCCGCCGAGATCCTCTCGGCGCGCGTCAAGAGCGCAGCAGGTGTGATGCTCCACCACTTCGATCGCGTCGGCTCGGTAGCGGCCGCGGTGGCAGCGCGCGAGGCTGGTCCGCTCGTGCTCCGGAAGGCCGACATCTTCGGCTTGCGGATCGGCATGACGCGAGACGAAGCACGGGCGGCCGTGTCGCGTGACCATCTCGAGCAGCTCGGTCCCGCCTTCTATGACCGGCCGCCGAAGACATCGCGGCGAAGAGGCCGCGGCGCGCCCGAATGCTCTTCCGGGCTCATTACCGAGATCCGTGCCTTCGGTGTGCCCCTCGCGCCCGAGAATTCCTACGCAGCCTGCATTGCGCCCGCGCTGGCCGGGCCCGGCGATGCGATGGCGGGGCACCTGGCGGAAGTGACCGGCATCCGCTTTCTGCCGGGCGCCGAGCCCGAGAGGGTGCGCAGGCAGCTGGAGGAACGCTTCGGACCGCCGCTCGAGGAGGTGGAGGAGCGGCTCATCTGGATAGGTCGTGATCCCGCGGGCGGGGCCTGGGACGGTCTGGTCGAGCTCCGCGCCGAGTTCGTCCAGGTGGCGCAGGGCGGGCCGGAGCGCGAGCCCGGTGTCCTGCTCGCCTTGAGCCTGCGCCGGCACCTGCCAATGCAGGACGGTTCCTGAGGAGTGCCGCCGGCGATCACAGGGGCGCGGCGGCCGCGATCACGACCCGATCCTGCCAGGCCTCCGATGCGCCCCCTTGTGCCCTTGCGGCCCCATTATCGTCGATGGGCGTACCGTCATGCATAGGCATAGGCGTGCGTGGCGGTAGCCTGGGGGACCGGAGGCACGGGCGCCAGGCTCCTCGGTTGCCGTCCTTCGTCGGCCGTGTCGTAGTCTTCAGCACCGCAAGCAGCCAGCAGACGAGGGACGCCCCATGCGGAACTTCGAGCATCCCACCAGCTATGGCCGGATCTTTCCGCCCAACGCCGCCTGGCTGTCGCAACGCCCACCCGAGCCGATCCTGGAACCGGATCTGCCGATCGTGGATGCACACCACCATCTGTGGGACCGGCCCGACCAGCGCTATCTGCTGCCGGAATTCCTGGCGGACCTGAACACCGGGCACAAGGTGGTCGCCACCGTTTTCGTGCAGTGCCATGCCATGTACCGCGCCTCCGGGCCGGTGGAGATGCGCCCCGTGGGCGAGACGGAATTCGCCGCCGGCATCGCCGCGATGAGCGAGAGCGGGGGGTATGGTCCGACGCGGGTGGCCGCTGGCATCGTCGGTTTCGCCGACCTCACCCTGGGCGATGCTGTTGCGCCGGTCCTGGAGGCACAGATCCGTGCCGGCGGCGGGCGCTTCCGCGGCGTGCGTCACTCCGCGGCCTGGGACGCCGACCCCATCATCGGCAATGGTCACCCGGCGCCTCATCTGCTGCAGCGGCCGGACTTTCGTGCTGGGCTGGCACAGCTCACCGCCCTGGGCCTCTCCTTCGACCTCTGGGTCTTCCACACCCAGCTCGCCGAGGCGCTGGAGCTGGTGCGGGCCTGCCCGGCAACCAGCTTCATTCTGGGCCATTGCGGCGGTCCCCTGGGCTACGGCCCCTATGCTGGCCGCAAGGACGAGGTCTTCGCGCAATGGAAGGCCGGTATGACCGCGCTGGCGGGCTGCCCGAACGTGGTGGTGAAGCTCGGCGGGATGATGATGCGACTGGCGGCCTATGACTATGGCGCGCTGCCCATGCCACCGACCTCCGCCGAGCTCGCCAGGTACTGGGAGCCCTACATCGTCACCTGCATCGAGCTGTTCGGCGCCGAACGCTGCCTGTTCGAGAGCAACTTCCCGGTTGAGAAGATGGGCATCGGCTATGCGGAGATCTGGAACGCATTCAAGCGCCTCGCCGCCGGCGCCTCGGCTGATGAGAAGCGTGCCCTGTTCTCGGGTACCTCCCAGCGGGTGTACCGGCTGTAGCCCGGCAAGCGGCGGGCCCCTGGTGGGCCGTAGTGCCGGCGGCGAAGGCACCGCCGGACCAACGAGGCAAAGAACGCGGTCGGCGCTTCCGGCTGTTCCAGCCGCATGCCATCGTGCTTCAGAGCGTTTTCCGCTCGCCCAGACTCACGGCAGCTGCTCCGGCTCGTTGTTTCACGAGCATCTTCGCCGCTCCGGTGATTTCACCTGAATGGAACCTGCCCTAAGCGTGCAGCGCTGTCGGGATGTCCTGGCCGAAATAGGCCCGCTCGAGCCGGTGCGGCAGGTCCGCCTCGTCGGCCCGTGCCTCCAGCACCATGTGTCCCTGTGCCAATGCGTAAACCCGATCGGAAACTGCCAGGGCTTTCTCGATCAGCTGCTCCACGAGCAGGACGGCGGTTCCGGCTGCGCTCAGCCGGTTCACCACATCGAGCACGCGATCCACAAGCACCGGTGAAAGCCCGGCCGAAGGCTCGTCCAGCATGAGCAGCCGCGGGCGCCGGACCAGGCCTTGCGCCACGGCCAGCATCTGCTGCTGCCCGCCGCTCAGCGCGCCACCGCGCTCGTGGCGCTTGGCGGCGATCTCTGGGAAAAATTCCAGAGCCTCCTCGATGCGCGCCGCGCGCTCGCGCCGCGGCAGGTCGTAGCCGGCGAGCAGCAGGTTGTCCGTGACGCTGATCTGGGTGAAGACCCGATGGCCCTCGACGACGTGCACCAGGCCGGCACGCGTCGACTCCCGTGGACCGGCTCCCTTCATGTCACGCCCGTCGAAGCGGATACTGCCAGCGCTCCATGGCAGGAGTCCCGAGATGGCCCTGAGCAGCGTCGTCTTGCCCGCCCCGTTCGGGCCGAGCAGCGACACCACCTCCCCTGCGCCGATGCCGAGGCTCACGCCGTGCAGCACCGCAATCTTGCCGTAGCCAGCCTCCAGCCCGCTGACCTCGAGCAGCGGTTCAGGCGCCGAGATAGGCACTGACGACCTCCTTGTGCACACGGATCTCCGCCGGTGTCCCGGCGGCAAGGACCCGGCCGAGATTGAGGACGGTAACGTGGTCGCAGATGTCGAAAATCAGGTCCGCATGGTGCTCCACCAGCAACACGCCGGTGCCCTGGTCCCTGATGGCGCGGATCAGTGCACCGAGGCGCCGGATCTCCTCGGCCGACAGCCCCGCCGCAGGCTCGTCGAGCAACAGAAAGCGCGGCCGGAGCATCAGCGCCCGGGCGATCTCCAGGAAGCGCAGTTCGCTGTGCTGCAGCCGGTCGGCACGCACCTCGGCCAGCGCATCGAGACCCACGGAGCGCAGTGCCCGCAGGGCCTCCGCCCGCAGCAAGACCTCGTCACCGTGGTGCCGTGGCAGACTGAGCAGCGACTCGACGAAGCTCCCCTGCCCCCGGATGGCGCCACCAACCATCACGTTCTGGAGCACCGAGGCTTCACCGATGAGCCGCGGCGTCTGGAAGGTGCGGGCGATACCGGTCGCCGCCCTGGTCTGCGGCGCGCCGGGCGGCAGGGGCGCATCGTCGAGCATCACGCTCCCGGTCTCGGGCGTGTTGAAGCCGCATATCACGTTCAGCGTCGTGGTCTTGCCCGAGCCGTTCGGACCGATCAGCCCGTGGATCCGTCCAGGCTCGATCACCAGGTCGAGCCCATCGATCGCGCGCACGGCACCGAAGCTGAGGACGACGTTGCGCAGCGTGATGGCGTGCGGCCTCTCCCCCCGTGCCAGGATGTCGGGCAACAGTTCCGGGTGCGGCTGGACCGCGCGATTGCTCTCGAGCGGACGCCGGTTCCTGAAATCCAGCAGCGCAGCGATGCCGCCAGGGACTGCGAGAACGATCACCAGCAGCAGCGCCGCATAGAGGAAGGTGGACCAGACCACCAAAGGCGCAGCGAACTCGGGCAGCCAGGTCAGAACCACCGTCGCGATCAGTGGGCCCAGGATGGAGCCGCGGCCACCGATCAGGATGGCGATGAAGAACAGCACCGACAGATCGAAGGTGAAGGCTTCCGGAGTGATGTAGGATTGCAGCGTGGCGAACAGCCCGCCGGCGACGCCGGCCATCGCGCCGCTGAAAAGGAACACCGCGCCCAGCAGCCTGGGCTTGGAGATGCCGGCCGATTCCGCCGCCACCTCGGCATCGCGGATCGCGATCAGCGACCGCCCGAAGCGGCTATGGGCGATGTTGGCCGTCATCCAGGTGCAGAAGGCCGCAAGCGCGAGGCAGAGCAGGTAGAAGCCGAGCGCCGTGTCGAAGGGCGCGGGCAGCATGGGGCCAGGCACGCCGATGCCACCGCCGGTCACGCTCTGCCAGGCCAGTGCGACCTGCGTCACGATCGTGGCGAAGCCCAGCGTGGTCATGGCGAAGTAGAAGGTACGCAACCGAAGCGCGGGCAGGCCGACGATCAGCCCGAAGATCGCGCCGACGACAGCGGCCACGGAGAACGCAGCGGCAACCGGCAGCGGCGGCAGGACATTGCCCAACGCGAGGACGCTGGTCGTATAGGCACCAAGAGTCAGCAGCGCCACCCAGCCGATCGCCAATTGTCCGGCGAAGCCAACCACCAGGTTCAGCCCGGATACGAGGACCCAGTAGATCGCGGCGCGCGTCGCGATCAGCGTCCAGTAGTCGTTGCTGACCGCGGGCAGGATCAATCCTGCGCCGAAGATGGCGGCGAAGGGCAGCACCTGTCGCGCCATCCCGCCGATTCCGCCGCGAGGCGCCGGCATGGCCAGGCCTTGTGCTTCACTCATGCGCAATGATCACTCTCACACCCGCCGCTGCGGCGGCATACCGAACAACCCCTGCGGGGCGGCCAGCAGCACCACGATGAAGACGGTGAAGACCGCGACAGAGGCGAAAACCCCGCCAAAGGTAAAATTCGCCGCCTGCTGGAACACTCCCAGCAGCAATCCGCTGATGATGGCACCACGATTGTTGCCGAGGCCGCCGAGCGCCACCGGTATGAAGCCGTAGAAGTTCAGCATGGCGCCATTGGCGAAGAAGGCCAGCAGCAGCTGGCCGGAGGCGAAGCCGGCCACGCCGCCGATCACTCCTGCCAGGGCGTAGCTCCCCATCCGCAGGTTGCGTTCCGGCAGGCCAAGCGCGCGCGCGGCGAAGTTGTCCTCCGCGATGGCCAGGAAGGCGCGCCCGACCAGCGTGCGCCGGTACAGGAACTCAAGGCCCGCCACCGTCGCCGCACAGGCTAGCATCGGCAGCCAGAACTTCTCGTCGGTCGGACCGCCCCCCCCGACCCCCAGCAGACGCGGAAAGGGCTGCGGCTCGGTGCTCCACTCGATGGCGACGAACTGCTGGATCAGCAGCGCCACGGCCAAGGTGGACAGCACGTAAAGGTGCTGCTCCAGACTGTTGAGCACGGGACGGACGGCGATGATCTCGGTCAGCACGCCGACCAGCGCACAGACCGCGAGAGTGAGGATGAAGCCGAGGATGGCGGGAAGCCCGAGCACGCCGATGAATGCTGCCCCAAGCACGCCGCCAAGCATGCCGAGCTGCCCCGCGGTGAAGCTCATGACGCGCGAGGCCGAGAACATGACGTTGTAGGTCACGCCGATCAGCGCATAGACCGCACCGACGGCGAGACCGGACATGAGGATGGCGATGAGCATGGGGTGCCCGGTCCCGGATGGCCTCAGCTATAGCCCGGCGCCAGCTTGTAGGCGCCCAGCCGCTGCGTGTTCGCCTCGGACATCACCAGATCGCTCTGCGGCAACCCGTTATGGTCGTCCTTCGACCAGCTGCAGGTGGCATAAAGGCCTGGATAGTTGGTCACCGTATTCCAGTAGCCGATGATCCCCGCAGCGTCAGTGGAGCCGGTTTCCCGGACCGCACGCGCAACCAGGTTGATCGCGTCCACGCCGCATACCACCCACCACAGGGTCGTATCCTCGAGCTCGATCTTCCCGCGGATGCTGTCCACGAACTCCTGCACATGGGCCGGCAGCTTGCCGTCGGGACCATAGCTGCAGTTCTTGAAGCCGAGGATATAGGTCTTCTCCCAGTTTTCCGGCTTGGCGACCAGCCTGCCCACCTCGCCCGAGCCCATGGCGGGGTGGCCGATGAGCGGCACGTCCCAGCCCATGTTCGCGCGCGTGTTCATCAGGCGGGAGATCAGGCCAGGGGACACGGTCCAGACCGCAATCGCCTCGGCGCCGGCGTTCTTCATCCTCAGCATGTCCGGCGTCACATCGGGCTGGGTCGCGTCGATGGTCGCCTTGTAGACCACGTCGGCGCCGCGCTTGGCGAAAGCGGCGGAGGAGCTGGTGACGGTCGTGGTGCCGTAGCCCGTGGTGTCGCCGATGACCGCGAAGCGCTTCAGCTTCATGATCTTGACACCGTAGTCGCTCACCGCGTCGTCGATCTGGCTGTTCGATGGCGCGAGACGGAAGGCGTTGGGGTACCTGGCCACGTTGATGAGGCTGTCGACGAAGCACGGATGGATGTCGGGCATCCTGGCACGCGCCATGATCGGGGTGGTGGCAAGCGACTCCCCCGAGTTCGTCGGCCCCCAGATGGCGTGCACACGCGCCCGGCTGATCATCTCCTGCGCAGCGTTCACGGCCTTGGTGGGATCGCCCTGTGTGTCCCGGACGATCAGCTCGATCTTTCTGCCTCCGACACCGCCAGCGGCATTGATGGCGTCGACCGCATGGTGCACCCCGCGGTCGAAGCCGATCGCGGGCGCGGAGCTCGGCCCGGTGAGGGCAGCGAGCCAGCCGACGCGGATGGGTTCGCTCTGGGCGATGGCCGGCCGGGCGAGACCCAGGCCCGAGGCTGTGGCCAGGCCGACCCCGCCTATCGTCAGACCGCGACGTGTGACCTTCATGGTGTTCCTCTCCATGCCTGGTTGACCGGCTGCCGTGCGCGACGGCCACGGGTGGCTACTGCTCGCGGTACCGGACGTGATCGTGGTTGAAGGTGAAGCCTCGGCCGGAATGCTCCTGCACCAGCGCGTCGCCATCCTCGAAGGCGAGTTGCTCCATCTTCGCCGGCCGCGGCTCGGGCAGCCGGCGGGAGCCATGGTGCGCGCATTCCGGCCCCTCATGCGCGATCGGAGTGTCGAGGACGGTGGAGATGCGGGCCAGCTTCTCCTGGTCCCGGGCGGGCAAGGCCTCCCCGAGCCAGGCGATCCTGCCCGGCGCGCTGCCGACCGCCTTTACCTCGGCCGCGGTGACCTTCATGGTCTCCTCCGCTCCGCCTCGATGCGCGTGGGTGGCGCCTTGGTGTAGCGCGCGAGGATCGCAGGGTCGGGGTCGCAGCC
>Ga0182741_1005168_pt1 | contig 12289 bp, 10 predicted proteins | sample eDN5th37CBELigOP_FD_128874 | JGI IMG/M metagenome (GOLD analysis project Ga0182741, IMG submission 128874) | Enriched Organic Plus compost microbial communities from Emeryville, California, USA - eDNA 5th pass 37_C BE-Lig OP (version 2) (version 2) ...
GCCCCGTAGGCGTGCGCGTCGAAGACGAGGAACTGCCCGCACGCCACCGCCATCGACGGCCGGCGCGCACGGTGCGCCACCGCGACGGGCAGCAGCGCGAACCACGACCAGAACAGCAGCGGCTGCACCAGCCGCTCCAGGACGGAGCCGGTCTCCTGGCAGGGGAACGGCGAGACCAGTCCGGCGTCCGCGCGGCGCAGCAGCGTCACCGCCGCGGCGAGGGCATCCGGGGCCAGGCGCACGTCGGCGTCGACGAACACCACCGTGCCGGTGGCGGCCGCGGCCCCGGCCCGGTCGATCGCGGCGGCGCACGCCGCGGCCTTCCCGGTCCAGCCGGGTGGCGGTGGATCGGTGCGCCGGATCACCGTGATCCGCTCGTCCGCCCCCGCGGCGCGGCGGGCGACCTCCGCCGTCCCGTCGGACGAGTCGTCGTCGAGGACGAGCACCCGCAGCCGCGCCAGACCGCGCTGCGCGGCGAGATCGGAGACCACCGCACCGATGCGTTCGGCCTCGTCCCGTGCCGGCACGACCACCGTCACGGGCTCGTCGACCACCGCCCCGGGAGTCAGGCGGGGGAGTGCGATCCGGTTCGCCGCGGCGACCGCTGCGCCGTATCCGGCGATCCCGGCGCCGGTGACGACGAGACGTCGGACGGCCCGGCGGGGAAGGTTCAGGACCTCTCCCGCTCGCCGGAACCGGTGCGCTGCGAGGACGTCCCGCCCGCAGACGGCCCCCCACCTGCTGAAGGCCCCCCACTTGCTGAAGGCCCCCCACCTGCTGAAGGCCACTGCGGGGCGGGATTGCGGTTGAACCACGCCAACCCGCCGATGATCAGGGTGACGCCGAGCGCGGCGCCGGCCATGATGCCCGCCCAGCCGGTGAATCCGCGGGTGTTGGGATCGGCGTAGCGCACCTCGGCGCGCAGCGTGCTCACCTCGCCCGCCGGCAGCTTCCAGGTGACGACCGAGTCCGACTCGCGGGTGCCGTTGGTGGTGGCGACCCGCGCCGGGAACGCGATGGTGAACTGCACGTCGGTGCCCTGCGACGGGGCGGACTCGAGGTCGACGCGGCCGTTGAGCGCCACCACGTCGCCGGAGCGCTGCAGGTTGAGCTGGAACATGCCCGCGCTCTGGTCCGACATGGACGCCAGCTGCTGCACGTCGCCGAAGCTCAGATCGTTGAAGAACACCTGGCTGCCGACGTAGCCGTCCTGCTCGTACTTCTGCACCCGCACCTTCCCGGCCAGCGCCGAGGGGGCCTGCAGCTCGGGGCCCGGATCGTTCTCGTCGGCGGGGATGGTCGCGGCGACGATCTGGCCGGAGACCCGGTCGTCGGACGAGATGCCCATCGTGGCCTGCACCCGCAGGCATCCGGTGAGCAGGGGGACGGCCAGCAGCACGAGTCCTGCGAGAGCGGCGATACGGCGAGCGGCGATACGACGGACGGAAAGTACGGGCGAGTGCACGGACATCATGGTGCCAGTTGCGCTCACGGTCGTCGGTCCACCGTGCCGGGCGCGGCGAGTCGCGGGCCGCTGCGGCGCCACGACCGGGCGAGCGAGACCAGCAGCGGCACCCCGAGCACCCCCATGACGACGAACCCGTAGACCGCCGAGTACCGCAGCTCGGGAGCGTCGAGGAAGACGCTGTGGGCCAGGGCCGAGCCGAGCCAGGTCCACAGGAACAACGCCACCGGCACCGCGTCGCGCACCGGCCGCTCGTGCCCGGAACGGGCGTCGACGAGCACCAGCACCGTGCCCATCAGCGCGGCGACCAGCAGCCAGCCCGCGTAGTTGGTCAGCGGGATGTGCTCGATGCCCGGCAGTCCCCCGGCGTTGCACCAGGTCCACTGGCCGTCGGCGACCATCTGCGGGTCGAGGTAGAGATCCCAGCCCAGCATCCCGACGGTGACCGCCGCGATGCGGGCGGGCCCGTTGCGGAACAGGCGCGAAGCCACGCACCAGACCGGATACAGTCCCGCCGTCCACGCCAGCGGCACCACCAGCGGCACGTCGAGGACGGACGGGCCGAGCCGGTCCGTCGCGTAGACGTAGCAGCCGTAGGGGAAACCCGTGGTGGTGCCGACGACCTCCGACAGGTAACCGCCGCCGGCGGAGACAGCGAACAGCACCAGCGTGAACCCGGGACCGCGGTGCACCGCGGCGTGGGTGAGGCAGGCCGCGGTGAGGAAGGTGACGACGGCGACCGTCACCGCGTCCCGCGTGCCGCCCGAGGTGAGGGGATAGGTGATCTGCGCCAGGATCGCGGCGCCGGTCAGGACGATCGGGACGAACGTCGCCCAGCGGGGTGGCGCCGGCGCGCGGGTGGTCACCGCGACACCCACCTGCGCACCCGCCCGGCCAGCCCTCCGGTGGCATCGGCCAGCGCGATGTTCGCGGCGTTGCGGCCGCTCGCCCCGGACACCCCGCCACCCGGATGAGTGGACGCGCCCGTGAGGTACACGCCCGGGGCGTCGGGAACCCGGTAGCCCGACAGCTCGGGCAGCGGACGCCAGAAGAACATCTGGTCGAGCGACATCTCGACGTGCATGACGTTGCCGCCGAGCAGGCCGAGTTCGCTCTCGATGTTCGCCGGGGTCTGGACGTAGCGGTGCCGGACGCTCGCGGTGAAACCGGGAGCAACCGACTCCATCTCGGCGAGGATCCGGTCGGTCTCGGCGCCGGCGACGTCGTCCCAGCTCCGGCCGCCGCTCAACCGGTAGGGATGCCACTGCGACCACAGGGTGATCTGGTGTTCCCCCTCGGGGGCGATCGTCGGGTCGAGCGCCGAGAAGCTCATCGCGAGCACCGCCGGCCGCGGCGGCAGCTCGCCCGCCATCGCGGCGCCGTGCGCGGCCCGCAGCTGCGCCCGGTCGTCGACGAGCAATTGCAGGCCCGTCGCGGTGAGCGCCGGGTCGTCGCCGCCGCGGTAGCGGGGCAGCGCATCGGTGCCCAGGCGCAGCACCATGCCGATGCCGGGACCCACGCGCACGCCGCGGCGCCAGCGGGAGATCCGGTCGGCGTCGAAACCGCCCCGCTCGAGCAGATCGAGGGTGGTCAGCACGTGGCATCCGGCGACCACCCGGCGGGCCCGGATGCTCCGGCCGCTCTCGGTGCGGACCGTCCACATGTCACCGGACCGGCGGATCTCGACGGCGGCGTCACCGCAGCTCAGGACCCCGCCGTCGGACTCCAGTCGGGAGATCAGCGCGCGGGTGAGGGCGCCGCTCCCGCCGACCGCCCGGCCCGGCGGCAGCGTGTGCATGAGGGCGGCGAAACCGACCATCGGCGCGGTGCCCGGCTCCGACATCGGCGGTCCGGACTGCGCCCCGAACCAGGCGAGCGCCGCCTTGAGCGGTTCGTCGTCGAAGTATCCGTCGAGGAGGCTGTCGCCGGTGGTGAGGAACTCGCGGGACAGGGCGCTGCCGCCGGCCTTCGCGTCGAGCCCCCAGAACGACGACAGCAGGTGCCGGCCGGTGGGCGGGGAGGTGAATGACTTCATCACCGCCGCGCTGCGCGGACCCCACCCGCGGACGAAGCGGCGGTAGGCGTCTGCCTCCCGGGTCCCGCAGGCCGCGGCGATCGACTCGCAGGTGCGGTCGAGATCGCGGTGGAACACGATCCCGGGCCGGTCGCTGCCGGCCGGGGGCGGGGCGTACGCCCACGGATCGCAGTCGATGTAGCGCAGGCCGTGGGCGGCGAGGTCGAGGTCCTCGACGATCCCGGAGTGCCGGACCATGATGTGCGCCGAGGAACCCCGGTCGACGGCGTAGCCGGGGAACCGCTCGACGGTCGAGACCGCCCCGCCGGGCACGCCGTCGCGTTCGAGGACCTCCACCGACCAGCCGGCACGGGCCAGGTAACAGGCCGACACCAGGGCGTTGTGCCCGGAGCCGACGACGACGGCGTCGAGGACGGGGGTCATCGGAACTCGCTCTCCCCGGCACCGCCGGTTGGGTCCGTGCTGCTGGCGGCCGGGTCGGGGCCGAGCGGGAGAGGGCGGCCCAGGACCGCGAAGGGGCGGGCGTCCCCGGTGAAGACGAACCGGCGCACCACGTCGCGGAACCCGAAGCGGCGGTACAGCCGCCAGGCCCGATTGTCCTCGCCGGGGACCTCCGGGGTGGACAGCAGCACCGACGCCTCCGGTCGGTCGCGGAGCAGGGACTGCAGCAGCAGTTCCCCGATGCGGTGGCCCTGCATGTCGGGCCGCACGTGCAGTTCGGTCAGCTCGAAGTAGTCGCCGAGGATGCGGTCGATCTCCTCGGTGGTGCGCCCGGAGTGCCGCAGTCCCGCCCGCACCTGCTGGTTCCACCACTGCCGGGTGTCCCCGCGGTAGCCGTAGGCGATGCCGACCACCGTGTCGGGATCCTCCGGCAGCGTGGCGGCGAACGCCTGCCAGCCCGGGCGGGCCGAGTGCTCGGACCACATCGGGGCCCGGTGGTACTCGGTGCCCCGGGGATACCGCATCGCCGCGACGTAGACGGCCAGAAGCTGGGGGAGCCGGGCACGGAACTCGGCGGAGGAGAGCTCGGTGACGATCGCGGTGCCGCGACGGGGATCGGTGCTCATGCGTGACTCGTTCGGGTGGCTCGCGAAGGGGAGTGGACGGTCGCGGAGATGGTCGGTTCTCGTTGCTCGTTCGAGATGGTGGGCCGCCTTCTCTTGACGGGTTGTCGGTGGGTCCAGCTATATTGAATACGTCGAACGCATGTTCGATACCGGTGATCCGGTGATGTTCGAGGGAAGCGGACATCACCGGATCGTCCAGGGGGCTCCCGCCGTCCCCGGGGTGCCCCTCGTCCGGGCAGGTGACGGTCGCCGCACGGCGTTTCGTCGGGAACATCCCCGGATACCGCACCGTTGAAGCGGATGTGGCCACGCTAGGAGGTGCGTGAGTATGACGAACGGTCGAACTGCGAGCCGCGGACCACGCCGGACGTCACCCGCGCTCGGCCCGGCTGCCTGCATGGGCCGGGGCCTGTCGACGCGTGCCGCCACGCTGCTGGGCAAGGCCGACGACCTGCTCTCCGACGCGGCCGGCGCCGACAGCCCGGGGGAACGTTTCCGTCTCGCCTATCTCGCCGCGCTGCGCGGCGCGGGCGCCGTCGTCGCGGCGGTGGAGCTGCGCACCGGCCGGGCGGTGTCCCGCCGGCCCGCCACCCGCAACGCCTGGGCGCTCATGGCGCGCGCCGACGACTCCTTCGCGGTGTGGGCCGACTTCTTCGCCGACCGTTCGTCCACCCGGGCCGCCGTCGAGGCGGGGGTGAGCCGGGCGGTGGACGCCGACGAGGCCGGGGCCTTCTACGACGAGGTGGGCCACTTCCTCCACGACGTGGAGGGCTTCCTCGACGCCGAGACCGGAACCTCCGCGGAGGTCGGGACCGGGGCGTGACGAAATGTCATGACCGAGGGCCCGTGACCAAGTGCTCCCGGGGCCGGGGACGTCGGGAACGTCGTCCGTGGTCCTAGGGATCGAACTCACGTGTGGAGTTTGTGGTCCGATGCGACATCTGCTCGTATTATTGAATCAGGCGGCCGTACCGACGGCCCCCCACCGGATTCGCCCCACGGATCCGGTGGCCACCGTTTAGTGCCGGGGGAGGTACCGTGCCACTCTCCGAGCACGAGCAGCGCATGCTCGATCAGATCGAGAGCGCGCTCTATGCTGAGGATCCCAAGTTTGCCTCGACCGTGCGCGGAAGCCGGTTGGGGATGGCGTCGAACCGGCGACGGCTCCAGGCCGGCGCCCTGTTCGTAGTGGGCCTGACGCTGCTGATCGCAGGCGTCGCCCTGCCGGTGAAGCCCGGCGGTTTCCCGATCATCAGTCTGCTCGGGTTCCTGGTGATGTTCGCGGCGGGCGTGATGCTCATCATCGAGGGCCGCAAGCCCTCGATTCCCGGCGCCACGTCCGGTGGGTCCGGTTCGGGGAAGCCCGGCCGTGGTTCCCGCGGCAGCAAGAAATCCTCGGGTGGCTTCACCAACCGCATGGAGGAGCGATTCCGGCGGCGGTTCGAGCAGGACTGACCGCCCCTACAGGCATCGACGGACGACGGCGCGACCCTTCCGGGTCGCGCCGTCGTCGTGTCTCCGGAGTTCCTCCCACCCCGCCCCACATCGATTCCCCACTCCGCCCCACATCCGTCGATGCGGCACACGACGGCCCGTCGCCTCCCGTGCGCTCCGGGTGCCGCACGACGCCCAGGACCCGATCCGCGCACTCTCGCCCAATCCGTGTCCCGCCCCGCGGGATCCGCGTCCCCACTCCGCTCCACCCCGCTGAACAGGAAATGTGACGACAACACGCCCGTGGCGGGCGTGGTAATCCGTTTCCGGTGGGGCAAAGTGGGGTAGTGTGGGGCACGGCGGGGCGAGGTGTCACGCCGCGGAAAGCATCCGTCCGGCAGCGGGGAGGCGCCGAGAGTGTTCCTCGGTACCTACACCCCCAAGCTGGACGACAAAGGCCGGCTCACGCTGCCGGCCAAATACCGAGACGAACTGGCGGGAGGGTTGATGATCACGAAGGGGCAGGATCACAGCCTCACCGTGTTCCCTCGCGACGAGTTCGCCGCGCTCGCCGAACGCGCCGCCAGTGCTTCACGGAGCAATCCGCAGGCGCGCGCGTTCCTACGCAGTCTCGCCTCCGGGACGGAGGAACAGCGTCCCGATGCTCAGGGCCGGATCACTCTGACCGCGGCGCACCGCAGGTACGCCGGGCTGACCAAGGACTGCGTGGTGATCGGCTCGGTCAAGTACCTCGAGATCTGGGACGCGGAGAGGTGGGAGACCTACCTCGCCGAACACGAGGAGGACTTCTCGGAAGCGAGAGACGAAGCACTGCGCGACATCTTGTAACCACAGTCGAGGCTGCGCGGCGAGTGCCGCGAGGCCTCTGCCCGATGTACCGGCCCTGACGCACTTCCCCAGCGCCAGGTACGGACCGGAGGGCCCTGACGCACTTCCCCGGCGTCAGGTCCCACCGGGGTCGGACAGAGACCTCGAGGCATTCGCCGTCTTCCGTATCGCCCCTTCGGCATCGACCCTCCCGCGTCGACCCGGAGCGTGAGATCGGCACGAGGCGACACCAGCGTCCACCCCGACGACCACCCCAGACCGTAGGCGGCCCGAGCAGGATTCCGGAGGAGACAATGGTGGACGGCGAGGACGATTCGGTCCCCGGCGCAGGTGAGGCCGCGGAGACCGGTACGGACTCTCCACAGGACTCGCAGGAGTTCGGTCATGTCCCGGTCATGCTCGACCGCGCGGTCGAGATCCTCGGGCCCGCGATCGAGGCCGTCGGACCCGGCGGCGAGGGTGCGGTCTACGTCGACGCCACCCTCGGCCTCGGCGGCCACTCCGAACACTTCCTCGAGACCTATCCCGGTCTGCGTCTCGTCGGTCTCGACCGCGATCCCGACGCGCTGGCCATCGCACAGCGTCGTCTCGCCCGGTTCGCCGGCCGCACCGACTTCGTGCACACCCGCTACGACGGCATCGCCGACGCCCTCGAGAGCATCGGCCTCGACCGGGTGGGCTCGGTCCACGCCGTCCTGTTCGACCTCGGAGTGTCGTCCATGCAGCTCGACGAGGCCGACCGCGGCTTCGCGTACTCCAAGGACGCCCCGCTCGACATGCGGATGGACCCCACCACGGGCATCACCGCCGCGGACGTGCTCAACACCTACAGCCACGGCGATCTCGCCCGTATCCTGAGTACCTACGGCGAGGAACGCTTCGCCGGGAAGATCGCCTCGGAGATCGTGCGCACCCGCGCCAAGCAGCCCTTCCGCACCAGCGGTGAGCTGGTCGAACTGCTGTACCGCACGATCCCCGCCGCCACCCGCCGCACCGGCGGGCATCCCGCCAAACGCACCTTCCAGGCCCTGCGCGTGGAGGTCAACGCCGAGCTGGACTCGCTGCGCGCGGCGATCCCCGACGCCCTCGACGCGCTCGCGGTGGGCGGCCGCGTCGTGTTCATGTCCTACCAGTCGCTGGAGGACAAGGTCGTCAAACAGGAACTCACTCCGCGCGCGAAATCCCGCAGCCCCGAAGGTCTCCCGGTCGAACTGCCCGGAATGGGCCCCGAGCTGCGGATCCTCACCCGCGGTGCGGAACGGGCCGACGACCACGAGATCGAGGTCAATCCACGTTCGGCACCCGTCCGCCTGCGTGCTGCAGAACGAATCGCCAGGAGGTAACCGATGACCGTCAAGGTGCCACCTTCGCAGCGTCGGCAGCCCGGTCGATCGACAGCAGCACAACGTGCCTACCAGCGCCGTTCGCAGCGGGCCGCCCAGCTCGGCCTGTCGCCGACCGAGACGCGGGGCCGCCGGCTCGGCGGCGGGCGGGTGCGCACCCGGATCCCCTTCGTGGCCACCATCATCGCGCTGCTGGGAGTGGGCATGGCGGTGACGCTGCTGCTCACCACCCGCGCCACGGAGGACTCCTACGAACTCAGCGCGGCCCGCGCCTACAACGAGAGCCTCACCCAGAAACGCGCCGTGCTGCAGCGCGACGTGGAGACCGGCAACTCCGCTCCGGCCCTCGCGCTCGCCGCGGCCCGGCTCGGCATGATCCCCGCCGGTCAGGTCGCCCGCCTTGTCGTCGCCGAGGACGGCTCGGTGCAGGTCGTGGGCGATCCCGTGCCCGCCCAGGGCGCACCGCCCGCGCCGCTCGACCCGCCGGCCCGCGCCGACGCCCGGATCCAGACCCCGCTGGCCGGCAGCCCCGGCGCGGAGAGCCCGCGTCCCCTCGAGGACGTCCGCGAGGACGTGCAGGAGGGACAGCCGCGGCCGCGGTCCGTCGGCGACGACGGCCGGCGCGCCGCATCCACCGTCGAAGAGGGGCAGACCCCGGCGCCGGAGCCCGGCGCCACGCCGGAGGGCCCGGCTCCCGCACCGGCGGCGCCGGTCGCGGAACAATCGACGATCGTGAGCGAACTGCCGCAACCCGAGGCGCCCCGCAGCATCGCCCCCGGACAGACCGTGCCGCCGGAACCCGAGGACGGACTTCGGTGACCGATCGCTCCACCCCCCGCCGCGCACCGCGGAGGCGACCCGCCCCCGCGCCGCGCGGCGTCCGTGCACGCACCACCACCCGCTCCGGCAAGCGCGACAGGACGGGGTTCCCCTACCGCAACCGGGTGGGTCGGGCCGTGATGTTCGGTGCGCTCGGCCTCGCCGTGCTGCAGCTGCTGTCGGTCCAGCTCGTGCAGGCACCGAGCCTGTCGGCGGAGGCGGCGAGCCAGCGCACCACCCGCCTCGTCGAACCCGCGACGCGCGGCACCATCGCCGACCGCAACGGCAACCCCCTCGCCTACACGATGGAGGCGAAGGCACTGACATTCCAGCCGGTGCGGGTCCGCAAGGAACTCGAGGAGGAACGCGCGAAGGATCCCTCCCTGCCCACGGTCCCGGAGTATCTCGACGGCGTCGCGACCGCCATCCACGACGCGCTCGGCGCCGCGGCGCCCAAGGAGGATCTGCTCGACCTGCTCGAGAGCGACGAGACGTTCGTGTACCTCGCGCGCGGCGTCGACCCCGGGGTGGCCGCGGAGATCGTCGACGAATACGACAAGGTCGGCACCGAACGTCAGGACATCCGCCTGTATCCCGGCGGCTCCCTCGCGGCGAACATCGTCGGCGCGACCGGCTGGGACGGCCACGGCCTGATCGGCCTCGAGGCGTCGATGGACGCGATCCTCGCCGGCACCGACGGCTCGTCCACCTACGACCGCGGCTCCGACGGCGCCGTGATCCCCGGCAGCTGGCGCGACCGGCAACCCGCCGTCGACGGCTCGTCGGTCGAGCTGACCATCGACAACGACCTGCAGTACCACGTGCAGCAGGAGGTGCAGCGCGCCAAGGAGCTGTCCGGGGCGAGGAGCGCCTCGGCCGTGGTGCTCGACGCGCTGACCGGCGAGGTCCTCGCCATGTCCAACGACGGCACCTTCGACCCGTCGATCGGCGTGGCCAACAACCCGCCGGACGCGGAGATGGGCAATCTCGCCGTCAGCTCACCGTTCGAACCCGGCTCCGTCAACAAGATCATCACCGCGGCAGCGGCCATCGAGGACGGCCTGACCACCCCCGACGAGGTGCTGCAGGTGCCCGGCAGCATCACCATGGCCGGCGCGACCGTCAAGGACGCCTGGGACCACGGCGTCGTGCCCTACACCACCACCGGTGTGTTCGGGAAGTCGTCGAACGTCGGCACCCTGATGCTCGCCCAGCGCATCGGTGAGGACCGCTTCGCCCAGATGCTGGACCTGTTCGGCCTCGGGCAGCGCACCGAGGTGGGCCTGCCCGGCGAGTCCGCCGGTCTGCTGCCCAGCCGCGAACAGTGGTCGGGTGGCACCTTCGCGAACCTGCCGATCGGCCAGGGCCTGTCGATGACCCTGCTGCAGATGACGGCGATCTACCAGACCATCGCCAACGACGGCGAACGCATCCCGCCGCGGATCGTGCGGGCCACGATCGGGCCGGACGGGTCCCGCACCGAGACCCCCGTCCCGGATCCGATCCGGGTGATCAGCCCGCAGACCGCCGCGACCGTCCGCGACATGTTCCGCTCCGTCGTCCAGGACGACACGGGCAACCAGCGCGGCACCGGCACCGGCGCCGCCATCGAGGGCTACCAGATCTCCGGCAAGACCGGCACCGCCCAGCAGATCGATCCGAACTGCAAGTGCTACTCGAACTCGGAGTACTGGATCACCTTCGCGGGGATCGCCCCCGCCGACGATCCCCGCTACGTCGTCGGGATCATGCTCGACGCACCGACCCGCAGTTCCGACGGCAGCGGCGGGCAGTCCGCGGCACCGTTGTTCCGCACCATCGCGTCGTGGCTGCTGCAGCGCGACGCGGTCCCGTTGTCGACCGAGCCGGAGAGCAGGTTGATCCTTCAGATCGACTGACGATGTGCCCGGCTCCCCTCGGTAACCTGACACGTCGGTAACGTGACACGACGGGTACCCGCCCGGGACGTGCTCCCGGGGCCGGGGACAAGGGGCGAGACCCCGTGGACCGTTCGACGAGCCTGCAGCACGAGGCTGCAGCGAAGTGAGAGGAATCTGGTGCCTGTGCCATCGAGTCCGGATCCGTCTCCTCCGGAGGAGGGGCGGAGACCCGAACATCCACCGATGACGCAGCTCTCCGACCTCGCGGTGGCCGTCGGGGCGCACATCGAGATCGTGGGGGGCGAGCCGTCCCCGCAGGGCGACCTCGCGGTGACCGGAATCGACCTGCGCGCGCAGGGCATCCGCCCGGGCGACCTGTTCGCGGCGCTGCCCGGCGCCCACGCGCACGGGGCGTCCTTCGCCGCCACGGCCCTCGACCACGGCGCCGTCGCGGTCCTCACCGACGCCGCCGGCCGCGACCTCGTGGCCGCGGCGAGCACGCGACCGGTCCCGGTGCTCGTGCACCCCGATCCGCGTTCGGTGCTCGGCACCGCCTCCGCGACCGTCTACGGCCATCCCTCCCGGAGCATGCAGGTCATCGGCATCACCGGCACCTCCGGCAAGACCACCACCGCCTATCTCGTCGAGGCGGGCCTCGCCGCCGCCGGCCGCGCCACCGGTCTCGTGGGCACCGTGGAGACCCGCATCGGCGGCACCCGCCTGCCCAGCTCGCTGACCACCCCGGAGGCCCCGCAGCTGCACGCCCTGTTCGCGGTCATGCGCGAACGCGGCGTCGACACCGTGGTCATGGAGGTCTCCAGCCATGCCCTGGCGCTCGGCCGGGTCGCCGCCACCGACTTCGCCGTCGGGGCGTTCACCAACCTCTCCCAGGACCACCTCGACTTCCACAAGGATCTCGACGACTACTTCTCCGCGAAGGCCCGCCTGTTCGCGGCGGACTCGGCGGTGCGGGCCCGCCGCGCTGTGGTGTGCGTCGACGACGAATGGGGCGTCCGCGCCGCCGAGCTCGCCCGCATCGGTCGCGACGACCGGGACGCGGTGCGCACCGTCGCCACCGGCCGCGCCGCCGACTGGACCGTCACCGCCGACGAGTCGCTGGCCGACGGCACCCAGCGTTTCACCCTGACCGGGCCGGACGGCGTCGCCCGGCCGGGCACCGTCGGGCTGCCCGGCCGCTACAACGTCACCAACGCCGCGCTCGCCGTGGCGATCTGCGAGGCCGTCGGCGCGGACGTCGACGCCGCGATCCGCGGCATCGCGCACGTCGCCGTCCCCGGACGGGTCGAGCGCGTCGACCGGGGCCAGGACTTCCTCGCCGTCGTCGACTACGCGCACAAGCCCGCCGCGCTCGGCGCCGTCCTCGAGACGCTCCGCGC
>Ga0182741_1005169_pt1 | contig 12289 bp, 19 predicted proteins | sample eDN5th37CBELigOP_FD_128874 | JGI IMG/M metagenome (GOLD analysis project Ga0182741, IMG submission 128874) | Enriched Organic Plus compost microbial communities from Emeryville, California, USA - eDNA 5th pass 37_C BE-Lig OP (version 2) (version 2) ...
CTCTCTCTTTCCATTCCGTCGATCAGTGCCGAGCGTCGTCAGCCGATGCCGAGCCGAAGCATGAAGATCCCGGGGAACACCGCGAAGAGCACGCTCAACGGCAGGATCAGGAAGACCAGAGGCGGGAGCATTGGGCTAACGTACCTTTATGGAATGTGTGATCTACAGCCGTATCAGCCTCGATCGCACGGGCAAAGAGCTCGGGGTTGAACGGCAGGAGCAGGAGTGCCGTGCTTTGGCCGAGCGCTTGGGCTTCACCGTTGTCAAGGTCTACACGGACAATGACATGAGCGCGACGAGTGGCAAGGTGCGCCCGGAGTTCGAGCGAATGCTCAAGGACCAGCCCGCCGTGATCGTCACCTGGGCGCAGGATCGTCTCCTGCGCGTATCTGCGGACCTCGAGAAGGTCATCGCCCTGAATGTCAACGTCCACATGGTCACGCAAGGCACGCTGGACCTCTCGACTCCTGCTGGGCGCGCGGTCGCGCGCACCGTAGCTGCCTGGTCAACTTTCGAGACAGAGCAGAAGGGCCTTCGACAGGTCGCCGCCAACGTGCAGCGGGCAGCCAACGGCGTCCACAACGGTCGCGTTGGCTACGGCTACCGGCGCGAGGGTTCTGCGATGGTGCTGCACGAGGAAGAGGCCGCGACGATCCGCGAGGCTGTGCGCCGTGTACTTGACGGCGACTCGCTGCGGTCGGTGTGCAAGGACTTCAACGAGCGCGGCGTCCCCTCCCCACGTGCTGTCGAGCGCAACCGGGCCAGGGAGCAAGCCCGCGCTGAGATGCGCCCCGAGCCGACCTACAGCACGCCCGACCCACTGTGGAACAGCACCACGCTCAAGCAGATGCTGCTACGCGCCAACCTCGCAGGGCTGATCGTCCACCGGAAGAAGGTAGTAGGACGCACCCCTGATGGTGCGCCTCGCGTGATCGACGAGGACACACACGAACGGTTGAAGGCCGTGCTGACAGACCCCGCGCGCCGTACTGCCCCGGCTGGCCGCGAACCGAAGCACCTGCTGGCGGGCATCGCTCGGTGTGGACGGCCTACCGACGCGCTGGATGACGAAGGCGAACCAATCCCGTGTGGCGGCAAGATGGTTCGCGCGCCTGGCCGGTGGACGAAGACGAAGACGGGCGGCACCAAGCGCCAGCCGCCGAGCTACGTGTGCGGTCAGTGCTTCCGCGTGCGCCGCAAGCAAGACCTCGTAGACACGCTGGTTGAGGGCATCGTCGTGGGGCGGTTGCAGATGCCCGATGCCGCCCAGTTGTTCACCGAGGGCGACCCTGCTGCGCTGCAAGCCGCGCGAGACGCCCTGGACGCGATTGACGCCCGCATGGCCAACGCGGCCGATATGTTCGCAGACGGCACCATCGAGGCTGCCCAGCTTGCTCGCATCACCGAGACGTTGCGGGCCGAGCGCGCCACGGCTGCCTCTGCAGTTGACGCCGCGCTGCCCCCTGCCGTCCCCGCCGAGCTGATCGGGGCCAACGCGCGCCAGGTATGGGACGGGCTCAGCATCGACGTGAAGCGCGCCGTCATTGACACGCTCGTGTCGGTGGTCATCCTGCCGAGCGGGAGCGGCAAGGCGTTCGACCCGGACACGGTGCAGGTGGTCTGGAGGTCGTAGCAGACTGTCGGCAGCGCGGAGCCACGCGCCGATCTAGGCGACCAGCAACGCCCCGCCGACCCTAGGTAGCCCTAGGGAGGCCCCGTCGGGCAAGCGGTCGCTGGCGTCGGTCAACACGCCGAGGCGCAAGAATTGCCCCAGAAGATTTATTGGTCGGCTGGACGGAGAGTTTTCTTCGCCGGGGGCGGAGCGTCTCCTAGCGAGACGGGCCAGGCGTGGCAAGCTGTTTGCAGCATGAGAAGTCAGAACTCTACCCGGTGGTCATCCGACCCTGCCACCGACCGCGACCCTGACGTCGTGGTGCGGGGCAAGTGTCGGTGCACTCTGGTGCGAGCCTGGCTCACCGAGGATGGGTGGTTGCTGGTTCCGGCTGTGGAACGCGGGTTCAGGCTCGCGGCTGTGACGGAGACCCACCAGTACGACGCCATCCTGCAGGCACGCAAGGTTGACACCTGGGACGACCCCAGGCCGCTCAACGTGTGGTGCCGTCACGGGGTGAGCACGCCGGACGTGGCGCAGGGAATCCAGCGCTGGCGTCCGCGCCGCTCGGCGGCTTGACCTCTCCTGCTGTAACTCCATATCACTCGTTAGCGCTGTAGAGCCAACTGGTCTCGCAAGGTCATGTGAGAAGAGCCCGAAGGGGGCTTCTTCGCCATGTCCACCAAGCTCCAGACAACATCGAGTGCTATCGCTCGTTCTCGTGCTGCGGGTGACCCCGTAGCGGAGGCCAACGCACGACGCGATCACGCTGCTATGCGCATCGAAGTCGCCATCGACAAGGCGCTGGCCGCCGCGCCCCCGCTCACGCCCACCCAGGTCAAGCGCCTGTCGGGCCTGCTGCGCACTGGGAGCCAGCGATGAGCGCCGAGGCCTACCGCAACATCGCGGCCCAGCAGCTTACGGGCGCGGTGCAGGCGGTGCACATCGGGCCTGGGGCCGAGCACCAGTACGGATACGCCACACTGACGGGCACGCGCGATCAGCCCGAGCTCAGCATCTACACGTTTGACACCCGCGCCGAGATGGAACGGGCGCTCGCCAAGGCGTTCAACGGCAAGCCGCTGGACGCGCGCTATCCCGATGTGTTCGTGTTCGGCCCGGATGTGCCCGTGCATGGCACCCCGACCATCGAGTGGGACGACGCCGAGCTTGAAGAACTGCTGCACCAGCGCGTACTACGCGGCGAGGACGAGTCGTGAGCCGCCTGCTGCGCGCCGCGCTGGACCTCGCTGCGGCCGAATGGGCGGTGCTCCCGATTGACGGAAAGCGCCCCATTACGGAACACGGCCACCACGACGCCACGACCAGCCCGAGGCAGATTCGCGAGTGGTGGCGAGCCGGCGACTGGAACATCGGCTCCCCCGTGCCCGAGAACGTGGTCGTGTTCGACATCGACCCGCGCAATGGTGGCTCGCGCCGTGCTCTGGAGCGTGCAGCCGGGGTTCCGCTCGCGCGCACCCTGACCACCAAGACCGGATCGGGCGGCTGGCATCTGTACTACGTGCGCCCGTGGGAGCGCGTCACCGGGACGAAGCTGCCCGCTGGTATCGACTTCAAGGCGAACGGCTACATGGTGATGCCGCCGAGCCTGCACCCAACTACGGGGCAGCCGTACAGGTGGAACCGCCGACCGATCGCACACATGCCGCTCGAGCTGGCGCGGCTGGTGCTTGAGACCCCTGCTGATCGAGCGCGCCGCGAGAACGGCAGCTACGACATCGGCGGGCTGCTCACTTGGGTTCGCGCGCTACAGCCGGGTGAACGTCACAACGGGCTGCACTGGGCCGCGCGACGCGTACACGAGGCAGGCGGCAGCACACGCCATGCCGAACAACTGATCGAAGCCGCTGAAGACATCGGCTTCACCCCGTCCGAGGCCCGCCGCGTGGTCGAGTCCGCACAGAAGGGATCACGAAAGTGACCACGAATACCAGCAAGCCCACACGGCGGCGTCGCCCCGTACCCAAGGCAACCGTCAAAGATGCCGAACCTACCTTCGGTGACGACGTGGCCGAGGCCATCGTGAACCCCGCGCCGAAGAAGGGCAGCGACCTGCTGAAGCGGAAGTTTCCGAAGCTCGACTGGATCGTGCCGGGGATGGTGCCCGACGGCTGCCACCTGCTGATCGCCGCGCCGAAGATCGGCAAGAGCCTGCTCACTCTCGACCTGGCGATTGCCTGCGCCGAGGGCGGCAAGGCGCTAGGCGTGCTGAAGGTGCGACAGCGCCCGGTGCTGGTGCTCGATTTGGAGTCGGGCGAGCGTCGGCTTCAGAACCGGCTGGCGTCGCTGCTCGGTGATCGGACCTTGTCGGATGCGTTCGAGTACCACACCGACCCCGACACCGCGCTCGCGGTGCTGCACACGTTCCTGGAACGGCACAAGGGGCGGTCACCGCTGGTGATCCTCGACACGCTCTCCGGCGTGATGGGCAGCCGCCCCCGCGACATGACCCAGTTCCAGCACGAGAAGGCCACCCTCCAGCCGCTGCAGAAGCTGTGCGCGGACGACCCCGGCGCGTCGATCATCGTCGTGCATCACAACCGCAAATCGAAGGAAGGCGACAGCGTTGATGCGTCGTCGGGCACGCACGGCCTGACGGCTGCCGTGGATGGGATCATCGCCCTGAACCGCCCCGAACGGCGCGAGCCTGCCGCCACGCTGGTCTGCGAGTTGCGCGACGTTGAAGGCGACGAGTACGCGATCCTTCTGGGGGTTGATGGGTGGGCGCTTGACGGCCGCACCCTGGAAGAAGCCCGCCGCACCGCGATGGAGCGCCACCGTCAGGAGAAGGTCGCGAAGCAGGGTGACCTCGGCAGCGAGTTGATGGACCTGCTGCGCCTGCACGGCCCGATGACGCCCGCCGTGGCGTACGAGGTCTACAGCCGTGACTCGAACGCGACCGCCAGCGTGCAGTCGGTGCGCAACGCGCTGTCTCGGCTGCATCGTCGTGAACTCGTCTCCAAGGACGACGCGGGCAACTACGCGCTAATGGGTGTACCCCCTGAGTTGCCTGAGTTGCGAGTTGCCCCTACACGCGCCGGTAACCCCCCTGATGTCAGTACCCCTGATGTGTGTGATGTGGGGGTCAACCCAACTCAGGCAACTCAAGGAACCAGTACCAAGCGCAGAACCGCGCGGAGGCGGCGATGAACCGGCGAGCGCGCCGAGCCAAGCGCGCACGACCGGACACCCGCGCTGTCGGCGTGGCCACCGCGTACCAGTGCCCCGACTGCGACTCACGCTCTCGGCTCGAAGTGGATGCCCTCGGCGTTCATCACCTGCACGTCTACCACGACGACACCTGCCCCCGGCTGAACGGGATCACGTCATGACTGAAGCTTCTGCGGCTGTGTGGCCGAAACCCGAGCACCACACGAGGAACAGGCCGATGCAGCACCCCACGCCTCAACGAGGCACCTGCCAGCCGTCTAGAACGGCGACCACTCCATCAATTGAGAGGAATCAGATCATGACCGACACCGAGCATCCCAGCAAGGGGGGCGACAACGCATTCAGTCAGTTCTTCCATGACGGCTGCACGGGCAACCCTCACATGAACGAGGGCTGGGCTGCGGTGAGCGCGCTGCTGGCGGAACGGTCGCACACCGTGGACGAGCTTATCGCTGCCACGGGCCTCCACCGCCGGATGGTGAAGGGTTTCACCTACTGGGGGACGCGCTTGGGCTACGTGCGCCCCGTGACCAACCCCGCAAGACCGAGCGCACCCCCGACCTCACTCTCGTGCGCAACGTGCGCGCATTCCGACTCACTGACAAGGAGACATCATGACCACCACGACCACCGAGACCCCGGCTGCTGCACCGGCTGCACCGATCACGCTGGACGAGGCACTGGCAGACGGCAAGGCGCACACCCTGCCCGAGCTTGTGCAGGCCACCGACCAGTCCGAGGACATCGTGCGCGAGCAGCTTGCATCGCTCATCGACGACCTCCGCGTGCAGGTGATCTTTGACGGCAGAGCCGCACGGCGTTCAGGTGGCCGGGTCGTGCGCAAGTACCGGGCCACGCCATGACGCCCCCACCTGTACGCGCCAAGCCTGACGCCGATGCCGCGTGGCTGGTGCTGAGCGCTGCACTGGAGGACACCGTGCCCCCGTGCGCCGATGATCCGCTCTTCACCGCCGACAGCCCCAGCAAGGACGACCAGGACTTCATGCGGAGCTTGTGCGCCATGTGCCCGCTGCTGGCTGAGTGCCACGCCTACGCCACGGCAGCGCGACCCGCTGCGGGGTTCTGGGCGGGGCGGCAGCGCGGCGTCAAGAGCAGGGGCAAGGCCAAGCCCAAGGACGACACGTAGCCCCTGGCCACCATCAACCCCCGCGCCGGACGGTATCCGGCACCACTCATCAACAGAAGGAACACATCATGACCAAGTACACCCCGCTCAGCGTCCAGAACGAGCTCACGAGCAAGGTTCACGCCTTCCACGACCGCGCCAAGGCTGCGAAGGAGAGCTACTACGCGGCACGCAAGGAGGTTCTCGACAACGACCGCCTCTCCCCCGGCGCACAGCACGAGGACATCGCCCGGCTGACCGAGAAGGTGGCCGACCAGCTCAAGGGCATCCTGGAAGAGCAGCAGCGCTACGTGGACGGCCTGAAGGCCAGCATCGAGAAGCAGTTGCGCGGCAACCAGCCCGCCGATGCGAACAGCATCATGCTCCGCCGTGACGCTGCCGACCGCGTGCGCAAGCTAACCGACGAGAAGGAAGCGCTGACCGTGCTGGCCGACGCCATCCACAACGGCGACGACACCCTCCAGCACGCCATCGGGCACGTCGGTCGTCAGAAGGCGTGGCTGAACGTGCGCGATGCCTACCAGGCAGCCCAGCCCGAGACCGCCGACATCGCGATGGCCCTGGCCTACGTGGAAGACGCGACGAGCGACGTGGGCTACCGGATGGGGAACAGCATGGCCTACTCGCAGCCGACCGAGTAAGCCCCCAAGCGGGGCAGCAGCGTCTTTCCTGACTCCTTTCTGGCTGCTGCCCAAGTGCTGGGAGTTGTGCCCCAGCGCCCCGGACCCCCTGCCACGAGCGGGGGGTCTTTGGGGTACTTGGGGGTCGGCCTGGTCCTGCCGTTCGGTTCTAGCCGACGTAGCGGTCGTTCTAGCCGACGACCTGCGCCAGCGCGTGCCCCGCTGCCAGCAGCAGCCCCACGACAGACCCGCTCCTGGTGCTCAATCGCCGTCTTGCGAGAAGGCAGCCCTTCCGGCTAGCTTGCTCAGCGCAATCGAACGCATGTTCGAGATAAGTTCCACACGAAAGGTTCCACACATGAGCACGTACACCGGCTTCATCCGCTTCCCGAATCCTGGCTTCCCGGACAGCATTGAGGAGATTGATGTGGTGGCCACCAGCACCGACGAGGCCCGCCAGCGCATCCAGCAGGAGTTGGACGACGACTACGAGCCAGGCGGCATCATCGCTCACATCGAGCAGCGCTTCGGGCTGTACCTGTGAGCGCGCTCGACGGCTACTGGGCAGCGCATGACGCCACGCTGGCCCGCATCCGCCAGCAGCAGCCCGACACGTTCTCGGCGCTCAAGGCCATCCTCGACGCCTTCCATCCACCCAGCAGCGGCGATGCTTTCTTCCCTGGCGGGGGCGATGACGACCTGGCCGATGCCCTGAGCGACGCGGGGTGGCGCCTGCGCTTCTTCGGGGCTGGCTACGTGTACTCAGCCAAGCATCCGGCCACTGGCGCGAAGCTGCACTACATCGAGGGCGACCTATACGACCGCACGCGGATCGTCCCCTGCTCGCAGTGCGGCAGGCGGCATGACCCCGCGTGCGACGACGCCACGGAGACCACACGATGACCACGATGATCGGTTACCTGCGCGTGTCCACCGAAGAGCAGGCCAGCAGCGGCCTCGGGCTGGATGCCCAGCGGGACACCATCCAGCGCTACGCCGACGGGCACGGCTGGGATGTGCTCTGGTACGAGGACGCGGGCCTCAGTGCTAAGTCGCTCGCTCGCCCCCAGTTGCAGGCCGCGCTCGACCGACTGGACACCAGCCCCAAGCGCCGCGACGTTGACGGCATCGTGGTCGCCAAGCTGGACCGCCTGAGCCGTAGCGTGGCGGACTTCGCCCGCGTGCTGGAGCTTGCCCGCGCGCGTGGCTGGGCGCTTGTGGCCATCGACTTGGGAGTGGACACCAGCACCCCGACCGGCGAACTTGTGGCCAACGTGATGATGTCGGTAGCCCAGTGGGAGCGTCGCGTGATCGGTGAGCGCACCAGCGCCGCGATGCAGGCAGCCAAGCGCCAGGGGCGACACATGGGGCGCGTGTCCGTGCTGTCCCAGGCCACGGGCGACCGGCTGCTGGCGCTGCGTCGCACGAAGACCCTCGCCGCTACGGCTGCCGCACTCAACGCCGAGGGTCACACCACGGCGACCGGGCTGCCGTGGAGCGTCAACGGTGTGGCCAAGGCGCAGCGCCGCCTCACGTCCCGGCTGGTCGTCGTCGCCTGATGGCTTCCGGCGCACAGGTCGCCGACGTACTGAGTCAGCCGTGCGCCGCGCGTTCGCAAGCCGCCCGACACGGCCAGGTTGGACGCTACTTCTTCTTGGTCTTCTTCATCGAGAAGGAGCCGTCCTTGTGCTTGACCTTCTCATACCCACCGAAGGCGTTGCTCTTGCCAGTCTTCTGCTTCAGGCGCTTCTTGCTGACCTTGGCCATGTGTTCCCCATCCCTTAGCGCAAGCCGCGCTCATCGCGCTTGCTAAGCCACATCAAGTAGCCCCCTGTGGTCACGATGGTGAGCACGCCCGCGAGAATCGCGTCCAACTTCCACACTTCGAGCGTCAGCCACAGCGTCAGCGCGAATACCCCAACTAGCCCCAGCCACCTGATGAACCCCATGCGGCAAGTATGGACCACAGTCGCGACACGGCCTGCGAACGCTTCCCCCTCGAACTGCCAGCGCGGGCGCACTGGGCGCGGGCCAGTTCCGGAAGGGGACCGTTCCCGACAGTGCCACGACGGTCTACACGCCCGGCTCAAGAACCGTTCTTGGATGCGCTCGTGAGGGTGAGGCATGGTTCAACTACCCGAACAAACGTTCGAGTCCGTTCCACACCTGAAAGGTTCCACATCATGGCCACCAAGACCCCCGCCAAGCGCACCGCCAAGTCCCTCAAGCCCGTTGAGACCGTGGAGGCTACCGCCTTCGACGAGGCGCTGCCCGCTATCGAAGCGGCCATCCAGCAGGTCGTTGACACGTTCGGCGTCACCGTGCAGCGCGCCCGCCTCAAGGGCATCCGGGCGCTGGCCTACCAGGCGCTCCTGGAGAGCATTGAGGCCGGCGATCTGGAAGCACTCACCCAGCGCGCTATCGCCAACGTCGGCAACCTGCCCACCGGCTGGACTGTCAACCCGCCCAAGCGCGCCCCGAAGCCCGAGCGTGAGCCCCGCGCCAAGGCCGAGGCACCGGCTGCCAAGAAGCCCCGCGCCAGCAAGGGCAGCACCGTCGCCACCAAGGACGGCGTGATCATCGCGGAGCAGAAGCACATCGACCTCACCGCGCCGGTTGTCCACGATGCCGACCCGAACAAGATCAACGGCTGCACCTGCGGTCAGTCGTACGGCAGCAAGGCCGCACTCCGCCGTCACCTCAACGTCATGCTCAAGGCTGCCGAGGCGTAGAGCCGCTCAGCGCGCCCGGCGCGTTGCTCGACATCTGGGTCCGGTCTTAGAAGAGGCTTGACGCCGACTCCGGCCGTCGGTACTTGGGCAAGAGCGCGGCGATTGATGTTGCATCCAGCGCCGCGAGCTCCTTTGGCTCCATCTTGTGCAAGCCGCCCCCGTAGACGCGACCGCCGTCACGAAGCTGATCGCCAGTCAGTAGCCCTAGAGCATCGTGCACTTCTTCAAGGGATACCTCCCCCGCAGCCAGAGCGTCCGCCAGCAGGCCGATTGGGTAAAGCATCAAATACATGTTCGTGGCGATCGCTTGCGACTTGTTCAGCACGAACCGAAACGGACGTTCCTCCATAGCCTTGCCACGGCCCATATAGGTGATCAGGAACGGCGCAGCCTCCCGCTGCTCCTGTTTGTACCAGGGCTTTCGGTTGCGGACCAAGAACGAGCCCATTGTCTTCTCATCGACAGTCCTCAAGTAGGCCGCTAGTGCCGGGTCCGTTTGATCCAACGACTCAAGAGAGGCACTGGTATTCAGCAGGGCAAGCTGGCGATCATGAACCGGATAGCCATCGTCGTCGCTGTCGATCACGTCCTGCTTCACATAGCGAGGCCCAGGCATCATCGGCTGGATGTTCTCGCGGCGGATACCCAACTGTTCCACCCGCTCTCGGGGGAGGACAAAGAAAGCATTGTTGCCAGTGGCAATCCCCCGGCGAATCCGAAAGAACTCGTCGAATCGTGGAACGTCCATGTCCCGCCCCCCCGAGCCACCGGCAAACCGCGGGCTCCATTTCGAGGCGGGACTCAGGTCTGCCACAGGAACCGAATGTGACTCGCGAGGCGCGGCAACCGAGCCACCCTGCGTAAACTCCACTGTGCTCTCGGCGTCGGGTGTGCGGTTCTCGAAGACGACTACAGACGACGTGACGATTGCGTCGTCGAACTGCGCGTCCGAAGGGTCAAACCGATGGATTCGGATCAACTTCACATGCCGAACTAAGTAGTCCTTCACGGCGCGCCCGTAGTTCACGTCGAGGAACTCCGAAGGGATCAGCCACGCGCTGATCGCACCCGGCGCCAACGCCCGGTGCGAGAGCATGAGGAAATACACGTACAGCCCCGCAAGCCCGCTCACCGTGATGCCAAGTTCACGATGGACACGGCTGGCGAGGGCAACCTTCTGTTCCGCGCTCAGATGGTGATGGCGCACGTACGGCGGATTGGCCACCAGCAGCGATGCTTGTCCCTCAACCACGGTCGCAGGATCGAGGTAGTCCCCTTGCACCACACGAAGCCCGTGCCCACCCCAGAGCTCAGCGGCAAGTGCTGCGAACCGCGCATCAAGTTCGACGCCGACAGCGTTTGTGACGCGCGCTTCGTCTGTAGTGGAGAGGAGCGCGCTGTAGAACGAACCTGAACCGCACGATGGTTCGAGGAACGAGATCTCTCCGGCGGGGTGAAGCCCGACAACGTATTGCGTGATGTCTGCCGCTAGCGCTGGAGGTGTCGCGAACTGCCCCCACTCGTTGCGCTGCTTCGCCGTGCGCTCAGCGTCGAGCGCCACCTGACGGACCAGGCGGCGCTCTTCTACGTCCTGACGGCTAGAGACCTGCGAGAGAGAAGTCATTAGGTCGGTGCTCCCATACCCAGTCGATACCTGCGGCTGCTTCATATCCGAGGTATCCGGCGTCGAAGTATCCGCAAAGGAAAAGAACGAGCTGAACGTCACTGCCGTACGTGTCGCGAAGCTGCCGCGCCTTCGTGGCCTCTTCCTTGCGGCGCTTGTTGGTGTTCGTGAAGTCTCCGGCGCTCTTCGCCTCTACGAGCAGGGGCATCCGGTCCGCGTACGGCGTATGTGGCTGAATCACTGCGTCAATAGGCATGTTGATGGACTTGCCATCTTCATTGACTACCGGCACGTTCTGGCGGAACGAAAACGTACCCGGCTGCATCTGATGAATATCAATTCCGGAAGGGTGAGGCTGCTCGACATAGTTCCGATCGAGCAACCAGCTCCGAATGATCGCGAGCTGGCGTGTCTCTTGAGCGTTACGCACAATCGGGTCCGCGACTGCACCGCACCGACGATCACTAACGACGACCGCGGCGAGCTCACGCTGCTCAGGCGTCGGTGGACTCGATCCGTCAAGCCAATCAAAGAGCGTCCTATCAAGGAGCTCATTGACCACCGCACACATCCGATCGAGATGCGCGGTCAGCTCAGTCCGCGGCATTCGGCGCGGGAGCTTGCCCTCTTCCAGCGACTTGATGAGCGCACCCGTCGAGTACGACAACCCCATCAGCCGATCTCTTGCGATAGGCGGGGCAGTCGCCATTCTGAGCGTCGCGAGAATGGCCGGGTTCGCCATGATGATGCCAGGCGTGATGTCGCGCATGTCGTTCGTTGCGGTGAACAGAGCTTCCACATCATCGACGACTGCTGCACGAGTGTCGCGGTAGGCCTGCGGCGCTGCTTCAAGGAACCACTGGTTGTACAGCCTGACTGATGCGACCACATCGGCATTCCAGAGGTCAGGCTTGGCTCGGTTGATGGTCATACCGCGCGAAACACTCCCGGACGGATCCGCTCGAAGTATCGCTGATTCTGCAGACACGAACGAATAGACGACTTCGGAGGATCGGGAAACTCGCCCGCGATTGCGGAGGTCACGTCGGCTATTGAGAACTCACCGCCGTGCTTTCTCGCATAGTCGTACATCGCTGCAGTCATGCCACGTCGTCGGCGGCGCGCTTCCTCGGCCATGTGTCCGAGTCTATCGGGGGGGCTCCGACATCCCTCGCGATCCGCGCGACCGCGCGTTGCCAACCGAGTGCAAATTTGAAGTACGTTTACGCAATGGTACGGGGCACCAGCATGTGGATCTCCTTGCGGCCGGCGCGCTCGATGAGTCCCCGCTTGGCGTCCTCCCGCGCATCGAGCGCCTGGGCCTGCAGCACCTGCGCGAGCGGCGCACCGCGGTCGATCGCC
>Ga0182741_1005170_pt1 | contig 12289 bp, 7 predicted proteins | sample eDN5th37CBELigOP_FD_128874 | JGI IMG/M metagenome (GOLD analysis project Ga0182741, IMG submission 128874) | Enriched Organic Plus compost microbial communities from Emeryville, California, USA - eDNA 5th pass 37_C BE-Lig OP (version 2) (version 2) ...
GAGCGCGTTCGAAGGCCGGCAGTCCGACGATGCGGCCGGACTCGTCGCGCTGCGGCGTCAGGTCGCGCACCTCGGCGAGGGCGATGAACCGCTCGTCGGACGGGTTGTCGCGGGACACCAGGTGGTACAGGTAGGTGTCCGGGTTGGCGGGCAGCCGGGTGCCGTCGAAGTTCTTCAGGCGCCACAGGTCGAGGCGCTGGCCCGTGAGCGGGTGGATGTCGCGGATGTTGGTCTCCTCCGCGTATCCCGACTCGTAGGGCCGGAAGGTGAACACGTGCTCCTCGGCGTTGTCCGTGTGGCAGACCGTCACCGTCACGCGGCGCGCGCCGGCCGTGACCGGACGCTCGGCCAGAACGGACCGCAGGGCCTCGGCCTGCTCGTCCGCGTCGGCGGGAGCGTCGTTCCACGCCAGGTACAGGTCGATCACCAGATCCGCGTCGCCCGGAACCGGGGCGGCCGATTCCGCGACGGCGTCGAGCAGCGAGGCGAGCTCGGCCTGCGGGGCCTCGGCGGAGATCAGGTGCAGGCGGGTGCCGCGCAGATCGAAGTGGCCGGTGACCACCTGGTGCCCGCCGACGACGTCCGAGCGGACGTCCTCGAGGGTGCGGATCGTGTAGGCGCGGCGGGTGATGACCTCGAGCAGCGGGCCGGGAACCGCCTCGGGCCGGACGATCTGCTCGGCGAGCAGGTCGATCAGCGGCTCCGGGGTGGCGACCAGCGCCTCGATGCGCTTGTCGTAGTCGGCGGCCTGCGGGTGCTCGGCCAGGTACGCGAGCGAACCGCGCACTCCGTCGTAGACCTGCTCGCGGGCCTTACGGATCACCGGCTCCTCGAAGTAGCGGTAGCGCAGGTTGCGGGCGGTGTCGCCGATGACCGGGAAACGGACCTGGGTCGCGACGATCAGGCGGTCGAGGACCTCGTTGAGCTCGTGCGAGATCCCGACCTCGGTGTCGTCGCGTTCGACCCAGCGGTCCAGCAGCGAGGTCACCACCGGCACGTACGACTCGATGCGCTCGAGCGCCAGGAACAGCCGGTAGACCGCTTCCTCCAGCTCGGGGGTGCGCTCGAGGTCGACGACGTCGTAGTGACGCAGCGCGCGGGCCAGCCGGGCACGGAAGCCCTCGGGCAGGCCACCGACCTCGACGTCCAGCGACTGCAGGTAGCCGTGGAAGAACTCGCGCGGGCTGTGGACCCGGTCGTCGCTGTTCTCCTCGGCCGCGGTCGGACGGTTGCGCGACAGCTCGCACACGTCGGCGAAGGTGGTGAGCAGCGCCAGCTCGGCCCGCACGAGAGCGCACGAGTCGATCGAGGAGGCGAGCCGCTCGTACTCGGCCAGCAGCGTCGCGGTGCGCTGGGCGGACACGTCGTAGCCGGTGACCAGGGCCTCGAGCGAGTGGAGGCGGGACAGGGCGTCGGCGGCGACGTCGTCGGTGAGCGCCGGCGCCGGAGCCGGGAACTCGACCCGCTCGACGGCCGCGGTGGCGACCTCCTCGGCGATCTGATCGACGCGCAGCAGCGGCGCACCGGCGTCGACCTGCGCGTTGACGACGGCGAGGATCTCGCGGACCTTGCCGGCGAACGGCGCGCGGACCGCGGTCTCCATCTTCATCGACTCGAGGACGACGAGCGTCTGACCGGCCTCCACCTCGTCGCCGACGGCGACGGGCACCGCGACCACGACGGCGGGTGCGGGGGTGCGCACCACACCGGCCTCGTCCTGGCTGATCTGGTGGCTGACGCCGTCGACCTCGACGAGGAAGTGCGCGGGTCCGGCGATGGAGACGACGTTGTGGCGGCGGCCGTCGAGGGTCAGCCGCGACTCGAAGTCGCTCAGCCGCTCGAGGTCGACGTCGAACTCGGCGCTGCCGGTGTCGACCCGGTAGCGGTGCGGACCGACCTGGCCGACGACGAGTTCGTAGGCCTGGCCCTGGTAGCTCAGCTCGATCTTGCGGCCGACGGTGTGGGCGGCGCGGGGGCGTCCGCCGCGGGCCGCGGTGAGGAAGGCTGCGCGCTCGCGTGCCTGCTCGCTGTCGTAGACGTCGACGGCGGTGGCGATCAGCGCGACGTCGGCGACCTTCGACGGGCCGGTCTCGGTCCCGGCGCCGGTGCGGTCGAGCCAGCCGGTGTCCGCCGTGGCCTCGATGACCTCGGGGCGGTCGAGCAGATCGAGCAGGAACGACTTGGTGGTGGTGCCGCCGTCGAGGACGACGGTGGTCTCCCGCAGGGCGGTGCGCAGACGGGCCAGGGCCTCGTCGCGGTCACGGCCCCACGCGATGATCTTGGCGACCATCGAGTCGTAGTCGGGCGGGATCACGTCGCCCTGGGCGATACCGGTGTCGACGCGCAGACCCGAGCCGAGCGGGAACTTCAGCAGTTCCACGGTGCCCGGGGCGGGGGCGAAGCCGTTGGCGGCGTCCTCGGCGTTCAGGCGGGCCTCGACGGCGTGCCCGAACTCGGTGGGGCACTCACCGGGCAGCTTCTCGCCCGCGGCGACGAGGATCTGCAGCTTGACGAGATCGATGCCGGTGGTGGCCTCGGTGATGGGGTGCTCGACCTGCAGGCGGGTGTTGACCTCGAGGAAGGTGAAGATCTTCAGGTCCGGCTGGTAGAGGTACTCGACGGTGCCGGCGCCGGCGTAACCGGCGGCGCGGACGAGATCGGCCGAGACCTTGCGCAGGTGATCCGACTGCTCCTTGGTGAGCAGGGGAGAGGCCGACTCCTCGATGACCTTCTGGTTCTTGCGCTGGATCGAGCAGTCGCGCACGCCCGGCGCCCACACGTTGCCGTGCTTGTCGGCGATGACCTGCACCTCGACGTGGCGAGCATCGGTGACGAGCCGCTCGATGAACACGACGGGATCGCCGAAGGACCGCTCGGCCTCACCCTGGGTGCGTTCGAGGGCGAGTTCGAGTTCGTCCTCGGCGTAGACCTTGCGGATACCGCGGCCACCGCCACCGGATCGGGCCTTGATGATGAGCGGGTACCCGATGGCCTGCGCGTGACGCCGCGCGTCGGCGCGGGAGTCGACCGGGCCGCCCGACCACGGGGCGACCGGGACGCCGACCTTCTCGGCGAGGATCTTGGCCTCGACCTTGTCGCCGAGCAGGCGCATGGCCTCGGCGGACGGGCCGATGAAGGTGATGCCCAGACGGGCGCAGAGCTCGGCGAAGGCGGGATCCTCGGCGACGAAGCCCCAGCCGACCCACACGGCGTCGGCCTCGGCCTCGAGAAGGGCGCGCTCGAGCTCGGCGTGGTCGAGATAGGGGGTCGCGGCGGTGGCGGACGGGCGGAGGGTCACGCCCTCGTCAGCCTGGCGGACGAACATCGCCCGCCGCTCGGCCTCGGTGTGCAGAGCGATCGTCTTGATGTCGTGACCGTGCTCGGAGTTGAGCTCCCGGACTGCGCGGATGAGGCGTACGGCCGCCTCACCCCGATTGACCACTGCGATCCGCTTGAACATACTCGTTGCCACCGTTCTCCATGGTTGTGCGCGCATATGGGCGCGCTTATCGAAGCTCCACCCCAATGAGGAAAGCGAAACTGACCGCTGTGGGTTCCACGTCTCGTGCTGGCGACGCGAGCGGGAACATACAGCGGTCGGCTCCTCGTGGTTGGCATGGGCATGCGTGTTCGTCGTGGGTCCGCCGGGCAACTTCCGTGGTGTCCGAAGGACCGCGAACAGATCTCCACAGCAGCGGCCGTCGGTGACGGGCGCGTCCCCCGGGCGGAGGCTCCGTTCGGTAACAGCATGGCCGAAACATGAGGCTTTGTCACGTTTTGCCTCCCGGTGGCGTCCGGGTGTCGCGAGGCGCCCCGGCGTCCGGTGAGGATGCTTGAGGCGCAGGGCTTTTCGGAGGAAACCGGTGGTCGGAGGGGGTGGGGAGGCGCGAGAAGCCCGAAAGTACTGCGCAGTAACACTCGCGGGTAACTTGCGCAGAACTTCCGGTCTGATGCACAGGAGGTGTCGTTTCTGCTGGTACGCACCGGTTTTCGGGAGCGCGCCCGGCTCGTTGTAGGCCTCTGTGCAGGGCTTTTGCGAGTCCGTTTCCGGATGTGACATCTATCACGGACGATGGGCACGGGTGGGTCACGGACGCGGCGGCACCACCGGCGCACCGACGTCGAAACCGACATTTCTCCCACAGGCCACGGCGCCCCGCCGCCGGATCTGGAACAGTGGATGGTGCACTGCGGACACCGGCGAGGAGGATCCATGGCCGAATCCGATCGACCCGACGTGCACGACCGCGAGGACGGTCCGGCCGACCGCCACGGCCGTATCGCCGACCACGTGCGCCGATGGTGCGAGAGCTGCACCATCGAGGGCCGGCACGCACCCCTCTCCGACGTCGCCGCCCTCGCTCTCGTTGCGGGCCGCCTCGACGACTCCACCCGGGCCGTCCTGGCCGCACGCCGTCGCGCCGGGCGGCGGCTGCCGACCCTCGGCGGTTTCGGTGAACTACGCCGGCTGTCCGACGAGCACGCACGCCTCCTCGCACGCATCGCCGAACTGCGTCCCGGCGCCGCCCGCCTGGTGCTCGAACGTCGCGCCGCCGAACTCGCCAAGCGGCTCAAGGCCGCGCGGAACACCGTCGTCCACTCCCCGTCGCACCACGCCCAGGGCGTACGGGCGGTCCGCCGCGACCGCCGCGACGGCCTGCACCTCGAGATCGAGCAGCGCGAAGCCCTCTTCGAGGCGCTCTGCCGCACCCCCGCGCCGCTGCCCGTCGCCCCGCTCGACCAGGCGCGCGGCACCGTCCTGTCTGTCGCCGTCGACCGTGTCACCCGCTGGTCCGAACGCACACCCTTCGCCGAGGCGGGCCGCCGCGCCGCCGAGCGGCTCGCCCGGGAGGTGCCCCGCGACGACGACCGCTTCGCCGACCGCTACGACACCCTTCTGTTCCTGGCGGGATCGCTCTACGACCGGATCGAATCGTCGGCGGCCTGGCGGTCGGAGTACTTCGAGGTCCAGCGCAGCCAGCTCGACCTCGTCGAGGAACTCACCCAGATCGCCGTCGACACCGTCGCGCTGCGCGACCTGCTCGGCGAACTGGACCAGGCCATCCGCGCCAGCCCGGCCGCGCGTGCCGGGCTCGAGGCCCGCAAGGCCGCCCTGACCCCGGTGTGGGACCAGGTCCTCGCGCGCGTGACCGCCCTCGCCCGGATCGGCGACCTGCTCACCCGCGCCGAGGAACACCTGCACCTCGCGCACGTCGCCCACCGCACCGCCAGTCTCGACCAGCGCATCGACGATCTCATCGGGCGGTCGGGTGCACGCGAATTGTCCGCCGAGAACACCGAATTCGTCGGCGACCAGTTCGGCGCCGCCGCCGAGCTCATGGGCACCCTGCAGCACGCCCTCGGTGTGGACATCGCCGAGCTCACCACCAAGGAGCGACCGGCCGAGATGTGACCCGCTTCACTGGTGCATCCGACTGTTCGGTGGTAGCTTCCTCGCGTCCTATCGGGGGTCGGATGGCAGGGGGCGCGGTGGCGTCGCGGTTCGCGCGAGCAGGGATGACACGAGCAGGGATGATGCTGGGGGTCGCGGCGGTCGTCGCGGTGACGGGATGCACAGGAGCATCGAGCGTGTCGGTGGTCGACGACCCCGGCCTCGAGGCCGGCTTCGACTCCGTCCTCACCGACGGCCGGTCCCGCACCCTCGGTGAGATCACCGCCACCGCCGGAATCCCGTCCTGGGACCGGATGTACTACTTCCGCGTCCCGTTGCTGCGGAGCGACCTCGACCGCATGCTCGGCACGGCGGGCACCAGCTGGGACGGACTGCCCGGTGCCGACGCCGAGGGTGTGATGGTCTTCGTGTCCGGCGACGAGGTGGTGCACGCCGTCGTCGACCGCGAACCGGCGCTGTACCTCAATGGGTTCGCGACCTCCGACTCGACCGTCACGCCGGACTCCCTCGCCGGGATCCCGCGCGTCGCCGTCGAATCCATGGGGCGGTAGGGGCCCTCACGCCTGCTCGCGCTTGCGCCACTCGATGGCGGGGCAGGTGTCCATCACCATCGGCACACCCGCCGCGACCGTCCGCGCGAAGGCGTCCTCGTCGATCACACCGAGCTGGAACCACACGGCCTTCGCGCCGATCCGCACCGCCTGGTCGGCGAATTCCCCTGCCACCTCCGACTTCCGGAAGACGTCCACCACGTCGACGGGGAACGGGATGTCCGCGAGCGAGGCGTAACCCTGCTCCCCGAGGACCGTCGGCGCGCTCGGATGGACGGGCACGATGCGCTTCCCACGTTCCTGCAGCAGCGCCGCGATGCGGTGTGCGGTGCGTTCCGGGTTGTCCGACAGGCCGACGATCGCCCAGGTGTCGCACTCGTCCAGCATGAACGACACGGAACCGGGGTCCTGCCACGAGTCACTCATGGTCCCCACGGTACGCCGCGGTGTTCCGATCCGGCTGAACACAACCATCGACCCGGGCCTCCGATCGCGGTGGACTGGTCGGGCGTCACCGCACACCGATCGACCACACCGTCACGAACACCTCAGGGGGAGAGCATGACCGTCACCGAACTCGACCGCGGATCCGTTACCGCGGAGGAGATCTACGCGGCCGGCGGGATCACCGTCACCAAGCTGGGCGAGCACATCGGCGCCCGCATCGACGGGGTCCGGCTGTCCGGATCGCTGCCGAGCGAGACGGTCGAGGCCGTCCGGTACGCGCTCGCCGTGCACAAGGCCGTCGTCTTCCGCGGCCAGGATCATCTCGACGACGAGGAGCAGTGGGCGTTCGCGGGCCTGCTCGGCACGCAGACCCAGTCGCATCCCACGGTCCACTCGAAAGGGAAGCGGTTGCTGCCCATCGAGGGCGCGGCGAACAGCTGGCACACCGACGTCAGCTTCGTCGACCGCATCCCGAAGGCCTCGATCCTGCGTGCGGTGGAACTGCCGCCCTACGGCGGGGCGACGACCTGGGCGTCCACCACCGCCGCCTACGATCAGCTCCCGGATCCGCTGAAGGCGCTGGTCGACAACCTGTGGGCGCTGCACACCAATCTGTACGACTACGCCGAGAAGTACGACGGGGGCGGCTCCGATCCCGCGCTCGACGAGGAGCGGCGCCGTTACCAGGACGAGTTCCGCCGCAACACCTACGAGACGATCCATCCGGTCGTGCGGGTCCACCCGGAGACGGGGGAGCGGACCCTGCTGCTCGGGCACTTCGTCAAGGAGTTCGTCGGTCTGAAGTCGTCCGAGACGACGGCGCTGCTCCAGCTGCTGCAGAGCCGGATCACCAAACTGGAGAACACCTTCCGCTGGGCATGGGCACCCGGTGACGTGGCGATCTGGGACAACCGCGCCACCCAGCACTACGGCATCGCGGACTTCGGCGACCACACCCGTCGCCTGCACCGCATCACCCTCGCCGGCGACATCCCGGTCGGCGTCGACGGCACCGCGAGCCGCGTGGTGCAGGGCGACGCGAGCGAGTACTCGGTGATCGAAACCCCCTCGCGTCTGCCCGGTTTCGGAGACTGACGCTTCGCGACCCCCTGCCCCGGCAGGTGCTGCCCGGTTCTCACACGGCCCGGTACTGCGCTCCGTCGCGGATCCACAGCACCCCGTCACCGGGGGTCGCGCCCTCGTCCTTGAGGGCGCGCTTGAGGATCTTGTTCGTCGCGGTGCTCGGCAGGTCGGAGGCGATCCGCACGTAACGCGGCCACGCCTTCGGCGACAGATCCGCCTGGGCTGCGAGGAACTTCTCGAATTCATCGCAGGACAACGCGCTTTCGTCGCGCAACACGATCGCGGCCATGATCTGGTCGCCGACGTGCTCGTCGGGCACCCCGTAGACGGCGACCCGGCTCAGCTGCGGAAGACGCTGCAGGATGCGCTCGATGGGTGCTGCCGCGAAGTTCTCGCCGTCCACCCGCATCCAGTCGGCGGTGCGCCCGGCCAGGTAGATCCACCCGTCGGCGTCCTTGTACGCCAGATCGCCCGACCAGAACATGCCGTCCCGCAGCCGTTCGTCCGTGGCCTGCGGGTCGTTGTAGTAGCCGGTGAAGAAACCGGCGCCCTGGGTGTTCACCAGTTCCCCGATCGCCTCGTCCCCGTTGAGCAGAGCACCGGTCTCGTCGAATCGCGCAGGAGGACAGAGCTGTACGGTGGCAGGGTCGTAGACCTCGACGCCGGGGAAGCCGCGCCCGATCGACCCCGGAGGGGTGCCCTCCTCGCGGGTGATGATGATGGCCGCCTCCGTCGAGCCGAAACCGTCCCAGACCGTGCAGCCGAACCGCCGGCCGAACTCGTCGATGTCCCGGTCGGTCGCCTCGTTCCCGAACGCCACCCGCAACGGGTTGTCGGCGTCGTCCGGCCGTTCGACGGTCGCGAGGATGTAGGCCAGCGGCTTGCCGACGTAGTTCATGTAGGTCGCACCGTAGCGGCGCACGTCGTCGAGGAACCGCGACGCGGAGAACGTCGCGGGTGCCATCGCGGCGCCGCTGCACAACGACACGCACCAGCCGGCGAGGATCGCGTTCGAATGGAACAGCGGCATCGACAGGTACACCACGTCGTCGCTCGTGATCGAGAACCGCGGAACGAGGGTGTTGCCCGAGAACAGCACCATCATGTGCGGCAGCATCACCGGCTTCGGATCACCGCTCGTCCCCGAGGTGAAGATCAGCATGAACGGATCGGCCGGCTGCGCCTCCCGGAACGGTTCGAGCGGACCGGCCCCGTCGACGAGGGAGCGCCACTCGGATCCGGTCACGTCGAACGCCCGCACGTCGCCGAGGTCGAGACCGTCGAGCAGCGGGGCGTGCTCGGGATCGGTCAGCAGCACCTGGCAGTCGGCGCGGAGGATGTCGCGGGCCAGCCCCTCACCGCGTCGCGTGTTGTTGATGCCGACCAGGGGGAAACCGCCCAGGGCGGCTCCCGCGATCGCGTGCAGCATGGCGGGGGTGTTGCCGAGGAGCGCGCCGACGTGCACCGGCCGGTCGTGGTCCATCAGCGACAGCAGGGCGGAGGCCTGCGCCGAGGCTTCCGTGAGATGTTCGCGCCAGGTCCGGTTGCCGCTGTCGTGGACGATGGCCGTGGTGTCGTCGTCGAGGAGTGCGCGGAGTGCCTGCTGGACGGTGTCTGCCATGTCTACCTCGGTCGGTGCGAAGGGGAAAGGGAGGGGCCGAGCTGTCAACGAGCGAGATGCCTGGTGAGGAACGCGATCTGGTGGCCGGCAGCCGGTTCGAACCAGTCCTTGCCGGGCCACACGTCGAAATGGTCGCAGGGATAGTGTCGCACCTCGGCGCGCGCCCGGAAGGCCGCCCGGGCGGCGGCGTGCGGGGGAGCGCTGCGGTCGAAGTCGGCGATCTGGACCAGCACCGGACACGCGACCGAGCCCGCGTGCCGGGCCGGGCGGTACGCACCGAGCGACAGCACGACGCTCGCGTCGATCTCGTTCCGCCAGGTCGGCCCGGCCAGGGACAGATAGTCCTCGTGATAGCCGTCGAGCGACATCGCCGCCGTCGATCCCGGCGGCCCGACGATCGGGATGGTCCGCGCCGCGCCCGTCCGGGCGGTCGCGAGGCGGCTCCGCAGGCCCGCGGCGGTGGACCGGAGCAGCACCGACGGCGGGTGGTGCCGCGCGGCGAGCGCGCCCGCGGCCGGTCCGTCGACCAGCGGCGTCAGCGACACCACGGCCGCGACGTGCGGTTCACCCGCTGCGACCGTGAGGACGTGCCCGCCCGACAGCGACACACCCCATAGGACCACGCGGGAGGCGTCGGCGCCGTCGAGACCACGCGCCGTCGCGAGCGCCGCCCGGTAGTCGTCGAGCTGGGCGTCGATGTCGACCCGCTGCCGCACCCTGCCGCCCGACTCGCCGAAACCGCGGTAGTCGAACGCCAGCACGTGCATCCCGGCGGCGGCGAGCCGCTCGGCGAACGGGGCCAGCCCGGAGTCCTTCGTGCCGCCCAGCCCGTGCGCCATCACGACGACGGGAGCGCGTCCGTCCACGGTGAGGACGTCGATGGTGGGGGAGAAGTGCCAGGCGTGGACGGTCTCACCCGCGGACCGGAAGGTGACCGATCGCCGGGTCATGCGCGCCCCCTCGCGGTGGCCCGCGCCAGCCCGGCGGGCAGTTCGCGGGTGCGGATGTCGAACTCGTAGGCGAAGTAGTCGAGCTGCTGCGTGTGTCTCGGGCGGTCGAGCATGTGGCCCGTGTACCTGTGTTCGTCCTCGACGATCACGCGCTCCACCTCCTCCACCGGCGGCAGGGCGTACCGGCCGATCACGTAGGCCGCGATGAGCCGGGCCTGGCATTCGACGAACGGGAACAGCGTCGGGGTCGCCTGCGCGAAACCCGCGAAGGCGAGGTCCGGGATCCCGGGCAGGAAGATCCGCTTGTACAACCCGATCCGGTTGTCGGGGGCGCTGATGAACTCCGGGTCGAAGAACGGGAAGGTGATGTTGTAGCCCGTGGCGTGGACGATGACGTCGAATTCGGCGGACGTGCCGTCCGTGAAGTGCACCGTGCGGTCGTCGAGCCGGGCGATGTCGGGTTTCGGGGTGATGTCGCCGGAACCGAGACGCAGGGGCAGTTCCACCGACTGCGTGGGGTGGGCCTCGAAGAACCGGTGGTTCGGTGTCGGCAGGCCGTACCGTTCCGGCCGCCCCGACAGCAGCGGCTGCCCGAGCTGCACCACCTTCCGCTGCCAGGACAGCGGGATGTAGGGGAGGGTGCGGTAGAACTTGTCGGCCGGCCGGCCCGCGATGTACTTCGGCACGATCCACGCACTCGACCGCGTCGACAGGGTCACCTCGGTCTGCAGTGCCTTCGACGACAGTTCGACCGCGATGTCGGCGGCACTGTTGCCGAGGCCCACCACGAGGATCCGTTTGCCCGCGAAGTCGAGGGGCGTGCGCGGATCGACGTAATGGTGCGAGTGGATGATCTCGCCGGTGAAGGTGCCGGGGAAGTCGGGGAAACGCGGATCCCAGTGGTGCCCGTTGGCGACGACGAGGAAGTCGAACCGCCGGGTGCTGCCGTCCTCGAGGTCGAGTTCCCAGCCGCCCTCGGGCAGGCGGCGGGCGTGGCGGACACCGTTGCGGAACTCGATGTGCTCACGCAGCCCGAACGCGTCGGTGTACCCGTCGAGATATTCCTTGATCTGCGTGTGATGTGGGAAGTCCGGATAGGACTCCGGCATCGGATAGTCCTTGAACGACAACCGGTGCTTCGAGGTGTCGATGTGCAGCGAACGGTAGGCGCTGCTGTGACCGTTGGGATTGCCGAAGGCCCAGTTGCCGCCCACCCGGTCCGAACTCTCGAAACAGGTGTAGGGCACCCCGTAGTCGCAGAGCATCTTCCCGGAGGTCAGGCCGCTGATCCCGGCCCCGATCACCGCAGTGGTCGGTGTCGACATGCACCACCCCTTCGACGTGACGACGGTCACAACATAGGGCGTGTGCCCGATCGGTGCGAGGCCCTTCCCGGACACCGGGAACACGGGCCCGTCCCGGCTGCGGGATCCACCCGGATCGAGGGCACGAAACCCGGCCCGCCCGCGAGCGGAAGGGCCTAGTCTGAGGTCACCTGCATGCATCGCGGGCAGGGTCCGGCATGCGTCCGGCGCACCGGATCCGACCGCACCCGCTGCCACCCGGGGGTGGCTCGAGGAGGCCCGATGAACGCGGTTGTCGCTCCTGTGAAGCCCACGCGGCCCTATCCGCCGCGCGTGAGGTCCAAGGGATCGGTGATCCACGACCTCGTCACCACCACCGATCCGAAGACGCTGGGACTGATGTACATCGTGACATCGTTCTCGTTCTTCCTGTTCGGTGGCCTGCTGGCGCTGCTGATGCGCGCCGAGCTCGCCGTGCCGGGGCTGCAGTTCCTGTCGAACGAGCAGTACAACCAGCTGTTCACCAATCACGGCGGCATCATGCTGCTGATGTACGCGACCCCGGTCGTGTTCGGCTTCGCGAACTACATCCTGCCGTTGCAGATCGGTGCCCCCGACGTCGCCTTCCCGCGTCTGAACGCCTTCAGCTACTGGCTGTTCCTGTTCGGTGCCCTCACCGTGGCGTTCGGGTTCGTCACGCCGGGCGGTGCCGCCGACTTCGGGTGGACCTCCTACATGCCGCTCGCCGACGACGTCCACTCACCGGGCATCGGAGGCAACCTCTGGTTCCTCGGCCTGGCCGTGATGGGTCTGGGCACCATCCTCGGCGGCGTCAACATGATCACCACCGTGGTGTGCATGCGTGCCCCCGGCATGACCATGTTCCGGATGCCGATCTTCACCTGGAACATCTTCATCAC
>Ga0182741_1005171_pt1 | contig 12288 bp, 12 predicted proteins | sample eDN5th37CBELigOP_FD_128874 | JGI IMG/M metagenome (GOLD analysis project Ga0182741, IMG submission 128874) | Enriched Organic Plus compost microbial communities from Emeryville, California, USA - eDNA 5th pass 37_C BE-Lig OP (version 2) (version 2) ...
ATTTGCCGGTGACCAGAGCGCAGGGGTCACACCCGTTCCCATTCCGAACACGGTCGTTAAGCCCTGCAGCGCCGATGGTACTCCGACCGAGAGGTCGCGGGAGAGTAGGCCGTCGCCGGCACCTTCTTCGAGAACGGGTCGCATCCCTCGGGACGCGACCCGTTCTTGCGTCGTCCCCACTATCCTTCTCCGATGCCACGCGCTGGAATCGTCACCGTCGCCGGCCGGCCCAACGCCGGGAAGAGCACACTCCTCAATCGCCTCGTCGGGGAGCGGCTGAGCATCGTCACGCCCAAGGCGCAGACGACCCGCGACCGCGTCGTCGGCATCCGCACGACCGGCGACGCCCAGATGGTCGTCTTCGACACCCCGGGGCTCCTCCAGCCCCGCTACGCCCTCCAGCGCGCCATGCGCGAGGTGGCGCTCACGGCGATCGACGACGCCGACGTCATCCTCTATCTCGCGGACGCGACGGATGGCGTGCCCACCCCGCTCCAGCAGGCGGCCGACCTCCCGAAGCCACCCAGCGCGCCGGTGCTGACGGTCCTCAACAAGGTCGATCTGCTCGATGTCGCGGAGCGGGAGCGGCTCGCCCAGGCGCTCCCCGAGGCGCGATTCATTTCCGCGACGACCGGCGACGGCGTGGAGGAGCTGGTCCGGGAGCTCGAGGCGCGCCTCCCGGAGAGCCCCTTCCTCTATCCCGAGGACGAGATCAGCACCCAGACCGTGCGGTTCTTCGTGAGCGAGCTCGTTCGGGAGACGGCGCTCGAGCTGCTCGAGGAGGAGGTGCCCTACAGCCTCGCCTGCGAGGTCGAGGAGTTTCGCGAGGAGCGCACGCCGGTATACATTCGTGCCGTGCTCTACGTCGAGCGCGAGAGCCAGAAGCGAATCCTCATCGGTGCCAAGGGGCAGCAGATCCGAGAGATCGGCAAGCGGGCCCGCGCGAAGATCGAAGCCTTCGTCGGCACCGCCGTCTATCTCGATCTCTGGGTGAAAGTGCTCGCGAACTGGCGGAAGAACCCCCGCGCGATGCAGCGCTTCGGCTATCGCCTGCTCGAGGATCACCGGTCATGAGCCTGTCGAAGGAACTGCTCGACATCCTGGTCTGCCCGAGGTGCAAGGGCGAGCTCCGATACGACGAGCAGGAGTCGGCGCTGGACTGTCCCGCCTGCCGTTTGCGCTATCCCGTGCGCGACGACATCCCCATCATGCTGGTCGATGAGGCGACGCCGCTGTAACCCACCTGCCGCCCTCCTTCTTCGAGCAGTCGCCGTCCTGCTGCTGCTGCCTGCGGCCGTGCATGCGCAGGCGGAGCCGGCGGGTGCGCTCGAGCTGGCGATGCCGTTCGGCGCGCGTGCCGTGGGGATGGGGAAGGCCGTCGTCGCCGACCGCTCGGGGATCGATGCCGTCTGGTGGAACCCCGCCGGGATCGCCGAGCTGCCGCGCCGCGAGCTGGCGCTCCAGTACCGGCAGCAGGGGGAGTTCTATCGCATCGTGGGGGTCACGTATGCGCTCCCCCGCGCGCCCATCGGCACCTTCGCCGTCAGCGCGTCGATGGTCGACTACGGGTCCGAGTCCGCGCTCGACCGGGACAACGTCGAGACGGGGACCTTCGCCCATCGCTTCGTCGTCGGGACCGCGACCTTCGGGACGACGATCGGCCGCCGGGTGACGGCGGGGGTCAACTTCCGCGTCTTCCAGAATCGGTTCGACTGCAGCGGCGACTGCGGCGCCGCCCTCCAGTCGAGCTCGGGGATCGCGCCGGCCGTCGACGCGGGGGTGCAGTTTCAGCCCAGCGATTCGGTCCCCCTGCGCTTCGGGTTGAGCATCCGGCACCTCGGCCCCCGCTTCCAGCAGAACGACGCGCCGCAGTCGGATCCGCTCCCCTCGCGGATCCATCTGGGCGCGTCCTACGAGCGCCCGCTGGGGGGACCGGCGTCGGATCCCGCGCTGCGGGAGACGCGCGTGCGCATGTCGCTGGAAGCGGTGCACCTCCCGGTGCTCGAGGAAACCGCCCTGAACGCGGGGGCGGAGCTGTCGGTGCAGCAGCGGTTCTTCGTGCGCGCGGGCTACACGAACGAGGCTGGGAGCTCGGGTGCCTCCATCGGCGTGGGGATCGTCTCCGGCCGTCTGCAGATCGACCTGGCACGCCTCACCGGCGCCTCCCTGGAAGCGATCGGCGGATCGCCGACTCTCCTCACGCTGCGGCTCGGTCTCTGATGCCGCGCCGGCTCGCCGCGCTGGTGCTCCTGTCGCTGGCGATCGTCGCGCCGCGTCTCCACGGGCAGTGGCCCGACCGCGTCTCGCTGCGCGACCGCGCGCCCTCGTCCCGCGAGAGCGCCGCACGGGTCGGATGGCCGATCGGGAAGGGGATCCCGCGCGAGGCGGCGCCGCTCGCGTCGCTCGTGGTGCCGGGGCTCGGCCAGGCGGTGCTCGATCGCGACCGTTCGATCGCGTATCTCGCCGTGGAGACGTTCGCGGTGCTGCAGTACCTCAAGGAGCATCGCGAGCTGTCGCGCGAGCGCCGGCACTATCGCTCGCTCGCCCGCGACGTCGCGCGGGCCTCGTTCACCGGTGCCAAGCCGGATGGCAGCTGGGGCTACTACGAGGCGATGGAGAGCTACCTCGAGAGCGGGGAGTTCAGCCTCTCGACCAGCCGGGTGGTCCCCGAGCCGGACACCACCACCTACAACGGCAGTCGCTGGATCCTCGCGCGACGGACGTTCTGGGCGAACCCCTTCGTCGCACCGCCGGTCGGCTCGTCCGAATACGAGTCGGCGATCGCGTTCTACCTGGAGAAGGCCGTACGCCCGGAGTTCCGGTGGAGCTGGAGGAACGCGGCACTGCAGCACGATCTCTACAGGCGCTCGATCGATCGCGCGAACGACAGCGCCCGGCGTTCGCGCGCGGCGCTGGCGTTGCTCGTCGCCAATCACCTCCTGAGCGCCGTCGACGCACTCGCGACCGTGCGGCTGGAGGAGGTGCCCGGGCATGGACGCACGGCCGAGCGCCGACTGCACATCGCCATCCCCGTCGGCCGCTGACGCCGCGGCGCGACCGGCTCTTTGCGCGGCGCGCCGTCGATCGTCCTTGCTGTGTGATGGGGCACCCGCGAGGGCGCGTCCGACCGACGGCCGCCGTGTGGCTGGCGCAACTCACGGTGGCATCGTCGTTTGACTTCACTTTCAAGGCCGCGTTATCTTGCGGCTTCCCGCCGACTCGTCGCCTCGCGTGGCCACGCCGATCGCCATCATCCATTCGCCCGACGACGTTGCGCCCCCCGAGTCGGTCACCACGTGGCTGCGGGCTCAGGGGTTGTCCGTCCTGCGCGTCAACGACGTGGACGACCTCATGGCGCTCTCCCTCCGCGGCCGCCCGCGCCTGGTCATCTTTGATGCGCGCAGCTCGGCCGACGGAAGCTGTGAGGGGTGTCGGCGGCTGAAGGGGGACTCGTACACCGGCGTGGTCCCCTGCGTCGTGGTGAGCCGGGACGACGAAGCGACCTTCCGGGCCGCGTTCATCGCCGGCGCCGACGAGGTGGTCCGCGAGAACCTGTCCACGAGCGAGGTCGTCACGCGGCTGGACGCGATGCTCCGCCGCTCCGATCGCGACCTCGTCGTCCACCCCTCCACGCGCCTGCCGGGCGCGGTCGAGATCGAGCTCGAGGTCGGTCGCCGGCTGGCCGCCGGCGCCTCGTTCGCGATGTGCTACGCGGACCTCGACCACTTCAAGGAGTACAACGATCGCTACTCGTACTACGAGGGCGATCGCGTCATCCGCATCCTCGCGAAGATCCTGCACGACGTGGTGAAGGGGCTGTGCGGGGAGTCGGGGTTCGTCGGCCACATCGGCGGCGACGACTTCATCTTCGTCATCCCCGTGCGCTACGTTGCCGAGGTCTGCTCCGAGATCGTGGAGGTGTTCGACCTGCTGGTGCCGTTCCAGTACTCCGAGCAGGATCGCCGCGCCGGCTACTTCTTCGGCAAGGACCGGCGCGGCCAGCTGCATCGGGTGCCGCTGATGACGGTGAGCATCGGGGTCGTCACGAACGAGCGGCGCAGCTTCACGCACGCGGCGCAGGTGAGCGAGCTGGCCACCGAGATGAAGAGCTACGCGAAGACGCTGCCGGGATCGGTCTATGCGATCGACCGGCGGCAGGATACGCATCCGACACCGACGGGGCTGACATCTCGTCGCGCTGACCCATTGGGGGCGAGGGAGGGGAAGTGAACGTCAACTGTCCGGAGTGCCGGTCGATCTTCCGCATCGATCCGGCGAAGCTTCCCGCCGTCTCGGTGCGGGCGCGCTGCTCGGTCTGCGGTGGGGTGATCACCATCGCCGCCGGCCCGTCGGTGAGCGAGGATTTCGCGGCGCCGTCGCCGGCTGCAGCGGCCCGGCCGACGCCCGCGTCACCGTCGGCCGCGCCTGCCGTGCCGCCGCCGACCCCCCGCGCGACTCCCGCCGTCGAGCCCACGGTCGCGCCGGCCGCTGCCAGCGCCACGCCGGTGTCGACGCCGGTGGCGACGCCGACGCCAGCGCCCGCCGCGCCGGCCGTCCCGACGCCGCCGCCGCCGACCCCGGCCGCAGCCGCAGCCGCAGCGGAGGGCGCCGGGACCGCGCCTGCCGCCCGTCCGACGCCGGCGGCCGTCCCGTCGGCCCCCACGCCCACGTCGGTGCCCGCCGCCACCGCGTCCGCCGCGACGCCCGCCAGCGCGCCGGCGGCGACGCCCGCGATGCCGACCGCGACGTCCGCGGTGGCCACCGGGACGCCCGCCAGTGCGCCTGCCGTGACACCCGCGGCGACCCGGGGCGCGACGCCGACGCCGACGCCGACGTCGGTGCCGCGGCCGCCGGCGGTGCCGCCGCGCCCCACTCCGTCGGCGAGCACCCCCGCCGTCTCCCGCCCGGCTGTTCCACCCGTGGGGGCGCCCCGTCCGCCGGTCTTCCCGCCGCGTCCGGCCGCACCGGCGGGGGCGCCGCGCCCCGCCGCTCCGGTCTTCCGCCCACCCTCGGCCACCCCGGCCGGCGCCGCGGGAGCGGGAGCCAGGGCTCCGTTCGCCGCCCCGCCCGCGTCACCGGCGGGCGCCGTGCGCCCGGCGCCGGCTGCCGCACCCGCTCAGCCGCCCGTGACGGCCCCTGCCGCGGTGCGGGCGACCCCTCCTTCCGCCCCCATCCCCGCGCCGGCCGCGCCGACCCCCACGAGCGCCCCCGGCGCGGCGCCGACGCCCGCCGGCACCGAGACGCCGCGTCGCACGCCGATCAATCCCTTCCTCGCCAACGATCCCAACGCGAAGGCGAAGCGCCTGGCGCGGGCGCTGATCTCCGACATGGTCGCGTACTTCCCGCAGAAGCGCGAACAGGGGCTCCGCGACGGAACGCTCAAGGAGCTCTTCCAGGAGGAGATCAAGAAGAGCTACGAGGAGTACGTCGATCAGGTCGGGAAGGAGTTCGCCGACTCGACGTCGCACTTCCAGGACGCGCTCAACGACGTGCTCGCGGCGGGGCAGCGCGTGTTCTGAGCCGGGCGCGGGGTACACCAGGGTAGCCCGCGCGGCTATCTTGCGATGGTCAAGGAGTCGCGCCGAGCCGTCCGCCGTCGAGGGGACGGCTCGTCTCATACACGGTCTGAAGGGGGAATCATGGCGGAGTCGGATCGCTCGAGACAACTCGCCGAGCAGGCGGAGAAGATCGTCGAGCTGCGGAGGTATCTTTGACGTCGCCGCGAAGCGGGAGGCGCTGAACGAGCTCGAGGCGCAGATGGCCGAGCCGGGCTTCTGGAACGTGCAGGAGCGCGCGCAGGAGGTCGTCCAGCAGGTGAAGGCGCTGAAGGCGCTGGTGGAGCCGTTCGAGCAGCTCGAAGGGCGGGTGCAGAGCGCCCGCGAGCTGGAGGAGATGCTGGAGCTGGAGCCCGACGAGGAGCTCGCGGGCGAGGTGGCGGCCGAGGTCGCCGCGATCGAGGAGACGCTGGAGAGCTTCCGACTGCGGTCGCTGCTCTCGGCGCCCGACGATTTCCGCGACGCGCAGGTCGAGATCAACGCCGGCGCCGGCGGCACCGAGGCGCAGGACTGGGCCTCGATGCTCATGCGCATGTACACGCGCTGGGCGGAGCGGAAGGGCTACGAGGTCTCGATCCTCGACATGAGCGAGGGGGAGGAGGCGGGGATCAAGAGCGCGGTGCTCGAGATCCGCGGCATGTACGCGTACGGCTTCCTCAAGTCGGAGAGTGGCGTGCACCGGCTCGTCCGCATCTCGCCCTTCGACGCCCAGGCCCGGCGGCACACGAGCTTCGCCTCCGTGAGCGTGGTCCCCTCGATCGACGAGGAGATCAACATCGAGATCCGCGACGAGGACATCAGGATGGACGTCTTCCGGGCCTCGGGCGCGGGCGGTCAGCACGTGAACAAGACCAGCTCCGCGGTGCGGCTCACGCACATCCCCACCGGGATCGTCGCCGCGTCGCAGCAGGAGCGCTCGCAGCACAAGAACCGCTCGCAGGCGCTCAAGATGCTGAAGAACAAGCTCTATCAGATCGAGCTGCAGAAGCAGCTCGCGAAGAAGGCGGAGCTGGAGGCGACCAAGATGGACAACGCCTTCGGGAGCCAGATCCGGAGCTACGTCTTCCAGCCGTACACGATGGTCAACGACCATCGCACCGAACTCAAGATCCCCGACGTGCAACGCGTGATGGACGGCGACATCGATCCTTTCGTGGAAGAGTACCTGAAGCAGAGCAGCTCGACCGGGAGCGCCGCCGCGTGACCGAGGACCTGAACTTCGTGCAGCGCGCGCGGCGCGAGAAGCTGGACGCGCTGGTGCTGGCGGGGATCGTCCCCTACGCGTACGCCTTCGACCGGTCGCACACCGCGGCGGAGGCGCTCGAGCTCCTTCCGCCGGACGCGGAGCGCGGTCCGGTCGTCCGCGTGGCGGGGCGCATCACGAGCTGGCGCGCGCAGGGGAAGACGGCGTTCGCGCACGTCGCCGACATGAGCGGGCGGATCCAGCTCTACTTCCGCAAGGACGATCTCGGCGAGGAGCGCTTCGCGATCCTCAAGCAGCTCGACCTGAGCGACATCGTGGGGGTGAGCGGATACCTGTTCCGCACGCGCACCGGCGAGACGACGGTGCACGTCGAGTCGTTCGAGCTGCTCGCCAAGTCGCTCCGGCCGCTCCCCTTCGGGAAGGAGGAGATCGTCGAGGGGCGGATCGTGCGGCACTCCGGGTTCGCCGACCAGGAGCAGCGCTCGCGCCAGCGTTACGCCGACCTGGCGGTGCATCCCGAGGTGCGCCGGCTCTTCGTCGCCCGCTCGCGGATGACGCGCGAGGTCCGGAGCTTTCTCGACTCGCTCGGGTATCTCGAGGTGGAGACGCCGGTGCTGCAACCGCTCTACGGCGGCGCGGCGGCGAAGCCGTTCGTGACGCAGCACAACGCGCTCGACATGACGCTGTACCTGCGCATCGCCGACGAGCTGTACCTGAAGCGGCTCGTCGTGGGCGGCTTCGAGCGGGTCTACGAGATCGGGCACGACTTCCGGAACGAGGGGATCGACCGGACGCACAATCCCGAGTTCACGATGCTGGAGTTCTACGAGGCGTACGCGGACTACACGGTCATGATGGACCGTGTGGAGCAGCTGCTCCTCCGCGCCGCCGCGTCGGTGCGCGAGGTGCTCGGCGCCTCGTACCTCTCGGTGGACGGGGAGACGCGCACGGTGCCGGAGCTCCGGCCGCCGTTCGCGCGGATCGAGTGGGTGCCGTCGCTCGACGCGGCGCTGGGGGTCAGCACGATGGACGCCGACGACGCGACGCTGCGGGCGCTCGGACGCCGGCACGGCGTGGCGAACGTGGAGGGGCTCTCCCGCCCCAAGCTGCTCGACGAGCTCTTCCAGGCGACGGTGGAGTCGAAGATCGACCAGCCGACCTTCGTCGTGGACTACCCGGTCGAGCTGTCGCCGCTGGCGAAGCCCAAGCGGGGGAATCCGGCGCTCACCGAGCGGTTCGAGCTGTTCGCGAAGGGGAAGGAGCTGGCGAACGCGTTCAGCGAGCTCAACGACCCGATCGACCAGCGGCAGCGGTTCGAGGCACAGGCGCGCCTGCGCGCGGCGGGGGACGAGGAGGCGAGCGGGGTGGACGAGGACTACCTCCGCGCGATGGAATACGGCATGCCGCCGATGGGGGGCGTGGGGATCGGCATGGATCGTCTGTTCATGTACCTGACCGGAACACCCAACATCCGCGACGTGATCCTCTTCCCCACGCTGCGGCCGGAGTGAGCGCGTGAGCCGTCTGGAACTCTCGATCGCCTGGCGATACCTCCGTTCCCGACGGGGATCGCGCCTCCTGTCGCTGATCAGCGTGATCGCGATCGGAGGCGTGATCATCGGCGTGAGCGCCCTGATCGTGATCATCGGCGTGATGAACGGGCTGCAGAAGGACCTTCGCGAGAAGATCCTGATCGGGAGCCCGGACCTGCGGGTGCTCAACCTCGGCGACAGCCTGCAGCTCACCGACTGGCGGCGGGTGATGGCCGAGGTGGAGAAGCATCCCGACGTGAAGGCGGTGGCGCCGTTCGTCATGCTCCAGGCGGGCGCGACGGCGGGGCGCGACTACGCGGAAGGCGTGATGGTGCTGGGGATCGACCCCGCCGATCCGAAGCATCCGGAGCAGGAGGTGACGACGATCCGTCGGCACGCGATCGCCGGAAACTTCAGCTTCCGGTCGAGCGACGGCGGGCGCCGCGGGGTGGTGATCGGAAACCGGCTGGCGTCGCGGCTCAATGTCTTTCCGGGGCAGGCGGGGCGGGACTCACTGACGCTCGTCTCGATCAGCGGGACCAAGTTCAACGCGGCGCTCGGGACGATCGTCCCCAAGTACGGTCGGTACCAGGTCACGGGGATCTTCGAGACCGAGATGTTCCAGTACGACGAGCAGTACGTCGTCATGGATCTCCGGGAGGCGCAGGAGCTCGCCGGCCTCGACACGGCGGTCACGGGGCTCGAGGTCCGCACGTCGAGCCGGTGGACCGCGCGCCGGACCGGGCACGAGCTGCAGGATCAGCTCAAGTGGCCCTACCGGACGGAGGACTGGGAGTCGCAGAACTCCGGGCTCTTCCAGGCGCTCAAGCTCGAGAAGCTCGGGATGTCGGTGATCCTGGGGCTGATCGTGATCGTCGCGGCGTTCAACATCGTCGGGACGCTGACGATGGTCGTGAGCGACAAGACGCGGGAGATCGGGATCCTTCGCGCCATGGGGATGCCGGCGGCGTCGATCCGGCGGATCTTCTTCACCCAGGGGGTCGTGATCGGCGTCGTGGGGACGCTCATCGGGCTCGTGCTCGGGCTCGCCGCGGCGATCGCGCTGGACCAGTACAAGCTGATCCGGCTCGATCCGTCGGTGTACTTCATCGACCATCTCCCGGTCGAGACGCGGCTGCTCGACGTGGGGCTCATCGTGCTGGCCAGCCTGTCGATCGCCGCGCTCGCGACGCTCTATCCGTCGCGCCAGGCCGCCCGCCTCTACCCGGTGGAGGCGATCCGCCACGAATGACGACGAGCGAGATCGCGAGCCCGGCCATGCCGGTGCTCCAGGCCGAGGAGCTGTCGAAGGTCTATGTGGGCGGCGACCGGGGGACGCTGACCATCCTGGACGGGGTGAACCTGCAGGTCGCCCGGGGGGAGATGGTCGCCATCGTGGGGGCGAGCGGGGCCGGGAAGAGCACCCTCCTGCACCTGCTCGGCGCGCTCGACCAGCCGACCTCGGGTCGGGTTCTGCTGGCGGGCGAGTCGGTGACGGGGCGCTCGGACGAGGCGCTCTCCGCGCTGCGCAACCGCACGGTCGGGTTCGTCTTTCAGTTCCACCACCTGCTGCGGGAGTTCTCGGCGCTCGAGAACGTGGCGATGCCGCTGCGCATCCTGGGGTGGTCGGCGGAACGCGCCGAGGCGCGGGCGACGGGGCTGCTGGAGCGGGTAGGGCTGACGGCGCGGATGCACCACCGCCCGGCGCAGCTCTCGGGCGGGGAGCAGCAGCGAGCCGCGGTGGCGCGGGCGCTGGTGGTCGATCCGGCGGTGCTGCTGGCCGATGAACCTTCTGGTAACCTGGACCACTACAACAGCGAGCGGCTCCACGACTTGCTGGCGACGCTCGCACGTGATTTGGAGATCGCGATGGTGGTCGTGACGCACAACCGGTCGCTTGCCGCGCGAGCGGACCGGGTCCTGTTGTTGGAGGACGGACGGTTGACGGATACGGATGTTCGTGAGGTTGTCACATGAGGACGCCGCGACCACGCGCCAGGTGGAGGGCCGATCGTGCTCTGTGACAGCTGTCGGGAACGCGACGCCGTCGTGCATCTCACGCAGATCGTCGCCAATGCGGTGACGCAGCTGCACCTCTGCGAGCGGTGCGCGGCGGAGCGCGGCGTGGAGACGACCGTGGCGGCGCCCAAGCACCCGCTCGGGGACTTTCTGCAGGCCGTGCAGCAGCAGCTCGTGCCGCCGTCGGTGGACGCGGGGCGCTGCACCTTCTGCAACGCGACGATGCGGGACTTCAAGGCGACCGGACGCTGGGGGTGCGCCCGGTGCTACAGCACCTTCGAGGCGAGCATGCGCGAGCTGCTCCGGCGGGTGCACGGCAGCTCCCGGCACGTCGGCCGCGGCTATCAGCCGCCGCGGAGCGAGATGATGGAGCGTGCGGGGCTGCTCGGCGACCTGCGCGAGCAGCTCCGCCGCGCGGTCGAGACGGAACAGTTCGAGCTGGCGGCCGATCTGCGCGACCGCATCAGGGTGCTGGAATGACGATCGATCTCTCGTTGCTGCCGGACGGCGGCGTGGGGTGGCTGGATGCGTCGGGGCGCCACAGCAACGTGGTGCTCTCCACGCGCATCCGGCTGGCGCGCAACGTGGAGGGGTACGCGTTCACGGGACGGGCGCGGGACGGGGAGCGGCTGCGTGTGCTCGCGCAGGTGCGCGACGCGGTCACCGACGCCGCCGTCCTCAAGCCGCACGTCGAGTTCCGGGTGGACGAGCTGGCGCCCACGGATCGCTCGCTCCTCCATGAACGGCACGTCGTGAGCAAGGAGCTGGCGGGGCTCGACGGGCACCACGCCGTCCGCGCCGGCGCGGCGGTGTTTCTCGGCGACGGCTTGGGCGTCATGGTGAACGAGGAGGATCACCTGCGACTGCAGGCGCTGCACTCCGGTTTCGCGCTGCCGGACGCGTATGCCTCGCTCGATCGGCTCGACCGCGAGCTCGGCGCGCGCCTGCCGTACGCGTACCATCCGGAGTTCGGCTTCCTGACCGCGTGTCCCACCAACGTCGGCACGGGGATGCGCGCCTCGGTGCTCATCCATCTGCCGGGCCTCGTCCTGACGAAGGAGATCGGCAAGGTGCTGTCGGGGTTGCAGCAGATGGGACTGACGTATCGCGGTCTGTACGGCGAAGGGAGTGAGGTCGTCGGCAACTTCTTCCAGATCTCGAACCAGACGACGCTCGGCCGCTCGGAGGAGGAGCTGCTCGATCAACTGATCCGCGTCGTGGGCAAGGTGATCGAGAGCGAGGAGGAGGCGCGTCGAGTCTTGCTCCGCGACGCCGGCTATATTATCGAGGACAAGCTCTGGCGCGCTTACGGCACGTTGCGGTACGCTCGCAGCCTCACGTTCGACGAGGCGATGAACTACCTGAGCGGTGTGCGGCTGGCCGTCGGGCTGAAACTGATTACCGGGCTCAGTGTATACACCCTCAACAAGCTCCTGATCTTTTCGCAGGCGGCACATCTGGCGTACGCGGAAGGGCGCCCCCTCACCGAGGGTGAGACGAACCTGGCCCGTGCACGGTATGTGCGTATGGCGTTGGAACGGGAAGCGGGGGCGGTCGGTTAACGACGGCGTCCGGCCGAGCATTCGACCGCGGACCATCCGGGACTGAGGGAACCATGAACGGCTACAACTTCACCGAGCGGGTTCGGAAGGTGCTCGCCATGGCTCGCGAGGAGGCGGCCCGTCTCCATCACGAGTACGTGGGGACCGAGCACATCCTCCTCGGGCTCATCCGCGAGGGTGAGGGGGTCGCGGCAACGGTTCTGCAAAACCTGAGCGTCGAGCTCGACGAGATCCAGCAGAAGATCGAGGAGACGGTCAAGAAGGGGAAGGCAGCCGGCACCGCGGGGCCGGACCTTCCCTACACGTCGCGCGCGAAGAAGGTGCTCGAGCTCGCGATGGCCGAGGCGCGCGACCTCAACCACAGCTACGTGGGGACGAAGCACCTCCTCCTGGGGCTGCTCCGCGACGAGAAGGGG
>Ga0182741_1005172_pt1 | contig 12286 bp, 13 predicted proteins | sample eDN5th37CBELigOP_FD_128874 | JGI IMG/M metagenome (GOLD analysis project Ga0182741, IMG submission 128874) | Enriched Organic Plus compost microbial communities from Emeryville, California, USA - eDNA 5th pass 37_C BE-Lig OP (version 2) (version 2) ...
CGCCGCTCGGCGGTGATCCAGCCAAGCAGGCGCGGGCCATCGGCGATCACGCGGATGAAATGATCGGCATCCGGCAACCATCGAACCAGCCGTGCGGCCATCGCGGAAGCTTCGACGGGATAATCCAGCTGCGTGGACAGGCGGGCGATCTCGGCGGCATCGTCCAGCGTCGCGGCGCGTGGCGGGGAGGCGATGTTCATGCGGGGCCACCGAGGTGCATGCCGTCATCGCCTCATGCTTCGATCTGGCGGGCCGGATCGCTCAGTTCGAGCTCGCGCAGGATCACGCTGGCCTGGGTGCGGTTGCGGACGCCGAGACGATCGAAGATCGCTGACAGATGTGCCTTGATGGTGCGCTCCTGCACGTCCAGGCGATCGGCGATCTGCTTGTTGAGCAGACCTTCGGCGACCAGCGTCAACACCCGGAACTGCTGCGGCGACAGGCTGGCCAGGCGCGCGGCCAGTTCGGCGTCGTGGCGGGAGGACTGCGACCGCGCCACCGAGGCGCGCAGCATCGGCGGCAGCCATTGTTCGCAGGCCAGCACGCTGCGGATGGCGTCGCGCAGATCCTCCAGCCCCGCGCTCTTGGGCAGGTAACCGGCGGCACCGTGATCCAGTGCGCGCCGGACCACGCGCGGATCGTCGTTGGCCGAGACCACGATCACCGCCACCGCCGGGAACTGTGCGCGGATCGCGGCCAGGCCGGCCAGGCCGTGATTGCCGGGCATGTGCAGATCCAGCAGCACCAGATCCACGTCGTCGTGGGCTTCCAGCGCGGCCAGCACGCCTTCCAGCGATTCGGCTTCCAGCACCGACATCCGCGCCACCGCATCGGCCGCCGCACCGCGCAGCGCGGCCCGGAACAGCGGATGGTCATCGGCAATCAGCAGGGTAGGCATTCGTTTGCCGCGAACAGGGAATGGAGAATCGGGAATCGTAGAAGCGTATTTCCACGGGCGCGGAGAGGCGAGCGGAGCTCGTTGCTCCTTCGAATCCCCAATCCCGACTCCCGAATCCCCGCTCTCACTGCACCGTCCAGCCGCCGTCCACGACCAGGGTCTGGCCGGTCATGTTGCGGGCGGCGGGGGAGCACAGGAAGGCGGTGATGCCGGCCAGTTCGTCCATTTCGATGAATACGCCCTTGGGCATGGGCTTGAGCATGATCTGGCTGACCACCTCCGCCTCGGGGATGCCGCGCGTGCGGGCCTGGTCGGCAATCTGCCTGTCCACCAGCGGCGTCTTCACGTAGCTGGGGCAGATCGTGTTGATGGTGATGTCGGTGTCGGCGGTTTCCAGCGCGATCACCTTGGAGAAGCCGACCAGTCCGTGCTTGGCGGCGACGTAGGCGCTCTTGTAAGGGCTGGCGACCAGCGCGTGGATGCTGCCGATGTTGACGATCCGGCCGAAGCCGCGCTCGCGCATGCCCGGCAGGACCGCGCGGGTCAACCGCGCCACGCCGACCAGCATCACCTGGACCAGGAAATCCCACTTGCCCAGCGGGAACTCCTCCAGCGGCGAGACGTGCTGCAGTCCCGCATTGTTGACCAGCACGTCGACCGGCCGCGAGATCGCGGCCAGTGCGGCGGCGACGCTGTCGTCGGAGGTCACGTCCAGCGCCACCGCCTCGGCGGAGCCGCCGGCGGCGCGGATGCCGGCGGCGACCGTTTCGGCGGCGGCCGGATCCAGATCACTGACGATAAGGTGATGCCCGGCTTCGGCCAGGCGGGCGGCGACGCCGGCGCCGATGCCGCTGGCCGCGCCGGTGACGAGGATCGAAAGGGTCTGCATGGGGGTGCCTCCTGAAAGTGCTAGGTTAGCAGCCGCCTGCCTGCGCCTCGTGGTACCAAAGTACGATGACGGCCTCCGCCGCCGCGATTAGCGTGGTGGCCTCACCCGGACCCTGGATTTCTCCCGATGGCGCGAATCGCATTGGCCGCCGCCCTGACGATGGTGCTGGCCGCCTGCGGCAGTTCCCCGACCCGGACCATGAGCGCAGACCCCGTGATCGAACCGCAGCGCGTCACCGAACATCGTGGCAGCGACGACCTGCTGACCGCGGGACTGGGCCTGGCCGGATTGCGGGCGATGACCCCGCCGGCGTTCGCCGACGCCACCCGCCCGACGCCGGCGGAACTGCGCCGGCGCGCGCTGTGGAACAACTGGCGCGGCATCGCGGATCTGTCGGCCGGCGGCGGCTACGGCGAGATCTACGGCAGCGTCGCCACGGTGCCGGGCCGCGAATACAGCGCCTTGGCGATGCTGCCCGGTGCCCGGCAGCCGCACCGCGTGCTGGTGCAGGTGCCCGACGATTTCGATCTCAAGCGGCGCTGCGTGGTGGTCAGTGCGTCGTCCGGTTCGCGGGGCGTGTACGGCGCCATCGCGGTGGCGGGCGCGTGGGGACTGTCCAAAGGCTGTGCGGTGGCGTACACGGACAAGGGCGCGGGTACCGATTATTTCGATCTGGATGCGCAGACCGGCGTGCGCGAGGATGGTGGCACCGGCGCGCCGGGCGAGCCGCTGGCGTTCGTCCCGGATGCGCCGGCGGGCGCGAGCGGGGTAGCGGTCAAGCACGCGCACTCGCAGGACAATCCCGAGGCGGACTGGGGCCGTCACGTCCGGCAGGCCGCCGAATTCGCGCTGGCGGCGCTGGATCGGGCGTTCCCGCAGGCGGCGCCCTTCCGTTTCGACAACACCCGCGTGATCGCGGTGGGCATTTCCAACGGCGGCGGCGCGGTGCTGCGCGCCGCCGAACTGGAAGGAGACTGGCTGGACGCGGTGGTGGCGGGCGAACCCAACATCCATGCGCAAGCAGCCGGTGCGCGTTCGCTGTACGACTACACCACGGAGGCGGCCCTATTGATGCCGTGCGCGCTGCTCGCGTTGCCGGCCGACAGCCTGCCGCAGCCGCCCCTGCGCGCGCAGGCCGAACCGTTGTGGCAGGCGCGCTGCGCATCGCTGAAGGCGGCAGGCCTGATCGAAGGCGCCGACGTGGCCGCGCAGGCGCGCTCGGCGCACGCGAGGATGCGCGAACACGGCTGGACCGATCAGGCGCTGGTCGCCGGTGCGTTGAGCGTCGGTTTCGATCTGTGGCGCGCGATCGCGGTCACCTACGCGTCGGCCTATGGGCGTTACGGCGTCGGCGCGCACCCGTGCGGATATTCCTTCGCCACCCTGAATCCGGATTCCAGCGCGCGCGCGGCGACCCCGGCCGAGCGCGCGGCGTGGTGGGCCGACGGCAGCGGCATTCCGCCCGGAGCCGGCGTCGGCATCGTCGACACGCGCCTGGCGGCGCCCGATCCCGCCCTGCCGGGCCTGCAGTGCCTGCGTGCGTTGAACGACGGCGACGATGACGCCGCACGGCGCGTACGGCGCGGCATCGCGGAACTGCGCGCGCGTCCGCCGCGCGCGGGGCTGCCGGTGATCGTGGTGCACGGTACCGACGATGGGCTGGTGCCGCCCACATTCAGCAGCGCGCCGTATGTGGCGCAGGCGAGGGCGGCCGGTCGCGGGATCGCTTACTGGCAGGTCCGCAACGCCCAGCACTTCGACGGCTTCCTCGCGCTGCCGGCCTATGCGGCGCGCTACGCGCCGCTGCTGCCGCACGTCTACGCCGCGCTCGACCGGGTGTCGGCGCAACTGGACGGACAGGCGCCGCCGGCCGCCGCCGATCTGATCATCGAAGCCCGTGGCCGCGGCGCCGGACGGCTGGAAGCCGCCCAGCTGGCGCTGCCGCGCTGAGCGGCAGGCGGTTCCGCGTCCGGTGCGACCCGGACAGCGGGCCGCACCGGTTTTCTCCGTGCCGTTTTCTCCGTCCCGGCGCGGTTGGGCTAACCTGTGGGCCGGTCATCGCCAGGTGCGTCCGTGTCCCGCCATTTCTCCATGCTCCGCGATTTCCAGCTGGCCGACTGGTTCACGCTGGGCAATGCCTTCTGCGGCACCGGCGCGATCTTCGCCGCCATGCGCTTCCTGCAGGAAGGCGTGATCCGCGACCTCATGATCGGCATGGCCCTGATTCCCCTGGCCTTCATCTTCGACGCGCTGGACGGGCGGGTCGCCCGCTGGCGCAAGCAGGCATCGGTGCTGGGGCGCGAGCTGGATTCGCTCGCGGACGTGATTTCCTTCGGCGTGGCCCCGGCCGCGCTCGCCTACGCCTGCGGCATGCAGGGCGGCTGGGACTGGCTGGTGTTGTCCTATTTCGTCGCCTGCGGCGTCAGCCGGCTGGCGCGCTACAACGTCACCGCCGAGACCCTGGCCGAGGGCGGCGACAAGGTGAAATATTTCGAGGGCACGCCGATTCCGACCAGCCTGTTGCTCGTGGTGGTGCTGGCAGTGGCGGCCTACCTGGGCCACACCGGCGACGCGCTGTGGCTGGGCGACCTGCGGCTCGGTCCGTGGCTGCTGCATCCGCTGGTGCTGCTGTACGCGTTGTCGGGCACGCTGATGATCAGCAAGACCCTGCGCATTCCCAAGCCCTGATCGCACCCGTCACCCGCGCGTCCCGGCACGCGGCTAGAATCGGGCGGACAGGAGGAGTTATGGCCGAGCATGTACCACCGGGCGCGGGCGAATTCGAAGCGATGGCCCGCCAGTTCTGGAACCTGTGGGGCGATGCCCTGCGGCAGGCATCCGGTGCCACCACCGCGCCGGCGCCGGGCTGGCCGCAGGCGCTGGACTGGTGGAGCCGGCTGATGCCGGGTGGTGGCCACGGTCCCGCCGAGGATGTCCTCCAGCGATTCCGCCAACATAGCGGTGACTGGTACGGCCTGATGCAGCAGGTCGCCGCCCGCTTCGCCGGGCAGGACACCGCGGCCGCCGACGTCGCGTCGGCCTGGAAACAGGCTTTGGGCGTGGACGCCGGACGCGGTCCGTGGATGGATTTCTTCCGTGGCCTGCAGGGTGGCGGCGGCGGCGGTTTCGAGCAGTGGTACCGGCAGGTGGCGCCATACCTGGACAACCTGCGCCGCGAGAACGAACGCTGGCTGCACCTGCCAGCGTTCGGTCCGGCGCGCGAGCACCAGGAGCGCTGGCAGGCGCTCGCGCAGGCGCAGCGGGATTACCAGCAGGCGCTGGGCGAATACGAGCGGGTGATGCTGAAGGTCGCCACGCAGGCATTCGAACGCTTCGAGTCGCTGCTCGAAGCGCGTTCCGAACCCGGTCAGCAGATCACCAGTGCCCGGGCATTGTTCGATCTGTGGATCGACGCGGCCGAGCAGGCCTACGCGGAGGTGGCGCTGTCGCCGGAGTTCCGCCATGTCTACGGGCGCCTCACCAACACCCAGATGCGCCTGCGCCTGGGCGTGCAGAAGGAAATCGAGCAGGTCTGCGTGGCGCTCGGCATGCCCAGCCGTACCGAAGTGGATTCGGCGCATCGCAAGATCGCCGAACTGGAGCGGCAACTGCGCCAGGTGATCCGCAATCGCGACCGACGGGATCCGGACGACGCGGCGGAAACCGGCACGCCCGAAGCGCGTGGCCGCGCCAGTCATGGCGACACGCGCCGCGCGCGGCAAACGCCCGCCGCACGCGCGGCGCGCCAGGCCAAGCCGCGGGGGCGCGCGAAACCGCCGGGCGAACCCGCGCCCGCCGTCACCGCGAAATCCGCGAGCGCGACGAAATCCGCCAGGGCGGGCAAGGGCACCGGGAAACCCGCCAAGGCCGCCGCCACCCGGCCTGCCGCGCGCGCCGGCGCGAGCGAGGTCGTCTCGATGAAGGACTGGGTCGCGCGCTATGCCGGTGACGCGCCCGCGGGCGCGGGACGGAGCAAGGGCAAGCGTGGCCAGGGAGGACGCAAGTGAACGGTCCGCTCGACATCAGCGTGGATGAACTGGCCCAGGAAACCCTGCGGGCGCAACAGAAGCTCGCGGCCGGACTGGAAACCCTGCCGCAGGTGGGGGACGTCGACTACGGCGCCACGCCCCGCCAGGAAGTATGGCGCGACGGCCGGGTGGTGCTGTACCGGTTCATCGGCGACAAGGCGCCCACCGCCAGGGTACCGCTGCTGATCGTCTACGCGTTGGTCAACCGCCCCTACATGGTCGATCTGCAGGACGATCGCTCGCTGGTGAAGGGCCTGCTCGCGCAGGGCGAGGACGTGTACGTGCTGGACTGGGGCTATCCGGATCGTTCGGACCGTTACCTGACCCTGGGCGACTACATCAACCGCTTCATCGACGGCGCGGTCGAGCACCTGTGCCGCCAGCACCGATTGCCGTCGATCAACGTGCTCGGCATCTGCCAGGGCGGCGCGTTCTCGCTGTGCTATTCGGCGCTGCATCCGGAACGCGTGCGGAACCTGATCACCATGGTGACGCCGGTGGATTTCCACACGCCCGACAACATGCTCTCGCATTGGACCCGCGAGATGGACGTGGACCTGTTCGTCGACGCCATCGGCAACGTGCCGGCCGACATGATGAACGCCTGCTACCTGATGCTGAAACCGTTCCGGCTGAACCTGCAGAAGTACGTCGGCCTGGTCGACGTGCTCGACGATCGCAAGGGGCTGGCGGATTTCCTGCGGATGGAGAAATGGATCTTCGATTCCCCGGATCTGGCCGGCGAGGCGTTCCGCCAGTTCATCAAGCAGTTCTACCAGGGCAACGGATTCGTCAACGGCGGGATCGAAATCGACGGCGAGGAGGTGCATCTGGGCGATGTCGGGATGCCGGTGCTGAACATCTATGCGGAACAGGATCACCTCGTGCCGCCGAACGCATCGCGCGCCTTGCGCGATCTGGTCGGCACCGAAGACTACACCGAGCTGGGTTTCAAGGGCGGGCACATCGGCATCTACGTTTCCAGCCGCGCGCAACGCGAGGTGCCGGGCGCCATCCATCAATGGCTGGCGCAGCGCCAGTGACGCCGGCGGTACTGGCCGCCACTTGAAGGGAACGCGGGGTCCGGAATGCGCAAGGCAACTTTCCTTTCCCTGGCATGCGGCCTCGGCCTGGCATTGCCGGTGATGATCGCGGCGGCGGCGCCGACCGGGCAGGCGCGGCGCGAAATCGCGCGACTGATGGATGGCCTGTCCAACTCGCAGTGCGAATTCCAGCGCAATGGCAAGTGGTACGGGCGGGCGGATGCGCGCGCGCATCTGCAGCGCAAGTACGACTACCTGCTCAAGCGTGATCTCGTCGATACCGCCGAACAGTTCATCGAGCGCGCCGCCAGCAGGAGCAGCCTGAGCGGACGCGCCTACCGGGTGCGGTGCCCCGGCGAACCGGAGCAGGACGCCGGCAACTGGTTCCTCGCCCGGTTGAAGGCGCTGCGTGGTTCAGGCGCGCCGTCACCCTGAGCGCTAGACTTGCCCGGACGACCGTGGGGGAGCCGATCACGATGAACACCGCGTCCAAGCCGTTGGCCCGTTCCCTGAATGACCGCATGCTCGCCGGCGTGATGGGCGGCATCGCGCATCGGTTCGGCTGGAATGCCACGCTGCTGCGCGCGGTTTTCGTGATCGTGTCGATCGCTTCGGCAGCCTTTCCCGGCATCCTGGTCTACCTGATCCTCTGGCTGTTGATGCCCAACGAGGCGGATTGAACGCCTTCCCGCGCCGACGTCCCGCGTGGTGGCTCGCGATGAGCGCGCTGGGTGCGCTCTGGACCTTGCCGAACACGCTGCTCGGCCTGCTGGCGGGAGGCGTGGGGTTGGCATTCGGTGCCCGCGCGCACTGGAGCCGGCGCGACTGCGCGCTGGTGTTCCACCGTTGGCCGTGGGGGCCGGGCGGCGCCATCACCTTCGGCAACACCATCCTGCATACCGGCGACAGCCTCGATTCGGCCTGCATCACCTACGAGCAGCGCGCCGGGCACTGCGAGCATCCGCCGATCCGGCTGGGTGATCACGAGCGCGCCCACGTGTTCCAGTACATGGTGCTTGGCCCGTTGTTCCTGCCGGTCTACCTGCTGAGCGGCGGCATCAGCGTCCGCAATCCTTTCGAGCGCGCCGCCGATCGTTATGCGTTGACCGGACGTGGCTGGTGGCCGGGCGGAGCGGGGGCGGAGCAGGCCAGGCGCGGATAGGCCGCCTGCCTGGCCTGTTCCATCAGACGGGCACGGGCGCGACGGCTGCTCCCGCGCGAACAGTCGCGCCGTTCCGAAGCTCAATCGCCGCGGGTGCGTCCATTGGATGTGCCGGAAGCCTTCGCGGTTTTCCGGGGCGTCCTGCGCGTGGTCTTGCGTGCGGCGCCTTTGCTGGCGGATTTGCGCGCGGTCTTCTTCGTCGCTTTCCTGGTCGCCTTTTTCGCGGCCTTGCGCGCGCTCTTGCGCGGCGCCTTGCTGGCGGTTTTCTTCGCGGCTTTGCGGGTGGCCTTCTTTGCCGGCTTCCTCGTGGTCTTCTTGGCCGCCTTTTTCGTCGTCTTCCGGGCCGTCTTCTTCGCTGCCTTCTTCGTGCCCTTGCGGCCGCCGCCACCGCGCTTGCCGCCACCTTCCTGCTTGTTCACGGTGGCCCAGGCGATGCGTTCGGCATCCTCTTCCGATCGGCCCTGCTCGCGCTCGCTTTCCTCGATGTGTTCGGCCTTGCGCTTCTGCCGTTCGGTGTAGGCGCTCTTGTCTCCTCGTGGCATCGGGATTCTCCCGGATGGGGAGGCTCGAAACTACCCGCGATGATGTCGTCGCGGCATGAAAATCCGATCAATGGCGCGCGAGGCGATCAAAGGAAAACAGGGCCGACAACGGATGCCGGCGACGCTCGATGCGGGCGAGCAGCAACGCCGCGCCGATGCGGCTGTAGGTGATGCCATTGCCGCCGTAAGCCATGGCGAAATGCACGCGGCCGCCATACTGCGGATGCGGCCCGAAGAAGGGCAGCCCGTCCGCGGTCTCGGCGAAGGTGCCGGCCCAGGCGAACGCCGGCGTGAAGCGCAGATGCGGCAGCAACTCGCCGAGCTTGCGGCTTATCGCCTGCGCCTTCTTCAGAACCCGCGCGTCGCGCCGGGCCGGGATGTCGATGCGATCGTCCTCGCCGCCGGCGATGATCCGGTGGTCCGGCGTCGCCCGCAGGTACAGGTAAGGCCGGGCGGTTTCCCACACCATCGTCCGCCGAAGGAATCCCAGCGATTCCGGCGGGACCGGATCGCTGGCGAACGCATAGCTGCTGTGGTTGCGGGCAACCCGCCGCCGCAGCCATTGTTGTGCCGCGTAACCGGTGGCGAGGACGACGTGGCGGGCATGCACCTGCGTGCCTTCGGCGGTGCGAAGGCGCACCGATCGCGCCTGCGGCAGGATTTCGGCAATGCGGGTTCGAGCATGGACGCGGGCACCGCGGGCCGCGACGCGCTGCAGCAGACGGTGGGTCAAGCGGTAGGGATCCACGCAGGCCGCCTGCCGGCTCAACAGGGCGCCCGGCCGCACCAGCCCGAAGCGTTCGCCGAGCTCGCCGGCATCCAGATAGTCGACGTCCAGGCCCAGCCGGCGGCGGGCGGCGGCTTCCCGCACGAGGCCGGCGCGCTCCCGCCAGCGCGTCGCCAGGTACAGGCTGTCCGACCAGGCGAAGCCGATGTCGCGGATGTCCCGCGCCATCGCGCGCAGGTGATCCAGCGCCTGCGCACAGGCGCGATACGCCAGTGCCGCGTCGCATGCGCCCAGCCGCCGGGCCAGGTCGAGCAGGTGGGTGTCGATTTCGTACTGGAGCAGTGCGGTGCTGGCGGCGGTGCTACCCCAGCCGATGTCGCGCTGCTCGATGACGGCGACCTCGTGGCCCGCCGCCTGCAGGTGATCGGCGATCAGCGCGCCGGTGATGCCACCGCCGACGATCGCGATTTCGCAGTGCAGATCCGAATCCAGCGCGGGAAAGGACCGCATCAGACCGTTCTTGATGGCCCAGTACGGGTACCCGCTCTTCAGATCCATGGCCGCACCCGCGTCGGCAGGTGCGCCAGGCGCGGGACCTTACCCGCGCGGCAACGCACCCTGCAGGAACAGATCGACATTGGCCACCGCCTGATCCCGCAGGTCGGCCGGGTCCAGCTTGTCCAGGTAACCGCTGGCGACGCGGATGATCAGGTTGCCGAACATCATCATGTAGAACTGCGCGGCGGCGGCCTCGGCCGAATTCAGCTTCAGGCGACCAGCATCCATTTCCTGCTGGAAGTAACGGGCCAGGATGCCGCGCGTCTCGGCCACGGCGTGCTCGAAGAACCAGTCGCGCAGGGTGGGGAACGACTCGCCCTCGCCGATCACGATGCGGTAGACCACCCGCGACTCGGCCTTGACCATCGAGTCGGCAATGCGGATGGCCACCTCGCGCAGGGCCTGCTCGGGCGGCAGGTCGGAGAAGTTCATGTCGTTCAGGATGCCGACGTGGTCCTCCAGGCGCCGCTCCAGGATGGCATAGGCCAGGCCTTCCTTGTCGCCGAAGATCCGGTACAGGGTGGCGAGCGAACCGCCAGCCCGGGCGACGATTTCGCTCAGTTTGGCGTGCTGGTAGCCTTTTTCGGCGAACACCTCGGTGGCGGCATCCAGGAACCTTTCGGCCCGCATCTCGCCCCGTTTGCACAGCTCGACATTGCGACGGGTGCGCAGGAATGCGCTGGAATTCACGGTGCGGGGAGGAGCGGTGCCACGAAAATCGGTCGAATTGCTCACTGGCGGTACCGGCAGGTTGGCTGGGCGTCCCGAAGGGCTGATGGAGTTGCGTCTCACCTCGATGCGCTCCCCGTTTGTCAACTGCCATTTGGCATGAATGACGCGCATCTGCTTTCGCTCGTACTGTGACGATTCAGGTATAGCACACCTTTGTCCGTTTCCCAACTTTTTTCAACCGGTCCAAACTCCGGCCTCTCGAGGGCAAAAAAAAGAGGCCCGACGTTCGTCGGGCCTCTTCAGGTCTGGTGCCGAAGGTGGGACTCGAACCCACACGCTTTTAAGGGCGGCGGATTTTGAGTCCGCTGCGTCTACCATTCCGCCACTTCGGCAAGGGAGGGAGTATAGCCGAGGCGCCGGGCGCGCCGACAGCCCCGTCACACCACGCGGTCGGTGCCCAGCAGGCGCTCGCCACGGCGCTGCCAGCCTTCCTGGCCGGCGGCGCCACCCTCGGGCGTGTAGATGCCGCAGCGGACCATGGTGCGCTGGTAGACATGCAGGGACACGGCGATGGCGTCGTCGCTGGGATTGCGGATGGTGTGGTACTCGTGGGGCGGAATCAGGCTGCCGGCCGAGCCGGTGCCGGCCTCGATGGTGCCGGCGGCGACGAAGCGGTAACGCTCGGTGTCCTGCTCGGCCAGCTCGTACTGGGTGATCTCGAGACGGCCGCGCCAGACGCCTTCCACGCACCACATGCCGGAATGGTCATGGATCTTGGTGCCCTGGCCGGGACCCCAGGTCATGGCGATGACGCTGTAGCCGTACTCGGGGCTGGTGTAGAGCTCGCGGCGCGCGTAGTGATCGGCGATGGGCTCCAGCACGCAACCGGGCAGCGCGACCGATTCGTCGCGGATCAGTTCGCACAGCGATTTGCGCAGCGCATCGGTGATGGCGCGGTCGTCACCCAGGGCGACGGCCGCATCGAGCGAGGCGATCAGCTTGTCGTGGCCGGGGAAGTCGAGGGACATGGAAGGCATCCGCGAATAAGGGTGCCTCCATTCTAGTTCGGGCGGGGACCGGTCGCGAGCGTATGGCGGCCGGTCGGGCCCGGCTCACAGGCTGTCCAGGAAGCCCGCCACCGCCGGTCCGAACCGGGCGAAATCGACCAGGAAGGCATCATGCCCCTGCGGCGATTCCAGCGGCAGGAATTCGGCCTGCGCGCCGGCCAGCGCGAGTCCCTGCGCGATCTGTTCCTGCTGCTGGAGGGGAAACAGGATGTCGGTCACCGCGCCGATCGCCAGTGCGCGTTCCACCTGGATCCGGGCCAGACCCTGCAACACGTCACCGTCGGCGTATTCGGCCAGGTCGAACCAGTCCATCGAGCGGCTGAGGTAGAGGTAGCTGTTCGGGTCGAAGCGGCGCACGAAACGGCGCGCATGGCCTTCCAGATAGCTTTCCACCTGGAATTCGAGCCCGAACGGATCCTCGTCGGGACGATCCGATTCCAGGCGCACCCGGCCGAAGCGGCCGTCCCACTCCAGCGCGGAGCGGTAAGTGATCACGCCCAGCTTGCGCGCCATGCGCATGCCCGATTCGGGGTAGTGCTCGTCGTCGTAACGGCCCTGGTTCCAGGCCGGATCCAGCCGGATCGCCTCGCGCTGCAGGGAGCGGATGGCGATGGAGAACGGCAACGCCTGGGCGCTGCCGGAGATGTTGATGTGCGTGCGCGCGGCGCCGGGATGCAGCAGCAGATAGGCCAGCGCGGTC
>Ga0182741_1005173_pt1 | contig 12283 bp, 9 predicted proteins | sample eDN5th37CBELigOP_FD_128874 | JGI IMG/M metagenome (GOLD analysis project Ga0182741, IMG submission 128874) | Enriched Organic Plus compost microbial communities from Emeryville, California, USA - eDNA 5th pass 37_C BE-Lig OP (version 2) (version 2) ...
GTCGTCGACGACGGGCCGCGGGTGATCGAGCTGGACCACAGCCGCGGCCGCCGCCGGCGCAACAAGGGCTTCGAGGGCCTCCCCCCGGCGCCGCTCGCCGTCGTCGAGCCCCCGGCCGAGACCGAGGGCGTGCGGATCCTCGCCGAGCCCGCCGCCGAGTCCCCCGCGGGCGACGAGCCGGCGGGCGAGGAGGCCGCGCCCGCCGCAGCGGAGCACGAGCCCCGCGCGGATGAGGCATCGGGCGAGTCCGGCGATGCCACCGCCGACGCGGCGGACGCCCCCGCGGACGAGGCGCCCGACGAGCCCACGACGGCGGAGGACGACGCGACCGCCGCCAGCGACGACGCGACCGGGGCGGAGGCGCCGTCGGACGAGGTCGACGGCGCCGGCACCGCCGACGACGCCGACCAGGCTCCCACGCCGACCGCCGACGTCACCGCCGACGACGCGGCGGGCGAGCCGACCGCCGCTGCCGACGAGGACGGGGCGGTCGAGGGCGGCGCGGCCCCGGGCGACGACGCGGCGGCGTCGACCGAGCCCGCCGACGACGAGCCCGAGGCGGTCGAGACCGGCGCGAGCGAGGACGGGGGCGAGCCTGCACCCGAGGGCGACGCGCCCGCAGCGCCGGAGGAGGCGGCGAGCGAGGCCACCGAGGACGAGGAGGGGCGAGCGGACGCCCCCAGGGACGCCGCCGACGTGTTCGCCCGCCTGCGGGCCGAGACCGAGGCCGCCGCCGAGCCCGAGGCCGAAGCGCCGACGAGCGAGTCGGCGACCGACGAGGAGCCTGCGGAGCCCGCCGCCGAGGAGCCTGCGGCGCCCACCCCCGACGCCGAGGCCTTCCAGGCCCGGGCCGCCGCCCTCGAGCCGATGGCCCGCGAGCTCGGCCGCAAGCTCAAGCGCACCCTGGCCGACGAGCAGAACGAGGTCCTCGACCTGCTGCGCCGAGCCAAGCCCAAGGGCGTGGACGACGTCCTCCCGATGCCCCAGGAGCACACCGCCCGCTGGGCGGCAGCCGCAGCCGACGCGGTCGCGGAGGCCGCCAAGGCCGGGGCCGACTGGTCCGGTGCGGCCAGGCCCCCGGGGGTGAAGGACCTCGCCGAGGAGCTGGGCAAGACGCTCACCGCGCCGCTGCGGGAGCGCATCGAGCGCTGCTTCGCCGCGGCCGACGGGAACCTCGACGAGGTGGCCGACCGGGTCCGGGCCCTGTACCGGGAGTGGAAGGGCCAGCGCCTCGCCGAGGCCGCCGACGACGCCCTCGCCGCCGCCTACGCCCGCGGCGTGCTGCACGGCGTGGCCGACGGCGCCGAGGTGCGCTGGGTGGTCGACCCCGCCGCCGGGCCCTGCCCCGACTGCGACGACAACGTGCTCGCCGGGGCCATCCCGAAGGGCGAGGCGTTCCCGACCGGCAACGCCAACGCCCCCGCCCACCCGGGCTGCCACTGCCTCGTCCTGCCCGCCACCACCTGACCCCCGGCGGCGTCGACGGGGCCGAGTCCCCGGCGCCGCCGGCCCCCGGTAGCCTCGGCCGTCATGCGTGCCCCCAGCGACATGCCCCGACGGACGCCCCGCAGCGGAGGACGGGGCCGCGTCGTGCTCGTCGCCGTCGCCGTCGCGCTCTTCATCCTCATCACCTCGCTGCGCGGCATCGCCGGCTTCTACACCGACTACCTCTGGTTCGAGTCGCTGAGCCTCACCGGGGTCTGGCGAGGGGTGCTGGGCGCCAAGATCGCCCTCGCCGTGCTCTTCACGCTCGGGTTCTTCCTGCTCATGTGGGCGAACCTGACGATCGCCGACCGGCTCGCCCCCACGTTCCTGCCGATGGGCCCCGAGGACGAGTTCCTCGAGCGCTACAACGACCTCGTCGCCCGCCGGAAGGGCTGGGTGCGCGCCGGCGCCGCGCTGCTGCTCGCCCTCATCGCCGGGCCACCGGTGGCGGGCGAGTGGAACTCGTGGCTGCTGTTCACCAACGGCGGCGACTTCGGCATCGAGGACCCGCAGTTCGGGATGGACATCGGGTTCTACGTCTTCAAGCTGCCGTTCCTCTCCTTCCTCGCCAGCTGGCTGTTCGCCGCGTTCCTGATCGTCCTCATCCTCACCACCGTCTGGCACTACCTGAACGGCGGCATCCGGGTGGGGGCCCGGCAGAACCGCGTCACCCCGCAGGTGAAGGCCCACCTGTCGGTGCTGCTCGGCGTCCTCGCCCTCGTGAAGGCGGCCGGCTACTGGCTGCAGCGCTACGACCTCACGGTCTCCACCCGGGGGTTCGTGGACGGCGCCGGCTACACCGACGTGAAGGCCCAGCTGCCGGCCATCAACCTGCTGCTGCTCATCTCGGTGGCCAGCGTCGTGCTGTTCATCGTGAACATCTGGCGCCGCGGCTGGACCCTCCCGATCCTCGGCGTGGGCCTGTGGGCGCTCGTCGCCGTGGTCGCCGGGGCCATCTACCCCGAGTTCGTCCAGCGGGTGCGGGTGTCGCCGAACGAGCCGGAGCGGGAGCGCCCGTACATCGAGCGCAACATCCAGGCCACCCGGGCGGCGATGGGGCTCGACCCCGACAAGGACATCGAGATCACGCCGTTCGAGCTGACCACCGACAAGGACGACATCGACCTGCGGGCCAACGCCGACACGGTCAAGAACATCCGGATCTGGGACCCGTCCGACGCGGTGCTCGGCCTCACCTTCCCGCAGCTGCAGCGGGTCCGGGACTACTACCGGATGAACGACGTGGACGTGGACCGCTACGAGATCGACGGCCGGTCCACCCAGGTGCTGCTGTCGGTGCGCGACCTGCGCACCTCCGGCGTCCCCCGCAGCGGCTGGGCGGCGCGCCACCTCATCTACACGCACGGGTACGGGGCGGTCGTGGCCCCGGCCAACCAGAAGAAGCCGAGCGGCGAGCCGGCGTTCCTGGCCCAGGACATCCCCTACGCCACCGAGGCCGACTCGCTGCGGCTGACCCAGCCGGCGATCTACTTCGGCGAGAACCTCGACGGCTACGTGATCACCGGCTCGAAGCAGCAGGAGCTGTCGTACCAGGCCGACGACGAGACGGTCTACGAGACCTACGAGGGCGCGGACGGCATCCGGCTCAGCAGCTTCGTCCGGCGGGCCGCGTTCGCGCTGCGCTTCGCGGACTGGAACCCGGTGATCTCGAGCCAGATCACGAGCGACTCGAGGATCCACATCATCCGCGACGTCCGGGAGCGGGTGGGCACGATCGCCCCGTTCCTGCACCTCGACGCCGACCCGTACCCGGTGATCTCCGAGGGCCGGATCAAGTGGATCGTCGACGCCTACACCACCACCGACCGCTACCCGTACGGGCAGCGGGCCGACACCACCCAGCTCGAGGCGGGCAGCGGGCTCGACCACACGTTCAACTACGTGCGGAACTCGGTGAAGGTGGTCGTCGACGCCTACGACGGGCGGGCCGACTTCTACGTCATGCCGGTCGACGACCCGATCATCGAGGCCTACCGCAAGGCGTTCCCCGAGCTCTTCATGGACTTCGCGGAGATGCCGGAGGACCTCAAGGACCACCTCCGCTACCCCGAGGACCTGTTCCGGGTGCAGACGAACATGTGGGCCCGCTACCACGTGGGCAACCCGGCCAGCTTCTACGAGGGCAACGACTACTGGGACGTCGCCCGGGACCCGGGCACGGCGGGCGCGGCGGCCGGCACGCAGACCACGGACGAGACGGGCGCGGTGATCGCCACCCGCGAGGCCCGGATCGACCCGTACTACCTGATGACGAAGCTGCCCGGCGCCGAGGAGCCCGAGTTCCTGCTGATGCGGCCGTACGTGCCCACCTCCCAGCAGGACGACAACCAGCTGCTCACCGCGTTCATGGTCGGCAAGAGCGACGGCGAGAACTACGGGAGGCTGCAGGTCTTCGTGATGCCCCGGGACCGGCTGCCCAACGGCCCCGCGCTCGTGCAGGGCGAGATCCAGCGCGACCCGCAGGTGTCGCGGGAGGAGACGATCCTCTCCGGCCAGGGCTCGAGCGTGAGCTACGGCAGCCTCACCGCCATCCCGATCGACGGCGGCCTCGTGTACGTGCGGCCCTTCTACGTGACCTCGCGCCAGACCCAGGTGCCGGGCCTCGAGCGGGTCATCGTCTACTTCGAGGGCGAGGTGGCGATCGACGACACGCTCGAGGGCGCGCTCGAGGCCATCTTCGGCGAGGTGCCCGACCTCGGCGAGGAGGTGCCCGACGACGAGGGTCCGATCGACCCGGGCGCTCCTGGCGACGAGGGCGACGACGAGCCGGCCGACCCGACGGAGCCGGGCGAGCTGTCCCGCCGAGTGGCCACGCTGCTGGCCGAGGCGGACGCCCTCTTCCGGGAGGCCGACGAGGCGCTGCCCGACTTCGAGGCCTACGGCCGGCTGATCGCCCGGGCCCGCGAGAAGCTCGACGAGGCCGAGCGCCTCCTCGAGGCCGCCGGGGCCACGCCCGCCACCACCACGACCACGATGGCCGACCTCTGACCGTCGCCGGTCAGGACAGCTCGAAGAGGCGGTAGCTGGCCCCGATCACGGGGCGGGCCACGTTGCGGACCCGCACGCCCCCGGGGGTGACGCCGCGCTCGCTTCCCCGGTGGGCGTGGCCGTGGAGGACGAGGTCGGCACCGGCGTCGTCGACGGCCTCCGCGAGGAGGTAGCTGCCGAGGAACGGGAAGATCTCGGGCGGCTCGCCCTGGAGGGTGGCGGCGACGGGGGAGTAGTGGAGCAGGGCGATGCGGTGGTCGGTGTCGAGGCCAGCCAGGCCCGCCCGCAGCCGCTCAGCGATCGCCTTGGTGTGGCGCACGAACGCCTTCATCTCCGGCTCTCCGAAGTCCGACGTGCAGGCCCCCGCGAAGCCGCCGCCGAAGCCCTTGGAGCCGGCCACGCCCACGGTCCTGCCGTCGACGTGCAGCGTGGCGGTGGTCCCCTCGAGGACGGTGACCCCGGCGGTGGCGAGGCAGTCGACCACCGCGTCGACCTCCTCGGCGTGGTGGTCGTGGTTCCCGAGCACGGCCACCACCGGCACCGGCACCGGGTCGAGCACCGCGGCCAGGCGAGCCGCCTCGTCGCGGGTGCCGCAGCGGGTGAGGTCCCCGGCCAGCAGGAGCGCGTCGGCGCAGTCGCCGACGGCGGCGAGGTCCGCGGCGAGCGCCCGGTCGGGCTCGTCGCCCACGTGGACGTCGCCGACGGCGGCTAGGCGGATCACGTCAACCGCTCCGCCGGCCCGGGCGGGGCGGGGTGGTCGAGGACCTCGAGGTCGTTGCGGACCCGGTACCCCGGGGCGTGGTCGCGGGCCACGTCGCCCGCGGCGTCGGCCTGGGCCCGGCTGAACACCCGGCCCAGGAGCACGACGGTGTCGCCGGCGGCGACCACCTCGATGCCCTGGTCCATCACCCGCGGGTCGGTGGTGAGGGCCTCGTGGACGTGGGCCACGACGTACTCGGGCACGTCGACCGGCTCGTGGTGCCGCTCGTGGTCGCTCACGTGCCGGCTGGCTCCCTCGGGTGGACGGCCTCGTAGAGGACGTCGACGGCGGAGGACGGCACGACGAGGTCGCTCGACTCGGCGAACAGCAGCAGAGCCAGGACCCGCCGCGGCCCGGCCTGCCGGGCCCGCACGAGCAGGTACTCCCAGTCGAGCTCGCAGCGGCTGATGATCGCCAGGGCGTCGTACCAGTGCTGCGGGGTGGCCTCGGAGGACACGAGCGCCTTGATGACCACGAGGTCCTCGGGCGCGATCAGCGGGGCCCGCACCCCCTTGTACTCGCCGGGTCGCTGGTGCTCGAGCATCGCGTCGTCGAGGTAGATGCCGCCTTCGGACCGGAAGATCACGTCGACGAGGACACCGCGCTTCCAGGCCTTCACGAGCCACATCGGGTCGTGCTCGGCCAGGTCGAACCCGGCCGACTCGAGCGCCTCCCAGGCCGCGATGACCTCGCCCGGCCGCACGAACACGTCCACGTCCTGGGTCACCCGGGGGCGGCCGTGGGTGTAGGTGCCGATGCCGCCCATGAGCAGGAAGCCCACGTCGGCGTCCTGGAGGGCAGCGACGACGTCGCCCAGCGTGGCCAGGAGGTCGGCCTCGCAGGGTGGGTTGCCGTCGGGGTAGTGATCGGTGGCGCTCACGGGTGCGGCCCCTCCTCGGGTGCTCCGGTGCCGACAGCACCTACCCCTGGCCCGGCCCCGCGAACCGCGGCGGCGATCGGGGTGCACCCGGGTCCGCGGCGCCCGGCCGGGACGGGCAGCGGTCAGCGGGCGAGGCGCGCGTGGACGGCGGCGGTGAGGTGGTCGTAGGCGCCGAGGGGGTCGAAGCACTCGGGGTCGAGGACCCACAGGTACGACAGACCACGGACGGCGCCGACGACGTAGACCGCTTCGGCCCGCGGGTCGACCTCCGGGCGCACGCTGCCGTCGGCCACGCCCCGGGCGATGACGGTGGCCAGCTCGTCGACCATCGCCTGGTGGAACGTGCGGAACCGGTCCTGCAGGTGATCGTCGGCGCCGACCGCGGCCTCGAGCAGGAGGACGGTGAGCGAGCGCATCCCGATCGGGTCCGCCTCGATCCCGGCCCGCAGCGCGGCGAGCAGGTCGAGGATCTGGTCGAGCCCGGCCCGGCCCCGGGCGTCGCCGAGCAGCTCCGGCACCCGCATGTGCCGCCACATCCGGCGGATCATGGCGTCGACCAGGCCGGCCTTCGACCCGAACCGGGCCGTCACGAGGCCCCGGCTGTAGCCGGCCCGCTCCCCGATGGCCGCGAAGGTCATCGCCGACAGGCCGCCCTCGGCGGCCAGCTCCGCGGCCGCCGCGAGCAGCGCCTCGGTGGAGCGCTCGGAGCGCGCGGCCTGGCGGTTGGGCGGCGCGGCGCCATCGCCGGGAGGGGGGCGGCGGATGGCGGTCACCGGCGCGGCCTAGCCGAGGGTGGCGGTGCCGAGGTAGCTGGACTCGAGCAGCGCCCGGTCCGCGGCCAGGTCCCGGGCCGGACCCTGGAGCACGAGCTCGCCGTGGGACAGCACGTAGGCCCGGTCGGCCACCTCGAGGGCGAGGTTCACGTGCTGCTCGACGAGCAGCACCCCGCAGCCCCGCTCGTCGGCGATGCGCCGGATCACCGGCAGGAGGCCCTGCACGATGATCGGGGCGAGGCCGAGGCTCATCTCGTCGATCATCACCAGCCGGGGCTCGGCGATGAGCGCCCGGGCCATGGCCAGCATCTGCTGCTGCCCACCCGAGAGCAGCCCGGCGCGGCGGTCGAGGATCGGCGCCAGGTCCGGGAAGTAGTCGAGCGCGGCGTCGAGGTCGACCTTGCCGTCGGTGGCCCCGAGGCGCAGGTTCTCCTCCACCGACAGCTGGAAGAACAGCGACCGCTCCTCCAGCACGTGGGCGGCACCGGCCCGAGCCAGGCGGTGGGGCCGGGTGCGGGCGACGTCGAGGCCGAGCACCTCGACCCGCCCGGCCAGCGGCGGCACGAGCCCCGAGCAGGTGAGGAGGGTGGTCGTCTTGCCCGCGCCGTTGGGGCCGAGGAGGGCGACCACCTCACCGGCGTCGACGTGGAGGTCGAGGCCCCGGACGACGGGCACGCCGTCGTAGCCGGTGTCGAGGCCCTGGATGTCGAGGACCCGGCTCATGCCCCGGCCTCCGTCGACGTGCCGAGGTAGGCCTCGATCACCGCCGGGTGGCGTTGGATCTCCGCCGGGGTGCCCTCGGCGATGAGCGCCCCGAACTCGATCACGTAGATCCGGTCGCACACCTCGAGCACGAGGCCCATGTCGTGGTCCACGAGCAGGATGGCGGTGCCGCCCTCGACGACCCGGCGCAGCTCTCGGCCGAGGTCCCGGGACTCGGACGAGTCGAGGCCGGCGGCCGGCTCGTCCATGCACACGATCCGGGGGCGGGCGGCGAGCGCTCGGGCGACGCCGACGAGCTTGCGCTGCCCCTGGCTGATCTCGGTGGGCTTGCGGCCGGCCAGGTGACCGAGGCCGACGAGGTCGAGCGCGGCGTCGACGGCGCTGTGGTCGCGCGGCCGGCCGGGTCGGAAGAGGTCCGCCAGGTACCCGGCGAAGGTCTGGCGCTCGGCCGCGACCTGCAGGTTCTCGCGGATCGTGAGGTCGTCGAACAGCTCGAGCGACTGCCAGGTCCGGCCGAGGCCGAGCCGGGCCCGCTCGTGGGCGCCGAGGCCCCGCACGTCCTGGCCGTCGAGGCGGATCGCGCCCCGGCTCGGCACGAACCCGGTGAGGGCGTCGATGCAGGTGGTCTTGCCGGCGCCGTTGGGGCCGATGAGCCCGACGAGCGTGCCCTCCTCCACCCGCAGCGACAGGTCGTCGACGGCCCGCAGGCCCCCGAAGGTGACGGTCAGGCCGTCGGTCTCGAGCAGGGCGGTCACGGGGCGACCTCCTCGGTGGTGGGCTGGACGGTGGGCGACGGGCGGTCGCCGCCCCCGTCGCGGCGGTGCTGGGACCGGCGGCGCAGGAGCAGGTCCCGCCGCTCGGCGATCGCACCGGCGATGCCCTCGGGGTTGAGGACGGCGGTGACGACGAGGCCGAGGCCGCCGAGCAGGAGGCTCAGCTCGCTCGGGATGCCGAGCACCTCCTCGCCGAAGGCGAAGCCGAGGCCGCCGGAGACGATGAGCCCACCGGCGACGGCCCCGCCCACCCGGGCGATGCCGCCGAGGTAGGCGAAGGCGAAGAAGACGAGCGACTGCTCGTAGCTGAAGGTGTTCTTGAACGCCCCGCCGGAGCGGTAGGCGATCACGGCGCCGCCGACGCCGGCGATGAACGCCGAGGTGGCGAAGGCGAGCATCTTCGTGCGGGCCACGTCGACGCCGGCCGCCGCGGCGGCCCGCTCGTTGGCTCGCACGGCGAGCATCGCTCGGCCGGTGGAGGAGCGGCGCAGGTTGGCGACGGCGTAGCAGAGGGCCGTGGCCATGAGCACGCAGAACACCGCCACCCAGGGGTTGGGCTGCAGGCCGTCGCCGATCGTGAAGGGGCCGAGCTCCCAGGTGCGGGCCTGGGTCTGGTCGAGCCAGCTCGGCCGATCCACGGGGGCGCCCTGGATCCCGCCGTTGATCGTCGGGTTGGCGAACACGAAGCGGTCCATCACGAGCCCGAAGGCGAGGGTGACGATGGCCAGCTGCACGCCCCGGATCCGCAGGGCGGGCACGGCGATGAGCACGCCGATGGCGGTGGCGACGAGCGCGCCGGCGAGGATCGGCAGCGGGAACGGCCAGCCCCGGTCCGTGGACAGCTCGGCCACGGCGAACGCGGCGATGCCGGCGAAGGCCATCGGCGCGAGGGAGATCTGCCCGACGAGGCCGGTGACCACGACGAGCGACAGGCAGATGATCACGCCGATCGCCGAGTTCGTGAGGGCGCCCCGGAACGTGGGGTCGAACCAGAACATCGCGGCCAGGCAGGCGGCGGCCGCGAGGAGCGGCCCGGCCCAGCGCAGCGCCCAGGCGGGGGCGCTCGGCGCGGCCGGCATCCGCCCGATCGTGGCGGCGCCGCGCTGGGGGAGGGCGTCGCCCTTCACGAACAGGACGATCACGATGACGAGCAGCGGCAGCAGCGTCTCGACGCCAGGGACGGCGAGCCCGTCGGCCTTGGGGAACCACGACGCCGTCACGCCGAGGTATTGCACGAGCGGGAGCTGCATCCCGAGGAGGAAGGCGGCCACCGTGCACCAGGCGAACGACGAGAACCCGCCGATCAGCGCCGCGGACAGGGCCGGCACGATGAGCGCCGGGATGACGATCGGGTCGACGTTGGCGTTCACCGACGCCACGAAGATCCCGAGCGCCCCGGTGATCACCGTGGACAGCACCCAGTTCACGCCGGCGAGCAGGTCCGGCGAGTAGCCGAGGACGATCGCGCCCTTCTCGTTCTCCGCCGCCGCCCGGGTGGCCAGCCCGAAGTGGGTGCGCTGGAACAGGAACCCGAGGGCGAGGGCGCACACGACGACGAGGCCAGCGACGAAGAGCTGGTCCTGCGAGATCGACACGATCCCGAGGTCCACCTGCGACTTGTCGACGAACGGCAGTGGCCGCACCGAGCGGGGCGTGGTGGAGAACCGCACGACGATGACGGCCTGCAGGTAGATGAACACGCCGACCGAGGCGACGACCTTGGCCAGCGGCGGGGCGTGGCGCAGCGGCCGGAACACGAGGAAGTGCAGGGCCAGTCCGAACAGCACGCAGAACAGCAGGGACAGCCCGAGCGCCGGCCAGAACTGCATGTTGGGGCCGAGGTCGATGCGCGTGGGCAGGTCCGGCAGCTCGAGGTCCTGTGTCGCCCGGAGCTGGTGGGCGACACCCTCGATGACGGCCAGCGGGTTGGGCAGCGGCGGCAGGAACAGGTCCCCGTCGGCTCGCAGCACCGTGTACACGTAGGCCGCGTACATGGCGACGGCCCCGTTGGCGAGGTTCACCACGCCCGAGCCCCGGTAGGTGAGCACCACGCCGAGGGCGATCGCCGCGACGAGCGCGCCCTGGGCGATGCCGGCGCCGGAGAGGAACACCGTCCGGTACTCCTCGATGGCGAGCACGACGAGGAGCACGAGCCCCGCCGCGCCGAGCAGCGCCCACCGGACCCGCTGCATGAGGTTGGAGCTCACGGGCGCCGCCTCCCAGCCGCACGGCGCCCGTGAGCGACCTGAGGACCTCTCACCCTGCGGGGCGGAGGTACTTGAGGATGTCGACGCCCTCGTCGAGGAGCTGCCACTCGCCGCCCTCGTACTTGACGACGGAGACCTGCGAGGCGCAGATCGAGATGAACGGCGGGACGCCGCACTCGATCGGACCGGGCTGGAGCATCGCCGGACCGGTGAAGCCCCGGACGGCGGCGTCGAGCGAGTCGTAGTCGGCGTTCTCGACGCCGACCTGGTTGATGATCTTGGCCGCGTTCACGACGGCGGCGAAGGTGAGGGGTGCTGGCACCGAGGCGATGACGCGCTCGTCGCCGTACTCGGCGAACTTGGTCAGGTAGGCCTGCAGGTCCGGGCCGCCCTCGGGGTTCTTGACCGAGCCGCCGACGAAGATCCACCCGTCGGGGGCCTCGCCGCCGTCGCCGACCTCCCGCAGGTGCTCCTGCATCGTGCTGCCGGTGCAGACGCTGGTGGTGGCCACCGGCTTGTCCTGGAGGCCGAGCGACTTGATGGCGTCGTAGGCGGCGATGCAGCCCTGCTCGAAGAGCCCGATGCTGATCACGTCGGCGTCGGCCGCACCTGACGCCTGGAGGGCCGAGGCGATCTCCGGGGCGGTGGCGGTCGGCGGGACGAAGACCTGCTTGACCTCGACGCCGTACTCGTCGGCGATCGGCTGCAGGACGGCCGCGCCGCCCCGGCCGGCGACGTCGTCGGTCACGATGAGCGCCGTCGACTTCGGCTTCAGGACGGTGTTGACGAACTCGGCGCCGCCCATGCCGGCCCCGAGGGCGCCGGTGGAGTAGGCGACGGCGTTGGGGCTCGTGTAGTCCGACGTGTCGAGCGGCGACGCGATGATCGCCGCGGCCTTGCCGGCGAGCGCCGCGTACAGGTCGGCGTTGCCGTGGAGGACGAGGCCGCCGATCACGAGGTCGATCTCGTCGTCGTTGGCGAGCTCGGCGCCGCAGCGGGCACCGTCCTCGGGGGCGGCCACGTTGCAGGTCACGAGCTGCAGGGGGCGACCGCCGACGCCGCCGAGCTCGCTGTTGATCCACTCGACGGCGGCCTCGGCGCCGGTGACGCCCTCGGGGAAGAAGTCGCTGCTGTGGGCGAAGCCGATCTTGTAGGGCTCGCCGCTGGCCTCGCCGGCGGTGCCGCCGATGAACTCGACGCCCCACTCGTTGGCCGCCTCGGAGGCCGCGTCGCCGCCGGTCCCGCCGTCGTCGTCGCCGTCGTCCGCCGGCGCCTCGGTGGTGCCGCTGGCATCGGGCTCCTCGTCCTCGGCGCAGGCCGCGGCGACGAGGCTGGCGGTGAGGACCAGCGCCGCCACACGGGCGAGCCTCCCTCGAGCAGAGCGACGTGCGGTCATGCTTCCCCCTCTGGTCCCCCGGCGTGACCCGCGTCACGCACGACGGGCGACTCTGGCACGGTTACTTGTCGGCTGACAAACAAGGACTTGGGACGAACCGGGAGGTCACGCGCGCAACGGCGCGAACTTTTCGGCCGCGGGGGCCGGAGTTGCCGCCCCGGGCCGCCACCGATACAGTCAGTGGCCCACCACAAGTCGCCGCGGGGTGGAGCAGTCAGGTAGCTCGTCGGGCTCATAACCCGAAGGTCGCAGGTTCAAATCCTGCCCCCGCCACCAA
>Ga0182741_1005174_pt1 | contig 12282 bp, 9 predicted proteins | sample eDN5th37CBELigOP_FD_128874 | JGI IMG/M metagenome (GOLD analysis project Ga0182741, IMG submission 128874) | Enriched Organic Plus compost microbial communities from Emeryville, California, USA - eDNA 5th pass 37_C BE-Lig OP (version 2) (version 2) ...
CTCGAGCAGGAGCTCTCGTCGCTCGTCCAGTGGTTCGGCGAGCGCGAGGGACGCTGGCTCTACGACCGGGTGCGGGGGATCGACCACGGCCAGGTGGAGCCGCGCGAGGAGCAGCGCAGCATCAGCCGCGAGGACACCTTCCCGCGCGACCTCTCCGACGACACGGAGCTGGAGCGCGTCCTACTGAGACTCGCCGGCCGCGCGGCGGCGGACCTCCGCGCCGCCGGTCTATCGGCGCGGACGGTCACTGTGAAGCTCCGCGATGCCGACTTCCGCACCCGCCAGGGGAGCCGCACCCTTCCCGAGCCGGTCGTGTCGGATCGCGTGGTCTTCGAGACCGCACGCACGATACTCCGCCGCCTCCGCGCCAATCGCCGCTGCCCCGCGCGCCTGCTCGGCGTCTCCCTCTCCAGCCTGGTCGGCGATCCCGCCCCGGCGCAGCTCGCGCTCTTCGATGATCCGCCCGCCGAGCCGCAGCTCGAGACACCGCGCGACCGTGCGATCTCTCGTGCCGTGGACGAGCTCCGTGCCCGCTTCGGGGACGAGGTGATTGGACGCGGGAATCATCATGGCCCGTCGCGATGATGCCCCTACGATTCTTCCCGGCCGAACACCGGCTCCTGTCCATCGAAGGCGGTGCCGAGCCAGCGGGTGATGAACCAGACCTCGGAGAGAACCAGGGCGGCACCGAGGGCGGCACCGGGGACGAGGCCCCAGAGGCCGATGCGGGCCATGAGGATGAGGCCGAGGATCGATCCGAGGGCCGCGGGGACCAGGAGCAGGAAGGCCAGCACCAGCAGCGAACCGAAGGTGCTCACGATCGCCTGACCCATCGCCTCCACGCCGCCGGGGCGCGAGAGGCCGAGTCGCACCCAGGCGGGGAAGAGGAGGGCGGCCGCGTTCTGCACCAGGAGGTTCGCGGCGTTCACGGCGGGGAGCGCGATCAGCGCGACGATCAGCGCCGCGGTGCGCTCGGAGAGCGAGAGCTCCATCGGTCCGCCGCCCCAGAGCGCGAAGTACGCCGCGATCACGAGTACGTACTGCAGGAGCGTGAGCACCACCGTGGATCCCACCAGCTCCGCGCGCACGATCGATGTACCGGAGAGCGGATAGGCGCGGAGCAGCTCGAGTCGCAGCATGTCGAGCCGGAGGTCGTTGCGGACGCGGAGCGGACCGGCCACCAGCGCGATGGCCGCGCCAGAGAGAAGGAGGATGGCGGCTACGGTGGTGGTGTCGTGCACGTTGGGCGCGATGAGGAGCATTGCCGCGATCACCACCACCACGCCGCCGATCAGGAGCCCCGCGGTGGATGGGGGTACGGTGCGCGCGATGGCCACGATGTTCTTCCACACGATGGCGTTGGCCGGGCGGCCGCGCTGGGCGAGCGGGAGCCAGGTGCGAGCGCCGCCCGCTCGCGGCGTGCGTACCTGGCCACGCCGTGAACGCAGCGCCTCCAGCCGCTCCGCGCGCTTGACCGCGGCCTCCGCGGCCGCTTCCTCGAAGGCGGTGTCGGTGCGCAGCACCCACGGGATGTGCAGCAGCAATATCAGGAGCGCCGGGAGTATCGCGCGCAGCCACTCCGCCGACGACTGGGTGAGGAGCGGCGCCAGCACGAGGCGGAACGGGAGGAGCACCGCGGCGACGACGGGCCGCTGCAGCAGCGCCTTCAGCGCGCCCACGAAGTCGCCGCCGTCGGCCGCGGCGCGCAGCGAGGGGTAGGCGGCGACCGCGCTCGCCGCCAGCGCCGCGAGCACGGCACCGAGCACGATGAGCGTCCAGCGATTGTGCCTGGCGCCCGCCACTCCGTGCCCCGATGCGCTCGTACGCACGAGCGACGCGCCCACGCGGTGAAGGTGCATGGTGGTGAAGAGGATCCAGAGCGCGATTCCGCTCTGTAGCGCGCCGACATCGCTCCGGCCGAGGAGCAGCACCCACACCACCGTGCTCAGGATGATCGCGAGCTGCGCCTGGAAGAGCTTGAGCTCCACGAGCTGGCGCCGCGTTATGGGCGCGGGAAAGAGGAGCTGTACTTCCGCCTGCGTGAAGGCGAGCGGTGCCTTCCCGCCGCCGAGGAGCCAGAAGCTCGCCGCGATGAACGCGAGCCCGAGTGAGAAGACGGTGAGGAGGAGCTCACCCGGCTCGCCGCCGGGGATCGCGTCGGCCATGGGACGCGGGCGGTCGGGGCGGAAGAAGATCCACCAGAAGTAGGTGAGCCCCGCGAGCATCGCGATCGCGTAGCGCGGCTGCCGCACGCGCCTCAACTGGCGGATGGTGCGGTTGCGGAGGCCGTGCCAGGTGAGCCAGAGGAAGGGGCCGATCATCCGCCGGTGAGTGCCAGGAAGATCTCCTCCAGCCCGCGCCCGGCGAGCTGCGGACGCTCGGTGATGATGTCGTCGAGCGCGCCGATCGCCACCAGCCGGCCATGCTGGATGATGAGGATGCGCGTGCAGAGCTCTTCCACGAGCTGCAGGAGGTGCGAGCTCAGGATGACCGCCGCACCGGCGGCCGCGCGCGCGGTAATGGTCGCTTTCATCCTGCGCATCCCGGCCGGATCTAGGCCGGTGAGCGGTTCGTCGAAGATCAACGCGCGCGGTTGATGAACGAGACCACAGGCGATCGCGAGCTTCTGACGCATCCCGCGTGAGAGCTCGCCGGGGAGCGCGCGCCGCTTCTCGCCGAGCTCCAGCTCATCGAGGAGCGGCGCGATGCGCTCGGCGGCGTCGTCCACTTCGTACACGCGCGCGGTGAAGTGGAGGTGCTCCTCCACGGTGAGATACTCGAAAAGGTGCGGCTCATCGGGGATGAACGCGAGCGATGCCTTCGCTTTCACCGGTTCGCGGAGGAGGTCGTGCCCGCCCACGGATATCTCGCCGCTGGTCGGGCGGATGATCCCGCAGAGCGAACGGAGGGTGGTGGTCTTCCCAGCGCCGTTCGGTCCCACGAGCCCGAGCACTTCACCCGGCGCCACGCTGAAGGAGAGGTCGCTCACCGCCACGAAGTCGCCGTAGAGCTTCGTGAGCGAGCGGACGTCTATTCCGGGCGCGGGAGCTGCTGGCGTGTGCATCAGTCGGCGGGACCGGTGAGGAGTCGGGTGATGGAGGCGGTCATCTTCTCGAGACGTTGCCAGTCGGCATCCGATTCGGGATCGAGGCCGAAGATGCGCGCGCGCCCGGCGGGCCTGGTCGAAAGGTGGACGAGCCCCGCCGCCAGGATGGTGACGAGCGCGCGCAGATCGAGGTAAGTGGGCACGTGGAACCGGGAACGCAGCGATTCGAGCAGCTCGTCCATCTCGCGCTCGCGCGCCGCCGCGAGCTCCGCGGTGAGCGGGTTCGACTCGGCGCCTACCCAGAGCGCGGTCTCCCTGGCTAGCGGATCCTCGCGCAGCTCGCGCGCTATCGCCAGTACCGCCGCCCCGAGCGCCGACTCGAGCGACGGCGCCGCCCCGGCGTGCTCGCCGAGCGCCGGCCAGACCTTCCGGCGCTCGCCGATGCGCTCGAGGAGCTGCGGCAGTCCGCCGAAGTAGCGGTAGATGAGAACCTTGTCCACCCCGCACTCGGCCGCTACCGCGTTCACCCCCACCGCCCGGTGCCCGTCCCTCGCGAGCACTCGCTCCGCGGCCTCGATCAACCTTTCCTTCGTCCCCTCCGCGCCTCGCGCCATGCCTTCCCTCCGTGACGGTAACCGACAGGTGACATGAGGGTAGGGGGAGGGATGGGTGAGCGCAAGGAAGCCGCTTTCTCGTTTTTCCGTCTGCTTTTCCAGCCGGCCTCCCTCGGCCCGCGGTTTGCAAACCCGGGCGGCGCGGAGGGATGCTATTTTAAGGCGGCTCGACCCTCCTCTCCCGCCCCGACTCGTGGGCAATTGCACCAGGAACCGGGTGTGAACTCATGCGCGTAGCAGCATCCCCAGCACGTCTTCTTTCCCTCCTCTCAGTGGCGGGCGCGGCCGCGCTCGTGTCGTGCGGGAAAGATTCCACCGGCGTCAAGCTCGGCGGCGTCGCCTCCGTGGTGGTGAGTCCGGCGGCGGACTCGGTGTACACAGGATCGAGCATCACGCTCGAGGCAACTCCCGAAGATGCCGACGGGAACGCGCTCTCGGGGCGCGAGGTCTTCTGGCACAGCGAGCACTCCGACATCGCGGTGGTCTCCAGCGATGGAGTGGTGACGGGGATCGTCCCGGGTGAGGTGCGCATCGCGGCGAGCGTGGAGGGCGTACCTGGCTACTCGCAGATCACGGTGCTTCCCAAGCCGCCGGCGGCGATCGAGCTCTCGTCCAAGTCGATCTCGCTCATCGTGGGCCAGGAGTCGCAGCTCAGGGCCACGGTGCGCGACGCCGACGGCGGCGTGCTCTCGGGAGCGTCGGTCGATTGGAAGTCGAGCAAGACCGGCGTCGCCACGGTGAGCAACGACGGTCTGGTACGCGGAGTGGGAGCGGGGAGCGCCACCATCACCGCCACGAGTGGGAGCGTGAAGGCCGAGGCCACGGTCACCGTCTCACCCATCCCGGCGAACGCGGTGGTGGTCTCGCCGGGCGAGGCGACACGCTTCGTGGGCGAGACGGTGCAGCTCACCGCCACGGTCACGGACGCCAACGGCGACCCACTCTCGGGACGGCCGGTGAGCTGGAAGTCCAGCTCCACGGGCGTGGCCACCGTATCGTCGTCGGGGCTCGTCACCGCGGTCGCGCCGGGAACCGCCACGATCACCGCCACCAGCGAGGGGAAGAGCGGCACGTCCACCGTCACGGTGAGACTGGTCCCGGTGGCAACGGTGGAGATGAACCCTGGTGAGCTGAAGCTCCAGATCGGCCAGTCGGGGACGATCACGGCCACGCCGAAATCTTCCGCCGGGAAGGCGCTCGACCGTCCGGTGAGCTGGAAATCCCGTGATACGGGGATCGCGACGGTCACCTCCAGCGGCGTGGTGACGGCGAAGGCGGCCGGCTCCACGATCATCGAGGCCACGAGCGAGGGCGTGACGGGTGTGACGCTCGTGTCCGTGGCGAACATCCCGGTCTCCAGCGTGGTCGTGACCCCCGATACCGCGACGCTGGCGGTGGGCAAGTCCGCGCAGCTCACGGCGAAGACCTACGACGCGGGCGGCGACGAGCTCAGTGGCCGAACCATCGCCTGGTCGAGCAGCAACGAGGACGTCGCTTCGGTGAGCAGTACCGGGAAGGTTCTGGCGGTAGCACCGGGATCGGTGACGATCACCGCCACCAGCGAGGGGAAGAGCGACAAGGCGACGATCACCGTCATCGCGCCGGTGAGCTCCGTGACGGTGCAGCCGGACAGCGTCTCGGTGATAATCGGCAATACGAGCGCGCTCACGGCCACGGTGAAGGATGCGGGCGGCAACGCGCTCACGGGGCGCGCGGTGACGTGGAAATCGAGCAACGAGGGAGTGGCCACTGTAGACGGGAGCGGCGTCGTCACGGGCGTCGCTGCCGGGACGGCCACGGTCACCGCCACCAGTGAGGGGAAGAGCGGGAGCGCCAAGGTGGTGGTGACGCTCGTGCCGGTGGCCACGGTGACGGTGGCCGACATCGAGAACACGAGCGATCCGCTCACCGTGGTGGAGGGTCAGACGTTGCAGCTCGTCGCGCTGCTCGCCGATGCTTCGGGGAACGCGCTGACCGATCGTCTCGTGAGCTGGACCTCGGGCGATGAGAGCCTGGCCACGGTGAACGGGTCCGGGCTGGTGACCGGGGTGAAGCCCGGCCTGGTGAAGATCACCGCCACCTCGGAGGGCGTGAGCGGCTCCGCCGACGTCACCGTCACCTCGGCGCAGGAGGGGAACGTCGTGATAATCCCCGCCGACACCACGCTCTCACTCACCGAATCGGCCGACCTCAAGGGAATGGTGATCGGGAGCGATGGGGTGGCGCGGGAGGGCACGTCGCTCACCTGGAGCTCCGACAACGATCTGGTGGCCAGGGTGACCGGAAATGGTCACGTGGAGGCCGGCATCATTCCCGGATCCGCCACCATCACCGCCACGAATACCGGAAGCGCCAAGGGGACCCCCGGCACCGCGAAGGTGACGGTGGCTCCCATCATTGGCCCCTGAAGCTTCTCAGCGGATCTCAGCGGAAGGATATCGAGATCGCGGCTCCGTAGGCCGGGCCATCGGGGCGCACATCCATGAGCGGGCGGAGCAGCGCTCGCTCATCCGGGGCGCGTTCGCCATCCCCCGTTCCCGGAACCCCGCCGCTCGATGCCGAGCGCTGCCCGCCCAACGGGAGCGGGAGAGGGATTCCACCGCGCGCGCTCCTCGCGTGCAGCGACGCCTCCAGCGCCGACAGCACCCAGAGCCCGCCGGCCACGCCGAGTCCCACGGCCAGATTGGGCCGGTTCGAGACGTTGACGAACACGGTGTCGGTGCCGCCGAAGGGGCCGGGGTACAGGTGCATCTCGGTACCGTTCTTCTTCTGCAGTGCCCACACGGTGCTCCCCGCCACGCCCGCCATCACCGCCGCGCCGAACACCGGGCGGCCGGTATAGAACTGCCCCAGTCCCGGGAAGATCGCGCCGCGGGTCAGGGCCTGGGTGGGGCTCCGGCCCAGCGCGCTCATGTGCCGCGTCACCTCGCCGCGATCTTCGGCGCCGGGGCGGAGGCGGAGGTAGCTCTGGAAGTCGGAGCGCGCCGCACTGGTTCGCCCCTGCTTCTCGTAGGCGAGCGCGCGGTTGTAGTAGGCGTCGGCCCATTCGGGGGCCGAGTCGACCGCGGCGCTCAGCGCTGCCACCGCTCCGGTCATGTCGCGGGCGCGGAGCTGGTGGACGCCGGATCGGAACGCCCCAGCCGCGCCGCTCGGGTAGTCGGGCGGGACCACGGCGTCGGTGATCTCGGTTCGCCGAGCGGCCTGGTGCGGGTCGGCCTCCCAGAGGCGGGCGTAGGTGAGTCCCGTGGCGGCCGCGGCGTTACCGGGGCTCGCCTCCAGCGCCGCTTCGAATTGCGCGGCGGCGTCGGGGTAGTCGCCGTGGCGTGCGGCGTTGTAACCCAGCGCGGTATAGGCATCGGCCCTGGCCGCACCGTTCTTCAGGGCGGCCTCGAAATCGGCGCGCGCCTCGTCGTAGCGCCCCGCGCGCGAGCGGATGTAGCCGCGCCCGAGCAACGCGTCCGGGTTGGCCGGGTCTACCGCGAGCGCGCGTTCGTACGCGGCCTCCGCCCCGGGATCGCCCGCCGCCGCGAGGCGCGCCGCTTCCACCAGTTGCGACGCCACTTCGGCGGTGGCCGACACGTTCACCACGCCCAGCCTCCTGTCGCCCGAGCTGATGACGAGGCTGTCGCCCGAGCGGAGCGCGCCCACCGGCACGGTGAAGCTCACCGTTCCACTGTCGTTCGTCGAGCGCGTCTGCGCCCGCAGCTCGCCGCGGGTGGCAGAAGGCTGGAGTCGCACCTGCGCTCTGGTGACCGGGTTGCCGAACGGGTCGGTGAGCCGGACGGTGATGGCGGAGCTCGCAGCCGAGGTGCGGCCGAGCGCGATGCTGGGCGGCGTGATGATGGCGAGCGAGCTGCCGGCGGGGAGGGTGGTGAGCGTGATGTCGCTGCTTCCCTGGAAGGCCGATCCGTCGGCCATGGCCACGCTCAGGCGGTAGCTCCCCGCACGCGTGCCGGCGGGGACGGCGAACACCGCCTGGCCGTCGGCATCGGTGACCGCCGCGGGGTCGGTGCGCGCGCCGCCGGGGATGGCGGTAGCTCCGCGCAGGAGGAGCCGCTGCCCGCGTATCGGCGCGTCGCCTCGGCGCAGCGCGACGGTTATGTACGCTACCGTCCCGCTCGGTGCCGAGGCCGACCGATCGATCACGGTCAGCTCGAGCGGCCGCGGAGGAGGCGGTGCGGGCGCATCCGGCTTGTTCCCTTTGCGCACGCAAAGGTCGATCTGCTCGAAGATCGCCTGGGTCGCACCCAGCTCCCTGAGGTCGGCCCTGTCGCGCGCCGTGGGGACGAAGGCGAGGCAGCTCCGCCGCACCATCGACGCGATCTCCGCCTTGGAGTACGTCGTCCCGGTGAGAACCCTCACCAGATCGCTCTTCCGCAGCTTGCTCCCCTCCGTGCCCTGCTGCGCGCCGAGCGCGGCCGGCGCGAGCGCGACGAGGCCGATCAGGGCGAGGATGCGGGGGAGTGGGTACATGGGGAGGGGGTGGAGGAGGAAGATGGAGGGCTGAAAGCGGTGACTACGTGTGAGGCAGCGGACAGGGGAGTGAAGGAAAAAACGAAGGGAAGACGGAAGCGCTCACGAGGGCCGGGTGCCCGGCGGGGCTTCCTCGCCGGCGTCGTTGCGTGATGTCTGTTCGTTGCTGGCTTCTCGCTCCGTTCTCTCGGTTGCGTTGGGCTCGCCGGTTCTGGAAGCTATGCGCGGTTCGCCGCGTGCTGCAGCGTCGAGATCGCGGAGATCCCTGGCGGGATCGCTTCGAGTGTCGTCGCTCTCATCGAAAATGGCGCCTTCGATCCCTTCGTCAACCGGTTGCGTGCTGGGCCCGTGGTGCGTGCGGCGTCCTTTCTCTCTTTCGGGCATGGTAGGCCTCCCTGCTGGCTGAGAAAAGAGGGAGGGGAGCAAGGGAAGTGCCAGGGGCAGGGGGAGATTCGCTAGAAGTTGGCCATCTCTCTCCCCTCTCCTTTCTGCAGCTTGCTCTGGATCTCGGCTTCGCCTTCGGGGCGGAGAGCGCGCATGACGGTACCGCCGGCGGCGATGGCGCCGAGAATTATGTAGAGATAAAAAGTGTAGAAGCGCCACCAGATCAGCGAGGCGCCGAAGATCCAGGCGGGGATGGCGTTGCCGAGTGCCTCCTTGAAGGCGACTTCTATGAGGCCGCCGCCGGCGGGGACGGCCACGACCACGCTCCCGTAGGTGAGGGCGATGGGCCAGAGGATGAGCGGAGCGACGGGCGCCTTCACTCCGAAGGAGTAGACGATGATGGGGAGGATCGCGAGCCGGAGGAGGATGTGCAGCACCGACGCGCCGAGTGCGAGGGAGGCGATGCCGAGGCGCATGTGCTTCATCTCCTCGATCCCCGTGCGGAGCTGGCGGAGGGAGCGTTGCACGGCGCGCCAGCGGCCGGCGTTCATCCCGAGGCGCTGGAGCCAGCGGGGGGGCGGGCCCGCGGCGCCCCGCTTCGCGAGCACGAATCCGAGCGCGCCGGTGCCGAGGACGAAGGTGGCGTACATGGCCACGAGCCCCACCATCCCCATGATCATCGCGCCCGAGCCGCGGAAGACGATGAACATGGCGAGCGCGATGAGCGCGAGCGAGACCATCTCGAGGAAGAGCTCCGCGAAGATCACGAGGATGATGCTCGCCGAGGACATCCCGTCCTCGCCCATAATCAGGTAGCGCGCCGGTTCGGCGCCGGTGCGCGCCGGCGTGATCGCCGCGCCGAAGTCGCCTCCCGCGCTCGCGCGGAGGGCGGTGTTGAAGCGCATCGGGATGCGCAGCGACGCCGCGCTGAGCGCCACCTTGCACCCTCGCATCCCCAGCTCGAGGAGCGCCACCGCCAGCAGCACCGCGTGCGCGCCCAGCGAAACACTGACCACGTTGCGTCCATGTGGCCAGCTGGTGAAGACGATGTAGAGCGATACTGCGATCGCCGCGGCGAAGGAACCGATGGCGAGGAGCCAGCGAGATGTCTTCAAGCGGCGCGCCCTGGCGGGGTAGAGGCGGTCATACGACTATCCCGTTGAAGCTCGGGTGGGGAGGGGGAGCGGGGAGGGAAAACGTCGGGCGAGGGTGCTCGTAGAAGTTGATCCATCGAAGCCGGGCGTCAAGGGGAGAGAGAAAAAGGCAGGAGCTCCGCTCTCCCTCCCCGTGTCTCTCACCTCGTGACTCTCCGCGGCACCTCTCGGCCGGCCGTGGCCTCGGGGATGTTGAAGATCAGGACTTCGTTGGTGGCGGAGAGTGGGATGGCGACGCGCTGGCGCTTGTTGTCGATGCCGATGTCGGCGGGCTGGGGGAGGCCGCCGATCACGGTGCGGAGGCTGTCGCCGCGGAGCACCATGAGACTGGAGTCGTTCCAGCTCGTGACGAGTATGCGGCCATCGCCGAGGGCGGCGATGCCGTCGAAGCGGCCTGGTCCGGTGGCGATACGCTGCGGCTCGCCCTTTGGCATCCACGAGTAGATGTCGTTTCCGAGGAAGGACGCCACCAGATAGTGGCCGCGGACGCGGTCCCAGGTCATCCCGTTCGGTCCTTTCAGGGTGGTGCTGGTGCTGGCCACCTGCGGGTTGCGCGAGCGGCCTTCGACGGTGAGCTGGGGGACGCGGAAGATCATGCCGGCGCCATCGTTCGCTCGGGTATCGGTGATGAAGATGGACCCCTCCGGGCCGAGGGCCACATCGTTGAGGAGTTCGGCGCCTAGTGGCGCGAAATCGATGTCGCCCAGACTCTTGCCGTTCTTCTTGTCGAAGCCGCGCAGCGTCTTGCCATCGGCCACCCAGATCGTGTCGCCGAGCACCGCGAGCCCGCGCGGGGTGTGGAGAGTGACGCCGTTCTGGCCGTCGGTGATGAAGCGGAGCGAGTCGATGCTCCCATCGCTCTTCAGGCGGCTGATGAAGCCGTGGGAGTCGTCGCCGTTGCCACTGCCGGTGTTGGAGGCGAAGTAGACATCGAGTGTGGAGTCGTACCACACGGATTCGGGGCGGTCGAAGCCCTTCGCCGTGGCCACCTGCGTCCAGCCCTCGGATGGCTTGGGGGTGGCGGGAGCCGGCGCCGGTGCCGCGGCAGCCGCCGCTGCTGGAGCGGCCTGAGTACCGGCCTGTGCCGTGTCTCCCGCCGCCGCGCGCTGCTCGGATGGCTTGCAGGCGGCAACGGCGGTCAGAATGGCGAGCGCGGCGGTATGGCGGAATCTCATGGCGACCTCGGGTAGTGATGTGCCTGAATTGCGTGGTACTGTCTACGGGATGTCAATCGCTGCGCCAGCGGAGTGGATCGGGGTCAGGTATTGTAATGGGGGATGTAAGTCGTCCCCGGTGACGGTTCTTTCCCTGTGCTCAACACGTGAAGCCCATGTTCTGTAACCGGATCAGTCCATCGGATGTCGCGCGTGCGGTGCGCGCAGCGACACTCGGCTCGATGACGGCGCTGGCCGTCGCCGCGTTCGGCGCTGCGCTGGCATCGCCATCCGCCGCGGCACAAACCTCGAGCGCATCGAGCACCGCGAGCGCGCAGCCGTACGACTCGTCGCTCTTCGCGGCGCTGAAGTGGCGCGAGATAGGGCCGTATCGCGGCGGCCGCTCGGTGGCGGTGGCCGGGTCGGACAGTCGGCCGTACGAGTACTGGATGGGGACTACCGGCGGCGGCGTGTTCAGGACCACCGACGGCGGGCATAGCTGGACGCCGATGTCGGACAGGTATTTCGGCGGGACGATCGGCGCGATCGGAGTGAGCGAGTCGAATCCCGACATCGTGTACGTGGGGACGGGCGAGTACGACATCCGCGGTAACGTCTCGCACGGCGACGGTGTGTGGAAGACGACCGACGGCGGAAAGACCTGGACGCACGTGGGGCTGGCGGACACGAGGCAGATCGCGCGCGTGAAGGTGGATCCGCGCAATCCGGATGTGGTTTACGTGGGCGCGCTCGGGCACGTGTGGGCGCCGAACCCGGAGCGCGGTGTCTTCAAGACGACGGACGGTGGGAAGACGTGGAAGAAGATCCTCTTCCGCAACGACTCCACCGGGATCACCGACCTCGTGCTCGACCCCAACGATCCGAACACCATCTACGCTGCCTTCTGGCAGGCGGGGCGAAAGCCGTGGCTCCTGGTTTCGGGCGGGGCGGGGAGCGGGATCTTCAAGAGCACCGACGCGGGCGAGCACTGGACGGAGGTCACGCGCAATCCTGGTCTCCCGAGGGGGATCATCGGCAACATCGGGATCGCGGTCTCGAAGGTGAACTCGAACGTTCTCTACGCCAACATCGAAGCCGACTCGGGTGGGGTCTTCCGCTCGGACGATGGTGGGAAGACGTGGAAGCGCACCAACGAGGAGCGCAAGCTCCGGCAACGCGCCTGGTACTACACGCGCGTCTTCGCCGATCCGGAGGACGTGAACACCGTCTACGTACTGAACGTCGGCTTCTGGCGCTCCACGGATGGCGGCAGAACCTTCAAGCCCATCAGCGTGCCGCACGGCGACAACCACGACCTCTGGATCGCGTCGAACGATGCGAAGCGGATGGTCGAGGGGAACGATGGCGGCGCGAACGTATCGTTCGATGCCGGACGATCATGGAGCGGGCAGGCCTACGCCACCGCGCAGTTCTACCACGTAACCACCACCACCGAC
>Ga0182741_1005178_pt1 | contig 12280 bp, 11 predicted proteins | sample eDN5th37CBELigOP_FD_128874 | JGI IMG/M metagenome (GOLD analysis project Ga0182741, IMG submission 128874) | Enriched Organic Plus compost microbial communities from Emeryville, California, USA - eDNA 5th pass 37_C BE-Lig OP (version 2) (version 2) ...
AGCGTGGCCAGTGCGTCCCGTACTTCGACGTGGGTGCGGTCATCGAATGCACCGGCCGCCGCGAGGGCGTCATCAGCGGTCGGGAGACGGTGCGGCGCAGGCATCCCGGCAGTGTCCCCGAGAGGTTACGAAAGGCGCAAATCAGACACGGGCCGAGCTGTTCGGAGCTGCGTCGCCACTGCCTGCTCAGGTTTCCGCGGTGGCGATGGCCTTGGCCCAGCGGTAGTCAGCCTTCCCTGCGGGTGAACGCTCGATGCGCTCGACGAGGTGAAGCTCACGCGGCAGCTTGTACGAAGCGAGTTCGGCGCGTGCGTGCGAGACGAGGTCGTCGAGCGTGACCTCGGCGCCAGGGACCGGCGCGACCACCGCGGCGACCCGCTCACCGAACCGTTCGTCGGGGACGCCGATCACCACGGCGTCGAAGACCCCAGGATGTGACTTCAACGCGAGTTCGACCTCTTCCGGATACACCTTCTCGCCACCGGTGTTGATCGACACCGACCCGCGCCCGAGCAGGGTGATGGTTCCGTCGGCTTCATGCAGGGCCATGTCGCCGGGAAGGGCCCAGCGTTCGCCGTCGATCTCGATGAACGTGCTCGCGCTCTTCTCTGGATCCTTGTAGTACCCGAGTGGAACGTGACCCCGACGCGCGAGGCGCCCCGGCGTGGGTGAGCCCGCTGGCAAGGGGCGATTATCGGTTCCGAGGACCGCGGTATCGGCGCCCATTGCGAACCGCGGTCGGCCTTGCTCGTCGGTGCCGGCCACCGTGCCCTGTACGCCAGTCTCCGACGCGCCGTGACTGTCGGTGATGATCACGTTGGGGAGGAGTTCGTTGATGCGTTGCTTGAGCCCAGGAGAGAGGATTGCGCCGCCCGAGCCGAGAATGAACAACGACGACGTGTCCCATCGGTCAGGGTTGGCTTCGAGTACGTCGAGTAACGGACGGGCCATCGCATCGCCGACGATGAGGATGGTGTTGGCCCGCTCTTGTTCGACGGTGTCCCACACGGCCTCGGGATCGAAGTGGGGTGCCGACGTGACGACGAGTTCACGACAACTGAGCAGCGCCATGAGTCCGACCCAGAACGCGGCGCCGTGCATGAGCGGGGCCACGGTGTAGATGACGACGGGGTTTCCAGTGCGGGCCTCTTCGACCACTGCCTCCGGCGACGTCGCGACCGGTCGGCCGAGCGAGATGAGCGGCAGGATCGTGGACTTGATGAAGTCTTCGGAGCGCCACATCACACCCTTGGGCATGCCCGTGGTCCCGCCCGTGTAGACGATGTAGAGATCGTCGGGTGAACGCGGTCCGAAGTCGCGTTCCGGGGATGCAGCGGCGAGAAACGACTCGTAGTCGAACGCGCCGATCGTTTCGATGTCTTCGTCACTGCCGTCGTCGACGGCAACGTACGTGGTGATCCGAGGCACCGAGGCGCGGACCGCGGCGATGCGCGGGGTGAACACGCGGTGATGCACGACGGCGACGAGATCGGCATTGTCGAACAGGTAGTGGAGCTCGCCCTCCACGTAGCGGTAGTTCACGTTGATCGGGACCGCCCGCAACTTGTGTGCCGCGAGCACGGTCTCCATGTACGCGTTGCTGTTGTACAGATACACGCCGATGTGATCGCCGGGACCCACTCCGCGCGCCCGGAGGCCGTTGGCGAGGCGGGTCGCCCGCTCGTCGAGTTCGCGATAGGTGAAGTGGCGACCATCGCTGACGAGGGCATCGAGGTCGGGGCGCGCGTCGGCGATGCCCTCGAAGATGTCGGCGATGTTCCATTCCATGATCACGATCGTAGGGGGCTCGTGCCTGAGCTTCGGGCGTGGTCGTGTGGTCTTCTAGGGTGCTCCGATGCTTTCCCCTCGTCTGATCCGGTTCGTTCGTGGCGCGCTTCCGTTGGGAGCAGTGCTAGTGGTCACGGCCTCGGTGTTGGCCGCCTGCGGGTCAGGCGGCGACGAGGGGTCGGGCGCCAAGACTGACAACGGTGGGCGAGCAGCTACGGAGGTACCCGCACCGGTCGCAGCGATCGTGACCTACCTCCAGCACGACCTCGACGTGCTGAACCTTTACGAAGGCCGCCACGACGGCGTGTTCAGCCGCGAGCTCGTCGACGCCTTGAAGACGTTCCAGACCCAACACAGCCTCGACGCGTCGGGCGCACTCGATGCCGCGACGAGCCTGGCGATGGCCAAAGCGCTGGGCTCGGGTGAATCGCTGCTGTCGGTGCGAGCACTGCAAGAGGTACTCGCCGATGTCGAGCGCATCACGCTGGTGGCCGACGGCATCTACGGCGCGGAGACCGAAGTGGGCGTGCGCGACGCGCAGAAGGCCGCGGGCCTCGATGAGACCGGCGCGTACGACGCGGCCACCGCTGGCGCGCTCGCGATGGAGTACGTGGCGCGCTACCCCGACGCACAGCCGCACCCGACCGCACCGACCACCACCGGGGTGACCACGACCGCGTCCGGCGCCGAAGGTGCGGGGCTCCTGCAACAGGGAGACGAGGGCGACGCGGTGGCTGACCTTCAGCGCAAGCTCGCCGCGCTCGGATACCGGCCCGGTGAACCCGACGGTCAGTACGGGCCGGCAACGACGTCGGCCGTCATGGCCTTCGAGAAGCACGAAGGACTCGAGCGCGATGGCGTCGCCGGACCGGAGGTGCTCAACCGGCTCGCGTCACCCACGGGTGCGGGCCCGAAGTCCACCGACGCAGCAACGCCGCGCGTCGAGATCGACCTCGCTCGTCAGATCGTGTTCGTGGTCACCAACGAGGGGACGACGATCCTCAACACGTCGACGGGGAGTGGGGAGCGGTACAACGGTTCGGACGGACCCAACGAACTCGCGTTCACTCCCAACGGCGACTTCACGGTGCAACGCAAGGTGGACGGTCCGGTCAAGGCGCCACTCGGCACGCTCTACAAGCCCTCGTACTTCTACCAAGGGTGGGCGTTGCACGGGGCTGCGAGCGTGCCGGCCTATCCGGCGAGCCACGGATGCGCGCGCTTGAGCAACGCGGATGCCGACTGGATCTTTCCGCTCATCCCGGTGGGCACGCCGGTGATCGTGTACGGACCGAGCACGCCGAACGGTCCGGCGCTGCAACCGTCGGGCGACGCGGAGCCTGGCGCCTGATCCGACCCGGATGCGTCAGCTCGGTTCCCCGGTGGCGAGTCGTACGAGGTCTGGCCAGATCGCGTCGACCTGCGCGTGCAGGTGGTCGAGGTCGCCGTCGTTCTCGATGACCCAGGTGGCGACCGCGCGTCGCTCGTCATCACTGGCCTGATGCCCCATTCGCTGGAGCGCGTCGTCGCGTGACACGCCCCGCTCGGCGAGGCGTTCGAGGCGCAGATCGAGCGGTGCGATCACCACGATGACCGCGTCGTAGTGGTCGGCGCGGTCCTTCTCCACGAGGAGCGGCACATCGTGAATGATCACGGCGTCCGACGGGTGTTCGGCGACGCGCGAGAAGAACTCGGCGGCGATCGCCGGATGCGTGATGGCCTCGAGCGCGGCGTGGTCGTCCTTCGTCGCAAATGCGCGCGCCGCGAGTTCGGATCGGATCAATGAACCGTCGCTCGCGAGGATCTCGGGTCCGAAGTGTTCGACCAACGCGACGAGTGTCGGTGAGCCCGCTCGGAGAACGTCACTCGCCATCTTGTCGGCGTCGAGAACGATCGCCCCGTGTTCCGCGAGACGCGCCGCAACGGTGGACTTTCCCGAGCCGATTCCACCCGTGAGCCCGAACATCGCCATCCGCGGAGCCTACGGTCGCGTCTCAGCGGCGCAGTGCTTTGGCGAAGGCCGCGGCGGTGTCGTGGTTCGGAAGCTGCCACCCCGCGATTGCTTCATCGCCGTCGTCGGTGCGCCAGTGCACGGTGAGGACCCGCGGCACCGCGGTCCGGATCGACTTGCCCGGGCGTGTGAAGGTCTTGCTCGCGGTCGCGTCGGTGATCGACGCGCGTGGGATGACCAAGGTGCGGGTGCGCAGACCGGCAGCGAAGACGAGCTGCTGTTTGTCGTAGGCGAGCAGGCCCAGTCCTCGGGTCTGAGGTTGGGAGGCCGAGTGCCCCATGCAGTTCGCCCGCGTGGACTGTTTCGGGCGCGGACACAGCGTCTCGACCCGTTGCTGGGCTCGCGTCACGGTTCGGCGGATGAGCCATCCTGCGACGAGCACGATGACGACGATGATGGTGAACGCGCCGAGCACGATGAGGGGGATCACGGCCGCGATGTTGGCATTCGTTGCGGGTACCCGGGATTCAGGTGGTCCGCACCGCGCAGGTGCCGATCCGCCCGGCCGATGAATGCTCGGGGCGACGGAGGGGAATTTCGGGGGTGTCTGGCCGAACGACTCGGCTGATCCCTACCCTCAGTCGATTGCGAGTGGCGGAGGCCGAGGTGGGGGAAGCGGACCGGCGAGATGAACGAGGAGGTTCTCGTGTCGCGCGGGTGCTGCTGGGGGTGTGTCTCGCCCTCATGATCCCGGTCGCAGCTTGGCTCGTGCCCACCGCGACCACCGGTGGTGCCCGTTCGCTTCCGGAGCTCGCCGACGACCGCGCGCCGGTCGCGCGAGCCGCCGCCGCTCCGCGGTGGACCCCGACCGACGTGGTCTATCGGTCGGCGCGTCGTTCCGACGGTTCGTCGGTCGACCTGTACGTGAACGTGTACGGCCCGAGTGGTGACGCGAACCGGGCGCGCCCGGTCGTGGTGGTGTTGCATCCGGGCGGATTCGCGTTCGGTGATCGCACCGATCCCGGCACGGTCGCGCTCGCTCAGCAGTTCGCCGCCCGCGGATACGTCGCCATCACCCCCGACTATCGAACGCGACCCGATTGGGACTTCACGATGGACGATGCCGAGACGCTCGCGCTCGGTGTGGCCGACGCCCGTGACGACGTCCTCGCATCGATCGACTGGATCGAAGAGCACGCCCCTGCATTGGGTGTCGACCCGACGCGGGTGGCGGTCGTCGGTCGGTCAGCGGGTGCGATGACGGCGCTCGCACTCGCGAGCGACGACGTGACCGCCGTGGTGTCGTCGGCGGGCTGTTGGGTAGGCGGTCCGGAACTCAGCGCCGCGAGCGCGCCGGCGCTGCTCATCCACGGTTCCGACGACACCGTGGTTCCTCCGTCGTGCGCGGAGGAGACCGCGGCGACGGCGACGGCCGGGGGAGAGCGAGTGGAGCTGCTGATCCTGCCCGGTGTCTGGCACGAAGCCACCGAGGCCGAGGACCAGTGGTGGGATGCCGTCGAACAGCACTTCCGGGAAGCCGGACTCGCGGTGTAACGACCCGCGTCACTCGCTCTCGGGTGGAACGAGTGCGCCCAACGCCGCTCGTTGCGCCGATCGGCGCTGCACATACGCGAGGAGTCGAGTCAAGCGGGGCAACGCGCTCGAGATCGCGGCGACGACCTCGCGCTCGCTCTGGTCGGGTGCGGCGGCCTGGCGGATCGTGTCGACCACGTCGCACTGCATCGCCTCGACGCCGGCGCGGTAGATGCGCCCGATCTCCACGATCGCATCGCGACCGATGCCGGCACCCGCGACGTCGGCCAGGGCGCGGCACACGTCGAGGTCTTCGGTGTCGTAGGCGCTGCGGCCGAAGTCGGTGGGTGCGCCGAGGACACCGGAGTCGCGCAGGGCCTCGGCGACCTCGAGCGGGATCCCCGAACGTTCGACGAGATCCTCGAACGAGTACGCGGCTTCGGAGCTCTCGACGATCCCTTCGACGAGTTCTTGGCGGTCGGCATCGAGCAGGGAGCGGATGGCGGCGAGCGAGAACCGGCGGGTCTGGAGTTCGCGGACCCGCTCGAGTCGCGCGAGGTGCTCGGGCCCGTAGAGAACATGGCGCCCTTCCCGCACGGGCGGCGGCAGCAGACCCTCGCGCTGGTAGTAGCGGACGGTGTCAACCGTGATGCCGGCAGTCCGGGCGAGGTCGTCGATGCGCCAGGTCATAGGAGGTCCTGGGCCCAGCATAGGGGAGTTGACTTTGAGAGTATCTACTCCTATACTGATCTCACAGTAAGTGCGTGCACCAGTTCCGAGTCGCCCTCGTGACCCGGTGCACTCGATCTGGCGTCGCCCCGGAAGGAATCCCCCCCTCCAACCGGAGTGCGACGCTGGGATCTGAACCGACCCGGCGAATCCCCCCTCGCCGGGTCGCTTCGCGTCTGGAGACCGGCGCGTCAGGGCGGCGGCTCAACCGCCGAGGTGACCACCACGTCCCAGGATGTCGAGGAGTCGACGCGTGAGGGCGTGGCGCGGGTCGTCGGGGGCGCGCTGGTCGAAGAGCTCGGCATCGACCCACATGGCCTGGGCCTCGACGCTGCGGCCCTGCACCGCTCGGACGGCCGCGAGGGTGGCAGTCGCCAGCGCCAAGCCGCCGAGGTCGTTGACCGCCACCGCGGTCTCGCGGGCGCGCTGACTGCATTGCTCGGCCCCGTCGAGATCGCCGAGTTCGAGGCGGTCGACCGCGTCGAACTGCACGACGCGGGCCGCGAGTTCGGTGAGTTCCGACGTGATCGCGGCGTGTTCGGCCGTGCGGTCGGTTCGCGGCGCGGCCGGCGCCTCAGGGCGATTGGTGGCGGCAGATCGGGTTCGGGGCATTGCGACTCCCAACGGTCAGGTGGAGTCTGATCGGCCGAACCACCTTGGATCTGTTGCCCAACTTCCCCAATGCACGCGTCAACGCCCGAACGCGGCTCCGAACCCACGCGCCGGGGCAGAAGGACGATGGGCCGGCTCGAGCGCGCTGAGGAGGTCTGCGTTCTGTTTGCGCCATTCCACGATCGCCTCCTGGGCGGCGGGCGCGTGCCCCAGCAGCAGTGCGGAGACCTCGCCCGCCAACGCGGGCTGGGTGGACGCGAGCAGATCGAGCATCGTGAGCGTCAACTCCGGCGACGCGTCGAGCAACTTCGCCTCGCCGAGGACTCGGCGCTGCTCGTTCGGTGCTCCCGGCTCGAGCGCGGCGATGACGGCACCGACGGATCCCTCCGGGTCGGTACGGGAACGATCCGCCCGCTCCCAATCCATCGGTCGGCGCGCCGCGGGATCGGACTGGGCCATGGTCCGGGTCAAGAACCTCGGCGCGCGCTGGGCGAGCTCACCCGCAACCGGCACCGGGAGTCGCCGCACCGCGGCATTGACGAGATCCGCGCCGAACCCATCGATGAGGACATCGCTGAGCCACAGATGTTCGTCACTCGCGCCGACGAGCGCATCCGTGAGTTCTTGGAGGAACTCCGGACGGAACTTCACGGGGATCTGCTTCACGAGCACGGCGGCCACGTGGAGGCCGATCGTGTCGTTCTGCTCGAGCGCCTCGAACACGCTCGGGACGAGCAACAGGCGCCCGCGATCATCGGCGTGCTCGAGTGTGGCCGTCACCTCGTGCGCGACGGAAGGGTCGAGTGGGGTACGGCGTAGTCGGTCGACCGCGTCGGTCACGGCGGACAGCGCGAGGGCGTTGGGATTCGACATGCGTCCTGCCAGATGAGAACGGGGGAGTCACATCCTCCCAGAGTGCGCCCGATTCGGGCGAATTGCTCCCCTCGAGGTGGCCCGAGTACGCGGCTTCGGGAAGTTGCAGGCGGCTGCCGTAGCCTTCGCCGCCGTGTCTGAATCCCGCTTGCTGACGCCGCGCTTCGCGCTGATCGTGACCGCGGGGTTCGCCTACTTCGGCGCGCTGGGCATGGTGCTCCCCACGCTTCCGCTCTACGTGGAGCGGGCGCTCGACGCGGGCAACGTCGCGGTGGGAGTCGTGGTCGGCTCCTTCGCGGTCGGGGCGATCGCGCTGCGTCCCGCTGTCGGGCGCGTCGGCGACCGCCTGGGACGCCGCCCGCTGTTGATCACGGGAGCGGTGGTCGTCGCGGTGAGCATCCTCGGCCAGATCTGGATCGATGCGATCCCTGGTCTTGTCGGACTCCGCCTGCTCGGCGGTCTCGGCGAAGCCGCGTTCTTCGTTGGCGCAGCCACGATGATCACCGACATGGCGCCCCCCGCGCGACGCGGCGAAGCGATCAGTTTCTGGTCGGTGGCGGTGTACGGAGGGCTGGGCCTCGGTCCGCCGCTCGGTGTATGGATCGAAGAGCACCACTCGTTCGACACGGTCTGGACGGTCGCCGGTGCACTCGCACTCGGTGCGTTCGTCCTCGCGCTCTTCACGCGCGAGACCCGCGATCCCGACCTCGCCGTGGTCACAGGACCGCAGCCGCTCATCAATCGCAATGCGCTGATTCCGGGACTGTTCCTCGCGGTGTGTCTTGCTCCGTTGATCGGCTTCACCGCGTTCGGTGCGTTGTACATGGAAGAGATCGGCCTTCGGAACGCTGGCCTCGTCTACTTCGTGTACGGCATTTCCGTTCTCGTCGTGCGCATCGTGGGAGCCAAGGTCCCCGATCGCCTCGGTCCACGCATCGGCGGAACGGTCGCGGCGATCGGCGGTGGCATCAGCGGGCTCGTGTTCGCACTCATCGCTAACCCGGTCGGTGTGTTCATCGGCGCCGCGATCCTGGCCCTGGGGTTGTCACAGCTCTATCCGGCCGCGACGCTGCTTTCGTTGACCGATGCGCCCGCGGGCGAGAGCGCGTCGATCATCGGAACGGTCTGCGCGTTCTTCGACCTCGCGTCGAGCGTGGGGCCGGTGCTCTTCGGTCTGATGGTCACCGCGACCAGTTATCGACTGGCGTTCGCGCTCACGGGGGTGATCGCGATCCTGTCGCTGTTCGTCCTGCGCAGCGATCCTCGGACGGCGACGCAGCGTTGGTTCCGCGGCGCCCCCGACGTCGAGTTCACCGAACCGCCCTTGGGTACATGAAGCTGCTGCTCGTCACCAACGACTTCCCGCCCAAACTCGGCGGGATCCAGTCGTATCTCTGGGAGCTCGTGCGCCGCGTCCCTGGGATCACGGTGCTCACCGCGACGAGCGCGCCTCCCGACGACTGCGTCGCGTTCGATCGCGCGCAGTCGTATCGCGTGGTGCGGCGTCGCGAACGAGTGTTGCTTCCCGGCCGTGGACTCGCGGCCGACATCGATGCGCTCGCGTTGGAGTGCGAGGCCGATGCCATCCTTGTCGACCCGGTCTTGCCGCTCGGGCTCGTTGTTCCGACGCTGCGCAGTGCACCCGCGTGGGCGATCGTGCACGGCGCGGAACTCACCACGCCGGGCCGTCTACCCGTCGCCCGCCAGCTGGCCCAGCGAGTACTGCACTCCGTCGACGGCGTGATCGCGGCAGGCGGGTATCCCGCTCGGATCGCGAACGCCGTGGCCGGACGCACACTGCGCATCATCGAGATCCCGCCGGGCGTCGACACCGACCGCTTTCGCCCGCAGCCCGCGGCGCGGGCGCGCTTCGGTCTCCCCGACGGCGTTCCGTTGGTGCTCGGCCTGAGTCGGCTCGTCCCTCGCAAGGGGTTCGACACCGTGATCGACGCGGTGATTCGCTCCGACGACTGGCATCTCGCGATCGCGGGCGATGGTCGAGACGGTCCGCGCTTGCTGGGTCGCTCTCGGCCGGTGGCCGACCGAGTGCACTTCCTCGGGAGGGTCGCCGACGCCGACCTCCCCGCGCTCTATTCGAGTGCCGATGTGTTCGCCATGGCGTGCCGCGATCGCTGGTTCGGTCTCGAAGCCGAAGGATTCGGCATCGTGTTTCTCGAAGCTCAGGCCGCGGGCGTGCCCGTCGTCGCGGGACGCAGCGGTGGATCGCACGAGGCGGTGGTAAACGGTGAGACCGGATTCGTCGTGGAGCCGCACGACGCCGGCGTGGTCCACGCGGCGATCGCAACGTTGCTCGCTGATCGGGACCGATACGCCCGCAACGCGCGAGCGCGGGCGGTGGCGAACCACTCGTGGGATGTGCTCGCGGGCAGACTTCAGGCCGTGACAATGCACCCGACCGCAACTGGCGGTGCCCCGTGAGCGGGTCCGATCGGGCGTCGGTGCCGGGCGTGGCGATTGTCGTCGCGTCGTGGGTGGGCACGGCACTCGTGGCTGCCTGCTCGATTCCAGTCGCTCTCGGCGTGGAAGCCCTGAGTCGCGTCTCCATGGTGGTGTCGTTGGGCGTGTTCTTCGCCGCGATCGCCCTCTGGGTGTGGGTGTTCCTGATCGCGGCCGCCCGCAGTTCCGCGGGCGAGAACGTCGCGGTCGCCAACCTCTTCTTGTTCGACGCGCAGGTGCCGCGGGCGGTGCGCCTCCATCTCTTCGGGGCACTCGCCGCGTCGGTGATCCTCACCTTGGCGGTGGCCGCCAGGGATCCGTTCACGGTGCTCACCCCGATGTGGGGCCTCGGATGCTGCGGGCTCTGGGGGGCGCGGCACGGGACCTACGGCCCGCGGCCTGATCTGCGGCGCTGACCTCGGCGCGATGGCGTCGCTCGTGGCGCGACGCATTTGACGACACGCCGCCGACGACCCCACCCTCGTCGGGATGGGCCGAGGGCAGACGCTGACGACGACCGAGATCGTCGAGCGCATCGTGGGTGCCCACCGTCGGCGCCCGACGGAGCCCAACCTGCTCGACGTCCTCACCACGACCCCCTCCCAGGACGTCTTGCGGCGAGCGGCGCGACGACATCGCAACCAGATCACCGAGGAACTCCGCGCGGCCGACCTTCGCGTGGTGCGAGTTCGAGGGACGCGGGCACAGGCGGCGGGCGAAACCGTGCGCGCCCTGCGATCCGACGCCAACGTCATCGTGCGCCCGTTGCTGGTCGCCCGGTTCGACGGCGTGGAAGTGCACGGGCGCCCCGACTTGTTGGTACGAGACCAGCACGACCCGTCGAAGTGGGAAGTGGTCCACGTCCGGCTCGCGCACGAGGTCGGGGCCGAAGGTGCACTGCAATTGGGTCTGTACACCCGGCTGCTGGCGGCCGCGCAGGGTGCGTCCCCTGAGCGGAGCCACCTCGTGCTCGGGTCGCGTGCGGTCACCGTTGTCCGCACGGCCGAGATCGACGCGCTGGCCGGGCGCGCCCTGGTGGAGACGGTTCGCCGAGCGCAGCGGGATCCAGGCCGCGGTACGGCGGATCCCGAGGACGCGCCGCTCGTGTGGCGGACTGCGACCCGTCACGCGCTGCGAGCCGCGGGCGTCGAGAGCCTCGGACGCCTCGCGAACTGGGATCCCCGGGAGCCGATCGAAGGCATCACCGACGACGAGGTGGCAACGTTGGTCGCCGAAGCGCGCGCCATCCTCGACAGTCGCCGCGCCCAGCGGGCTGCGCTGCAGGACGCACTGCGGGTCGCAGGTACGCACGACCGAGGTCATCGCTTCGCGCGGCGCGACGGCGATCGGGTGCTGCACGTCGCCACTGCGCCGTTCGTCGGCTCGGACCAGACGGCGTGCATCACCGTGGGCGTGCTCCAGGGCGGACAGATGCAGTTCACCCATCACAGTGGACGCGGTCGCGCCGAGATCCATGCGGCGGTGGCCGCGGCGCTCGACGCGCTCGGGCCGAGTCGTACCCGAGCCTGTCTCACCTACGGTGCCCATACGGAGCGCGCGTTGATCGAACTCGCGGCCGGGAACGGCGAGCTCGAAGCGCGGGTGAACCGCCTCACGAGCGGTTCGGGCTGGATCGATCTGCAGCGCACGCTCCGCTCTCTTCCCGGTGGCCACCGGAACCCTTCGATTCAGCTCTTCGATGCAGAACTCGACGACGAAGCCGTGAATCCTCGCCGCGGATTCGAGGCGATCGCGCTGGCGGAGGCGTATCTCGTGGCGCGCGATGCGAACGACGAAGCCGCGATTGCGTCGGCTCGTCGAGAACTCGAACGCAACGGTGAACGCTCGGTGTCACGTATCCATCAGGTTGCGAACGAGGTCGCAACGAGTCGCATCGCGCTCGCGCGGGTTCGGACAGTCGCGCAAGATCCGATCCCCACGCAGTCCGCGTCACTGACGCAGATGGAAGACGATCTGGCGCGATCGCTCCAACGACAGGCACAGCGGTCGAGCGAGCCCGCGGCGCGCGAAGCGTTGCGACTGCTTGCCGATCTCCTTCGGGCCGAACGCGCCGAGGATCGCATCGACCGCTCGGAGGCCAAGGCGCGCGCCGCGCTCTCGCCCGATGAATTGCTTGACGACTCGAAGGCGTTGAGTGGGCTCCAGTTCGTGGCAACGCAGCCGGAGCGGGTGGGGATGTCTCGGGTGCACCGCTATCGGTTCCCTCCGCAGGACTATTCGTTGGATACGGGGGAACGGCCACTCGACCCGGTGACGGGCAAGCCGGTGGGCCGCATCATCCGCATCGACGAGGCCGAGGGCACGATCGACATCGCA
>Ga0182741_1005179_pt1 | contig 12279 bp, 4 predicted proteins | sample eDN5th37CBELigOP_FD_128874 | JGI IMG/M metagenome (GOLD analysis project Ga0182741, IMG submission 128874) | Enriched Organic Plus compost microbial communities from Emeryville, California, USA - eDNA 5th pass 37_C BE-Lig OP (version 2) (version 2) ...
CCCTCCTTGTTGAGGGAGCTGATTGTGGCCACGCCCCGGCCGGCTTGGTCCGGCGCCACCGCGACAGTGAAAAGGATGACGTCACGCTCGTCGCCCTGCACGTTCTCCAGGTTCTTGACGAACACGGGTTCATGCCAGCGGGTACGGTCGAAGAAGTCTTCCAGCTCCGGGTAAGAACGCCGCTCCTGGTCGAGGAGGTTCTCCACAAGGCGCTGCTGCTCGGCGTTGAAAGTGACCACGCCAAGTGACTGCTTCCGTGCACGGAACGTGGGATCCTTCAAACGCCGGACAACATCGGCGACCACGGCCTTGGCCTCTTCCTGATTGATGCGGCCCTTGCCCCGCTCGTAGACGCCCCCGGGTACGTGGACGTAACGGACGGCCTGGTCTGCCGTCAGGGGGGAGGGGAAGGTCACGAGCTCGCCGCGGTAGTAGTGCTTGTTCGAGAACGCAATCAGGCTCTCGTGCTCGCTGCGGTAGTGCCAATCGAGCCGGATCTGCGGGATGTTCGCTGCGAGACACTCATCGAGGATGCTCTCCTGGTCCTCAACGTCCGTACCGTCCTCAATCTCGTCGACGCCGCGCTCGCCAACGCTGGTGGGCGGCAACTGCTCGGGATCGCCAACGATAACCACCTGCTTGCCACGGGCGATCGCCCCGATGGCGTCCCACACAGGAATTTGCGACGCCTCGTCAAAGATGACCACATCGAAGGGGGCACCATCGGGCGGGAGATACTGGGCGATGGAGAGCGGGCTCATCATCACACAGGGCGTCAGCTTCGTGAGCACGCTTGGGATCTCGGAGAATAGCCGGCGCACGGGCATGTGCTTGGCCCGCTTCGTGATCTCACGAGCGAGTGTTCCCCACTCGGGATCTGCTCCGAAGGCGTTGGGCGGCGGGATGTCGCCCGAGAGATGTGCCTTGATGATGCGCTTCGACAGATCGACGACCCGCTCGTCGGCCGCCCTGAAACGCGCGATCACGTCCTCATGGCGGGCGGGAACGAACGAGCGCAGGACGACGTCGTTGTCCACGATGCGGTCCGCCCACCACCGGGCATAGGCTGCCTCGAACGCGTTGGCCACCTCCTCGGGGCTGACGGTGCCCCTGCCGATGGCGGCGACCAATGGCCCAAGGCCGAGTTCGGCGGCCTGACTGCCGGACTTGTTCCAGAAGCACCACTCCTGTGCCCGCCCGAGGCTCGTCTTCCAGCGCGCCGCGATGGCTGTCGTCTCCTCGATCCAGTCCGGCCCTTCCGCAATTGGAACGGGACCGTCGCCGAGGCCGGCAAGCCGGGCGACTGCCGTGATTGCGGACCTGGCCGCCTCCCAGACGGACAGGAAGTGGCCGGCGGTCTCGGCGCCTGCACCTCCCGGCTCCCACTGGCTATGGACCGCGAGCAGACCGCGCATCCGCTCGAGCATGTGGGAGCGGTCGAGGCCCAGCACGTCGGCTGCCAGCGAGGAAACCTTCCGCGCATGCGCCGCCCACTCGAGCCAGCCCTCGACCTCCGCCGTGTCGGTATCAATGCCCTCCCATGAGGTGCCAACCGCAACGAAGACCTCGCGGAGACCCTCCGCAGATGCGCGAACCTCTTGAAGATCGAGCAGCTTGACGAGTTCCATGCCAAGGTCGGTTGGAACCTGAGAAGTGGCGAACGGCTGCAAGGCCAGACGCACCTTGCTCTGCCGACTGCTGCGGAACAGGAAGTTCGACTCGGACGCGGCGCGCCAGTCCGCTAGGATGGCGCGGAGGTCCTCCTTGAAGACAGATGGACTGTACACACCCGAAAGAGCGCCGGTGAGCTCTGCGGCCTTGGTCCTCAGGGACTGCAAGTCCTCGATGGCGGAGCGGAGCGTTGCGTGGTCGGTCGCAATGCAGCGGGCGGCCTTTCGCGCCTCAGGGCGGGTGAGCAGAGCCGTCAGCAAGGCAACTGCCCGCATCTCCGCATAGGAGGCCGCCTCAGGCAGGCCGGTCACGTCGCAAATCCTGCGGGTGGTGTCCCCGAGGGGAGCAATAGCCCTCGCAAGCGCGTCAAGAGCGGCAGTCAGGTCCGTGCGCCATCCCGGGCTCCACTCCAGTGTTCGGATTCCGCGCAGGGGATGCTCGGAAGGATCACCCGCCGCGCGGAGCGCGGTCGACAGGTCACGGCATGTCTTGCGGAGGTTGGCTAGGAAAGCCTCATCGTGCGTCGCGTCCGGCCAGCCCAAGACCACATCTTCAAAGCGGCCGCGGTAGGCCACCACGATCCCGAAGGTCTGGTAGGCGGACATGCCGTTTGAGCGGCGGGTGTGGAGGGCTGCCACAAGGGCATTCAGCTCGTTCCTCAGCTCAGCCAGTTCCTCGGCGGCCTCCTTCCACTCGCGCGCGTCCGGGACCGCGCGCTCGTGCCACGAGGTCTTGAGTTGGTTGAGGATCGCCGACTTCTGCGCCTTCGAGGAGTGGACCTCGAGGCAATAGTCCCCGAGACCGACATCGACCAGGCGGCGACGGACTACCTCAAGCGCCGCCGTCTTCTGCGACACGAACAGAACCTTCCGCCCCATCGCGAGCAGTTGGGAGATCATGTTCGTGATCGTCTGGCTCTTGCCGGTGCCGGGGGGGCCGTGCAGGACGAAGTCCTTGCCTCCGGCGGCGGCGAAGACTGCCGCAAGCTGGGAAGAGTCCGCGGACAGAGGCGCGAACACTTCCGAGGGATGTCGCTCGTGGTCGAGCCTGGCGGGAGACGGGAAAGGCCTGTCGTCGCCGTAGGAGTGCTTCGGGGTCTCGACGAGATGGCGGACGACCGAGTTCTGCTTGAGCAGGTGCATTCGCTCGACGAGGTCGCGCCACATCAGGAACTTGGTGAACGAGAAGGTCGACAAGACGACCTCCGTGGTCACCTCCCATCCACGCACATCGCGCACGTGGGCGCGCACGATGCTCCAGACCTTGGCCACGTCGATACCCGAACCGTCGGCTGGCAGTTCGCCTTCGAGTTCCTTCATCCGCAGGTTGAAGTCCTGCCGGAGCATCTCCAGCAGGGTCGGATTGAAGCGGATCTCATCCTCGTGGAGAGCGAGCCGAAAGCCGGCCCTCACGCTGGACCGCTCAAGGGAGACGGGCACGAGGAGGAGGGGAGCCTTGAGTTCCTGTCCCTTGCCCTTCTCGTCCTGCCGCCAGCGCAGGAAACCGAGAGCGAGGAAGAGGATGTTGGAGCCGCCTTCCTCGAACGCGGTGCGCGTTACGCGGTAGAGGTCGGTCAGCCGCGCGTTCAGATCCCTCTCATCAAGCGTCGAATGCAACTCGTTGCGAGCGAGCGCGTCCATGGCAACCTGACGGCGGGCGTCGGCGTTCGTCCTCTCTTCGTGGAGCTTGGCGTCACGGACGTCGCCGTCGCCGAGGACGCCGGACTGCGGCAATATCTTGAACCGCCGGCCGCCAGAGAGGGCATCCTCCAGAATGTGAGGTTCGGGACACTCGATCCGGATCGACTTCGCGCCGTCCTTGAAATTGAGCATCTTGTTGCGAAGCGTGAGGTCGAGGAGTTTTCGCTTCCACCGTTCCAGCCGATCAATGTTCGGGTCTTCGACCTCCCGAATGATGATGTCCTCTGCGAAAGTGGGAGCCTCGTCGATGCCGATGTCGAGCTCGGGTCCCTCTTGCCTGTCGGTTGACGTCGCAGCCGCCCCGTCCCCGAGGTCGAGTGGCCGGATCTGGGCCGATCTCGCCCGCGAGACGTCAACGGCGAGCTCAAGCGGAGCCTCTGCGCCGTCTTCGATGTGGGCCGCTCCCTTACGCACTGCATCGCCGAACCGCCCCGGGGGCGTATGTGTCAGGTAAGTCGTCTCGACGAAAATCGCTTCCTCGGCATCCCGGCGCTTGCGGAGGACCTGGACGTCGTCGACGACCGCCATAGGCAACTCCTCCCGACGCAGGAACATTCCGACGAAGGCGTGCCCTTCGGTGAGGACGACCATCGGGTTGAGACCAGCCTGTTCCAGGGCAGCTGCGTAGAGGAGGGTGAGGTCGAGGCAGGTTCCGATCCGTTTCTCGAGAATCTCGGAGGGCGAGCGAACCTTCTGTCCCTGCCTCTCGAAGCTTTTCGGGGGGAGAACGTAGGTCAGGCGTTTCGCGGCCAGCACGGACCAGATCGCGGCCGCGAGTTCCCAGGCCCGATCGCGGCGCCCCGAGGTGTAGCCGTCAATGGCATTCGGTTTGCCAACAGCCGCCAGCTTGAGCCCGGCCTCCCGTAGGATTGCATCGATGGCTGGATCATTTGGACGAACGAACGCTGCAAGCAGTTCGGGGGCTGAGCCGGTCCCGCCCCAGTGTGACGGCGGGAGGAGGTGGATCGGCCTTACTTCCCGGGCGAGCGCGGTGCCTTGTTCCTTGAGGGTGAAGCGAAGTTCGCCCTGGACCCCCTCGGTCAGCTTGCGCAGGAAGGCGATGCTCAAGGGCAGGGTGGGACTGCGGACATGCTGGGTAGATTTTGCGGGGATGCGATCAATACGAACGGACAGCGTCGCCGCGAACTCCGGCTCCGATGCAACCTCGACCACTAAGTCAACTAAGTCGCGGTCGGTCCCGTTCTCGACGGTAATCTCGCGAACAGTAGGGACCGAGTTTTGATGGAACGCGGCAGAGATGTGGTTGGACACCACAATAGATAGAGAAACGTCCCCGTCAGCCATGCTGATTCTATGCCCCATACGCCCAGTTTCAGGACGTTAGCAATGAGATTGTGGTTCGGGGAACAGTAAGTTTCTCTCAACCTATGGTAATATGGTCGCATACAGTGGCTTGGCCGGCTGTCGCGGCAGCCCATGGCAGGATCGATCCAGTAGGCCCGCAGCCCGCCTGCCTCAATGAGGCCGTGCCAAGACGGATGTACTCCGGCCCGGCCTGTTCCTGCGCTTGCCTGACGATGCGAGTGCCCGTCTGGTACCCCATCAGCGTAAGCCCGTAGCAGGCGCGGAGGAGATGCGAAGGCAACCTGTCCGTTCGCCCCGGAGCCTGGGCTTTTTCATGATAGCCCCCGCAGGGCCGAGGTCAGGTCATCTCTGAGGCAGCAGCTGCAGCTACGATGCGGAATGCTCCCACCACTGTACCCGCGTGTCGGAAATTGGCTTCATCGCCTGCAGACAAACTATGCCCGGTTTCCTTCAGCTGGGTGCGCCAATTCTTCAGAAAACGCTCGCCGGCGGCTACGGCGCGCTTGTCGAACCTAAGGTCCAAGTCGCAGGGCGCGATCTCACAATGAAGCACGCAATCCCACGAAATCGAGTTGGCATGCTTGTGCAGGCCGGCGCCCCCATCACCGAACATGGGCCATACTCGAACAGGCCTGATCCTAGCACTGGCCAGAGCCTTTGCCAGGGCGGCCCAGCCGCGTCCGTCGAGATTCTGATACGTGAACACAATGCGCGCCTCCGGACGGCAGACGCGAACCACCTCGCGCAGGCGTCGGCCTAACTCGTCGGCGAACAGGTCCGCCGCCTCGGCTGTGCCCTTCAGCGAGGCCAACTGCCCTTGAGGAAACTGGTTGAGGCAGGCGTCGTCGATTAGGCCAAGGCGGGCCATCCACGGCACGTAGAAGTGCCCCAGCTCGGAATAGGCGATGTAGTCGAAATACGGCGGGTCGGTCAGCACGAGGTCGACCGAGTTGGGGGGAATGTGTGACAGGTTCACCGCATCGCCGCACCTAACGTCCCAGGACCCTCTCTCTCGGGGTGGCACAGGGATGGCCTCACCGGTGGGTGAAGGCTCCAGCGATCCCGTGATGCTCTTGCTGGCGCGGACCACGGACCGAACAGCGTTCGGGAATGTCCCACGCCCGTTCTTCGTCAGCCATGGGTTGAGTTCTACTGGGCGAGCGATGTGCCGGTAGGCCCGGATGGAGAACAGCGGCGACAGTCTGCGCCAGCCGCCCGCGTAGCCGCAAAGGACGTTGTTAGTCGAGAGATGATCTGAGAAGGCGATCCGCAGCGCCTCGCCCGCTTGCCCCCCGATCCTGTCCAAGGCGCGGGCGAGCAGGCCGAGGTGCAGGCTCTGACGCGCGTTGAACAGTTCGCGGTATTCACTGTAGCCGTATTGGACGAGCCGGTTGTCGAACCGGTTCTCTCGCGGGATGTCGCCAGAGACTAGAAAGTCAGGATCAGCCTTGACCTCTTGGGCGAGCCGTCGGTTGGCGGCTGTGAAGATCTCGACATCGTGGGAGCTGGCCGAACGGATCCGCCGTGCATCCCCAGTGTGCCGCTTCTCGGGGCCGGCCGGGATGGTTTCTACGGCAAACAAGCGGAACGACGGTGGCTGACCCGTACGCTTGGCCAGATCGATTAGGCGCTCCTTATGTCCGCAGGCCGGACAACACGCGGTCCCGGTTGTGACGTGGCCGCCACCTGCCTTGGTCTTCGCGCCGCATTCGCAGGTGAAGGTACCCCACCTCAGCGGGATCTCGGCCACCTGACTGCAGTCCCGGCACGCGACCCACTGGCGTTTCTTTGACTCGTCCCATGCCAGGCGGAATGTGGGATGCGCGTCGTAGGCATACCCACAATCGGCGCATGTGACGCGCTGGACCCAGAAAGCGTGCAGCAGCGTCTCCTCCCGGCCTTCGGCATCGAAGGACTTGTAGTAGGGTGCCATCTCTGCCCCGACTGTTGCGATGAGATGGTCCAAGTGCGGCTGCAGGTTTGGGAGTCGCGCGAGGCGTCCCTGAAAGTCGGAGATTGCGGCTGCGACTGGCTCGACATCGACGCCAAGAACGTTCGCCCCGAGCCGGGACGCCTCCAGGAGCATGACTCCGCCGCCCATGAAAGGGTCGAGCACCGTGATGCCTTCGCATGACGCCCTCCCATAATAGGCTTTCCAGAAGTTGCCGTTGCCAGACGTGCTGGCGGCCACGAGCAGTGAGCGCGCCGTCGCGGCCAGCCGACGCGCGAACCACTTATGGGCTTGGTAGGCATCGCGCGGGCGCACGCTCTCGCGCTTGGCCATGCGCGCGATTTCGCCGACCGGCAGCACGCCGGCATCGAGCAGCGAGCGGGGAGGAAGGTGGTGTCGGCTCATTTGAATTTGATCTCGCAGACTCCGAGGCCTGGGATCGAGGCTGGCACCGTGCGCAGCAAGTAACCATCAGCGTAGTGCTTCAGCAGGCGCGACTGCCGGAGCATCTTCGGATCCCGCGGCAGGTGGTCAACCAAGCGGCGAGAGACGATGACGATCAATTTCGCCTTGGCGCGGGACGCGATGACATTGAAGCGGTTCAGGCTGTAGAGGAACTCCTCCTCCGCCGCGATCTGATCGCGGTCGCCAAGGCCGAAGCTCGCGATCATGACGGTCTTCTCTTGCCCCTGGAAGCGCTCGACCGTGTCGACCGTGGCGATCATGGCGGCCTGTTCCACGTTCGTCGGCAGGAAGTCCATGAGCCGTTCGACAACGGCAGCCTGCTGCGCCCGGTGTGGCGTGACGATCCCAAGCCCATCCTTGAAGAACTCCACCCCCGTCAGAGGTGTCTCGCCCTTGTCCGGCAGCAGGCGCCCGTAGAGGGACCGGACGAGCCCGGCGACAAGGTCGGCTTCTTGCTCGTTGCGCTGACTTGAATACTCGTCCGGGTGGATCAGCGCCGTCAGGGGCTCGTTGGGATCAAGGAGGGTAGCGAGGTGCTCGTGCCACGGAAGGTCCGCGAGCCAGTCCGCCGGCCGGGTGAGGGGCAGCGGAGAGGCCAGGCGCATGCGCAGGCCGGCGTTAGCCGCGGTTAGGTCGTCGCCGTAACCGGCGAGGCGCACGAACTCCACAATTTCCTTGTTCGAGCGGTAGCTGCGGTCGAGCATGACCGGCTGGATCCCGGCCGCCCCGGGTTCGCCCTTCCGGTACTGGCGGAAGAAGTCGTAGATGGAGCCGACAAGGTGCTCCGCGCCCTCCGGCGGTGCGATGGGCTGGATCGGTGGCATCTGGAGGTCGTCCCCCACGACGGTGAGCGAGGCTCCCTCGGCGAGGGTGGTGAAGGCGACGACAGCGTGCGCGACTGACATCTGCGAAGCCTCGTCGATTAGCATGAAATCGAAGAAGGGTCGCATGGCGCAGTGGTCGTCGAGGATCAGCTTGGAAAGCTGGTGCGCGGTTCCGGCCACGATGGTGGTCTGGTTCCCCGCCTCAAGCCGCCCGATCAGGTCCTGGTGCGTGGCCGTCCCATCGGTGACCACGAGGTGGTCCCACAGGGTGTCAGCGATCCCATCCGGCTCCTGCATCCCGGAGGAAAGGCGAGCTATCTGCGCCTCGCCGTCCCATCCGATGCTCCGGAGGAGGGCCGGAATCTTCTTCGCAACGGTGTCGATGGCGACCCAGGTTGGGCCCGTGATGGCGAGGCGCAGGGGGACCTTGCGCACTCGGGCCTCGGCCAGCAGGCCGAGGATGAGCGCCACGGCCGTCGTGCTCTTGCCTGTGCCTGGTGGCCCCCACAGCAGAGAGAGGCGCTTCTCGACCGATTGCCGGACGGCTGCGGTCTGCCGCTCTGTAAGCGTGTAGCCTTCGCCCGCGATGGCGCCGAGGGCGACATCGCCTGAACGGCCCGAAGACTCAGTAGCCAGGGCATCAGCCTCCCAGATGAAGCGCTCTACGGGCACCGATGCGCTCTGCTGCGGGTTCGGGATCCGCAGTCGCGTCAGGACTGGGTTCCGGAACAGCGGACGCGCCCGAGAGAGGGGCGGAACGCGGATGGCCTTTAGAGCAGGTTGGAGCCGCTTCTTGACGAAGTAGTCGACGGTCAAGGGATCGAGCACCGCGAACACGCCCTTTGTGCCGTCGACCGCGAAATCGAACACGCCGGCCTGCTCAAGTGCGGGGAGGGTGCGGTCCGACGCCCGCAGAACCACCAGCCGGGAGACGCGGTCGAACACCACCACATCCACCTTGCAGGCCTGGCGCAGCTTTTTCTTGTAGTCGAAGCCCTGTGGTACGCCCAAGACCCATTGCAGAGCGACGTTCTGGGTCTTCACCGACGCCATCGACTTATGCTGCAGATCGAGGGCACTCTCCGGCATGAGCGACCAGTTGAACTCGCCCTGCTTGATCCGCGCCTGCACCGACCGCGGAGACATGCGGAAAACGTAATAAGCGGGATCATGGGCATGTCCGGCAAGCCCATGGTCGGCAAGCGCCTTGGTCCGCTCTGGGCCGTCAATGCGGGCCTCCAGACGGACGCTCTTGAACACCGCTTCGCGCTGGTGGGGCGGCATCGCCATCAGCATGCTGACATCGAGCTCCTCCGCCGCCGCCATGAGGCGGGCGTGCTGGTAGAGGATCTCGCCATCCCGCGACACGGCCTGGAGCGGTCGCGTCTGATCGAGCACCGAACGGACAGTCGGGGCACCTGCGGAGAGGGTGCCTTTTAAGTCGTCGGTCAGCTGCTCTGTGATCGCCAGTAGGGCGTCGAGGCGGACCCGGACTGCGCGCTTCAGCCGGTCGCGGTATGCTTGGTAATCAACCCGCCTGAAAGGGCTGCGCCGGTTCCAGACCTCATGCCCGCGTTCCGACGGGAGTTGATCCGACAGCGGGTCGTGGAAGAACGGGTGCAGCCGGAACGGTAGCTTGCCGTCACCCTTGTCCAGGCGGGCGGGATGGTAGGCGTTGGCAACTCCGAGCAGCGAGTAATGGTGCGGAACATCGGCGGCGAGAAGCGCCTGGACGGCTTCGCCCACCAGCGAGACAGGCGAGTTCGTCGAGGTGAAGTCCGCGTCCTCGATGATCTGTTCGGCAGGAAACATCCAGGCCATCGGGGCGATGCGCGGCCCTTGGCCCTGCGCCGGAGGGGCGAGCAGGGCGAGGAGGTGCCGGCCCATGACGCGGCAGAGATGGTCGAAGTTAAGCCGGTCCCACAGGTAGATCTGGATCGTGGCTCTCCGGCCTCGTTCGGCGTCAGTCTGGCCCAAAGCCTGGTAGGCCTGCTCCACCTGCAGCGCGGCGGCCTCGATGTCGTCCACTAGATGGCCCATCATCTCCGTCAACACGTCGCGCTCGCTGTCGAGCGATTTCTGCTCCACCAGCATGATGCGAGGCTGGCCACGCTCGATGCGCGACTTGAACCAGGGGTAGGGACCCTGATCCTGGATGCGCTCTGCCGGGACGTACGTGAGTAGGGTGTATCCAATGGCGAAGGTGAGGCCGCTGCCCACGTCGAAGTCGACGGACAGCGCCACCTTGATGTCGCTGCGCGCCGGCAGGACCGCCGAGGTGCCGGCCCGGTCCGGAATGAGCGGGTCGCGCTTGTTGGTCAGGACATCCGACCGTGCGTGGAACAGCGTCCGCCCGGCCCGAAGCTTCTGGTGATCCTCGAAGGCTCGGCTTCCAGGGCTGAGGGCCGCGAGTTGCGCAATGCTCTCGACCATCCGTTCTTTGAGCTTGCCGCACGCGCCCCGTGTCAGGCCGACGACCCGGCTCAGGTGGTCGCTTGTCTCTGCGGTTGCCCAGCAATACGGCGCCCGCTCGGTTTCCGCGGGGAGCTCGGCGCCATCCTCGGCAGTCGCCTTCCAACTGTATCCGAGATAATCGCAGCCGCTGCAGCCCGAATCCACAAACCAGGGCAGCGCCTTCCAATCCGGTTCGAGGATGGCTTCGCGGAGGTCGGCGGCAAAGAAGCGCCGCACGCGACCCAGGACCACTTCCGCCGGCAGGATCTCCAAGTCTTCCTTGAGACCGTCGAGATAGCGGTCGAGGGAGCGGTTCACGACCCCGTTGCTGCGGTCCTCCGACTCCAGGCGCCGGATGGCCGAGGCGTCGTGCTTCCCTGGCCAGACCGCGGCGTCCTTCAGCACTACGAACCGGCCGTCGCGCCCGGTGTGCCTGAGCCAGGCGGCCAGGGTCATGCCGTAATAGGCGAGTTCGGCAAAGTGGGACGGGGAGGGCTCGCCGGTCAGCTTGATATCGATGATGCGCAGCCCAAGACGGGTATCGTCCGCGATGATGAACTCGATGTCACCGGTGGGCGTGATCACCTCGCGGACCGCACCGGTCGGAGGCACCACCTGCAGGATGTCCGGGCGGACGTCGCCAAACCGAAGCGAGGCGCCCGAGCCGGGAGTGAAGGCGCTGCCGTCCTGAAGGTCCCTAAGGCCATGGGCCTCGATGAACGGGGCCGTGACCGTGTATTCCGCCTCAATCAGGAAGTGGTTCGGGCCGCATGCGTCGAGATGGTCCGCCAGCATGATCTTGCCGAAGGCCCGCTCCTCTCCGGGCTGCAGCGCGGTCTCGGCACCGTGCGTCACGTGCCCCGCAAAAACCTGGGACAGCTCGCCGAACTTCTCGCGCTCGAACTGGCGGCCCTGCTCGACGAGGAGCGCCAGCCCAGGGCGCGCGACGTCCTTGACCGGCACGTTCATGTCCTTGCGCGTAGTGTCGCCGTCATAGAGGTCGAGGCGCAGGCGTCGCCGGCATTCGCCACGCAGGTACTGGGACAGCGTTCTCTTAGTCAAGGCGTACACGGCGAATCCTTCAATGGGACAAGCCTCTCAATGCATACCCTCGCCGCCGACTGCTTGCCAGTTTCGGCGGCACGGCGGGGTCAGTACGTCACCGCTTTCCCCAAAAACCTGAGCTCATGCAATGGAAACGGGAGCCTCGTGTCGCCATCGTACTGGGCGTGGACCGAGCGCAGCCGGTGTGCGATCAGCTTGGGGTCGTCGAGCTTGTCATGCGGCTGGCAAAAAATGGCGCAGATCTCATCCATCGAGGCGAGCCGGCGCGGTTCGTCGTCTGCGGGCTTGTTGTCGCCGGGCTCCAGATGGCGCGAAACCGTGGCCTGGTGAATACGAGATGCAAACCCGGGCTGGTGGTTATCAAGGCTGGTGAGATCGAGTCAGAATGACAGGGGCACCCTACATACCTACGAATTTGATGTATCCCGGCCGTCTGGTTCCTTGACGATGCCTTTGAACGGACCAGGGTTCTGCTTGACCTCCATTAGTCGGCCCGTGCGCTCGTCGCGCTTCTGGAACATTCCGTCAGGACGCTGGAACTGAGTACGTGCAGTCACGGCACCTTTGCGGTGTCCATCACTAGTGTTCTTGGCCATGTCGCCCCCGAGACTTTGATTCATGGTTTGTTCGATTTGGGAGGCGGACGCCCCAAGCAGGGCGCCCGCGACTCTTTGACGATTTGCGGAAGGCAAAGCTCTATTAGGCCGAACTTCGCCTCTCATCTCAACTTCGAGACGCTGTTTTAAAATTTAGCTGCACCCCGTCGTGCTGCCGCACGTGTCGCACTTCAAACACGTCCCGTTCCGCACGAGCGTGAAGTTCG
>Ga0182741_1005180_pt1 | contig 12279 bp, 5 predicted proteins | sample eDN5th37CBELigOP_FD_128874 | JGI IMG/M metagenome (GOLD analysis project Ga0182741, IMG submission 128874) | Enriched Organic Plus compost microbial communities from Emeryville, California, USA - eDNA 5th pass 37_C BE-Lig OP (version 2) (version 2) ...
GTTGTGTCGATGTCGTGTGTTGTAACTGCAGATAGGCTATTGACACGACCTCCACCAACTCGCAAGATGTTGCGAGTTGGTGGGTCAGAAAACCAGGATTATCGCTACTGCACCAGAGTGCATGAAATGGAGACATGGCGTAGTGTTGTCATGGTTAAACCTAGTAACAGCATGTATCTAATCAGGATCTATTGGTATCCTTCATCCCATCCTCTAGATACCCCGTCTCACCCCCTGTTTCGCGCTTTTTCCACGACTGACTCACTTCAGGTTGGTAGGATAGCCTTCGCACACGGCACGTTGCCCAGCGAGCCCGAGTCAGGTCGAAATATGTTGCGAGTGAGACTGAGATCACTGGTCTTGCTAGCGCTACTAGCGCTGGGACTGGCTGCGGCAGCGATCCAGCACTCGGGAAAGGACCCCAGACTGGTCCTCAGTCAATACCACGCGACAGGTGCAGAGAGGAGGCAGATGACGATGATGGACGACGAGCCGATGGATGGCGCAGAAGCCCATGCCTCCCAGGCAGATGCAGATGGTCAGGGTGTCACCGAGGGTGACGAGGCTGATTCTCGCCGTAGCAGCAGATCTGAGAACCTTCGCCAGCTGAGCGACTCGATGGGTTCACTGAATGATCATCTCGTTCGACCTTTCGCCAGTGTCGCCGAACAACTCGCAAAGACCGTTGCACTTCCTCTTGATAGTGCACGCGTCCTTAGCCAATACTTGGCACGCAGAAGGCCAAGTGAGCGAAAGGTGCGACGCTTTAGGATTTCGCGAAGTGCTCCTCTTCCATCCTTGACGGCGGCAGCAACGGCAGCAACAGCTTCCTTGGACACAAAGGATTTTGCATTGCTCAACAATAGCGCGGTAACCACGATCCAGGCCCAATCGGTCTCTTTAGATGCAACCAGCGCCCCTGTTGCCACCCCTGGGACGATAAAAACTCTCTCGCTTGGCGATGAGGAAGTGGAAATGAACTGCTTTGGTGGCAAGCGACTGACTGCGAACCGAATCCACTACACAGCTTCAGTCGAGAACGCGGAGAATGAGTATGCTCAATCTGACAGTTTGGACGAGGCTACGGGTGTCATTACCGTTGAGCGTGAGACAGTGCTCTCCCAAGCGGCTGCCAATTTGCTGACCTCTCCCGCGGTCTCTCCTCTGCCTGAGGGCTATCCAGCGGCCCAGCCTGATGCAGCTGTTGTGTATACTGATGACACCAATACGCAGTACTACGAGCACACGTATCCCTTCACGGATGGATGTGTGCAGACCGAGTTCTGGCTCAACCAGACCTTCTTGCATGTCCCAGATCAGCTTTCAAACTTGTTAGAAATTGACTTGCCGACTGCACAATCGCTTGTTACTGCTGTGAAGAAGCAGCCTGGAGAAGGCGCTGGTCTGGAACAGGTCTTCACTCGAGAAGACGTGGATGCCGCGGACGAAGGTGCTCCTGAGCGTGTTCCAGCGTCGCGTGGTAAGGAGACGGTGTCTTGGCGAAGCTTAGCTACGCGCGTTTGCCAAAAGATCGTTGAGAAGTACACAGGTCCTAGTGCACAACCGCCTGCGTACACTCAGACTGCGACCAACCAAAATGTGGCTTCTACATCCCCAGGCTTTGAAGGCCAATACCCTTTGGGCTCCGATCTCGATGTCTGCAGACGTTTGGCACAGTGCCGTCGCCGAGATTCCCTTCGGTCGCAACCCGAAACGCTGGAATTTTGCGCATGTCCGTACGATTATGCGGGAACTCACTGTCAGACGCCACGTAGTATCCAGTGTTACGTACGTGAGCACCCATTTGACTCGTCCATCACATGTTCCAACGCGCATGCCAATGTCGGACGAAACCCATATATGCACTCTCGTGGATTCTCGAATGCTTATGATTCTGACCTGATTGGCTGGCGCCCATGCCGAGAGGTTCCTAATCGTGACCCCGCTGTTGCCAATGCAGACAAGTATGGATTCACCTGGCGTGTTGTTCCATATTGTCAATTTGGTGTTCTCGCAAGTGTTGACATCAACTCACCAGATGCAACCCCCGAGGAGTTGAGGAATATTGTATGGCAAGGACCACCTCCCGCAGTCCGTCGAACCTTGGAAGAAGGGGAGTTCACCTGGGATCAAAACTACAATTTTGACTACGTCATCTTCCGTCCTCTTCACGACGGGTCAAACGCCACACTCGCGAATCGTGACTCGCCAGGGGCCGTACCACCTAGATTTGCTCTCTCTGTGCCCTCCATTGCAGACGGTACCGAGAGGGCGAAGAAGGCCGAGGCTATCGTGATGGAAACATATCTGCTTAATCATGACCGCGTCAATGATCGAAAGTACTCCGTGCGCACCGTTGTTCCCAAGGCCGTATTGGAGGAAATTGATCTCTGGAGTGCAGCACAGAATAGTAATGCACAAACGGAAGCAGATATGGACAGCACGGCGATCAAGATCACATACGACCTGAAAGCGCCAACCGTAACAGACGCATTGCCATCAGGCAGTCCCCTTGCAGATGATTTGAGTGCCCCAATTCCCCGCTCGACGCATCAACGCCATTATTTCCCTGGTGGTCGTGCGACGGTGCAATCGCGGATTGTCTTTGAGTCAGCGATCACATATCCGTTTGCTACAGAGAGCTTTGTTGCAATGGCACAAGATGCCCAAGATCGAGGAGTAACGCTGGTGCCGCAGCCCCTCCTCGGTACGGGGGCGGAAGGCGATTCTCGCCCTGCCCTAAAGGTTACGCCTCAATCCCGAGGCGCGATGGCAATTGTGGATGTCGTGCGCTATGACCCAGGTGCTCCAAAGTCACGTCCTTTGACAAGCATTCAGAAGGTCATTATAGGAGTCAGCTGTGCGGCGTTTGTGCTTATTGTCATTATGATTATTAGATGGTGGCTCGCAGCGCGTGAGCGTGAAATGTTCCGTCGTGCCAAGGAGGAGGCTGCGGAGCGTGCAGCACGCGTTCGACTTGAACGACAGGCTGCAGGCCTTGATCCTGACGACACGCTTGCATTCGATGAAACTGCTACAGCACGATTTGAAAACAACGCTACTTCCGCCGGGCAGCTAGCGAATCTTGAGACCCCGTTGGCCTCTTCAGCTGCTGAAGAAGAATCCAAAGAAAGCGAACCTAGTTCGCGCAAACGGGCAGTTTTTATGCGTTCATAGTTGCGCTCCATCCTATTATATCGACTCCACTCACTCGTTACATAGTCATCTACCTTAATAACAACTGTTCTCAAATAAACCGCACTTACTCGTGACCTTAGCAAATGTAGTCCGAAATACTCCCTTCCTAACAGCGTCGTAGCATTGAATTAAGTTCTATGATTGTTATAAGGATGCTAAAGCTATGACATGGTGTATTAAGTTTCAATGTTACAATGTTACAATTCATCGATTTCCTCGAGCTGGATCTCTCCGGCTTCCTCCTCATCAGAACTAGCACGCCCATCTCGAAGCGCGCGATGGGTTTGCATCGTCTCGGGCACTGCGGATCCAGTTTCCAGTGTGGTGTCTTTCTTCGGCCTCTTATCTGCCGAAAGAGCACTCTTGATCAGGTCGTGGTCAGGGTTCGAAGCATGAGGAGCAGAGTTTGTTCCGAACTTAAGATAGAGCTTCTTGTCCTCACCATGTGCTTCCAATGCTGCACGTAGTCGCTTGTCGCCCAAGCCCAAGCTCTTGGATCCGCTTGCAAGCTCGGGATCGCCATAAACTGTGTGAGCCCTTCGTCTCACCTCTTCTGGTGTCATCTTGAGCTCAGCCCGGCTACGTACAACACGGATTTTACGGCCAGCCAGCTCACCGCCGTCGAGCTGTACTGCAGCGACCACACTGGATGGCAATTCAAACAAGACCACGGCTTCACCACGATGGGCGATCTCGACGTGGTACTTGTTCATCAACAGAGCATCCAGCTCATGCTTTGGATTTAGTCTTCGCAGCGGCATGTGCACTTTGGCAACACGGCCACAGGATGTGAGCGCCTCTACAAGTTGTTCCTCTGACACTTCGAAGGGGATGTTGGCTACGTGAACGAACTTCTGACCAGGTCCTGGCTTCAGGCAATGCAGCCAGTGATCATCATCCTCTTCGCTTTCCGTATCATCCTCTTTCTCGTCATCTGCCTCCATGCCGGAAGCATCCTCCGCACTTCCTGACTTCGCTTTCTTTGCTGACTTTGCCTTTTTCGCCTTCTTGGCCTTCTTGGCCTTAGCTTTCGTGGTGGCCTTTGCCTTTTGCTCAGCGGCAGCTTGCTTTTTCATCTCACGCCTGCTCAACGAGCTTCGCAGAATTTCAGCCTTGAGTTCGGCGAACGTCTTCTCAGCCTCCTCAGCCGATGCGCTACCACCCAGCATGCCATTCGCATGGAGTAGTTCCAAAAGCTGCTTGCGGAACTGTCGCCTCTGTGCAGCTGTGGGCTTATTACGGGTCACGTGAAGAATACGTGAGAGCAATTGCGAACCGTCGTACGTCAGGGCGCGCTCAACGCAGTCTGGAGTTGCGAACTGGATGATGCACACACCGCGATGGTTGGCGTTGCTAATGAGCTTCGTCTGCTTAACGGTGTTGAACGCCTTACTGTTAGCAGATGGGACATGCATTTTGACAACAGGACCGCATGCCGCGAACCATTCTCGAATCGCCTCCATGGGATATTCGAATGGTACTCCAGTAACATAGACATGACGGGGAGCTGGGAGCTTGGCAAGTGCCTCAGCAATAACCTCCTCCTTGTTTCTTCCGGTCTCGGCTGCAAGCTTGATGGCTTGCTCACGCGCTTTCGTACGCTTTGCACGTTCTCGTGATATATCCTTCAACCACTTGAGTGGATCAGCTGCCTGAGCTGTGGCCCGATCAGGTGAAACCATACCTGCGGGGAATGGAGCACCCATTGGGAAACCAGGTCCGTAAGGTTGAGGTACCGATGGAACGTGATACAGTACTGGTCGTTCCTCAACACCACGGAACAGGGTGTTAACCAAGATCCTCTTAATTGCGTCAACGTTTTCTCGCGGAACACTATTCTGCCGATGTGCCTCTTCTGCGACAACGGCAGGGTGCTCAGCGTTGTACTCATTCAAACGGTTCGTGATAACCCCTCGGCGAACGAGAAGACGAACGACTTCGACATTGCCTTCCCAGCAGGCACGATGGATCATCCAGGAATCCTTTGTGGGAATGGGTTCGTTGAGCAGGCCGTTGCCATCAGGCAATGAGTCCAAGAATCGATCTAGCAGAGGAGCAATGTCCACCTTGTGACCGTGCAGGATCATGGCATAAATCACTGCTGAAGGTAGAATGTTGTGGCGTCGACCAAAGTCAACGATATCGCGGACCCGAACATTTTCTACACCATGGGCACGGATCTGGTCTTCGAGGAAACGATAAGCAGGCTTAACTTGGTTGGCCTTGAACCACCTCATACGGTCATATCCCCACGCAGGGCCATAACGGTCGTCGCGATGCGCTGGCTCGAAGGGCCGAGCCGCAGGTGCCTCGAATCGCACGGTCGGTGGCGCTGGTAAGGCGAATTCCGTGCCGTCTGTGGCTGCTCGATGACCTGGTACGAACTGGAAGATCTGTTTCATGACCTGTTCGAACTCGTTTTGCAGTGGGTGAGGTGCCGATTCGTGAGGTGCTGGGTGAGCCGGTTGCGAGGCCGGCCCATCCGGCGTGACTGTCTTGGTCTGCTCTCCTTTACGTTCGTCACCCTTGAACTCGCCTTCGCGCTTGTGATCGCTAGTCGGCTTACGATGACCATCTACTTTCGATTGCTTGTCAGAGCCCTGTCGCTGTGGTTGAGCTGACGCGTGAGCTTCGGCTTGTGGTTGGTCTTGAGGTCGATGGCCTGATTGTAGTGCCGCCATCATAATATCAATCGGAGGGGCACTCTGGCCTGACTGACCCGCAGCAGGTTGTTGTTGCTGTTGTTGTTGCTGTTGTGGTTGTGGTTGTGGTTGTGGTTGTGGTTGTGGTTGCTGTTGTTGTTGTGGTTGCTGCTGCTGTTGTGGCTGCTGCTGTTGTTGTGGTTGTGGTTGTGGTTGTGTTTGTTGCTGCTGTTGTTGCTGTGGCTGCTGTGTGGGACCGGCCGAAGCAGCACCGGATGCAGCAGTTGCTGCAGCAGTTGCAGTAGTGGGCGGGGATGGGAGCGGAGCGCCGGGGTGTCCATGCGGAGGCACTGGCGGGGGCACAGGCGGCATCGGTGGTGGCGGATAGTGTGGGAACCCGGCCATATGTGGAGGGGGTGGCATGTATCCACGAGGTGGCATGTAGCCATGAGGGGGCATTCCGTGCGGTGGTGGCGGACCGAGTGGACCAGGCACGCTAGGTGGACCAGGCGGCATGTATCCGTGCGGTGGCACAGGTGGTGGGCCCATCATATGTGGATGAGGACCGTGCGGACCGGCCGGGCCGTGTGGAGGGAAGTGAGGTGGTGGAAGGTATGGCGGGGGGTATGGCATGCCCTGAGCGTGTGGCTGCAGTGGCAGCGGAGGCTGCTGCGAAGGCTGCTGCTGATGGGGTGGCTGGCCCGTCTGGCCCGGCTGGCCCGGCTGCGCGGGCGCATGACTGTAATCAACGTTCGACATGTTGGACCAGGGGAGCTGCGAATTGAGGCAATGTGTGGAGCTTCACGCTCGCAGCGTCTGTCAGATCGGTTGAGAATATGGGAGGGATGCAAACTCCTCGGTGCTCTTCGTGTGCGGCGACTACCTTGCTCTAGAATCGAGACGAAATACACGCATGCAAGCAGGTTGAGATTCGAATCAGGCCTGGATGCGATTTTGGGGGGTGAACTGGCGCGGTGAAGCGGAGCTAGGGACGATACAACTGGGTATATTGCGAGATCTAACGATGATTCTTTACGTACGCTGGTGCTTGGACTCGCGATGGCGCAAGAATAGCCCGAAAATTGAGAACCAATATTCTTCTCAAACGACTTGCGACGAGACTCCATCCACCGGGTTTTGGACTTTTACCGTGCCTTGGTCGGAAACGAATGCCTAGCGAGGATGGAGACTGCCTGCTGGCAGCCATCACGAGCGAGTGTTGACACAAACCGCTCAAGCGGAGTAAAGAGGGCGATGAACGCGGACTTTACAGTGTTTATGGTACAGGTTTATTGGAGGATATGCGAGGTATGCCGTACGAAGGAATTGAGCGCAGACTGAGGCTGAGAAGAAAGTCGTATTGAATGGGAGATCGGTGATAGGTCACTCGCATCGCTCATCTCGCCTGGAAACTCGTGCTGAGCTAGCCAGCGAAATGACAGTCTATATACAATACAGTCACAATGATTAATATAGCGAATGGCGGGGAAATGAACTGGCAAGCGACCTACACATTCAGCCCTCAGCTCTCGAAACTACTCATCGAAAGAACGAATAATCGCATTACGGATCTTGTGTAGGCGACCGTAGCCGCGGCTCTGCAGGACAGCCTGTGCAGCGCGCGAACGCAGAAACTGCGCAGCCACTTTGCTGTCTGTGAAGCCAACGGCACCAGCGGCGACCACCTGAAGTCGAGCACCCTGTCTATAATAAGCTCCATCTATACATGCGGATGCTTGTGAGCCTTCGGTATTTGCACGCTGCTGGAATTGAGATTTATCTGTAGCCGTCAACTGAGTCTTACCATGCTTGTGTTCTTGTTCCTGCTCCTTGGCAGCCACTAACTCGGCTCGCGCCCGGAGAGAATGCTCTCCGGTCGCAGTTGGATTCGGCTCACGAGACGCAGTATTTATCGTAGTCTCTTTACGATTGCTCACCTCAGCTCCATCCTGCTCAGCTTCATCATCCGGTTCATCATCAGTTTCCAGAACAGCTGTCCTGCGACCCGCGAGAGGCTCCAGGGGGTACGCTTCGCTCATGGGTAAATCTAACGTTACCTGCCGAAGCGTTGGGCCATGTGCGATTGTAACGTGAAGGCGAGGTGGCCTAGGGGACACGAAATCATCGAGGGTAAAGCCTTCTTGGCCGTCAAGCAAGCCCAGAGGCACAGCTGGGAAGGAATCTGACAGTATTTTCCAGTGTACGTGGTTGATGTTGCTCTTCATACGCTTGGAAGGTCGAGCCGCCAGACCATAGCACTTCTCGTGGAAGCATGCAAACCTCTCAATAAAGGGTGAAAATTCATATGAAGACGAAGGATACAAGCTTGACTCAGAGAGAGGCGGCTGTACTGACACAGTGACAGATACTTGTTCAAGCTTTGACATGTCTTTGAGATCTGCATCTGTCTCATCGTTCGACTGGCTCAAGCTTTCACGCCAGTCATATGCCATGAGATTGCGAACTTCAGCCGCCATATCGAAGAAACGTGACAATCGCATGTGCAACTCAGTTACTAACGCAGGAACTTGTTTTTGCGTCTTGCAAGTAGTGAGTGAGCAATAAAGGGAGGGGATGTGGTGATTAAATAAGGCCCTAATGAAGGCACTCTGTTGGCACAATTCAGTTCGTAGGGTGTCGACAGAGATATTCTGCTTCTCTGCCATGCTCGTCAAAGATTCCATTGTGAGAGGGGCATAGTCTAGAGTGAGGACGGGTGGCTCAACCAAGTCGCCCGTGGCAACTTCCCACTCGGCAACTAGCTCAAAACGTACTAGAATATCGTCTCGAATGAGCCTCAATCGTAGTCCAGCCCGCTCCTCGGTGGCAACCTGCTGAACACATGTCCATCCCGCGAACTGTTCAGTAAACCTGAAGGCTTCGCCCGCACTGGCCAGCTCACTCTCTTTGGTCGCAAGCTCTTCCTCCTTGGAGAGAAGTTCCTGTTCCTCCACATCTGCACGCGCCTTGAGCTCCTGGAGCTCGGCATACTCGGGTGACTCCTTTGTTCGCTGCACTTCAATTTCAACGGAACGGACAAGCGCTTTCGTCTTCGTCTGTGAGATGGCGCGCGTTCGCTGAAGCAAAGACTTCATCTCGTCAACTTGAGAAGAAAGCATGGGAATTGAGTGCTGTCGCATAAGTGTACCTAGTACGGCGAGGTCTAGCGGCGAAGTGCGGCTGTTGGCATTGCACGGACTGATCTGATCCATAGATAGGTCGTGATCTTCGCCCTGTAGAGAAATGTTGTCGAGGTCCGAATCCTCGATGTTTACAGTGAGGGGCGGGGTCGTGCCTGCCGAGGCTGGGAGTGATTCCTGAGCTGAGTCAGTCGTCGAGTTGGTTTCATCGCTATTGGTCGAGAGAACGGAATCATCGTCGTCGTGTACGCTTGAGGCCGACGAGACAAGGGAGTCAACACTCTGAAGCACAGGTGGTGGGCTTAGAGCACCATCGCTCGTTGTCGAAGAAGTAGAGCTATTCGAGTCCTGCCGCCTCCAAGACATGTAGTTAGTCACCGCCTCCGTCATGGCAGCTGCGACTGCCGCTGCTGCAGCGACGGATGGATCTGTCAAACCCTCGCATGAACTGGTGTCCGAAGCGGGCTCCACACTCGCCTCGTGATCAGTGCACCGGCGGATTCGCTTAGTTTTCACGCGAGCAATCTTGGGCACCTCCAAACCTTGAAGAGTAAAGGTCAAACTCCCGCTGCGACTGATGCTTCGCGTCTCCCCTGACTCCGACTCGCTCTCGTCAGAGTGTTCTCCATAGGCACCATCACTTTCACCATCACCGTGATCAGCCTCACTAAGATCCCACAGCCCTCTCCTTCGACTTCTCCCCAGGCCCAGCCCTGACTCGGCAGGTAGTTCCACGATACCTGTGAACGACGACGCCTCCCTTCCACAGGAGAGCGGTACGGCCACAGGCATAGAAACGGAAACCTTAATGGAGGGAGACCCGGTTCCAGCCCGGGTGTCTCCCACCGTCTTGCCGGTCGGAGATGCGTTCCCCAGAGTTGCCGTCTCTGAGAGAGGGTCCGCGACTGTTGTTCGGCCGGGTGATGAGTATGTCGTCCTGTGTGTGTGTGTGTGTGTGTGTGTGTGTGTGTGTAAGTAAGTAAGTAAGTAAGTAAATGAGTGAGTGAAGAATACGTCGGTGGAGTTATCGGTGAGCAGGATGAAGTCAAGTCCAGTCCAGTCCAGTCCAGTCCAGTCGAGTGGAGTCAAATCAAGCCATACCGGGTTGAGCAATGCTACGCAGCACCAGGTAGACTCGACCTGCAAAGCATCCGTCCCTAACTCAGTGTGCATATCACAAGCGGTAGGTCAAGGTCTGATTAACTCGGTTAGGTTTCACTCTCGATCGATCGCATATCCCTCGACCCGACCCGAGTGCGGTGCGGGAATGACCAACAGCCGCCGGGAATGTCTCCGAGAGGTGTCCACAGTCTCCCCACCAGGCCCCATGCAGTGATCGCGAGTGGGCCCTCAGCCCCGCCCCGCTCACTCCCCCCTGTCCGCTAGTCCGTTTTCTTTTTCTCTCGTCTAACGTACACTTTCGAGTCGCAGCCGCGGTCCGTTGGCGCCCTGGCGAGGGTCGCATCCTCACGGCTCATGTGGGATATTGTAGCGCCTAGATGAATATCAGCGGGTGCAGTGTCGTTAGGGCGGGATGAGTCCTGGTCCGCGCAAACCACGCGGAAAACCAGCGCAATTCCAGGGTGAAACGAATTTCCAATCTCAGTGCTACTTGAAGTGTCAAGGCAGGTTTTTGCTGAAAATGCGTGGGTTTGAGTGAGTGTGTAGGGGTATCCATGGAGGCATTAAGTACCTAACAGCCTGTGCTATCATCCCATGTGTTATCACCCAATGACACTCTACCACACCCCCAAACAACGCCGCACAATGTCTCCCCGCGAAAAACGGTCCCGAGGAACAAAATCTGGTCGTTGAGGCTATTCCAGCCCCCCCGGTCCGGTATGCACCTAACGGCTACGCGCCCGCTGCGCACTGGCGCTGCCCTGGACACTGCGGGTGCACTGCGTGGGCGTTGCGTATACGGTCATGGGGCTGTCCTTCCACCCGGGTGTGGCATGTGCGAGAGGAATATATTTATGTTGGTATTGCCATGGCACAGATATATACAGTGGGGTGATGGGAGTTCCATCACGCCTCGTCTGTGTGCAAGTCCCACAAACCATCGCGAAAGACGATGTGTCAGGTGACTGATCGACTTTATTATGGATCCCATCTGGAACTGCCAATGCGTGGGTGATCGCTGAAGGTGATGACGAAGAGGACGAAAGATGGGCAATGTGGAGGACAATTAGAGACCCAATAGGACTCGAAAGCAGTAACTACGCGGTGCAGTGCATCAACACATACGACATTTGGGTATATGTAACCATAACTAGGGGTGGCGTTTAAATGAGCCTCTTGAGCATGTCACGATCGACGATCGAGGGAACAGTGACTTCAAGGTCTGGATGAGTTCGCTTCGCGTTAAGAATAACCTGGCGTGCGTTAGCGTTGCCTGACCAAGCACGACGCGCGACACCATTGTTGACATCCCAAAAGAGCATGCGCTGGGACTTCTCCAAGGCTTGTGGGGTTCCGTCTAGTACGAGACCGAAACCACCGTTAATGACTTCACCCCAGCCGACACCACCGCCATTGTGGAGGGCGACCCAGGTTGCTCCGCGCATGGCATCTCCAATGACGTTTTGGACCGCCATGTCGGCACAGAACTTTGAACCATCAGTCACGTTGCTGGTTTCGCGGAATGGAGAGTCAGTGCCAGAGACATCATGATGGTCGCGTGAGAGGACAACAGGACCCTTGACGATGCCCATTTGGATTGCGGCGTTAATGGACGCAGCAATTGTGGATCGGCCCTGGGAGTCTGCGTACAAGATACGAGCCTTGGAGCCGACAACCAGACGGTTTTCGAGAGCCCGCTCAATCCAAGTGAGGTTGTCTCGAAGCTGGCTCTTAACTTCTTGTGACTCGCTGTCCTGCTCAGGATCGCCAGTCAGGCGGCGAAGGGTTGTAAATGATGTTGCACTCTCGATGCCCTGACGAACTGCTGCGGCAATAGGACCCTCCAAGGCCTCAGCTTGTTCGCGGCTGATACCAACGCTCTTCGCCTGAGCAAAGGCCATCTCGAGCAGGTCCTGTTCACTCTTGCTTGATGTCTCCTTCACACCACGGTTCAGTAGCTCACGGAGAACGAGAGTGGCTATCCTATCTGTGACGTAGAGGTCCTGGTAGTCACCACTAGTGCAGACCCAACGGAATGGACCGAAACCCAAGGAGAAGATATCGCCCATAAACTCCTGAACGTAGGAGGGGTACTTGAACACGAGCTTGGTTTCATCAATCTTCTTGTTGGTCTTGGTCTCTGACTCAGAGGATTCCGAAGCTGCCTCCGCTGGGGA
>Ga0182741_1005184_pt1 | contig 12269 bp, 11 predicted proteins | sample eDN5th37CBELigOP_FD_128874 | JGI IMG/M metagenome (GOLD analysis project Ga0182741, IMG submission 128874) | Enriched Organic Plus compost microbial communities from Emeryville, California, USA - eDNA 5th pass 37_C BE-Lig OP (version 2) (version 2) ...
GGGCACGGAGATGGTGATGCCGGGCGACAATGTGACGGTTGACGTTGCGCTGATCGTGCCGATCGCGATGGAGGAGAAGCTGCGCTTCGCCATCCGCGAAGGCGGCCGCACGGTGGGCGCCGGGATTGTGGCAGCAATTACCGAGTAATTGCTGTCCAATCCCTTGGCGACCAACCGATTCCTCAGTTTGGAATGTGCCCTTGGGCACATTCCGGCCGGCGCCGGTATCGTCGCCGCGATCACGGAATGATTGCGGCGGAAGCTCGGTCTTCTTACATTGAAATGGCGGCCTCCGGGTCGCCATTTCCGTTTCTCAAATGCGCAAAAGCACTTGAAGCCGCGCGCATGAGCGACTAGGAAGCGGTCGTCGCCTCGCACGGCGAAGGGGTATAGCTCAGTTGGTAGAGCGGCGGTCTCCAAAACCGCAGGTCGCGGGTTCGAGCCCTGCTGCCCCTGCCAGTTTCTTCAGCGGAATCAGGCGACCGTAACTCCCGACCCGCATACCGGCCGGAAACCGGCCTCTCCAATCCCTTGCCGATCGCCGAGCCGTCCTCCAGGACTGGCTCTCTTTTCGCGGCATGAGATGAGCTTGTCCGCGATTGGTCGGACGTCAGTCCTCAACGTGGTCGTGGCCGCCGATGCGCCCCGGCCGCCAGTAGCCTTCCGACGAGATGCGTTCCCGCGTGAAGCCGCGTTCGAGCAGATGGCGGCGCTGGGCGCGGACATTGCTGGTCTCGCCGATCAGATAGGCATGGCCTTCGCCGTCCGGCAGTTCGAAGGCCGCGATGCGGTCCAGCATGACCGCGCTCGGCCCGGCAGGCGTGCCGCGATGGATCCATTCGAGCGCGACATCGGCCCGGCTGACGAGCGGCTGCTCGTCCTCCGTGCCGAGAACCTCGATGAAGGCGAAGGCGCGCGTGCCCGCCGGCAGGGTTTCGAGGATGTGCAGGATGGCGGGAATGCAGGTCTCGTCGCCGGTAAGCAGATGCCAGTCGGCCGACGGATTGAACACGGTGCGTCCGCGCGGTCCGCGCGTCGCGATCTGCGCGCCGGGCGTTGCGCCGCGCGCCCAGCTCGGCGCGGGCGTGTCGCCATGCAACACGAAATCGACCGAAAGGCGCCCGACCGCCTTGTCGAGCGCCCTGATCGTATAGTCGCGGCGCCCGGTCTCGCCGTCGGACAGCGGCACCTGCATCACCAGCGCCTGACCGGGCTGGTAGCTGAAGTCGCCGATATTGTCGGCTGTCAGGACCACGCGCCGCATGCGCGGCGTGACGTCGAAGGATTCCACGATGGTGAACGTCCATTCGGGAAGCATGGGGCGGCGAAAGGCCGGTGCGGGCATGTTCATGGGATAACCTCTCGGAGACCCGCCATGGGTGGAATGCCTGCCTGGACGAGCTCGACGTGAAAGACTGCTGGCGCGCCGCGTCCTTACCACGGGATCGGGGGGAATCAAGTTAAGATGAGTAAGGATATCAACTTTCGCCGGTGGGGTCGATTGCCGCTGTTCGCGCCGGCGCCTATATTGGCTCTGAACCGCGACCTCTTGGAGGATGCCATGCGCGTGACCGGATTGCTCCCCATTTCGCTGTCGGCGTTGGTCGCCATGTCGGCCGCCGCCCAGGCCGGCGTCACTGTCGATTTCGTGAAGCCGGAGCGCTTCTCCGATGACGACTTCCGCAACTCCGGCAAGCGCGACGGGATCGTGCGGGAATTCGACGACTATTTCCATCGCCTGGGCGACCGCTATCTCAAGGACGGCCAGACGCTGAAGATCGACGTCCTCAACGTCAATCTGGCCGGACGCTACGAGCCGTGGCGGAGCCTCCACGATGTGCGCGTCATGCGCGACACCACGCCGCCGCGCTTCAAGCTCCGCTACACGCTGAGCCAGGGCGGCAAGGTGCTGATCTCCGGGGAGGAGAACGTCACCGACATGACCTATCTCTGGAACGCCTCCGCGCGCGGTTCTTCGGAGCGTTTCGCCTATGAGAAGGACATGCTCAGGGACTGGTTCCGCAACCGTTTCGTCAGGCTGAAGCCGGCGCGCTTCTGAGCATGGCCAGCGGCCCGCGGCCACGAAATTCTTTTACCTTCACGGCATGAACCGCGTGCGGAACCATTCCCGTTCAGCGGCCTTGATGATGCGTATGCGGTCACGACCCTGACGCTACGACGCCATCATTCCAAGGGAGACGACAATGGCAAAAGAAAAGACGCTGGACGACCTCTTCTACGACACGCTCAAGGATATCTATTACGCCGAGCGAAAGATCCTCAAAGCGCTTCCCAAAATGGCGCGCGCCGCCTCGTCGGCCGAGCTGAAGGCCGCCTTCGAGAAGCACAGGGACGAGACGGAAGGGCATGTCGAACGGCTTCAGAAGGTCTTCGAGATCCTCGGCAAGCGCGCCCAAGGCAAGACTTGTCCCGCCATCGACGGCATCATCGAGGAAGGCGAGGAGATCATCGAGGAGTTCAAGGGCATGCCGGCGCTGGATGCCGGCCTCATCTCAGCCGCGCAGGCCGTGGAGCACTATGAGATTACGCGCTACGGCACGCTCAAGCGCTGGGCCGAAGTTCTGGGCATGAAGGACGCCGCCAAGCTGCTCGACCAGACGCTGAACGAAGAGTCGATGACCGACGAAGCATTGACCGGTCTCGCCGATACGTCCGCCAATGAGATGGCAAAGGCCGCCTGACAAGACTTTCCGTTTACCTGGGGCGCCCGGCAATCAAGGTTGGCGGGTTTGTCCCGAGTCGGATGCGCGCCGGACGGCACAGAATGCCATCCGGCGGCTTTCTGCGAAGGGCATTGATGCGGTTGCCGAAATAATTTTGAGCACCGGGTTGCACAAGCGGCAGTTCTGACCCATATTGGCGAAGTCGATCTTGCTGACGAACTTTGTTTTTGCGCTTTTGCGCCGACGATCTTCTCTCTCAATTTCGCATGGTACGACGCTTGGCACGCGGTCAGGCGGCGATGATATTTGTCGATTTGAAAGGAAATCGTCATGAACACTGGAATCGTGAAGTTCTTCAATTCCACCAAGGGTTTCGGCTTCATTTCTCCCGATGATGGCGGGCAGGATGTTTTCGTGCATATCTCTGCAGTCGAGCGAGCCGGCATGCGCACGCTCGTCGAGGGTCAGAAGATCAGCTTCGATTCCGTGCTCGACAAGCGCAAGGGCAAGAGCGCGGCCGAGAACCTTCAGGCCGCCTAGCAAGATAGCGCTTCTGGTCTTTGACCACGGATGTACTGGCACTGACCATCGAGGCGTTCAGAGAGGTCGGGGAGGTTTCCCCGGCCTTTTTTATTGCGCGCGGGCATGCCGCGACGAAGCCAACTCGGCAGTACCTTGCCCACTGTTCGTGCGGATGGCTAATATTGCCGGGAAATACGGAGGTATCGGCGACGCATGGGCATTCGTTCCTGGGAGGAGAGCATGAACAGAGTTGCGATTGGTCGTTTGGCCGGCATTCCGCTGGCCTTGTTTTTGATGGGCGGCGCGGCGTTCGCGCAGATGACCGAGGCCGAGCAGCGGCTTTACGAGGCCGCGAAGACCGAAGGGTCCGTCACGTGGTATGTTTCGCAGACCACCACGGAGGTGGCCGACCGGATATGCGCTCTCTTCCGGGAACGTTATGCGGACGTTGGCTGCAACGCGTTGCGGGCTTCGGGACAGGTGATCTTTCAGCGGCTGCAGCAGGAGATCGGCGCGGGCGCGCTTCAGGCCGATGTCATGTCGACCAATGACGACGGACAGATGTATCAGCTTAAGCAGCAGGATGCGCTGGCGCAATATGCCCCCGAGAACCTTGCGCATATGCTGCCTGCCCTGCGCGACGCCGCGGACAAGGAGAACTACTGGATCACCTCCGATTTCTCGCCGCTGGTCATCGCCTACAACACCAATCTCGTCACCGCCGAGGAAGCGCCGAAGAACTGGACCGACCTTTACGACCCGAAGTGGAAAGGGCAGGTGGCCATCGGGCATCCCGGCTTCTCCGGCAGCGTCGGACTGTGGACGATCGCCATGGAAAAGCTCTACGGCTGGGAGTTCTTCGAGAAACTGGAGGAGAATGAGCCGCAGATCGGCCGTTCGGTCGCCGACGGGCATAATCTGGTCGTGTCGGGCGAACGCAAGATCGCGCTTTCGCCGTTACTGCTGATCGAGTCGGATATCCGCACCAAAAAGGCGCCGATCGCGACCGTTTTTCCGGTCGACGGCGCGCTTCTGCCCGCATCCGCGACGGCGGTCCTCAAGAATGCCCCCCATCCGAACGCGGCGCGGCTGTTCGAGAATTTCCTGCTCGGGGAGGAAGTTTCGAAATTCCTTGCCGAGGACGGACGCTATCCGCTTCGCGCGGACGTCCCCATCGCCGAGGGAATGAGGCCGGCGGACAGCTACAAGACCATCACGGTGCCGACCGAAGAAGGTCTGGCCAAGTTGCAGGAGGTGCAGGCCAAATTCCGCGACACGTTCGGCATTTGATGCCGCGTCTGCACGCAGACAGGGGCAGGGGCGTGTGCCAGCGAGGTCGGAAGAGGGTGGTCTCCCGCGATCCGCCTCGAATGCGAGGATTTCGCATAAACACGCAGCCGGCACTTGCATGCAGCGGCGATCGTCTTTATGTAGTGGAGCACGGTCAAGTGGCGCGTTGAGCTGAAGAAGGCTTTGCGCGCCTTTGTCGCGTGGGTTGAACGCCCGTGATTCGGATGTTCCGCGAGACGGACTGTGACGAGGAAGCCCCGGCAAAAGGGGTATGGACGACCGGCGGGTGGTCCTTACAAAGAGCGGCAGATGGCGACAAAGACCACAAACCCTTTCACGTTTTTGCAGCAGGTTCGCTCTGAAACAGCCAAGGTGACATGGCCGACGCGTCGCGAGACGCTTGTCTCGACCGTGATGGTGCTGATTTTTGCCGCCCTTGCCGCGCTATTCTTTTTCGCCGCTGATCAGTTGATGGCGTTCGCCGTCGAGCTGATCCTCGGCATTGGCCGCTGAGCCATCGCTTCTACGGAGAGTTTCAACGCTATGACCGCGCGGTGGTACATCGTTCACGCCTATTCGAACTTCGAGAAGAAGGTCGCCGAGGACATCGAGAAGAAGGCCCGGCAGAAGGGGCTTTCCGACCGGATCGAGCAGATCGTCGTGCCGACCGAGAAAGTGGTCGAGATCCGCAAGGGCAAGAAGGTCGACGCCGAGCGCAAGTTCTTCCCGGGCTACGTGCTGCTCAAGGCCGAGCTGAACGACCAGGTGATCAGCCTGGTGAAGAATACCCAGCGCGTGACCGGCTTCCTCGGCGAGGACAAGACGACCGCCAAGCCGGTGCCGATCACCGAGAAGGAAGCCCAGCAGATTCTGCATCAGGTGCAGGAGGGCGTGGAGCGTCCGAAGCCGTCCGTGACCTTCGAGATCGGCGAGGCGGTACGGGTGTCAGACGGGCCGTTCGCCTCGTTCAACGGCTTCGTCCAGGAAGTGGACGAGGAGCGTTCGCGGCTCAAGGTGGAAGTATCGATCTTCGGCCGCGCCGTGCCGGTGGATCTGGAATTCGGGCAGGTCGAGAAGGGCTGATCCGGATGCTTGGCGGCAGCCGGGCAACATGGTGGGAGGGCAGGCGGCTTTTGCCGGTCGCTGGAGCCCGCACCACCGAACTGCAACCGCCGGCTCTCCTTTCTGGGCCGGCATGTCGAAGAGGCAGATGAGTAATGGCTAAGAAGATTGCAGGCCAGCTCAAGCTCCAGGTTCCCGCGGGTTCGGCGACGCCGTCGCCCCCGATCGGCCCTGCGCTTGGTCAGCGTGGCATCAACATCATGGAATTCTGCAAGGCGTTCAACGCCGCCACGCAGGAGACGGAGAAGGGCCAGCCCATCCCCGTCGTGATCACCTATTATCAGGACAAGTCCTTCACCTTCGCGATGAAGACGCCGCCGGTGAGCTACTTCCTGAAGAAGGCGGCCAACCTGAAGTCCGGCTCCAAGGAGCCCGGCAAGGCGAAGGCCGGCGAGATCACCCGCGCCAAGGTGCGCGAGATCGCCGAAGCCAAGATGAAGGACCTGAACGCCAACGACGTCGAGTCCGCAATGCGTATGGTCGAAGGCTCCGCCCGTTCGATGGGCCTGGAAGTGGTGGGCTGAAATCATGGCAAAGATAGCAAAGCGCGTTGCGAAGTCCCGCGAGGGGCTGGACCCGAACAGGAGCTATGAGCTCGCCGAGGCGCTGAAGCTGCTCAAGGAGCGTGCTTCGGCCAAGTTCGACGAGACGATCGAGGTCGCAATGAACCTGGGCGTCGATCCGCGCCATGCCGACCAGATGGTCCGCGGCGTGGTCAACCTGCCCAACGGCACCGGGCGCACCGTGCGCGTCGCCGTGTTCGCCAAGGGCGACAAGGCCGACGAGGCGCGTGCCGCGGGTGCCGACGTGGTCGGTGCGGAGGATCTGGTCGAGACAGTCCAGAAGGGCGAGATCAACTTCGACCGCTGCATCGCCACCCCGGACATGATGCCGCTCGTCGGCCGTCTGGGCAAGGTGCTCGGCCCGCGCGGCATGATGCCGAACCCGAAGGTCGGCACCGTCACGACGGACGTCGCCGGTGCGGTCAAGGCCTCCAAGGGCGGCGCCGTCGAGTTCCGCGTCGAGAAGGCCGGCATCGTGCATGCCGGCGTCGGCAAGGTCTCCTTCGACCTCAAGGCGCTGGAAGAGAACGTCAAGGCGTTCGCCGATGCGGTGCAGAAGGCGAAGCCGACCGGCGCCAAGGGCAACTACGTCAAGAAGGTCGCCCTGTCGTCCACGATGGGCCCCGGCCTCAAGATCGATCCGGCCACGCTGACGGCCTGATTGCGCTTTCGGCCGCGCGCATGGTGCGCGGCCGCTGAATTCCGGGTCTTCGGACCCGGATCCGGAAGGAAACTTCCGGTTATCCTGTCCGAGATTGCAGGCGGCTCGCCTTAATTCATTCCGAGCCTGCATGAGACGGGTGAGACCCGGATATGGGGCGGCTTGCCGCCCGATGGACGGTTCGAACCGTGGTGCCTTTTGTCTGCGTGCCGTCCGCTTGGCGTGACGGCATGGCGAAAGGGGGCAGGATCCTCGAGCGCCGTTCGGGGAGTCCATTCGATCGATGGGCGCCCCGCGCGGCAAAAGGCAACCGATGGCTGTTCTTCCTGAGCAGCCGTCAACTGGAGATAGGCAGTGGACAGAGCGGAAAAACGCGAATTCGTCACGGGCCTGAACGAGGTGTTCAAGAGCACCGGTTCAGTCGTCGTGGCCCACTACGCCGGTCTGACCGTGGCGAACATGAACGAGCTTCGCTCGAAGATGCGCGCTGCGGGCGGCACCGTTAAGGTCGCGAAGAACCGTCTCGCTGTCATCGCCCTTCAGGGTACCGAATCCGAGAAGATGGGTGATCTGTTCAAGGGACAGACCCTCATCGCCTACTCGGACGATCCGGTTGCGGCACCGAAGGTGGCCTCCGATTTCGCCAAGGCGAATGACAAGCTCGTCATTCTCGGTGGCGCGATGGGAGCGACCGCGCTCGACGCCGATGGTGTGAAGGCTCTTGCCACCATGCCGTCGCTGGACGAGCTGCGTGCCAAGATCGTCGGCATGATCAACACGCCGGCCACGCGGATCGCAGGTGTGCTGCAGGCACCGGCGGGCAATCTTGCCCGCGTATTCGGCGCCTATGCCCGGAAGGACGAGGCGGCTTGATGCCGTTCCTCGCAATCACAGTCACGAAAATCGAACCGTTACACAAGGAATATGAAAATGGCTGATCTCGCAAAGATCGTTGAAGACCTCTCCAGCCTGACCGTCCTCGAGGCGGCCGAGCTGTCCAAGCTCCTCGAAGAGAAGTGGGGCGTTTCGGCTGCCGCGCCGGTGGCCGTTGCCGCTGCTGGCGGCGGTGCTGCCGCTCCGGCCGAGGCCGCCGAGGAGAAGACCGAGTTCGACGTCATCCTGACGGATGCCGGCGCTCAGAAGATCAACGTCATCAAGGAAGTGCGCGCCATCACCGGTCTTGGCCTCAAGGAAGCCAAGGATCTGGTCGAGGGTGCTCCGAAGCCGGTCAAGGAAGGCGTTTCCAAGGCCGACGCGGAGAAGATCAAGGCCCAGCTCGAAGGCGCTGGCGCAAAGGTCGACCTGAAGTAAGTGATCTTGCCTTCCGGCGGACGGAACATTTCCGTCCGCCGGAACGTCCGTCGCTTCGCGGACGTAGTGGTGAGCATGGTGGGAGAACCCTTTTCCTGTCGGTCGGGTACGGCCTTCAGGAAACGGGTTTTCGCCCGTTTTGAAATGATCCGCCGGCAAAGGCCGGCGTGGTATGGCAGGCAAGGCCAGGAAGGCACAGGGAGCGACGATGGCTCAGACCCACACGTTCAATGGTCGCAGGCGCGTCCGCAAGTTCTTCGGCAAGATCCCCGAAGTTGCGGAAATGCCGAACCTCATCGAGGTCCAGAAAGCATCATATGATCAGTTCCTCATGGTAGACGAGCCCAAGGGCGGCCGTCCGGACGAGGGGCTGCAGGCCGTCTTCAAGTCGGTCTTCCCGATTTCCGACTTTTCCGGCGCTTCCATGCTCGAATTCGTCAAGTACGAGTTCGAGGCGCCGAAGTTCGACGTCGACGAATGCCGCCAGCGCGACCTGACCTATGCCGCGCCGCTCAAGGTGACGCTGCGCCTCATCGTGTTCGATATCGATGAGGATACCGGCGCCAAGTCCATCAAGGACATCAAGGAGCAGGACGTTTACATGGGCGACATGCCGCTCATGACGCTGAACGGCACCTTCATCGTCAACGGCACCGAGCGCGTCATCGTCTCGCAGATGCACCGCTCGCCGGGCGTCTTCTTCGACCACGACAAGGGCAAGTCGCACTCGTCGGGCAAGCTGCTGTTCGCTGCGCGCGTGATCCCCTATCGCGGCTCCTGGCTCGACATCGAGTTCGATTCCAAGGACGTGGTGCACGCCCGTATCGACCGTCGCCGCAAGATTCCCGTCACCAGCCTGCTGATGGCCCTGGGGATGGACGGCGAGGAGATCCTGTCGACCTTCTACAACAAGCTCACCTATTATCGCGACGGCAATGACTGGCGCATCCCCTTCACCGCCGACCGTTTCCGCGGCCTGAAGGCGGTGACCGACATGGTCGACGCCGATACGGGCGAGGTCGTTGTCGAGGCCGGCAAGAAGATCACCGCCCGCCAGGCGCGCCAGCTCGTCGAGAAGGGCCTCAAGGCGATCAAGGCGACCGAGGACGACCTCCTCGGTTCCTATCTCGCCGAGGACATCGTCAATTACGAGACCGGCGAGATCTTCCTCGAGGCCGGCGACGAGATCGACGAGAAGACGCTGAAGGTGCTGCTCGACACCGGGCTGACCGAGGTGAACTTCCTCGACATCGACCACGTCAATGTGGGCGGCTACATCCGCAACACGCTGGCAGTGGACAAGAACGAGAGCCGCCAGGACGCGCTGTTCGACATCTACCGCGTGATGCGTCCCGGCGAGCCGCCGACGCTGGAAACCGCCGAGGCGATGTTCAATTCGCTGTTCTTCGATCCGGAGCGCTACGATCTCTCGGCCGTCGGCCGCGTGAAGATGAACATGCGCCTCGAGCTCGACTGCCCCGACACGGTGCGCGTGCTGCGCAAGGAGGACATCCTTGCCGTGGTCAAGACGCTTGTCGAGCTGCGCGACGGCAAGGGCGAGATCGACGACATCGACAATCTCGGCAACCGCCGGGTGCGTTCGGTCGGCGAGCTGATGGAGAACCAGTACCGGGTCGGCCTGCTGCGCATGGAGCGCGCGATCAAGGAGCGCATGAGCTCGATCGAGATCGACACGGTCATGCCGCAGGACCTGATCAACGCCAAGCCGGCGGCTGCCGCCGTGCGCGAGTTCTTCGGTTCCTCGCAGCTCTCGCAGTTCATGGACCAGACCAACCCGCTGTCGGAGATCACCCACAAGCGCCGCCTGTCGGCGCTCGGACCGGGCGGCCTGACCCGCGAGCGGGCGGGCTTCGAGGTGCGCGACGTCCACGTCACGCACTACGGCCGCATCTGCCCGATCGAGACGCCGGAAGGCCCGAACATCGGCCTTATCAACAGCCTGGCGACGTTTGCTCGCGTGAACAAGTACGGCTTCATCGAGAGCCCGTACCGCAAGATCGTGGACGGCAGGATCACCAGCGAGGTGGTCTATCTGTCGGCGATGGAGGAGGCCAAGCACTATGTCGCGCAGGCGAATGCCGAGCTCGACAAGGAGGGCGGCTTCGTCGACGAATTCGTCATCTGCCGCCATGCCGGCGAGGTGATGATGACGCCGCGCGAGAATGTCGACCTGATGGACGTCTCGCCCAAGCAGATGGTCTCCGTCGCCGCGGCGCTGATCCCGTTCCTCGAGAACGACGACGCCAACCGCGCGCTGATGGGCTCCAACATGCAGCGTCAGGCCGTGCCGCTGGTGCGTGCCGAGGCGCCGTTCGTCGGCACCGGCATGGAGCCGATCGTGGCGCGCGACTCCGGCGCGGCGATCGGCGCGCGCCGTGGCGGCGTGGTCGATCAGGTTGACGCGACGCGTATCGTCATCCGCGCGACGGAGGATCTCGATCCCGGCAAGTCCGGCGTCGACATCTACCGTCTGATGAAGTTCCAGCGTTCGAACCAGAACACCTGCATCAACCAGCGTCCGCTGGTGAAGGTGGGCGACCGGGTCAACAAAGGCGACATCATCGCCGACGGCCCGTCGACGGATCTCGGCGATCTGGCGCTCGGCCGCAACGTGCTCGTCGCGTTCATGCCGTGGAACGGCTACAACTACGAGGACTCCATCCTGCTCTCCGAGCGGATCGTGGCCGACGACGTGTTCACCTCGATCCATATCGAGGAGTTTGAGGTCATGGCGCGCGACACCAAGCTCGGACCGGAGGAGATCACGCGCGACATTCCGAACGTGTCGGAAGAGGCGCTGAAGAACCTCGACGAGGCGGGAATCGTCTATATCGGCGCCGAAATGCAGCCGGGCGACATCCTGGTCGGCAAGATCACGCCGAAGGGCGAAAGCCCGATGACGCCGGAAGAGAAGCTTCTGCGCGCCATCTTCGGCGAGAAGGCCTCCGACGTGCGCGACACCTCCATGCGCATGCCGCCCGGCACCTTCGGCACGGTCGTGGAAGTGCGCGTCTTCAACCGCCACGGCGTGGAGAAGGACGAGCGCGCCATGGCGATCGAGCGCGAGGAGATCGAGCGTCTCGCCAAGGACCGTGACGACGAGCAGGCCATCCTCGACCGCAACGTCTATGCGCGCCTTTCGGAAATGCTCGAAGGCCGCGATGCGATCGCCGGCCCCAAGGGCTTCAGGAAGGGCACCAAGCTGACCCGTGACGCGATCGCGGAATATCCGCGTTCGCAGTGGTGGCAGTTCGCCGTCGAGGACGAGAAGGTCCAAAGCGAGCTCGAGGCACTGCGCGGCCAGTACGACGACTCCAAGAAGGCGCTGGAGCAGCGCTTCATGGACAAGGTCGAGAAGGTGCAGCGCGGCGACGAGATGCCTCCGGGCGTGATGAAGATGGTCAAGGTCTTCGTCGCGGTGAAACGCAAGATGCAGCCCGGCGACAAGATGGCCGGCCGCCACGGCAACAAGGGCGTGGTGTCGCGCATCGTTCCGGTCGAGGACATGCCGTTCCTCGAGGACGGCACGCATGTCGACATCGTGCTCAACCCGCTGGGCGTGCCCTCGCGCATGAACGTCGGCCAAATCCTGGAGACGCATCTGGGATGGGCCTGCGCCGGCATGGGCAGGCAGATCGGGCAGATGCTCGAAGTCTACAAGGAGGCCGGCGACGTGAAGCCGCTCCGCCAGACGATCGAGAAGCTGATCCCGGCCAACGACCGCAACGAGCCCGTCCGCGACTATGACGACGAGTCCGTCGTCCGTCTCGGCGAGCAGATGAAGCGCGGGGTGTCCATCGCGACGCCGGTCTTCGACGGCGCCAACGAAGCCGACATCGACAGCCTGCTGGAAATGGCGGGCGTCGCCACCAGCGGCCAGTCGACGCTCTACGACGGACGGACGGGCGAGCCGTTCGACCGCAAGGTGACCGTGGGCTACATCTATATGCTGAAGCTCCACCACCTGGTCGACGACAAGATCCACGCCCGTTCGATCGGCCCGTACTCGCTGGTCACCCAGCAGCCGCTGGGCGGCAAGGCGCAGTTCGGCGGCCAGCGCTTCGGCGAGATGGAGGTCTGGGCGCTCGAAGCCTA
>Ga0182741_1005185_pt1 | contig 12269 bp, 13 predicted proteins | sample eDN5th37CBELigOP_FD_128874 | JGI IMG/M metagenome (GOLD analysis project Ga0182741, IMG submission 128874) | Enriched Organic Plus compost microbial communities from Emeryville, California, USA - eDNA 5th pass 37_C BE-Lig OP (version 2) (version 2) ...
AAGGCCAACAAGAGCCTCTATGCGGCGATCAAGAAGGGCAGCGAGGCCAAGCCGGCGAAGATGGCGAGCAAGTTCTTCACGGTGGGCGACAAGGCCAAGGATGCCAACGACTTCTTCCTCTACGACAAGAAGAAGGGCGTGCTGTCCTATGATGCGGACGGGTCCGGGTCGAAGGCCGCGGTGGAGATCGCGACCCTCAAGAAGGGCCTCAAGCTGACCGAAAAGGACTTCTTCTTCGTCTGAGGGAGAAGCACTGCGCTGCTCTCCTCCCCCCTGTGGGGAGGAGGTGGGGGTGTGAGCGCCACGTTCTGAGAATTCAGCGCCGACACCCCCACCCTTAATCTCTCCCCACAAGGGGGAGGGGATCGCATTCCGCTTGGTCCCAAGGTTGCATCTCACCCTTCGCCGGAGGATTGGGCGGGAGAGCTGGATCGCCATTTCGCCATGTCGCGCGTGACTCACCGGCGCTTTGGTTCTAAGAGGCCCTGAACCTCAGTCAGTGCCATGTCCCACAACACCTTCGGTCATCTGTTCCGCGTCACCACCTTCGGCGAGAGCCACGGCCCGGCCCTCGGCTGCGTCATCGACGGCTGCCCGCCGATGATCCCGCTTGACGTGTCCGAGATCCAGGCGGAGCTCGATCGCCGCCGGCCCGGCCAGTCCCGGTTCACCACCCAGCGGCGGGAGCCGGACGAGGTGAAGATCCTCTCGGGCGTCTTCGTGGATGAGCGGACCGGACGGCAGGTCACGACCGGGACGCCCATCGCGCTCCTCATCGAGAATGTGGACCAGCGCTCGAAGGATTATTCCGAGATCAAGAACAGCTACCGGCCCGGCCATGCGGATTTCACCTATGACGTGAAGTACGGCATCCGCGATTACCGGGGCGGCGGCCGGTCCTCCGCGCGCGAGACCGCCGCGCGGGTCGCGGCGGGCGCTGTCGCCCGCAAGGTCCTGCCCGGCGTGACGATCCGGGGCGCTCTCGTGCAGATGGGCCCGCATCCGATCAACCGCGCCCAGTGGGACTGGGACGAGGTGAGCCGGAATCCGTTCTTCACGCCCGACGCGGAGGCCGCCGCCTTCTATGCGGATTATCTCGACGGCCTGCGCCGGGAAGGCTCCTCCATCGGCGCCGTGATCGAAATCGTGGCCGAGGGCGTGCCCCCGGGGCTCGGCGCTCCCATCTACGGCAAGCTCGACTCCGAGCTCGCCTCCGCGCTCATGTCCATCAATGCCGTCAAGGGCGTCGAGATCGGAGACGGTTTCGCGGCCGCGGCCCTGCGGGGCGAGGAGAATGCCGACGAGATGCGCCCCGGCAATGCGGGTGCGCCGACCTTCCTGTCGAACCATGCGGGCGGCGTGCTCGGCGGCATCTCGACGGGGCAGCCCCTGGTCTGCCGCTTCGCCGTGAAGCCGACTTCGTCGATCCTTACGCCGCGGTCCAGCGTCACCCGCTCCGGCGGAGAGGCGGAGGTCCTCACCAAGGGTCGGCATGACCCCTGCGTGGGCATTCGCGCCGTTCCGGTCGGGGAGGCGATGGTGGCCTGTGTTCTGGCGGACCAGTTCCTCCGGCACCGGGCGCAGGTGGGGCAGTCGATCCCCTGGCCGTTCCAGAATTGAGTGTCGTTCAATTCTGACATGTGCAGGCGGAATGGAAATTTAAGTAGCACTTAAATCCGGCCTCGGTTAAAACCGGGGCATGAAGCTTGCCGATTGGCTGTCCCGCAAACGTGTCTCCCGGGTGGAATTCGCCCGACGGATCGGCGTCACGCCGGCGGCCGTCACGCAGCTGTGCAACAACGACCATGCTTGGATGTCCCGGGATACCGCCGCGCTCATCGCGCGGGAGACCCGCGGCGCCGTCACTCCCAATGATTTCCTGCCGACGCCCCTGAAGGAGGGTCGCATGCTCCATTCCGTCACCGAAGCCATCGAGGCCTTCGCCCGGGGCGAGATCGTGATCGTCACGGACGACGACGACCGCGAGAATGAGGGCGACCTCATCGTCGCGGCCTCCCTCTGCACGCCCGAGAAGATGGCGTTCATCATTCGGAACACCTGCGGCATCGTCTGCGCGCCGCTCACGGCTGCCGAGGCGCGGCGCCTCCGCCTCGATCCGATGGTCGCCTCCAACGACGCGCCGCTCGGCACCGCCTTCACGGTGACGGTGGACGTGAAGCATGGCCTCACGACCGGCATTTCGGCCGAGCAGCGCACCAATACGGTGCGGGCGCTTGCCAACAACAATATGGGCGCGGGCGATTTCGTGCGTCCGGGCCATGTCTTCCCGCTCGTCGCCAAGGATGGCGGCGTGCTCATGCGCTCCGGCCATACGGAAGCCGCCGTCGATCTCTGCCGCCTCGCCGGTCTGCCGCCCGTGGGCGTGATCTGCGAACTCGCCAACGATGACGGCACGGTCATGAAGGGCGAGCAGATTTCGGCTTTCGCCGAAAAGCACGGGCTGAAGCGCATCTCGGTCGCGGACCTCATCGCCTATCGGCAGGCGCGGGAGAAGCTCGTCGAGCGCATCGCGACCTTCCCGGTCGAGACCGAGTGGGGCACCCTGACGGGCTACGCCTATTCGACACCCTTCGACAGCGTCCAGCACATGGCGCTGGTGCATGGCCGCATCGGCGACGGCACCGACATTCCCGTGCGCCTTCATCGGGCCAACGCCCTGACGGACGTGTTCGAGGGCGGCAAGACCATCGCGGCCTCCCTGAGGCGCTTCGCCAAGGAGGGCAAGGGCGTGCTGGTCTATCTGCGCGACGGCACCGCCGGCGTGCCGACCACGAGCTTCTCCGACAGCGAGAGCACCGCGTCCGAGGCCATGCGCTCCAGCCAGTGGCGCGAGGTGGGCCTTGGGGCGCAGATCCTGAAGGATCTCGGCGTCGTCTCGATCCGCAACCTCGCGACCACGAGCAGGTCCTATGTGGGCTTGAGCGGTTTCGGGATCGAGCTGCTGGGCGAGGAATCCCTCGACCAGTAAGGATCAGATCCGCACGTCCCGGCCCATGAGCGCATCCATATGGGCCGCGGTGGATCTCGACAGGCCCTCGAGGTCGTAGCCGCCCTCGAGGACCGAGACGAGGCGTCCGCCGCAGAACCTGTCCGCCAAGTCCATCATCTTCACGGTTGCCCAGGCGAAATCGGCTTCCGTGAAGTTGAGGCTGGCGAGCGGATCGCGCCAATGGGCGTCGAAGCCCGCCGAGATGACGATCAGGTCCGGCGCGAAGGCCTCGATGCGCGGCAGGACGAGACTTTCCATCGCGTCACGGAACACGGCGCCATCGCTGCCCGGTGCGAGCGGCGCATTGACAATGGTGTCGCATTCGCCGCGCTCGGAGGCCGCTCCCGTTCCGGGATAGAGCGGCATCTCGTGGGTCGAGCAGTACATCACCGTCGGGTCGCGCCAGAGGATGTCCTGGGTGCCGTTCCCGTGATGCACGTCCCAATCGAGGATCGCGACCCGTTGCGCCCCGTGCCGGCTTTGGGCATGGCGGGCCGCGATGGCCGCGTTGTTGAAGAAGCAGAAACCCATGGCCCGGGTCCGCTCCGCATGATGCCCCGGCGGACGCATGGCCACGAAGGCATTCTCGACCCTGCCGGTCATGACCTCGTCCACGGCCAGGACGGCGCCGCCCGCGCCGCGGAGCGCCGCCTCGAAAGTGCCGGGGGACATGACGGTATCCTCGTCGATCCGGACGAGGCCCTCCCGGGGGGCGATGTCGCGCAGTCCCACCACGTAATGCTCGGGATGGGCGAGGGTCAGGCTTTCCATCTCGGCCATGGGGGCTTGCTCGCGGACGAGCGATGCAAATCGCTCTTTCTCCAGCACGCCCTCGATGGCGCGGATGCGCTCCGGTCGTTCCGGATGTCCGAGGGGCGTCTGGTGATCGAGGGCGGCCGGATGGGTAATGTAGAGCGTGGACATGCTGGAACGGGAAATCCTGGGATCGCGGAGGATCGGCGCCGGTACTGTCGCAGCCCCAGGGGCACGTGTCCATCAAGGGGCCGCGAGGTATCCATATCGTAGCGTCAACGGTGTGGATGTTCGACAGAGCGGGTCGCTGTTGTTGCGACGCAACACACTTGCGGCAAAAGCCGTGGCATGGTGGACGAATCATCCCAATGAAGTATGGGACCTTTGCCGTATTGCCGCGTTACCCAACCGGCTCCAGGGGCCCTGCAAGAGCTTTGACCATGCGTCTTTCAAGCCTATCCCTCGTCTTCGCCGCCGCGGCGGTTCTCGCCGGGTGCACGTTCAAGGGCGTTCCCGACCCACAGGTCTCGTCCCGCGACAGCGAATGGATGGCCTTGGTCCCGAAGGCTCAAGAGGATCTGCGCTACGGGCGCTACCTGATGGACGACCCGACGGGCGAGGCGCCCGGAACGGTGGTGGTCGATACCAAGGAGCGGTTTCTCTACTACGTGATGCCCGGCAAGAAGGTGATCCGCTACGGCGTCGCAGTCGGCGACGAGGCCTATGGCTGGACCGGGACGGCCCGAGTCGCCCGCAAGGCCGAGTGGCCGGACTGGAACCCGCCGGCCGAGATGAAGGCGCGCTGGCCGCACGTGAGGTTCACGAAGGGTGGTCCAGAGAACCCCTTGGGCGCCCGGGCGCTTTATCTGTTCGAAGGGAACAAGGATACGCTCTACCGCATCCACGGCACGAACGAGCCGGAGAAGATCGGCCTTGCCGTCTCGTCCGGTTGCATCCGGATGCGCAACATCGACGTGGTCGATCTCTACAACCGCGTCGACGTGAACGCGAAGGTCATCGTCCGTTAAGGCGGGGGGTGGCCTCCCGCCTTCAGGATCGTCAGTCCATCATCGCTTCCTTGCGAAGGATCGCCGGAAGCTCGTTCGGCCGGGGGCGCGGGCTCTGAAGGCTCGCCGCCTGGACCGCAGCCGCGAGGGCCGGGAGCGCAACGGGCTTGAAGGCCGGCTGCTGAGGCCGCTCGGCAGGACGGTTGAGCTGTTGGGGGTCACGTTCGGCAATTGGCGTCGTCACAAGAATTCTCCCTGGGAAGCAGTCCATTTTAGGACTTGCCACCATGAACCCGACCCTCGGGGCTACTTCGGGGCCAAGTCATGGTCATTTGCTGGCTGGGCCGGACATGGCAGGCATAGCCTTAATTGCAGGTGAACGCGGACGCGCTCGGGTGGCCGCTCGGGGCAGGGCTGATAGGGCCTAGTGAACGGGATCGGGTGGAGTTCAGCGCCCGGTCCGGGTGAGCGTTTCCTCTTCGGCCGCCCGTGCCCGGTCGCGCCAGGCCAGAACGATGCGCTCCAGGTCGGCCAGATCCTCCGGGGGCAGGGATCCGAGGGTGCCCTCTACATAGGAACGCTGTGCCGCGATGCCGCGCTCCGCGAGCGCGCGCCCCTTTGGGGTCAGATAGAGGGCGTTGGACCTGCGGTCTCCCGGAATGGCGCGACGCTCCACCAGATCGGCCTCCACCATCCGGTCGAGGAGGCCCGATACGTTGCCCTTGGTCACATAGAGGCGCTCGGCCAACTCCTGCTGGCTGAGGCCCTCCTGTTCGGTCAGGGTGGAGAGCAGGTCGAATTGTGGAATGGAGAGACCCAGGGCCTTGAGCTCGGTCGCGACTGTGTTCGTGGCGCGCCGGTGCAGCCGGATGAAACGGAACCAGACCCGGAGCGGATCGACGGCGGCGTGCGCGGGAGGCGGAAAGGGGGACGTCAAGGGCACCATATCCTCACGATTCAGGATAGTTTACTTCGGAACCTTTTGTCTCGTCACCCGCGATCCCGAAACGATGATGCCCCCGATGGGGCAGGCTGTGGATGGGGGGTAAGGCTTAGCTCAAGGGAATTTCCCTGACAATGTTCTTGTTATAGAGTTTCGAGGGATTTCCGAGGTTCGCCCAATGACCGCTTCTCTCGCTTCCGAACACGCCCCTCCGGCGGTCGGATCCGCGCCCATGTCCTTCTCAGGCCGGGGAGGCGAGTTCCTGAGGCTCCTCGTCACCGGCAGCCTTTTCCAGATTCCGACCTTCGGCTTCTATCGGTTCTGGCTCCTCACGAAGCTGCGTCGGCATCTGTGGTCCAACACGCAGGTTGCGGGTGAGAGCTTCGAGTATATCGGCTCGGCCAAGGAGCTCCTGATCGGTTTCCTCATCGCCCTCGCGGTCCTGACGCCGATCTATCTCGGGTATTTCATTCTCGGGCTGATCCTCGAGGAGCAGCAGGCGCTGGCCAGCCTGCCGCTCGTCCTGATCCTCTATGTGCTTGCCCATTTCGGCGTCTATCGCGCCCGCCGCTACCGTGCGAGCCGCACGGTTTTTCGCGGCGTCCGCTTCTGGATGACGGGGCGCGGCTGGGCTTACGCCTTCCGGGCGATCCTGTGGGACATCGCGACGGTCCTGACCCTCGGTCTTGCATTGCCCTGGGCCTCCGCGTCGCTCGAACGCTACCGGATGCGGCACACCCATTATGGAAATGTTCAGGGGGATTTCGTCGGGACCGGCTGGACCCTGTTCAAGCGCGGAATAGGGCTGTGGGCGCTCGGACTCGCCTTGACCATCGGCACTCCGACGATCTTCGCCCTCATGCCGAAGCGGGCGCCCGAGACGGCGAGTTTCTGGGGGATCCTTGTTCCGCTATCCGTCGTCCTCGTGTTCCTCGCGCTCTGGCCCATCGCAATGGCCATCTTCGCGCGCTGGCAGCTGGAGGGCGTCCGTTTCGGACAGGCCGCAATATCCAGCAATCTACGGATCGGCGCCTTCTACGGCATCTTTCTCAAGACGATCCTCTCGGCGCTGGCCTTCGTGCTTTGCTTCGGCCTTGTGGTCTGTGTCCTCGGTTACGTCTTCTGGGAGGCGCTCCTCCCCATGCTGGGCAGTTTCGACGCGCTCCTGACGCAAGGTGAGGCGGGTGCCTCCGACTTGGGGGCGGAACTGGCGAATGCTGGGATCGTGGTCGCAGTGGGGATGCTGGCCTATCTCGTCCTGTTCCTCGGCCTCGGCGTCATCCAGCGCTATTTCATGGGCCGTGGCCTATGGGCCGTGATCGTCGGGTCACTGTCCGTCTCGAACCTCGAAACCCTCGCCAGCGCCGTTGCGGCGGGGCGTCCCGCCGGGGTTCTGGGCGAAGGCCTTGCGGACGCGCTCGACTTCAACGTAGGGATCTGAGGCGTCCGGGGCGCGATTTCACCGCGAGGCGCGGCCGGGCAGGGGATTTACCATGGCGACGGCAGTGTTTTACGACGGGGCTGTCGCCCGCCGCAGATCCGTTGCGATCAGGGTCTCGGCCTCCAGCCTCGATATCGAGGAGGCGGGTGAGTGGATCGCTTCCTGGCCGGTCGGGAAAGTCCGGCGCGCGGATGCGCCTGAGGGAGTGCTCCGGCTCGTTCTCGAGGGCGGGACCTCGCTCGCCCGCCTCGATATCGGCGATCCGTCCGATCAGGCCGCGGTCAGGCTCCATTGCAAGGCTCTCGACGGGACCGACGCGAAAGAAAAGACCGGTCGCATCCTCTTCTGGTCCCTGGCCGCCGCCGTCTCAATCATCCTCTGCGTCTTCTTCCTCGTCCCCCTCATGGCCGAGCGTATGGCGCCCCTGATCCCCATGTCCTGGGAACGGCGCCTCGGTCGCGCGGTCGATAACCAGGTCCGGTTGGTCTTCAGCGGAAAAATCTGCGCTGATCCTGGCGGTTCGGCCGCTTTGGCGACGCTCACCAAGCGGCTGAGGAATGTCCATTCCCTGCCGACCGATGTGGATATTCTGGTCGTGGATTCGTCAGTGCCGAACGCCATCACGCTTCCGGGCGGCCGGATCTATCTGCTCCGGGCCCTCCTCGACCGGGCCGAAACACCCGACGAGATCGCGGGCGTGCTGGCTCACGAGATCGGTCATGCCCGCCATCGCGACAGCCTGCGCAAGCTGATTCAGGCGGGCGGCACGTCCTATCTCTTCGGCCTGCTGTTCGGCGATGTCACCGGCGGCGGCGCCCTCGTGCTTGCCAGCCGGATGCTGGTCGACAATGCCTATTCGCGGGAAGCCGAGACGGCGGCGGATACCTTCGCGGGAGAGACTATGACGGCCCTTGGCCGGCCTGCTGGCGCGATGGCACATCTCCTCAAGCGCATCGAGGGGAACGAAAGCAGGATTCCGGCATTTCTCTCCACCCATCCGGTCACCGATCGGCGTCTTTCGGCTCTCGAACGGCTCGTTCCGGCTCAGGCTGGGCCGCCGCTTCTCGCCGATGAGGAGTGGCGTGCGCTCAAAGAGATTTGTAAGACGTCCTGATGCGACACCTGATCATCGAGGAACCCTATTCACGACCGGCAAAATGGTCGCCCGCCGTCGCGTGGTTCGCGCTCGCGGCCACGGCCATCGCGGCTGGCCTGGTCCGCTTCGGCTGGATCGATTACCAGTCCGGTCTCGTGGCCCTCGCGGCCGGAATTCTGGTGGCGGTCCTCGCGGTCGCGCTGGCCTTTCTGGCCTTCATCCGGATCTGGCAGGAGGGACGGCGCGGTCTCGGCTATGCGGTGAGGGGACTCATCGTCGCCGGGCTGGTGCTGGCCTACCCGGCCTGGATGGCCATGAAGGCCGCCACCCTGCCGCCGATCACCGACGTCAGCACCGATACTGAGGACCCGCCGACCTTCTCCCGGTCTCGGGCTGCTCTGGACGCAAGAGGCGGCCGTGTGCCTCCGGATCCCTCTCCCGAGGTGCGGGTGGCCCAGCGGAGCGCCTATATCCGCATTGCGCCCCTGACTCTCGATGTCGCGCCCGATCAAGCCTTCGAGGTGGCGCGCAAGGCGGCCGAGCGGCTCGGCTGGCAGATCATCGAGGCGGTGCCCCCCGGCGGACGCATGGGGACCGGGCGCCTGGAAGCGGTGGACCGGACCTTTCCTCTGAAGCTGCCGGAGGACGTGACCGTGCGGATCAGGCCCCGGGTCGACGGGACGCGCATCGACATCCGCTCCGCGTCGCGCCTGGGCTCCCACGATCTCGGGACGAACGCGGCGCGCATCCGCGCCTTCCTGGACGAGACAGCCAATCAGGCGCTTGCAATCGATTAAGCGGGGTCAGGCGAGCCTGTATTCGCCGTCGAGGGAAGGCGGGCCTTCCGTAGTCACCGCACCCCGGGCCACCAGATCCTCCAGGTGGGCGAAGACGGACAGTCCCGCGGCCCCGATCAGGGCAGGCTTGAGACCCTGATAGATGGCAGCCACGATGGCCGGGATTGTCCGGTCCCCCGCCGCGAGCCGGTTGAGAATGGACACCTCGCGCTGGCGGCGGTGGTGGGCGAGGGCGCGCACGAAACGCTGTGGCTCCCGCACCGGCCCGCCATGGCCCGGCCAGTAGAGGCGCTCGTCCCGTCCGCGCAGTTTCTCCAGGGATGCCATGAAGTCGCTCATGGAGCCGTCCGGCGGGGCGATCACGGTCGTAGACCAGGCCATCACGTGGTCCCCTGAGAACAGCGCATTCTCCTCCGGCAGATGGAAAGCAAGGTGGTTCGCCATATGGCCGGGGGTCTCGACGGTCGTCAGGCTCCAGCCCTGGCCCGAGATCCGGTCTCCCTCGCGCATCTCCTCGTCCGGAACATAGTCCCTGTCGGAGCTCGCCTCGAGGAAGTTGACCTCCTCGGCCGCCAGGGCGCGGGCGCTGCGATGCGGGCCGCAGCCGACGAGGCGTGCCCCTGTCGCGGCCACGATGGCCCGTGCGGCCGGCGAATGATCCCTGTGGGTATGGGTGACGAGGACGTGGGTCACGGTCTCGCCCCGTACGGCCGCAAGCAGCGCTGCGACATGCTCCGGGCTGTCCGGCCCCGGATCCAGGATGGCGACCTGGCCCCGGCCGACGATGTAGCTGCAGGTCCCCGTGAAGGTGATGGGCCCTGAATTGTCGGCGACGATTCGGCGGACCAGGCGGCTCAGGCGTACGCATCGTCCGGGGCTGTCGGGAGGGGTCGCGTCGAAGGTCAGGTCATCCGCCATGGACTTGTCTCTCCCGGTGTCGGCAGCCGGACCGGCTGCGGCTTGAGACGTTCGCACGAGCCACCTATAAGGCGTCCGGAACCGCCTGCGAATGGCGGAACGATCTGGAGATCTCTCGATGACGACTGGCGTTACGCCCCTTGCCTCGCCGTCCACCCTGGTGGGCCTGCTCTGGCCTTCCCGGAACGATGCCCGCTTCGCCGCCCTTCGCGCCATTGTGCTGATGGTCGCGGGTACGGCGCTCCTGACGATCTCGGCGAAGGTGCAGGTGCCTCTGCCCTACGTGCCGATGACCATGCAGACCATGGTGGTCCTCCTCATCGGCGCATCCTATGGCTGGCGCCTCGGCGGCGCCACTGTGGCGCTTTATCTCGCCGAAGGCGCCATGGGTATGCCGGTCTTCGCGAACACGCCGCCGCTGCCGGCCGGGATCGGCTATTTCTTCAGCCCAACCGGAGGATTCCTCTTCGGCTTCCTGGCCGCCGCCCTCGTGATGGGCGCCATGGCCGAGCGGGGTTGGGACCGTTCCCTCGGCCGGGTCGTCATCATGATGACCATCGGCCATGCGGTGATCTTCGCCGTGGGTCTTGGCTGGCTGTCCGCCATGATGCCCTTCGCCAAGGCCTGGACCGTGGGCGCTGCGCCCTTCGTGGCCGCAACAATCGTAAAGACGGCGCTCGCCGCCGCCCTGATGAAGGCGGCCTGGACCTTCACCCGCCGGGGCTAACCGCCCCGAACTGACCTGAGATAACGAAAAGCCGCCCAACCGGGCGGCTTTTTCATAGGGGAAAGTCTGGCGCGGGACTGTGCGTCAGCCGGCCGAATGAACGACCTTGAGCTTCGGACGCGCCGAGCCGTGGCGGAACGTCAGGTCGACGAAGCCGTCCTGTTCCTGATCTTCAACGACATAGTAGCCCATCTGCCGAGCGATGGCGCGGACCTGATCCAGGTTGTCGCGCCCGATTCGCCGGCTGAACTCGGGCAGCCCCGAATCCATCAGCACCGCCAGCATTCCGATTTCGACGCCCTGGTCGAATTCCTCACCGCGCCCGGGAAACCTGAGGCGCAAGCCGTTGTCGAGATGGATATGGCGCATGTCGTCAGCCCCCGCGCACCTTGATCCGGCGCTTTTTGACCTGTCCTGTCTAGCCTTCTCAATCCGTAAGGAAAAGGCGTCAAGCACGCGCAGCGGGTGGAGACGGGCAGGAATCCCGTAACCGTGACCGTGCGGGACGGAACCGCCGAACCTGTCGCACATTAGGCACAGGAGATATTCAACCGAAAGGCTCGTTTCATGCGTCTTCTTTTCGCCGCTGCGGCCGTCGCCCTGCTGAGCCAGGCGGCCGTCGCCCAGACCCAGACCGAGCAGAATCCGGGTCTCAACCCGGCGATCAATTTCAAGCCCAAGGGCAGCCCGGAAAGCACCGGGGCCGTGGCGCCAGGCGCCAACAGCTTTACGGAGGGGCAGGCCCGCTCCCGTATCGAGGCGCTGGGCTTCAGCGACGTGTCCGACCTGCGCAAGGACGACCAGGGCATCTGGCACGGCAAGGCGCAGCGAGAAGGCAGAAGCGTCGAGGTGATGCTCGATTACCGCGGCAACGTCGCGTCGAAGTAAGTCCGCCAGGGCACAGGTCCCGGCAAACGTCGCAGCGCTGCCATCTCAGGAGAGTTCTTTATGGCCCGAAACACGATCACGGCTTTTTATGACAATTACGACAGCGCGGCGCGTGCCGTCTCCCGTCTGGAGGCGGCCGGAATCCCTCACGAAGAGGTCAGCGTCGTGGCGAGCAATGCCAACGATGCTTATTCGCGCCATGCGACCCGCTCCTTCGACACGGACGCGGACAGGAACGATGCGACCGGAACCGCCGCGACCCTCGGGACGCTCGCCGGCGGTGGCGCGGGTCTGCTCGCCGGCCTTGGAATGCTCGCGATCCCGGGGCTCGGCCCCGTTGTCGCGGCGGGCTGGCTGGTTTCGACCCTCGTGGGAGCAGGCGCCGGGGCTGCCGTCGGTGGCTTGGTGGGCGCTCTGGTGGATGCAGGCGTCAATGAAGAGGAGGCGCAGGTCTACGCTGAGGGGATCCGTCGCGGCGGCGCCCTGGTGACGGTCAGGATCGAGGAGGCTGAGATGGGCCGGATTATCGATATCCTCGACGACGAAGGGCGGGTCGATATCGAGGAGCGCCGCAGCGCCTGGCAGGCGGACGAGTCGGACGAGCCGGCGCCGCCGATCGGCGCTGCCGCATCGACCACTACGGGCCTGACCACGGACATGATGCCGAACCCGCTCGACGAGACGGACCC
>Ga0182741_1005187_pt1 | contig 12268 bp, 12 predicted proteins | sample eDN5th37CBELigOP_FD_128874 | JGI IMG/M metagenome (GOLD analysis project Ga0182741, IMG submission 128874) | Enriched Organic Plus compost microbial communities from Emeryville, California, USA - eDNA 5th pass 37_C BE-Lig OP (version 2) (version 2) ...
CACCCCCGAGATACTGTCACGTCAGCCAGGTTCAGGCGAACGTTGATGGAGTTCACCGGGAACCCGCTCACGCCCTGTCCGACCGCCGTGATCGTGTTGCCCAGGTAGAGCCAGTCAGCGGCGTGCTCCTCCGACACGATGCGCGCCGCCTGCCGCAGCAGCTCGGCCGACTCGTCCTCATCCGTGGTCGCGAGCGCCTGCGCGTAGAGGCGCTGCACCTCGGGGTTGTCGTAGTTGAAGTAATAGGCCGGGTTGGCGAAGTTGCCGAAGTCGCGCGCTTCGACGTGCAGCACGAAGCTCAGGTCGTAATCCTTGTTGGTGTATACGTCCTGCAGCCACGTCGGGAACTCGACCGACTCCACGGTGAGCTCCACGCCCACGTCGTCGAACGCCGACACGAGGAAAGTCGGCACGGTGGTGCCGTACACCGCCGGGATCGTGAGCGTGAGGCTGAGGTTCTCCTGGCCCGCGTCGGCGAGGAGCTCGCGCGCGCGCTCGGGGTCGTACGGCGCGACGTCGGAGAGATCCTCGTACCCGGGGTCGAGGGGCGGGATCGGGCCGTACAGCGTCTCGGCCGCGCCCTGCGCCTCGATGAGCGCCTCGTGGTCGATCGCGAGGCGCAGCGCCTCGCGCACGCGCGGGTCGTCGAGGGGAGCGCGCTGGTTGTTGAACGCGAGCGTGCCCTTGTCGGTCGTCTCGCCCGTCGTGAGGGTGAAGCCCGTGCCGTCCAGCTGTGGGGCGAGGGTCGCGTCGACCGCGGTCAGCACGTCGACGCTGCCGTCGAGCGCCGCATTGACGCCCGCCGTGAAGTCGGGGATGTACTGAAGCACGACCTCGGCGACGCCCGCGGGCTCACCCCAGTAGTCGTCGAAGCGCGCGAGGGTGATGCTGTCGCCCTCGGTCCAGTCGGCGATCGTGAGCGGACCCGTGCCGTTCTCGGCGTTGTTCAGGTCCGTCGTGTCACCGGCCTTGAACACGAGCCCGGCGCGACCCGTGAGGGAGAACAGGAAGTCGATGTTCGGCTCGGTGAGCACGATCTCGACGGTCGAGTCGTCGAGCGCGGTGATCGAGGCGACCCCCGCGAGGTCTCCGTGACCCTGGAGCGATTCATCGTCCTTGACCTCGGTGAGCGAGGTCACGACATCGTCGACGGTGAGCGGCTCGCCGTTGTGGAACGTGACCCCCTCCTGGATCGTGAAGGTGTAGGTCAGGCCGTCCTCCGAGACCTCCCAGTCGGAGGCGAGCTTCGGCTCGATGGCGTTTCCGTCGTCGGGTGCCCGCGTCACGAGGCCCTCGTAGACGTTGTCGATGAGCGCCTGCTCGAGAGCCGCGCCGCTCGTGCGGCGGATGTCGAGGTTGTCGGGCTCGAGGACGAGGCCGACGGTCAGCGACGCGTCGGGGTCGGGCTCGCCGCCGCCTGTCGAATCGGGGCTCGGCGAGGCCGTGCACGCGCTCAGAGCGAGTGCCGCGGCCGCGAGGCCGGCTGTGGCGAGGAGGGCGGTGCGGCGGAGCATCGGAGGTCCTTTCGGCTGCATCACGGGGCGGCGCCGGCCGGATGGGCCGTGCCATGTCGGCGGTGCAAAGGCTGTTGTTCCTGTAGGAGTCAGCGTAGGGATCGTGCCTGAGCGGCGGGCTCGGTTGCAAAACGAAACGTCACACAAGCCGAAATCGTTACCCGGCCGCGATCAGTCCGAGATCAGTCGACTTCTGCCGCGATCTCGGCAATACGCCGCCCGAGGTCTGTCGGGCTGTCCTCCTGGAGGTTGTGACCCCCGGCCATCGACTCGACGGATGCCGCGGGCACGCGCCGCGCGAACTCGTCGGCGTCCTCCGCGGTCACGTACCCCTTCGCGCCGCGGATGAGGGTCACGGGCGCCATCACGCGGGCGAAGTCGTCCCAGCCGCTCTCGCCGAGCACGCGTGCGAGCGCGTCATCCGGTCGAGGCGGAGTGTGACCCGCGGCAGCGGAGGCGGCCATCGCATTCGCGAGGTGCGCGAAGTGGTGCTTCCACTCGACACGGCCGTCGGGACGGATGCGCGAGTTGAAGTACACGCCGCGCTCCGCCTTGCGTCGCGACCCGCCGCCCAGCCCGAACTCCAGCGCGCGGTCGACGAGCTCGTCGCGGGACGCCCACTCGGTCGGCCCCGCGAAGAACTCGCGCACCTGCGTCGGCCCCGCGTCGGGGTCGACTCCCGGCGTGATGTCGACGACGACGAGGCGTCGCACGAGGTCGGGGCGCGACGCGGCGAGTGCCGCACCGGTGAGACCGCCGAGTGACTGTCCGACGACGACCTGCGGCCGGTCCGTCCATGCCTCGAGCCCGGCGGCGATGTCGGGTGCGAGCACGCGCGCGACGTAGGCGGCGTCCTCTCGCCACGACGAATCGCCGTGCCCCGGCAGATCGATCGCGAGCGCGGGCAGGCCCAGCGCGAGGATCGTCGTGTCCCATGTGTGGGCGTTCAGTCCCGCGCCGTGGAGGAAGGTGACGACAGGCACGGCACCGCCCTCGGTCCCCGAGCTCGTCGAGGGGCTGCCGAACCGCAGCGCGCTCAGAGTGCGTCCGTCGGGAAGTGTCAGGGCGAGGCGCTCGGCGTGGGGGACGGGGCCGGTGAGGCCGGCTTCAGCGGCCTGCTCGGGAAGGAACGAGAACTCGTCGGCGGGTTCGATCACCCCGCCATTCTGACGCCCATGGCCGCGTGTGCGTCATCGATCCGACGACGGAGGGCGTGGGTAAGCTGGCGGCATGACGAACGAGCGGCGAGTGCACCTGTCCCGGTCGGCGCCTCCGGCCTACCAAGCGCTCGCCGCGTTCTCCAAGACGGTGGGGGCGATCTCGACCGAGGCGGGGATCGACGACCGGCTCAAGGAGCTCGTTCAGATCCACACGTCGCAGCTCAACGGCTGCGCGTACTGCGTACGCGTGCACGTCGAACGCGCCGAGAAGGCCGGCGTCACGCTCGACACGATCGCGCAGCTGCCGGTGTGGCGCGACTCGGGCGTCTTCACCGAGCGCGAGCGCGCCGGGCTCGAGCTCGCGGAGGCGTTCGCCTTCATCTCGGAAGACGGCATCCCCGACGACGTCTACGACCGTGTCGGCGGGATCCTCAGCGAGCAGGAGTACGTCGCGCTGAGCTGGATCCTCGTGTCGATCAACGCGTTCAACCGTGTCGCGATCGCCGGCCGCTACGCCGTCCCTCCGCGCGAGGACCTCGCCGGAGAGGACAGCGACGCGGCCGCGGGCAGGGCCTGGTGACGGCCGCGGAGTCTCCCGACGGCACGCCCGCGCCGCTCGTCGCGGGCGCCGTGAACCTGCGAGACGTCGGGGGGCTCCCCGCCGGCGATCGGCGCACGCGCCATGGCGTGCTCTATCGATCGGGCAATCTCGCGCGGCTCGAGTCCCGCGGGATCGAGGACCTCTCGGGGCTGCGCCTGCGCCGCATCATCGACCTGCGCTCCGAGGAGGAGGTGCTGCACGCGCCGAGCCCGGCGGGCGTCGCATCCGAGATCGTCCGCGTGCCGCTGTTCCTCGGGTCGGTCGCGTCGTTCTTCGAGAACGACATCTCTCTGGACGAGATGTACCGCAGGCTCGTCGACGACTCCGCCGACCGGATCGTGCAGGTCGTGCGGGGGATCGTGTCCGACCAGCCCGTGCTCGTGCACTGCACCGTCGGCAAGGACCGCACGGGAGTCTCCGTCGCCCTGACGCTCGCGGCGGCGGGCGTCGACGAGGACGCGGTCGTCGCGGACTACGCCCGCACCGAAGGGCTGCTGCCGGAGTGGCGGAACCGGGGCGTGATCGAGCGGCTGCGGGCGCTGCATCCGCGTGCCCGCCATCTCGAAGAGCTCGCCACACGCTCGCCCGCGCCCGTCATGCGGCGCCTGCTCGACGACATCACGGCACGGTTCGGGTCCGCTTCCGACTATCTGCTGGCGAGCGGCCTCACCGAGGACGAGCTTCGAGAGCTGCGCCGCGTGCTCGTCGAGTGAGCGGCTTCCGCTCGATGGGACTGAGGTTAGGCAACCCTTCGTTCGCGGTATAGTGAAGGGGAGATGACCACCCCCGCACCGCATCGCACCACGCGTCACGCCGGCGAGCACAGCCCCGCCGCGTGTCGTGCACCGCGTCATTCGCGTGTGCAGCACCTCATCACGGCCGACGAGTCGTCGCTGACCGACCTCGAGGCTCTGTTGGCGACGCTTCCGCTGTGCTCGACGGGCCGGGTCTTCATCGAAGTGCCGGATGCCTCGTGGCAGACCCGCCTCGACGTGCCGCCGCGCATGATCGTCACGTGGCTCGACCGCTCCAGCCGCACCGGCGACCCCGGAACGGGGCGCGCGTGCGCTCCCGGCCAGGCACTGTCGCGTGCCGTCACGGCCTGGGCCGACGAGATGATGTGCGCCGACGACGACCACACGCGCGTGCACCTCCTCGGCGGCTACCTCGGCACGGCCGACATCGTCGACCACCTGACGACGCGACTCGGCGTCGACCCCGCCGAGATCCACGCTCCCGAGGAGTACGGGCTCACGCGCTGACCCCGGCGCGCCCGCTGCGAGTGCGAGCGGCGCTCGTCCTACACTCGCGCGCATGACCTCCGTCGACGCCGCCCCCGCGCCCTCGCCCCGGACTGTCGATCCGCGTGACCTGCGCATGCCCACGTGGGTCATCGTGTGGCTCACGATCTCCGCGATCATCCAGACCTATGACGCCTGGTACGTGCTGCTGGGGCCTCTTTCGCACGCGGGCGGTCCGCTCGCGGGCTTCTGGCCGGGACACGTGTTCTACGGCACGTTCGACCACCGGTACGGACAGTTCGATGCGTTCGGCAGCGCCCAGAGCTGGGCCAACCTCGTCGAGGTCGTCTTCATCGTGTGGGCGCTGTTCCACGCGAAGAAGTGGTCGGGTGTCGTCGTCGGCCTGATCGTGACGACCGCGACGTTCTGGAAGACCGTGATCTACTTCCTCGTCGAGGCGTCGAGCGGCCTCGAGATGACGCGCCAGTCGCTCGAGCGCGGTGACATCGTCGGCTTCCTCATGGTCGCGGTGCTGCCGAACCTGTTCTGGATCGTGTTCCCGCTCGCGGTCGTGATCGCGCTGGGCCGTCAGGTGGTGCGCGTCGGGCGCGCGGCGGTGCCGCGCCTCGCGGACTGACGCGGCACGTAGTTGCCGTCCTCGAGGCCTGCCTCGATCTCGAACCGGTTGCGCAGCGGGTCGCGCCCCGCGAGCAGGTACAGCACCGGCATGAGGAATCCGTACCGCTGCCACTGCCGCTTGTGCACTGCCTCGTGGCGCAGCACATGGTCGGTGACCTCGGCATCGCCGGTCAGGTAGCAGCCTCCCGCGCACACGCCTCCGCGGGGGAACGCCCAGCGCGGCATGCCGCGGAACACCCAGAGCCCTTCGCGACGCTCGATGCGGCCCGTGCTCCACAGCACGCCCCACATCCAGCCGACCGTCGTCCCGTACCAGTAGCCGACGCGGCTGATGGGCGAGTCCAGGAGGAACGGCGGGATGAACCGGTCGATCGCCCGCCCGCGGGCGAGCGCCCGCTCGGCAGCCTCCTGCCAGCCAGGGGGAGGCGAGGGGATCGGGCTCACGCGAGCGCCCCCACGATGCGCAGCAGTGCGCCGAGATCGTCCGTCGCGGCATCCGGCGACGCGGGGGAGTAGCCCGCGAGCGTCGCGCCGACGAGCGGCACGGCGGCGCGCACGGCGCCGATCGCTGCGGTGAGGTCCGCGACGCGCACGCCGAACGGCTCGGGGTGGGCGTTGCCGGCGAGCTCGGCGGGGTCGAGTGCGTCGACGTCGACGTGGATGTACACCGAGCCCGCGCCCGTCGCGGCGACCGCCGCGGCGAGCGCATTCGCGTCGCGCAGGGCGTCGGAGGAGACGACCCGGATGCCGCGCTCTTCGATCGCCTCGAGCTCGGCGTCGTCGTACGACCTCGTCGCCGCCAGCACGACGCGGTCCGGCGCGACGGCTCCCTCGGCGAGCACGAGCGCGGGGTCGCCGTCGCCCACGACCGCGCGCAGCACCATGCCGGCGAATGCGCCCGAGGGAGAGGTCTCGGGCGTGTTGAAGTCGGGGTGCGCGTCGATCCACACGACGGCGAGATCCGGATGCCGCGCCACCGCGTGGGCGATCGGACCGAGCGCGACGCCGCAGTCACCGCCGATCGTGAGCACCGGCCCTTCCTGCGACGACGAAAGCGCCTCCTCGACCTGCGCCCGCACGCGCTGGAGCGTGCTGAGACGACGGATGCCGGTGCCCAGCGACTCGCCCGCCTCGATGGGCACGTCGAGGATCGTCGTCGCCGAGCGGGGGAGGTCGCCCGCGATCGCGTGGGCGCCGTCGATGAGCTGCATCGCGCGCGTGGAGGGACTGCCCTGCCACTGGGGCACGACGAGGTAGCGGGTCATCCTCACATCATTCCGCATGCGCGCGTGCCCGACGCCGGGCGGGCCGTGAAAAGCGCCGCATCCGGGAGCGCATCCCGGGTGCGGCGCCTTCGCTGATCGCGCGCGGTTACGGCGTGTACGGCGCCGACGGGGCGTCGATCGCCTGCTGCTGGTTCTGGGCCGAGGTGTTCCCGGCCTTCAGCTGCGCGAGGCGCGCTTCGACCTCGGTCAGCTCGCCCATGTCCTCGAGCTGGTTGAACTGGGCGTCGAGGCTCGACGCGGCGAGCTCCTGCTTGCCTGCCGCGAGGGCCTCCTGACGGCGCACCTTGTCTTCGAACCGGCCGAGCTCGCTGGTCGGGTCGAGCACGTCGATCGACTTGACCGCGTCGTGCACTTTGGTCTGCGCTTCGGCGGTCTTGGCGCGGGCGACGAGCTCGGAGCGCTTGTTCTTGAGCTGCTCGAGCTTCTGCTTCATGCCGTTGAGGCCATCCTTGAGCTTGTCGACCACCTCGGTCTGCGCGGCGATCGTCGGCTCGGCCTGCTTGGCCTCGTTCTCGGCGCTGATCTGCCTCTGGAGGGCGATCTTCGCCAGGTTGTCGAACTTGTCGGCGTCGGCCGTGTTGCCCTGGGCGCGCAGTTCGTCAGCCTTGCGGCTGGCGGCGAGCGCCTTGTTGCCCCACTCGGCCGCGGCCTGCACGTCCTCCTGATGGTCGCGCTCGAGCAGGCGCAGGTTGCCGATGGTCTCGGCGATGGCCGACTCGGCGTCCGCGATGCTGTTCGTGTAGTCGCGAACGAGCTGGTCGAGCATCTTCTCGGGGTCTTCGGCCTGATCGAGGAGCGCGTTGATGTTCGCGCGCACCAGCGTGGAGATGCGGCCGAAGATGGACTGCTTTGCCATCACAGGGATTCCTTTCACTCGGTAGTCACGTAGGGCTTGGGCGGCCCGGTGGCGGGCCTGACGTTGTGCGGCCTAGAAGCGACCACCCCCTCGACGGCCGCGTGTGCCGCCGCCGCCGAAGCTTCCGGGCCGGAATCCGCCTCCGCCGCTGCGGCCGCGTGCGCCGCCGCCTCCGCCGAGCATTCCGCCCAATCCACCGGGGAGGCCGCCGGTCGAGCGTCCGCCCCCGCCCCCGCCGCTGAGCAGCGAGTTGATGACGATGCCGCCGAGCACGGCGCCGAGCATTCCTCCGCCGCCTCCGCCCGATCCGCCGGCCGGCGCGCCGAGCATGCCGCCGCCCGAGAACGCGCCGACGTCGTTCTGCGCGGCCCGGATGGCCTGGCCCGCGAGCTGGTCGGCCCGCTGCGCGTACTGCAGCGCCTGGGCCGGGTCGCTCGCCTGAAGCTGCTGCGCGCGTACGAGGGACGCGCCCGCCTCGGCGAGTCGCGTCCGGGCCTCAGCGCCGACCGCGCCGCGTCGGGCCGTGATGTAGTCCTCTGCGGCGGAGACCTGCGCCTGCGCCTGCATCATGAGCTGGCCGAGCATCTGGCGGTTGCGCTGTTCCTGCGCGGCGGCGTCGCGCACGTTCTGGACGACTCCGTCGATGGCTGCGTTCGCCGCCTCGAGTGCCTGCAGCGTCGCGATGGGGCGCTTCGCGTCGCCCGACAGGTTCTGGCGCGCGGTGTCGACCTGCTGGCGCGTCGCGGCGATCACGCCCGCGACGCGGCCGTCGGTGTCGGGGAGGGCCGCGGCGGTCGCCATGTCCTGCTCGAGCTCGGCGATGAGCGCGGCCGCGTTCTTCTCGGCATCCGCAAGGTCCGTCCCGACCTTCGCGATCGCCTCCTGCAGAAGGACGGCCTGCGACACGGCCTCTTCGGCGGCGCGGATGCTGACGGCGGCACGTCCGCCGTCACCCGCGCCGATCGCGGCCTGAGCCTCGGCGAGCTGCTCGTCGGCGAACGCGATGCGGTCGCGCGCCTGCTGCGGGTTGTCGGCGACCGTCGAGAGCGCCTCCGGCGCGTACTGGTCGGACAGCCGTGCGAGCTCGGCGGCCGCCGCGTCGATCGAGGCCGCGGCCTTGGCGCGCGCCTCCTGCACGCGTGCGAGCGCCTCCGGCGCGTTCTGCTCGAGCTTGCGCAGCTCGTCGAACGCCGCCGCCTTCTCGTCGAGTTCGTCGCTGGCCTGCCGGCAGAGCTGGAGGATCTGCGCGTTCCAGGCGCGGGTCTCCTCCTCGGTGTCTTCGATGCCGTCGTCGAGCTTCTGCTTGAGGGTGAACGCCTCGGTGAGATTCGCCTTCGCCGTCTCGAGCGCCTGAGCGAACTCCTGTGTCGCCGCGTCGCCGAACTGTGCGCGCGCGAATCCGAGCTCCTGCTCGCTCGTTCGCACGGCGTCGTCCATCTCTACGAGCGCAGACGAGGCACGCCGCGCGAGTTCCTTGGTGTCGAGGGTCTCGAGCGGAGTCTGCCCCTTGCCGGGGCCCGCGGCGCCCTGCTTCTTGCGGCGGCTGCGCACGATGAGCCAGACCACCACGGCGATCGCGGCCGCGATGACGAGGAAGATCAGCAGTCCGCTCCAGAATCCTCCGCCGCCCGACTCGCCCGGTTGGCCGCCGCCCGCGGCGGTCTCGAAGCCGTCCGCGGCCGCGATGGCCGCGCCCGCGTAGTCTCCGTCGCTGAGCTGCGGACGGATCGACTGCTCGATCGCATCGAGCTGCTCGCCGTCGATCGGGCCCTGGTTGTCGGCCGAGATGTAGTACTGGCGTGCCTCGGTCGCCACAGCGAGCAGATACTGGGTCGAGCCGAGGCCGTTGTCGAGTGCGACCTGGTCGGCCCACTCCTGGCGGTTCGACGGGTTGGTGAACTCGTCGACGTACACGACGTACAGATCGATGCCGGTGTCGTCGAACAGCTCCTCGAGGCGGTCCTCGACGGCGTTCACCTGGCCTCCGAGTGCGTCGACCTCGTCGACGACGCGCCCAGCGCCAAGCTCCACCGGGTCGGTCGCCCACGCGGCTCCGCCGGCACCCGCGAGCACCAGCCCCCACGCCGCACCGAGCGCCGCGACCCACCGAGCACGCATCGAACCCCCTTCGGCACGATCGAACATCGCCACCGCGAGTCTATTCAGCCGTGAAGGGCGGGCGATAGCCGACGGGGTGGGGAAGGACGGACCGGATGCCGCCCAGCGGGCCGCCCGCGCGGCATCCGCATCTCCGGCCCGGTTGCCGGTAGCCTCGGCGACTCGGAGGACCCATGGACGACCGCTACGGAACCGATGTTCTCGCCGCCGGCTGGCGCGAGCGCGCGCGACGCGTCGTGCCTCGTGTCGAGGCCGAGCGCGACCTCGTCGTCGAGGTCGCCGACGACGGATGGTGCGGTGCGGTCGTGGGGCTCTCGGGTGGCACCGTCGAGCTCGAGGACCGCCACGGACGGCGGCGCCTGTTCCCGCTCGGCGCGGGGTTCCTCATCGACGGCGAGGATGTCGTGCTCGTGCGCCCCGAGCCGAAGGCGGCCGGCGCGCCGTCGCGCACGGCATCGGGGTCGTTCGCCGTCGAGAACGGACGCGCCCGCGTCGCGCGCGCGAGCCGCATCCTCGTCGAGGGACGCCACGACGCCGAGCTCGTCGAGCGCATCTGGGGTGATGACCTGCGCGTCGAAGGCGTCGTCGTCGAGTACCTGCAGGGCGTCGACCTGCTCGCTTCGCTCCTCGACGACGAACCGCCGTCGGCCGAGCGCCGTTACGGCGTGCTGGTCGACCACCTCGTGCCCGGCTCGAAGGAAGCGCGCATCGCGGAGTCCGTGCTGCGCGGCCGCCACGGTGCACACGTGAAGATCGTGGGGCATCCGTACATCGACGTGTGGCAGTGCGTGAAGCCGGATGCCGTCGGCATCGCCGCGTGGCCCGAGGTGCCCCGCGGTGTCGACTACAAGACGGGCGTGTGTCGCGCGCTCGGGTGGCCCGCCGACTCGCAGGCCGACCTCGCACGTGCGTGGCAGCGCATCCTCGGGTCGGTGCGGTCGTATCGCGACCTGGAGCCGGCGCTGCTCGGCCGCGTCGAGGAGCTCATCGACTTCGTGACCGGGTGAGCGGTTCCCGTAGCCTGGGTTCGTGACCGAGAGCACCTCCACGCCGCGTGTGTTCCGCGACAGGCCGGTGTCGTTCGTGCGCCGCAGCGGCCGCATGTCGGAGGCGCAGGAGCGCGCGTGGACCGAGCTCGCCCCGCAATACGTCATCGAGGTTCCCCGCGGTGTGGCCGCGACGAGCGTCGCCGCCGACGAGCCGATCGATCCCGCCGCGGTGTGGGGGCGCGAGGCGCCGCTCGTCGTCGAGATCGGATCGGGGCAGGGGCACGCGATCGTCCACGCGGCGACGTCGCACCCCGAGTGGGACTTCCTGGCGATCGAGGTCTTCAAGGCGGGGCTCGCCCGCACGATGCTCGACGCCGAGCGCGCCGGCGCCCGCAATCTGCGGCTGGTCGAGGCGAATGCGCCCGAGGTGCTCGAGCACCTGCTGCCCGAGGCATCCGTGTCGGAGCTGTGGGTGTTCTTCCCCGACCCGTGGCACAAGAAGAAGCACACCAAGCGTCGCCTCGTGACCCCCGCGTTCGCGGAGCTCGCGGCGCGCGCGCTGCGCGACGGCGGCATGCTCCGGCTCGCGACCGACTGGGAGGACTACGCCCTCCAGATGCGCGACGTGTTGAACGGAGCGGATGCCTTCGAGAAGGCGTTCGAGGGCGAATGGGCCGACCGCTACGAGGGTCGCGTGCTGACGGCGTTCGAGCGCAAGGGCGCTCGCGCCGGTCGGGAGATCCGCGACCTCGCGTACCGCAGGCTCGCCCGATGACCGCCGCACGGGCGGCCTGACGTGCCCGCGCATCCCGCCGTCGAGCTCGGCGTGCGCCCCGCCTGGTCGTGGGGGCTCGCGCCGTCCCTCCTCGCATGTCTCGCCGCGCCCGCGTTCTTCGTCGCGCGCATCCCGTGGCTCGGGTGGGTGCTGCTGGCGGCGGCGCTGGCACTGGCCATCGTCGTGGAGCGGACGACGGATGGCGACCGCGGTGGCGGAATCCGCGGCATCCGTCGCACACCGAGCCTCGTGCGCGATCTCTCGCTCATCGCGATCGGCCTGCTCATCGTCAGCTCGATTCCGCTGAAGGCGGAGCTCGACAACCTCGCGATCCTGCGGTTCGCGATCGCGCTCGGCGGCGCGGTGGTCGTGCCGTACGCGGTGTCGCGGTGGGTGTACCGCGATCACGCGATCCGCTTCCCGTGGCGAGGGGGAGGGCGCTGGACCCGGTTCCAGTGGCTGTGGCTGGTCGCGGTGCTGATGCTGGGGTGGCTGATCCTGCCGTTCTACTTCATCACCTCGGGCGTGTACGCGAACTGGCCCGTCGTGGACACGCCTGATCTCATCGCGCGGCTGTTCGTCGGCGTGGGAGCGGTCGGCATCTGGGACGAGCTGTTCTTCATCTGCACGTGCTTCGCGCTGTTGCGCCGGCACTTCCCGGACTGGCAGGCGAACGTCCTGCAGGCGATCGTGTTCGTGTCGTTCCTGTGGGAGCTCGGCTACCAGGCGTGGGGACCCGTGCTCACGATCCCGTTCGCCGTGCTGCAGGGCTTCATCTTCATGAAGACGCGCTCGCTCGCCTACGTCGTGACGGTGCACCTGCTGTTCGACGCCGTCGTGTTCCTCGTGCTGGTCCACGCGCACAATCCCGGTGCGCTCGACTGGCTGTTCCTCGTCTGACGTCCGCTCGCGCGACCGTCGCTGCCCAGACGCTGCCCAGGCCGGCTCGCTAAGCTGGCACGCGGATCCCGACAGGATCCCCGGACGAGGGTTCAGTACCCGGTGTGCGACAAGACTGGCCAGGAGACGCTGTCATGTCGTGGGTCATCCTCATCATCTCCGGTGTGCTCGAGGCCGTGTGGGCCACCG
>Ga0182741_1005188_pt1 | contig 12262 bp, 3 predicted proteins | sample eDN5th37CBELigOP_FD_128874 | JGI IMG/M metagenome (GOLD analysis project Ga0182741, IMG submission 128874) | Enriched Organic Plus compost microbial communities from Emeryville, California, USA - eDNA 5th pass 37_C BE-Lig OP (version 2) (version 2) ...
CTGTGCTCAGGCCATGAAGGCTGCTGGTGCTCGCGTTGCGGTCACTGAGATTGACCCCATCTGCGCCCTCCAGGCATGCATGGAAGGTTACCAGGTCGTCCGCCTCGAGGATGTCATTGAGGACGCTGACATTATCATCACCGCTACTGGTAACAAGAACATCGTCATGAAGCACCACATGATCCGCATGAAGAACAACGCTATCCTCGGTAACATTGGTCACTTCGACAATGAGATCGACATGGCTGGTCTCCTTGCTCACCCTGGTATTCAGCGCATCAACATCAAGACCTGCGTCGACCGCTTCGCCTTCCCTGAGACCGGCCGAGGCATCATCGTCTTGGCTGAGGGTCGTCTCCTCAACCTTGGTTGCGCTACTGGCCACCCCTCTTTCGTCATGTCCTGCTCTTTCACCAACCAGGTCGTCGCTCAGATGGAACTCTGGAAGGAGCGCAATACCAACAAGTACGCCAAGCAGGTCTACGTTCTTCCTAAGGAGCTCGATGAGCAGGTCGCTCGCCTCCACCTCGAGAAGCTCGGTGCTCGCCTCACTGAGCTCACTGACGAGCAGGCTGCTTACATCTGCGTCGACAAGAAGGGTCCTTACAAGCCTCACGCTTACCGCTACTAAAAAGCTGCAGGCACAGAGGAGGTATTATAATGATTGTTTGTTACATCACACACCCCCACTCACCAGCATAATACTCATATTTTTGCTGTTGAATAAGTAGCTGTGACTTATCACTGTACAGCAGTTAGGTAGTCGTGTTTGTTGTTGTCGTTGTTATCCTTCTTCATGTGGTCCTTCGCACATCTCTGCTTCAAAGTGGTGTTGTTGATGTGCGTGGCATGTGCTGAATGATTTTCAGATTAAAAATAAACTTTGTTTCACTCTGGACGTCTTCAATTAATTTTATTTTGCCTTGTATTCAAGCTACTAAATGTGTATTATCCCCGCTTTGTCCCCTCCACGCTCCAGCTCACCCGAGTCAAATTTCGAATTCTCGAGTTTTCGTCTGGGGTTGAAGGGGGGAAAAATCCGCTGGCGGGTGGACGGTTTCATCCCCAAAACGGCTCTAACGGATACTCGTTTGAGGTCGGAATATGCATATGTGAGTGAGTGTTGAGCAGTGCTGATACTATAGAGAGAAAGATCATACTTTCAAAATACTAATCTATATTTTTATTTGGTCGTGTAACCCCCCAGCATCCCAGATTTCCTAGGAGAACCGAATCTCCTTGAGATAAGAAGAAACGCATCGCTGCAGTGCTTCTAGCCTCGCTCTCCGATCGGCCAGCGGCTTCTGTGCCCCAGAAAGCGCATCTCCAATCACATTCGGAGCGGATCTTCCTGCACGAGGTGGATAACACGTCACATAATGTCCTCGGCGACTGCATCCCGCAGTTTCGTCGAGGATGAAGGCTACGACGACGAGCGAGAGTATGTCGCTCGTGGCGGTGGCAGCAGCAGTAGTAGTCGAGGACCGATGGCTTATGAGCCAGACGGTTCCAGATCCAGTTCCCGATCCGCGTCTAGAGCCAGCAGAACGGTAGGGGCTGCGGCAGCGGCGCAGAGACCCTCGGCGCCGAAGTTGGCGAGTCGGAGACCATCTTTGGCAACAGCTACTGCAACGGCCGATGCCGAGTACTACTATGGAGGGTCTGAGCACCGCGTGACAGTCTCTTACACCCACACCCCTTCGCCGGTCCGGCCCTGTCGCTATCGGTACAGAATAGAGAGGGAGCAGGACAGTGACCAGGCAAACGATGAATACTACGAGCAGCGGGCTAATGAGAACGGCTACGATGACAATGAGAATGATGATCCGCGTGGCAATGAACCTGTGAGTGCCCAAGACGAGGGTTCCTATTCTGGTCAGTATTACGGACCGCCTATCTCTGTGAAATTTACTCCAACTAAGTGTGGCCATCATCATCACCATTGCGCCCACTCATGCGATCATGATACAGTCAAGCCCATTGTATCCTCTTCGAAACGTAGACTCTTCCCTGGGTCTCGGCATAGCTCATCCTGTCGAAGACTTAGCCCTGAGGACCTTGATGATTCAGAATCAACTACGTCAAGCCCAAACGATGAAGATTATGATGGCGGGGAAGAGCACGACCAAGACTATGAGGATAGTGGCCGGTCTCACCTAAGATCATCTGCGCGATCTGCTTCACGTGGGCGGTCCAATCGAAGTGACAGGACACCTCTTCGTCCCGCAGAGCGTCCGGATGCGGATCAGCTTAATCGCTCCATGGACCGCAGCACCAGCAGCGGGAAAGCAGAGTCTCACGTGGGCACTGTTGTTCAGGCACTACAAGATGGCCTTCGTGACCGAGCGGCGCTAGTGGATGATTTGTTAGATCGTGTGTCTTCACTTGATGATGCACGAGCTGATGCACAACGGCATGCAGGAGATCTTCGCATGGCATTGGCGCGAGCCAAGGCAATGGCTAAAGAAGCAGCTAAACGAGCAGATACAGCTGATCTCGCATTGGCCAACGTGCAAGGTGGGGTAGTACAGCTCCAGCAGGAACGCGAGCGTGAGAGGATCGAGATGCAGTCTCTAATCGAACGGCTCAAGCTCGAAAACGAGCATGCCCAGAAAGAACTAGCTCGCGTCAAGACCGAGCTCCACATCTGTGCCGGCGCCCGAGATGAGTTCAAGCTTAAGTTACAGCAGCAGACCGACGAGCTCAACAATGCTATCTTACGTGTTGAGCGTGCCGAGAAGCGAGCGGCCCAGGCCGAGGCAAGCACAGTGAGCCTCAACGACCAGCTCATGAATGCGTTGGGTGCGAAAGAGACGCTTGAGCAACAGCTGGCAACAGAGCGCAAAGAGTATGCGAGTGCACTGCAACAACATGAGAAGCTCCTCAGTGAAACGAAGGAAAAGCTTCACGCTACTTCGACAGCACGCAGCGAGGCCGAGAACCGAGCAAGCGAAGCCCTTCTTGCACTCAATCAGGCTCGCGACACACTTACGCGGCTCCAGCAGGAAAACGACCACTTGGTACAGAGAAACAACGAGTTATCACGTGATAAAGAAGATCTTCGTAATAGCGCCGCAGACCTGGCCAATAGTCTTGCGAGGGTTCAGTCTCAGGCTACTGATCTCGCCGAAGCATTGCGAAAGGAACGAGAAGCTCACGAGAACGCCAAGGCTGTGTGCAACATTCTTCGCCGAGATGCAGCCGCACAAGAGAAAGAATTGATAGCACGCACCGAGGAGCTCAAGACTGTCACAGAGCAGTTAACTGTGCAAAGAGAGGAGTTGCTCGCTCAGGTTCTTAAAGCAGAGCGGACTGCAACAGAAAAGGCAGCCGAAATCGCACAACTTCAGAAGGAGCTGGAGGCGGAACGCTCTGCCAAAGCAAAGCTGATCCAGGAGCGAGACTTGCGGGAGCGTGAGTCTGTCCAGCGTGAGAGAGAACTTGCTCAGAGTCGTCTCGCAGATCTTCAGGCAGAGGCAGCTCGACGAGAGGCCTACCTTCAGGACCGCCTTGAGGCCGCAATTCGGTTGGAGCGGCAGAGTCTGAATGAGGAGCGAGCCGCGATGGCGGCTTCTCGCGAGGCTGCGGCAGCCCAGGCTCGTGCTGAGGAAGTTCGGGCTCGCGAAGCGGCTATTAGGGACTTACGCGAGGCTATGAGCCGCGAGCAGCGATTACACGCTGAAGAGATCGAACGCTTGAATCGTGCCCACACTGATTATATGAATGGGGAGGAGGCTCGCATCCGCTCAGCTGTTTCAGACGCACTTAAGAAGTATGCCGCTGAAATGGAGGCGCAACTTGAGAAGGAGCGTACAGCCCATGCAAACGAACTGGCTCGTGAAAAGCTAGCGTTTGGTGATCGTGTGGAGGAGCTCGTTCGTCGTCACGAAGCAGAGCTCGCACAAGTACGAGCAGCATTGGCCGCTGCAGAAGCTCAATACGAAAATCGCCTTGCACAAGCCAGAGCAGTCGCAGAGCAGAAGGAGGCAAGTGAACTCGAACGAGCTTTAGCCGAGGCCGCGGAGCTGCATCGCCTTCGTATGGAAGACCAGCGCGGTAGCTTCAGAGAGCAGCTCGTTCGGGTCACAACTGAACTTGAGGATGCAAACCGTGCGATGCAAGCCAGCCTCGCGGAACGCGATGCGGCTGTTGCTCAGCGGGATGAACTCGTGAGAGCGCTGAATGCACAGCGTATGGAGGCGGAGCAGCAAATTGCCGAATTGGGACACCAACTCGAGTTAAGCCGAGGAGAGACGCGTCAAGTAGCAGAAGCTAAGCAGAGCAGTGATGCTGAGGTAAAGCGCTTGAGGGCGGTCTTAAGTGAAATGGCGTCAGACTTCCAGTCCCAGAGCCAGCAAGCATTGGCTCGCGTCGCTGACCTTGAGCAGTTACTACAGGCATCTGAGAAAGAGAAGAAAGAGCTACAGAACGAGGTAGTACGACTGAGCAAGGCATTCCATGACTACGTTGACGCGAATGATGCGGCACACGCGAAGGCCTTAGCTGAGGCTGAGGATAAAATTCAGCAGCTTGAGCAGCGTATTCGTGACTACGAATGGAGGGCAAACCTTAGCTCCGTTACCTCTGAGCCTAGCCAGAAGTCCATGCGTCAGGCTGCTAAGGCCCACATGTCAGCACCGTCTGCTCAAAATGAACCCGAAGAAGAAACACCCAGCTTTAACATCTCGTTGCCAAAAGGCCCCTCCGCGAGTGTCATACGCTCGCTGACACCTATTCATGCGCCGAAAGCAGCTGCCGGTCTTGCACAAAGTGGGCAGGCGCTTGGACGCGATTTATTCGTTGCCGCTGGGCAAGCAGTAAGAGGCACTGGCCCACTCAACACTTCCACGAGCTCACAACCTGAATTCCGATACCACCATCTTCCATCCGCATGGAATGCATCTCACCCCAACCCAACTGTTCGAGGAGTAGGGCTCACGCCTGAAAGTCAGTCGCAAATACCAGCACAGGACGCGACGAACGTTGGAAGAGGAGTGCCGCCCCCGGTTCCAAGCCGGCCAGTTCCTGCCCACTTGAGGTCCAGTAAGCCTACAGCCGAGGAAAGCATCGAGTTGCCTGCTCCAATGCAAAGGACAGATGGATACGGTACTCGCGATGGAGATGATGAAGATGAGGATGATGACTTAGCTAGACTGATTGGACTCCGCCACCGCGAGGCGGAACTACAGTTTAGAGCGGATGATGAGGCCATGGCAGCTGAAAAGGAACAGCTTGAGCGACGATATCAAAGTGTGAAGCAAACCCTCGCCTTATTTGATAAAATCATTGCACACAAGACGGCTCTGTTAGAGGGAGAAGAAAACCCCGAGCAACGCGAGCCGCAAGGTCAGCAAGAGTAAACATTCCAGAGCTCGAATAGCTGCTGGGCACTGTGGAATAAACTTTACCTCCTCCCTTGTAGTGAATACACCAAATAAGTCAAGGTCTATGCTCTACCAGTCAGTGTAAGTTTATTGAATAAAAGAGGTTAAACACACAAACACCATTCTAGCTAATATAGTGGTCATGAAGGCTGACATCACGTCATTACCCTCAGGGGAGTTAATTATTCAGAAGTACATTCAACCGGGCGGCTACGTCAGGTGGGAACGCGAACCGATTGAGGAGTGGGTAGAAAATGTTTACGAGTCGCGAGATTGCTCGGTTTACGTCCGCCTCCGCCACGAAGCAGAACTTACAAGTCATCGCATATGGCGAGTCATCCATCCACTGTCGGTTCAGATCATCGACACTATTCACGCCAGCGGCTGTTGCAAGAACAGAGGCATTGGCGGATTCACGGAGCTCTGCAGCTGTAAGCAGACCAGATCCCGCATGTTCAAAGCTTGCGTCAAGGGCAGATCGCACTTGAGACTTTCGACGTCCTGCACCCGATGCTGATTCCGTATCAGCAGGGGATACAGCCATGGCTGTCGCAGTAGCAGTGGAGAGTCGGTGCTGCCACATGCGCAAAGCTCGCGATCGCTTTAAGCCTCGTGCCACGTAAAGATCCAACGCAGCACTGAGCTGGGCGAGTGCCGTGAGGGCAGATGGGAGCAAGTGTTGGGATACAAATCCAGGCGCGGCCGAATTTTGGACGAAGCGTGCCTGCGACAATAGGGTCGTGTAGGCATGCATCGCGACGCCAATAAGCTGAAGATCCACCGCCGACTCATCGGTCTCGCCGTCTTTGCAAGCAACTAGCCATGCGACGAGGTTCTTCAACTCGCGCAGGGGATTGAAGGTTGTAATTGCAACAAGAACCCGTGGTCCTGCGGCAGCCATGGGGAGAATAACAAACCTCTTCAACATGCCAAGGAAGGAGAATCCTTCGCTCGACTCCTTTGCACCCGTTCCCCTGACCACCTGCGGACCTGATGTGGCGGTGGGAGATGATCCACTCTCAAAAGGGTTTAGGAGTAACACGAGTGTACGCATCATGGCCGTAAACATAAGAGGCAACAAGCTGAGGACTGGGAATCGTTCGCTCGCAGGAGGGGCAGGGAGCGTGACAATCGATTCCATCAACTTCTGGATGATTGATGGCGACTGGCCGTTGTCTTCGACGTTGGAGCTGCCCAAACGCAGCAAACCGCCAAACATACTGGCCGCGATCATCTGACGAACCGTTTTCGGTGCTCGCGCTTCTCGGCGCAAATCATGAATGATGTGCGTGTATAACCGCTTCGTATACAGAGTAACCAAGTATTGAGTCGTGGCCGCATGTACAGCAGCAAGAGTTGGAATGGGCCCTTGGTATGCCTGCAGCACCGGGAACTGATTCGTCGCGAGCGTTGAGGACGATCTATGACCAGACGCCGTCGACACACTCACAGGAATTGGTAGTGGATTTCCAGGGCCCAGGCCAACGAGCAAGCCTGCTCGTAGGCCACTTGCTATGAGATGCTTCTGTGCCAGTGCAGCGGGCGTCAAGACAGAATGGTTTGGAATTGGATCATAGTCGAAGATGAACGGCACATCCAGACTCGTTCGCTGTGTGGGGAGTGTAGTCATGACACGAGTCCCGGTGTTGTCATGATCCAAGCGTGAACCGAATGATGCTGCTTTTGGGTTCAGTTTGGAGGCTGTTGCGTCCTGTGGCAAGGGAACGTTGATGAGAGCGAACTTAGCAGGCAGGCCATCCGCAATTAGTCGCATCGCACGCTCTGGGTCGGTCTCGAGGATGCGCAAGAGATCAAGGTATGCGAGTAGACGGGCCAAAGGAGCTTCGACATGAGCCAGGCCGTGGAGCAAATAGCCCTCAAAGGCGAGAGGCTCTCTCAATACAAGCTGCAGGACCTCACGCTGGAACATCAAGGCCAACACGAAAAAGCATGCGACCACATATGCACGGAAAATAGCCAGCAGTGCGAGCATCCAACGTTTAGGAGGTGGCAGGACCTGCTTATCAATTGTGTAAATAATACCATCTTTGAGATATGTGAATACCGCCATGCGTCCGGAAGAGAGTGCACCTGATGTAGCGAGGACAGGCGAGTGATCATTAAAGGTCCATGTTGGTGTACCAAAGGCATGTGTGACTGGCTGATCATACAATCCGTTCGCGATGACGAGAGGCGGTGCAGTCAATAGACCACTGGCAGAGTGCTCGAGCCGACTCCTGATATATTCGTAGTATACATCATCCGCGTCGCTACCCACGAGCAGCTGCGGCACACCGATTGATCTAAGCATCTTTCGAGTGTACCTTCCGACTCGACTGAAGGCGTTGGAAATAGTGTTGAGCAATCCACCTCCTAGAGACGAGTCTCGAAGTACTGTCTCCTTCAAAGTAGCAGAGTCAAGTCGCCAGTCTGCGCGATTCAGTTGCGCCAAAAGTTGAGTGCTAAGGTGCTTAGGGAGTCCCAGGGCGGCCGCTGAGGCTGCAGCCAGGCGTTCACTTGCTGCATTGCGGTTGTTGTGAAGCCCGAAGATGAGCGAGTCGAGGTTCGGACCTTCAAGCTCGAGAGCAACTCGAAGATCTCGGCGCACTCGCGCCGCTCGGGTGCTGGAAATCACGAGCGCAATAAACGCAAACAAGGCAAAAGAAAGGCAAAGAATCCTAAATGAGGCCTTAAGAGTTCGGCAAAGGATTCTCGGCGTAGCTTCAAGTACATGAGCCAGGCGAGACTTGGAAACGTGAATGGTCGGTGAAACAGGAGATGTTGCACGGTTTGAGCCAGGTGGCGAAAGCCACAAAATAACCGCCACAAAAATGGCATGGAATGTTGTGAACAAGAACACCAAGTCAAGCGGATCGGGAGCAGTATACGACTTTTCTGAGTTGTCCTTATTCACCTCGGTGTCTGGCTTGGCCTTCTTGGAGAACCATGTGACAAGCCACCTGTCAGATGGCAGCAAGGCTAAAAGTGCACCAGTTAGTCCATGAGTTCGCCGACGGATGCTGTACGATTTGTTCGCATCTGGTGATTCACCTTGGGTTGCAATTGTGTCTTCTGTAGTGGCCCACCCATCTGACACAGCCAAGCTGTCTTCGGTCAAGGTCAAACGTCGCGCCTGATCTGGGCCCATTGGGGCATGCGACGTGCTCCTTAAAAATGCCGCAAAGGTGGAGGACTCCAAGAAAGAGGCAGGAAGTGCGACATCGATACTTCCATCACCTTGAAGTGCAAGAACATAGTGCGACGTTGAGAAGCCAAAGGAGATATTAGCGATTACGACAGCAATGATCAGGGCGACGAGTGCGAAGATACGACCAACGAGACTTGAATCAGTACCGTTGCATAAACGAGTGCGGATGCTTCTCAACTTTCGGCCAAAGGGTCCGCTTTGTCGACTCGTTCGGCCAGTTCCTGCACTCTGGCCTGTACCCGCTTGAGAAGAAGTCGACGAAGACGACGATGGTTCTGAGCCCACAGTGCGTCCGATGCCTGAAAGCAGTTGCTCTTCGCTTTCAAATTCGTCCAAGTCAAAGTCATCTGCATCTACGTCTTCGTCAGAAGTCAAATAGAGTGAGTTCACTGATCGGCTTGCGACAGAGCCCAACCAAGGAGATACTGCAAGCAAGACCGTTATGAAAAGCGGAACAACTACGCAGAGACCTAATGGCCATGTGAAGCTATTTCGCATGCTGAAAGGATCGAAAACAATTGTTCGGGACAGGAGTTTTCGTGTCAGGGGCGTTAATGCCATGGCGATCTGGGAGTATTCCACAACCCAGCGGCATGCCACGAATAGGATTGCAAGAATTGGCGCAGTCCACACGAACGCAGCAATGCGACGCCATGTGACAACACCGCGAATCCAGTCAAGGTAGTAGGGATTTGGTCGGCTGGGCAGTGCCAAGGCAGGAAGATGCGCTGCACTGGCATACTTTGGTGCCTCACTTGGGCGCATAGGCTTCGAGTTCAATATGTTTTTGATCGACTCGGCTTTCAAACTGGACTGATCAACGGGTGGGATTGTGAAGGCTGCTGAAGAAGCGGGAGCCGCTTGCGCAGTCTGCTGGCCTGCTAATGGTGACAGTTGTGGTTGCCTTGGCGTCGTCTGCCTGCTCGAGGCTGTGGTTCCAGGGGTAGCCTGTTGCTGTTGTGGTTGCCGTTGTTGCTGTGGATCAGCCACAACATTTCTGATGTTACCAATACGCGCCGATCTACGACGGTACGGAATGACTGAGACCTGCTCCATCGTCTGGATCGAAGCACTTGTGGTCGGTGCTGACCTCACCTAATAACTCCCAGAGCGAGTGGCTAGATCTGCGATCCACAACTGGTGCCACGAAACTAAGTCTGCGACTGCGGCCGCGGATCTCCTGTGTCCGTGTGCTTGTACTGGTCTCACTGCCTCACTCTGCTGACGCACACACTGACACACAGACTCACCGTGCAGTGTCGGACTGCGGGTCGGATCGCCTTCGAACTAGTCTCCAGTCTTCGGGGCAGGCAGGACGGGGTGCTGCGCCGACTATGAGTTCCTACATGTGGTTAAGGGGAGCAAGCATAGGGTAAGGGCGTACCTGTTCTGAACATCGCGCTACTCTCTGGTGTGAACAGGCTTTCCAAACGATGTTGCCACGGATGTGTCCCTTGCTCGCGGGGTCCCTTTGGACAAGTGCACAAGCTACCATTCCGTATGTCCCAGAACCACCGCAACCGGCTCGATGAAGAGTACCAAACATCACCGCCTGACTTACAAACGCCTCGTGGATCCAACGAGAGCAGCCCCTAACCGATAGCACCAAGGGCGCGCAATGTCGAGAGGAAGACGAGAGTCTGGTGTAGAGCGTCGTCAGGTGTAGCCAAGATCCGAGGCGATGGACAGACGCAGTGGGCTGCAGTCTATCTGCCGAGCACGGTTTCATAGGCAGCACGGTCTAAGACATGCGCAAGCCCACCGGATGCGAGAGTTGATCGAGTCCGAGATGCGGGTTCTCAGTAGATTTCACGCGATCCCGTGCGATGTGTGGATAGAAATCAATACCATTCGACAACATCGAACCAAAATCACACAATTTACGTGTTTTCTCAACACACAACCCTTGCTACTCGGATATATCGCTTCCAGTAAAACTAAGCGAAATCGTTTTCAACGGCCGCCAGCGGGCAGTTCCGCAGGTGTTTCTCGGGGCATATCTCGGCTCCAGGCCTGGTTCGGGCTGAGTGAGTCTATGTGGGTCAATCACGTTTGTGTGCGCGAGCTCAGCCCAAGACGCAGTATATCCCTGGCAGAATAGCCGAAAAACCCCCAGACGGAGCGAAAATCAGAGTTGCAGGCATACTACTAATATTGTTAAAACTTTGGATTGGGGTGTAGTAGTCTTTCCCGAATGCTGCCAAGGAGTTAGCTGAGGCGATATAACCCCACTTCTATCCATGAGCGAGTCGCTTAACTCCGCGCCCGCACTCGCTAGCCCCGCAAGAAAGTTCGCGCCTTCGAGCTCTCGTGGACATGCTTGGGTGAGGTTCATTCGCAATGTGGTGCTGTTGGGAGTGGACCGAACCCTTACGGGGATTACTCGATGGGGCTGTTACTTACTGATTTGCGGGATGATATGCGCCATCACGTGGGTGTGGCTCATATTCTGGCTTGAAGGCGTACCCTTCCTGCTCGACACGCAAGGCTACTGGACGGCATGTCTCAAGACATTCGTCGTGACCTATGGCGTGGTACTCCTGTTCTATCACTATTTTGCCACAATCTTCGTAGGACCCGGTACGGTTAAGCAGGTCATCGGCGAGTACACACGTGCAAAGCGAGCCTCTTCATGGGGCCAGAACGAAGTTTCGGATCGGGAGGAGGAACGCGGGCTGCACCCTGCGCCAGTGCAGGGTCTACCGCCATCCATCCTAGCCAAACTGGAATATGATCCTGAGCTTGCTGATGACAAGCTGGAGTTGAACGAATCCGATGCTAACGTCGAAACACTCGTGAAGCTGCCGTATCGCTTCTGCACCAAATGCAATCTCCCCAAACCCATGCGTACGCACCACTGCAGCGTGTGCGGTACATGCTGTCTCAAAATGGATCACCACTGTCCATGGTTCGGCACCTGCATTGGCTTCCGCAACTACAAACACTTCTTTATGTTCGTCCTGCTGGTGAATGTTCTCGCGATATGGGTCACATTTGAGTTGCTCCCCTTGATCATTCGAGCGTATGCTGAGTTACCTGCTGCGACGTCACACCTCATCTCTGTGAGACACATCCCATTTCCGTATGTCTCCAATGCTGCGGCAATACCACATCAGACAGCTATCGCAGATGTTCGACATGGTGATGCAGGGATGTCAGCTATCGGAACATCTGATTCCATTTTGACGCGAGTCACCGGAGGCTTTATATTTAGTCTGCGTTTGCTGCTAGGCGCGAATTTGAAGGCTCCAGAAGGTGATTTGGTGACCGCGTCGCCTTGGATTACACATGTAGGTGTGGACCCACTTACGTCCTTGAGCTCCAAATCTTGCGCGCTGGGTGCAGGAATCTTGGCTAGTGCTGGATGGCTCGCCACGACCTTGTTTATGGCTTGGAATGTCTACTTACTCGCGCAGAATCTCTCCACAATCGAGTTGTACTTGCGACAGCGTGGGCCGCCCAAATCTACGTACTTGACCGGTCGTGAGCTTGATGAGATCCGATCAACCCCCAAAGCTCTCCGTCTCAGCTGTGCGAAGCAGCATCCGTACGATCTAGGGGTGGTTCGTAATCTTAGCAGCGTGTTTTTTAATGTCGATACCATGCGAGGAGCATCTGACGTGCGTGTCTTAATAAGGGGGCTCATGGCTTTTTTAAGACTGCTTATTCC
>Ga0182741_1005192_pt1 | contig 12253 bp, 10 predicted proteins | sample eDN5th37CBELigOP_FD_128874 | JGI IMG/M metagenome (GOLD analysis project Ga0182741, IMG submission 128874) | Enriched Organic Plus compost microbial communities from Emeryville, California, USA - eDNA 5th pass 37_C BE-Lig OP (version 2) (version 2) ...
GGAAGGCGCAAAAGCAGGAAAACACGACATGTCCACCCAACCCCGCCAGATGCTGCTCGACCCCGGGTTTGAACTGACCCTGCGCCCGATGCGCTATCCACAGTTCTACGAGATGTACCGCGACGCGATCAAGAACACCTGGACGGTGGAGGAGATCAATTTCCAGATCGACATCAGCGATCTGCACGACAAGATGACGCCCGCAGATCGCCACCTGATCCATCGACTGGTCGCGTTCTTCGCCACCGGCGACTCGATCGTGTCCAACAACCTGGTGCTGAACCTCTACCAGCATCTCAATGCGCCGGAAGCGCGCATGTTCCTGTCGCGCCAGTTGTACGAGGAAGCACTGCACGTCCAGTTCTACCTGACCCTGCTGGACAACTACCTGCCGGATCCGGCCGAGCGCGCGAAGGCATTCGCGGCGGTGGAGAACATCCCCTCGATCCGCAAGAAGGCCGAGTTCTGCTTCAAGTGGATCGACTCGATCCAGGATCTGCGCCGCATCGAGACCCGCGACCAGCGGCGGCAGTTCCTGCTCAACCAGATCTGCTTCGCCGCCTGCATCGAGGGGCTGTTCTTCTTCGCCGCCTTCGCCTACGTGTACTACTTCCGCTCGCGCGGGCTGCTGCCCGGGCTGGCGTCGGGCACCAACTGGGTGTTCCGCGACGAAAGCTGCCACATGGAATTCGCGTTCGAGTCCGTGCGCACGGTGCGCGGGGAGGAACCGGATCTGTTCGACGACCGCATGCGCCAGCAGGTCTATGACATGCTCGCCGAGGCCATCGAATGCGAAGTGCAGTTCGCCGAGGACGTGCTGTCCGGCGGCGTGGCCGGCATTTCCACGCGTGACATGCGCCAGTATCTGCAACATTGCGCCGACCAGCATTTCGTCAAGCTGGGGATGGAGAAGAAATACAACGTGCGCAACCCGCTGCCGTTCATGGAACTGCAGGACGTGCAGGAGCTGACCAATTTCTTCGAGCGCCGGGTGTCGGCCTACCAGGTCGGCGTGCAGGGCGAAGTCGGCTTCGACCACGCCTTCTGACGCCGCCGCGTCCGCGCACTGGGGCGGAAGCCGGCCCTCCGCCCCAGTCACGCAGGTGCGTCACCCTGCGTGCGCTAGGATGCGCGCGGGAGGCTTTGGCCCACGGAGCAACCGCATGTCCGAACATCCGCTGTCCGGTCCGCGCCCGACCGAGGCGCGCCTGCTGCACATGGTCTTTCCCGACCACACCAACCATCTGGGCACGCTGTTCGGCGGCCAGGCATTGGCGTGGATGGACATGTCCGCCTTCATCGCCGCATCGCGCTATGCGCGCACCACGGTGGTCACCGCGCGCTCGGAGCAGGTTGATTTCAACCAGCCGATCCACAAGGGCGATCTGGTCGAGGTGATCGCGCGCATCGTCAGGGTCGGGCGCAGTTCGATGAACGTGGACGTCGAGGTCATCACGGAAGACCTGCTGAGCGGCGAGCGCAAGCTGTGCACGCGCGGCCACTTCGTGATGATCGCGCTGGATCCGCTGGGCCGGCCGACCCGGGCGCCGCCGTTGCCGCCGCCGGTCGTGCAGGGCTGAAGGATCCCGTTCCGGCGGTGGATGCCGCGGCATGCGCATGGTCCGCGCGCGCCGCGGCAGGGCCGCATCACGCCGTCGCGCGCATCCTGGCCGCCGCTTCCACCATGGCTTCCAGCGCGGCCCGGGTTTCCGGCCAACCGCGGGTCTTCAGCCCGCAGTCCGGGTTGACCCAGATCTGTTCCGGTTCCAGCACTTCCCGCGCCTTCCGCAGCAAGGCATGCATCTCGCCGCTGTCGGGCACCCGTGGCGAGTGGATGTCGTACACGCCGGGACCGATCTGGTTGGGATAGCGGAACCGCACGAACGCGTCGAGCAGCTCCATGCGCGAGCGGGAGGTCTCGATCGAGACCACGTCGGCATCCATCGCCGCCACCGCCTCGATGATGTCGTTGAATTCCGAATAGCACATGTGGGTATGGATCTGGGTTTCATCGGCGGCCACGCCGGCGGTGATCCGGAAACATTCGACCGCCCAATCCAGGTATTGGCGCCATTCGGCCTTGCGCAGGGGCAGGCCTTCGCGCAGCGCGGGTTCGTCGATCTGGATCACGCGGATGCCGGCGGCCTGGAGGTCGCTTACCTCGTCGCGCAGCGCCAGCGCGATCTGGCGGCAGGTCTGCGCGCGTGGCTGGTCGTCGCGGACGAAGGACCATTGCAGCACCGTCACCGGGCCGGTCAGCATGCCCTTCATCGGCCGGTCGGTGAGGGATTGCGCGTGCCGCGACCAGCGCACCGTCATGGGGTCCGGCCGCCGCACGTCGCCATAGATGATGGGTGGCTTCACGCAGCGCGAGCCGTAGCTTTGCACCCAGCCGTTGCGGGTGAAGGCGAAGCCGTCAAGGCGCTCGCCGAAGTACTCGACCATGTCGTTGCGCTCGAACTCGCCATGGACCAGCACGTCGATGCCGATCGCCTCCTGCAGGCGCACGCAGCGTTCGATCTCGGCGGCAAGGAACGCCTCGTACTCCGCGTCCGCCAGCTTGCCCGCACGGTTCAGCGCGCGTGCCTGGCGTACCTCCCGCGTCTGCGGGAAGGAGCCGATCGTGGTGGTCGGATAAGGCGGCAGGCGAAGGCGCGCATCCTGCCGCCCGCGCCTGACCGGATGGGGCGATGGGCGTTGCGAGGTTGCCGGCCGCAGCGCGGCGGTCCGCGCGGCCACGTCGGGCAGATGCACGCGCGTGGAGCGGCGACGCGCTTCGTGGCGTTCGCGCGCCGCTGCCAGCCGGGCTTCGGCGCCCGGCCGGGCGTCGAGCGCGTCGGCCAGCAGGCGCAGCTCCTCCAGCTTCTGGCGGGCGAACGCAAGCCAGCCGCGCAGTTCCGGATCCAGGCCGGATTCGCCTTCCACGTCCACCGGTACATGCAGCAGTGAGCACGAAGGCGCCAGCCACAGCCGGTCCGCGCCGACATGGCCCTGCGCATAGCGGGCCAGTACCCGCGCGTTGTCCAGGTTGGCGCGCCAGACGTTGCGGCCATCGACGATGCCAAGCGACAGCATGCGCCCCTCCGGCAGCGCTTTCAGCACGTTGTCGAGCTGATCCAGCCCCCGCACCAGATCCACGTGCAGGCCGTCGACCGGCAACTTCGCGGCCAATGGAAGGTTGTCGCCCAATCCGCCGAAGTAGGTGGCCAGCAGGCGCTTCGGACCCGCCGCTTCGGCCAGGCCGGCGTAGGCATGCCGATACGCCTGCTGCACGGCCGGATCGGCGTCCTGCACCAGGCAGGGTTCGTCAAGCTGCACCCATTCGGCGCCCGCGGCGGCCAGCGCCGACAGCAGCTCGACATAGGCCGGAAGCAGACGATCGAGCAACGCCAGCGGGTCGCTGCCATCGGTGGTCTTGGACAGGCGCAGGAAGCTCACCGGCCCCAGCAGCACCGGCCTGGCGTCGAAGCCCGCCGCGCGTGCTTCGTTGAATTCCACCAGCGGCTTGTCGCCACGCAGGCGGAAGGCCTGGTCCCGGTGGAGTTCCGGGACCAGGTAGTGATAGTTGGTGTCGAACCATTTGGTCATTTCCAATGCGCGCAGGTCCACGCCGTCCTGCTGGCGGCCGCGCGCGAGCGCGAAGTAGGCCGCCAACGGATCCGTATCCGCCAGTGCCCGATAGGGCTCGGGAATGGCGTCGAACAGGAATGCGGTGTCGAGTACGTGGTCGTACAGCGAGAAGTCGTTGCACGGCACGACGTCGGCACCGGCCGTGGCCTGCAACCGCCAGTGGCGGTGGCGGAGGTCGCGCGCGGCGGCCTGCAGGTCCGCGCCGGTGATGTCACCGCGCCAATGCGCTTCCAGCGCACGCTTGAGTTGCCTCCGCGTGCCGATGCGGGGAAAGCCGAGATTGCCAACAATGGTCATGATGCTTGTCCTCATTCGTTTTCGGATGAGGAACGAAGGAACCGCGCCCTTTCGCACCCTTGCGGTGGTTTGGAAGGACGCCAGCGACCTTCGCCCCCTCGGGCGAACCGGAACGGGAGGACAGGCGCGGGCACGCGCGGACGCAACACGCCCGCGGCATTCCGGCGACCTCCCCTCGGAAGTTCCAGGTCAGGCGGAAGACGTCGGGTCTTCCGGCCGAGGCAGGTCTTCGGGCTCATGGACGTCGGCCCGATCGCGTGAATCGAGGCCGGCCTACTGTCCGTCGCTTCCCGGGCCACGCGGGCCAGTGCTGATGACGGAGGTCGTTTCCAAATACCGCTGCGGGGCAGCGCCGGAATGGGACCTTTCGGTCCGCACCGGCTTCCCTATTAATTCCATCTCTTCATATGGATGAAGAGATGAAAACCTTCGGCCCGCGCAAGTTAAGACGGGCAGGCGGCCGCGTCAAGGCCCGGTTGGACCGGGATGCAACCGGACGCACAGGAACCGCATGGGCGCGCCGAGCACGGCGCACGCGCCGGACCGTCGTGCGAGCCAGGCTACGGCACGGGATGGCACGAAAGCTGCTCCTGCCATTTGCCCTGCATGGCACACGCGCACAGCGCGGTCCTACACTGGCGTGCCTACCCTCGCGGTCGTCCCATGCGCCAGGATTACATCCTCACCCTGTCCTGCCCGGACCGCACCGGCATCGTCTATCGGGTCACCGGGCTGCTGTTCGAGTCGGACTGCAACATCATCGATGCACAGCAGTTCGGCGACGAGGAGTCCGGGCGATTCTTCCTGCGCGTGCATTTCGATCTTCCGTCCGCCGCGGCGCTGCCGGTGCTCGAGGCACGCTTCGAAACCCTGGCCGATGCGTTCTCGATGACCTGGCAGCTCCACGACGCGCGCCGCCGCGCCCGCCTGCTGGTGCTGGTCAGCAAGCAGGGGCACTGCCTCAACGATCTGCTGTTCCGCGCGCACAGCCGGCAACTGCCGGTCGAGATCGCGGCGGTCGCTTCCAACCACCAGGATTTCGCGCCGCTGGCGGCGTCCTACGGCGTGTCCTTCCATCATCTTCCGGTGGATGCCGGCAACCGCGCCGCGCAGGAAAGGCGGATCCTGGATCTGGTCGAGCAACTGCAGGTGGATCTGGTGGTGCTGGCGCGCTACATGCAGATCCTCTCGCCGGATCTGTGCGATGCGCTGGCGGGGCGCGCCATCAATATCCACCACAGCTTCCTGCCCAGCTTCAAGGGCGCGCATCCCTACCACCAGGCGCACCGGCGCGGCGTCAAGATCATCGGCGCGACCGCGCACTACGTGACCCGCGATCTGGACGAAGGCCCGATCATCGAACAGGACATCGCGCGGGTGGATCACGCGATGACGCCGCGCGACCTGATCCGCCTGGGCAGCGATATCGAGTCCTTGGTGCTGGCGCGTGCGGTCCGCCGGCACGTGGAGCATCGCATCCTGCTCAATGGACACCGCACCGTGGTGTTCCGCTGACCCGGAACCGCTGGGCGGGCGACGGCAGCACTTCGCGCAGGTAGTCGACGAACACCCGCAGCTTCGGCGGCGGGTGTTCACAGGCCGGGTAATGGATGTGGAAGCCGGCGAACGGCCGCTGCCATGCCTGCAGCACCCGCGGCAACGCGCCGCTGCGCAAGTCGGCCTCGACCTGGGACTCGAACACCTACGCCATCGCCACGCCCTGCGGGCGCGTGGCGATCACCCGACTACAGGCCCAGCCACTGGCGAAGCGGATGCGCCGGATCCGCCAGCAGGCGGATCGCCAGGGCGATGGACACCGTCACCAGCAGCGGCTTGATGATCCGCGCGCCCTGCTTCATCGCGAAGCGCGAGCCCAGCTGCGCGCCGATGAACTGGCCCGCCCCCATCGCCAGTCCGACTTTCCACAGCACCGCGCCGGTGGCGATGAACACCGCGAAGCCGCCGACGTTGGAACCGAAGTTGAGGAACTTGGTGTGCGCGGTCGCCTTGAGGATGCCGTAACCGGCCAGGCTGACGAAACCGAGCATCAGGAACGATCCCGTGCCCGGGCCGAACAGGCCGTCGTAGAACCCCACCAATGGCACGAAGCCGAAACCGAACGCGGCCACGCCCAGGCGGCGATGCCGATCGACCTTGCCGATGTTCGGCTTCAGACCGAAGTACACGGCGATGGCGATCAACAGGAACGGCAGGGCCGCCTTCAGCCAGTCGCCCGGCATCACGGTCGCCAGCAGCGCGCCGCCGACTGCGCCCAGTGCCGCCATCAATGCCATCGGCCACTGCGTGCGCAGGTCGACATGCCCGTGCCGCGCATAGCTCCAGCTGGCCGAGGCGGAACCGAACAGCGACTGCAGTTTGTTCGTACCCAGCGTCTGCAGCGGTGGAATGCCGGCCAGCAGCATCGCGGGAATGGTGATCATGCCGCCGCCGCCGGCGATGGAATCGATGAAACCGGCCAGCAGGCCGGCAAGGAACAACAGCAGGAGGACCTGCAGGGCGATTTCGGGCATGGGATTGAAGGACCGGCGATAGGGCGGGCGGCGTCCCGGGCGGCAGGCCTTTGGAACACGCGTGACAATGATAGTCGCCATGCCCGATCCGCGCCGGGATCCGGTTAGCATCGGTCCGTCCCGATCAGGAATCCGAAGATGCGACTCGCCCTGTACGCCGTGCCGTTGCTGTGCGCTTCCCTGCTGCCGCATGCCCATGCGCAGGAGGCTGCTCCCGTCCAGCGTCCCGAAGTCGCCGCCGCGGCGCGGGACTTGCAGGCGAAGGTGCTGGCCTGGCGGCGCGATTTCCACCAGCATCCGGAGCTGTCCAACCGCGAGGAGCGCACCGCCGCGCAGGTCGCCGCGCATCTGCGCAGGCTCGGCCTGCAACCGAAGACCGGGGTGGCCTTCCACGGCGTCACCGCCGTCATCAAGGGTGGCAAGCCCGGCCCGCGGGTGGCCCTGCGCGCGGACATGGACGCGCTGCCGGTGACCGAACAGACCGGCCTGCCGTTCGCGTCCCGGGCCACTTCCACCTACCGCGGCGAAACCGTCGGGGTGATGCACGCCTGCGGACACGACGCGCACACCGGCATCCTGATGGGCGTGGCGGAAGCACTGGTGGCGATGCGCGAGGATCTGCCCGGCGAGGTGCTGCTGGTGTTCCAGCCTGCGGAAGAAGGCCCGCCCAGCGGCGAGGAGGGCGGTGCGTCGTTGATGCTCAAGCAGGGCCTGTTCGACGACTTCAAGCCGGACGCCGTGTTCGGCCTCCACGTATTCGCCAACATCCCGGTCGGGCGCATCGCCGTGCGCCAGGGACCGATGATGGCGGCCTCGGATCGCTTCAGCATCCGCATGATCGGCCGCCAGACGCACGGTTCGCGGCCGTGGGGCGGCATCGACCCGATCGTCGCGATGGCCGACCTGATCGGCACCGCGCAGACCATCGTCAGCCGCCGCACCGACATCTCGCGGCTGCCCGCCGTGGTGACCTTCGGCGCGATCAAGGGCGGCATCCGCTACAACATCATTCCCGACGACGTCGAGGTGCTGGGCACCATCCGCACGTTCGACGAAGGCATGCGGCAGAAGATCTTCGCCGACCTGACCAATGTGTCCGAACACGTGAGCGCCGCGCATGGCGCGCACGCGGAAGTGAACATCGAAAGCCACGACGGCAACCCGGCCACCATCAACGATCCGGCGCTGACCGCACGCATGCTGCCGAGCCTGCAGGCCGTGGCGGGCGTGGACAGCGTGTTCGAGCCGCCGCTGCAGATGGGCTCGGAAGACTTCTCGCTGTACGGCCAGAAGGCGCCGGCGATGTTCTTCTTCGTCGGCGCCACCGGCAAGGACGTGGATCCCGCGACCGCGCCGAGCAATCATTCGCCGAAGTTCCTGCTCGACGAAGGCGCGCTGGACATCGGCTTCCGCGCGCTGCTGCAGGTCACCCTGGATTATCTGAATGGCACGCCGGCGCCCGCCGCGGCTGGCTAGGCAAGGGAGCCAGGCATTCCCCTCGATGCCGGGCGCGCGCTTTCGCCCCCCGTCGAAGGAGAGGGGGGAACGCGCCCGGGACTGCCCGCGCCCCCTTTCCGTGACGCCTGGCGTACAGGCGGACGGGACTAAACTGGCGCCATGAGCAAGCCCGAAGACTCCCTGCTGGGGCGCGAAGTCGCCTACCCGGCCCACTACGATCCCAGCCTGCTGTTCCCGATCCCGCGCCGGCAGGCGCGCGCCGAGATCGGCATCGCCGACGGCGTGCTGCCGTTCGACGGATACGACCGCTGGCACGCCTACGAACTGAGCTGGCTGGATGCCCGCGGCAAGCCGCGGGTCGCCACCGCCACCTTCACGGTGCCGTGCGACTCGCCGAACCTGATCGAATCCAAATCGCTCAAGCTCTTCCTCAACTCGCTCAACGCCACCCGCTTCAACAGCGATGCGGCGGTGCTCGAATGCATCCGCACCGATCTGTCCGCCCGCGCCGGCGCCGACGTGGCGGTGGCGTTCGGGTTGCCACCGATGATCGAAGCGATCGAGGGCGAATCGCTGGACGATCTGGACGTGGAGATCGATCACTACGGTCCGCCGCGCCCGGAAGGACTGCTCATCGACGGCACGATGCTGGTGGAGGAAACCCTGGTGTCGTCGCTGTTGAAGTCCAACTGCCCGGTCACGGGGCAGCCCGACTGGGCCACGGTGGTCATCCGCTACGCGGGCCCGCGCATCGATCGCGCCGAGCTGCTGCGCTATCTGGTCGGCTTCCGCGATCACGCCGAGTTCCACGAGCAGTGCGTCGAGCGCATCCATTGCGATTTGATGACACATTGCTCGCCGCGATGGCTCTCGGTGGAAGCGCGCTATACCCGTCGCGGTGGCCTGGACATCAATCCCTGGCGCGCGACGCCGGGCGTAACGGCGCTTCCCGCGCGGCGCGATCCGCGTCAATAGCCAGCAGCTGAAGGCCTTCGTGGCCTTCACGCCAATCCCATGATTTCTTAACAGGGCGCATGCAAGGCTAGCGCGTCCCAACATCCTGCACGGAAGGACGGTTGTGTATGAGCAACGAGAAGAAAGCGGATTTTTCAGGCGTCACCGCGAAGGTGGATTCCACCGAACAACAGGTGGAGAAGGCCGACTTCTCCGGTGTCACCGCGAAAGTGGACAGCACCGAGGAGCTGGCCGGCGAACAGAGCTATACGATCGAAAAGGGCGACACGCTCTCCAAGATCGCCAAGGAGCACTACGGCAGTGCCAATGCCTGGAAGCATATCTTCGAGGCCAATCGTGATGTCATCGAGGATCCGGATCGGATCTTCCCCGGCCAGGTGATCAAGCTGCCGCCCAAGGACAGCATCGCCTGAGTTCCGCTCATCCACCGACCATTGCAAAAGGCTGACACAAGGACTGACACCATGAAGACGAACCGCATTTCCTACGCCCTGATGATCGCGCTGGCCGGCACCGTGGCCCTGGCCGCCTGCAAGAAGAAGGAAGATCCGGTCGCCGCGCCGCCCGCCGCCACCGAGCCCGCCCCGGCACCGGCGCCCGCTCCGGCCGAACCCGCGCCGGCACCGGTCAGCGCCACCAGCGTGACCGTGGGCAACACCGCCGCGGCCGACAAGTCGGTGGCTGCCGTGTCCACCTTCACTCCGAAGGACAAGATCATCGTTTCGGTGAAGACGGATGCCAGTGCGCCGGCGAACGCCAACATCGATGCGAAGCTGACCTTCCAGGATGGACAGGTGGCTGGCCAGAAGTCCCAGACCATCAAGGCCGAGGACGCCGGCACCACCAACATCGAATTCACCAATGCCAATCCCTGGCCCGCCGGCAAGTACAAGGTCGACGTGACCCTGGATGGACAGCCGGTCGGCATGACCCAGGAAATCGAAGTCAAGTAATCCCACCCTCTCTCCCACCCTGGTGGGCAAGCTCGGGCGCGGTGCGAACCGCGCCCGCTTTTTTTGCGGCGAGACCGCCGATGGCGGCTGCCCGCGGAGAGCTCGTGGCAATCCATGCGTCCGGCCCGGATGCTCCGGGTTTTGCCCATGACTGCATAAACCGCGACAATGGCGGTCCGCTTCATCCCCCGCCGCCCCCCTTGGCCGGGGCCCTTTTTTGTTCACCCGGCGCGCGGCCTGCCGCGTGCCAATCAACCGGGAGCAGTTCCATGGCAGAACCTGTCCTCACCCCGCCCCCCGGCGGTGAGAAGATCACCATCTCCGGCGGCAAGCTCAATGTCCCCAACCATCCGATCATTCCCTTCATCGAGGGCGACGGTACCGGTCCGGACATCTGGCGCGCCTCCGTCCGCGTGCTCGACGCGGCGGTGGAGAAAGCCTACGGCGGCGCCAGGAAGATCCACTGGCTGGAAGTGTTCGCCGGCGAGAAGTCCAACAACCAGTTCGGCACCTGGCTGCCGGATTCGACCGTGCAGGCCTGCCGCGACTACCTGGTCTCGATCAAGGGCCCGCTGACCACGCCGGTCGGTGGCGGCATCCGCTCGCTCAACGTGGCCCTGCGCCAGATGCTGGACCTGTACGTCTGCCTGCGCCCGGTGCGCTGGTTCGAAGGCGTGCCGTCCCCGGTCAAGAAGCCCGGCGACGTCGACATGGTGATCTTCCGCGAGAACACCGAGGACATCTACGCGGGCATCGAATGGGCCGGCGGCAGCGCCGAGTCGCAGAAGGTGCTGGACTTCCTGGCCAGGGAGTTCCCGCAGGCGTTCGACAAGATCCGTTTCGGCACCCAGGAAAAGGTCGATGCCTGGCAGGAAGCGCTGGCCTCGGTCGGCGCGCCCAAGCGCGATCTGGGCGTGCAGGTCGGCGTCGGCATCAAGCCGGTATCGTTCCTGGGCACCACCCGCCTGGTCCATGCGGCCATCGAGTACGCGATCGCCAACAACCGGAAGTCGGTGACGCTGGTCCACAAGGGCAACATCATGAAGTTCACCGAGGGTGGCTTCCACGACTGGGGCTACCAGATCGCGCGCGAAGCCTTCGGTGCGGTCGAGCTGGACGGCGGTCCGTGGCACGTGATTCCGGAAGGCAAGCCGGGCGCGGGCATCGTCATCAAGGACGCCATCGCCGACGCGTTCCTGCAGCAGATCCTGCTGCGTCCGCGCGAGTACGACGTGTCCGCCACGCTCAACCTCAACGGTGATTACCTGTCCGACGCGCTGGCCGCGCAGGTCGGCGGCATCGGCATCGCGCCGGGCGCCAACATCAACTACGTGACCGGTCATGCGGTGTTCGAGGCCACCCACGGCACCGCGCCGAAGTACGCCGATCAGGACAAGGTCAACCCGGGTTCGGTGATCCTGTCCGGCGAAATGATGCTGCGCTACATGGGCTGGACCGAAGCGGCGGACAGGATCATCGAAGGCATGAACCAGGCCATTGCCAGCAAGCGCGTCACCTACGACTTCGCCCGCCTGATGGACGGCGCCACCGAAGTGAAGTGCAGCGAGTTCGCCGACGAGATCATCAAGCACCTGTAAGGTACCGCGGTCCCGCGGTTGATGTTGCAGACGCCCGGCCCTGTGCCGGGCGTCTTCTTTTCGGTCGCTCGATGTTTCCCCGTCGCGGGAAGTGCGTCCAAGCGGATTGAAGACGCGCGTTCCAGGCCTTTACGGGGGTGATGCAAGTGAAGCGCCCCCTTCCCAACCTTCCCCCGCAGGCGGGGGAAGGGGCAGAACGACACCACGGATACGTCTCTCTCTCTGGCTTGCGGAGAAGGGGCCGAACGAAATACGGATATGGCTCCCTCCTCCGCTTGCGGGGGAGGGCTGGGGTGGGGGCACGGTCCGGGTGCGCGGACGTCAGGTTCCGCGGGCGATGCACGTAGAGCGCCCCCATCCCAACCTTCCCCCGCAGGCGGAGGAAGGGGCAGAACGACACCACGGATACGTCTCTCTCTCTGGCTTGCGGAGAAGGGGCCAAACGAAATACGGATATGACTCCCTCCTCCGCTTGCGGGGGAGGGCTGGGGTGGGGGCACGGTCCGGGTGCGCGGACGTCAGGTTCCGCGGGCAATGCACGTAGAGCGCCCCATCCCAACCTTCCCCCGCAGGCGGAGGAAGGGGCAGAACGACACCACGGATACGTCTCTCTCTCTGGCTTGCGGAGAAGGGGCCGAACGAAATACGGATATGACTCCCTCCTCCGCTTGCGGGGGAGGGCTGGGGTGGGGGCACGGTCCGGGTGCGCGGACGTCAGGTTCCGCGGGCAATGCACGTAGAGCGCCCCATCCCGACCTTCCTCCGCTTGCGGAGAATGGCAGAAGGCCGGCTCAGCGCCGATCCCGCCTCA
>Ga0182741_1005193_pt1 | contig 12250 bp, 9 predicted proteins | sample eDN5th37CBELigOP_FD_128874 | JGI IMG/M metagenome (GOLD analysis project Ga0182741, IMG submission 128874) | Enriched Organic Plus compost microbial communities from Emeryville, California, USA - eDNA 5th pass 37_C BE-Lig OP (version 2) (version 2) ...
CCATACCCCCAAGGGGTATCCTGACGCCGAGGAGACGGAAATGACGACGAACGAGTTCCAGGTGACCGGCATGAGCTGCTCCCACTGTGAGGCATCCGTGCGCCAGGAGGTCGCCAAGCTCCCCGGCGTCGAGGGCATCGAGGTCAGCGCACAGACCGGGCGCCTGGTCGTGACGTCGACCGCCCCGCTCGCGGACGCCGACGTGCTCGCCGCCGTCGACGAGGCCGGCTATGAGGCGGTGCGCCTCTCATGACGACGGCGCACGCCGAGCACGAGACGCACAGCCTCGAGATCGGCGGGATGACCTGCGCGTCGTGCGCGGCGCGCATCGAGAAGAAGCTCAACCGCCTGGAGGGCGTGACGGCCTCCGTCAACTACGCCACCGAGAAGGCGCACGTCGTCGTCCCTGCGGGACTGGATCCGCAGGTGCTCGTCGACGAGGTCCACAAGACCGGCTACACCGCGGCCCTTCCCGAGCCCCCGGCGCCCGTTCACGAGCACGCGCGCGAGGAGCGCGGGGATGCCGCGCACGGCGACATGCACGATCACGACGTGGCGGGGGTGCGTCCGCGTCTCATCGGCGCGACGACGCTGACCGTCCCCGTCCTGCTCCTGTCGATGGTCCCCGCCCTGCAGTTCCCGAACTGGCAGTGGGCGGCTCTGGCCCTCGCCTCCCCCGTCGTCCTGTGGGCGGCGTGGCCGTTCCACCGTGCCGCGTGGATCAATCTGCGCCACGGCGCCGCGACGATGGACACCCTCATCTCGATGGGCGTCCTCGCGGCCTACGCGTGGTCGCTCTACGCCCTCTTCTTCGGCACCGCCGGCGAGCCGGGCATGACGGAGACGTTCCGCTGGACCATCGGGCGCGGCGACGGAACCGGCAACCTCTACCTCGAGGTCGCGACCGCCGTCACGACCTTCGTCCTGGCCGGCCGCTACGCCGAGCAGCGCGCGAAGCGCACCGCCGGCGCCGCCCTGCGGGCCCTTCTCGAGCTCGGCGCGAAGGACGCCGCCGTGCTGCGCCCCGGCGCCTCTCCCGACGCGCGGATCGAGGAGCGCGTGCCGATCTCGGAGCTGCGCATCGGCGACGAGTTCGTCGTGCGCCCCGGCGAGAAGATCGCGACCGATGGCGTCGTGGTGAGCGGGACGTCGGCCGTCGACGTGTCGATGCTCACCGGCGAGTCCGTCCCGGTCGAGGTGGCGGCGGGTGACCCTGTGACCGGCGCCACCGTCAACGCGGGCGGGCGCCTCGTGGTGCGCGCCACCCGCGTGGGCGCCGACACCCAGCTCGCGCAGATGGCGAGGCTCGTCGAGGAGGCGCAGGCCGGCAAGTCCGCCGTCCAGCGGCTCGTCGACCGCATCTCGGGCGTCTTCGTCCCGGTCGTCATCGCGCTGTCGCTCACGACGCTCGCCGTGTGGCTGCTGCTCGGCTTCGGCGCCGCACCCGCCTTCACGGCCGCCGTCGCCGTGCTCATCATCGCCTGCCCGTGCGCCCTGGGGCTCGCCACGCCGATCGCCCTGCTCATGGGCACCGGCCGCGGCGCCCAGCTCGGCATCCTCATCAAGGGCCCGGAGGTCCTGGAGTCCACGCGTCGCGTCGACACGATCGTGCTCGACAAGACGGGGACCGTGACGGAGGGCCGGATGTCACTGGTCGACGCGATCCCCGCCGACGGCGTCTCGCGCGAGGAGCTCCTGCGCGTGGGCGGCGCCCTGGAGGCGGCGTCCGAGCACCCGATCGCGCAGGCGGTCGCCCGCACCGCGCGGGATGAGCTCGGCGCCCTTCCCGCCGTCGAGTCGTTCGCGAACGACCCCGGTCGCGGAGTGTCGGGCGTCGTCGAGGGACGCGGCGCCCTCGCGGGTCGCCCCGCACTGCTCGCGGACTGGGCGGTCGCCGTGCCGGAGGCTCTCACCGCGGCCCAGGCCGCCGCGGCGGCCGAGGGGCGCACGGCGGTGATCGTGGCCTGGGACGGCGAGGCGCGCGGCGTGCTCGTGGTCGCCGACCGCATCAAGACGACGAGCGCCGAGGCGGTCGCCCGCCTGCGTGCGCTCGGTCTCGAACCCGTGCTCCTGACGGGGGACAACGCCACGGTCGCGGCGCACGTCGCCGCCGAGGCGGGCATCGACCGCGTCATCGCGGACGTGCTCCCCCGCGACAAGGTCGACGTCGTCCGGCGCCTGCAGGACGAGGGCAGGGTCGTCGCGATGGTCGGCGACGGCGTCAACGACGCGGCCGCCCTCGCGCAGGCCGACCTCGGCATGGCGATGGGCACCGGCACCGACGCCGCGATCGAGGCGTCCGACATCACGCTCGTGAGCGGCGACCTGCGCGCCGCCGCCGATGCCGTGCGGCTGTCCCGGCGGACGCTCGGCACCATCAAGGGCAACCTCTTCTGGGCCTTCGCCTACAACGTCGCGGCACTTCCGCTCGCGGCCCTGGGGCTGCTCAACCCGATGCTCGCGGGCGCCGCGATGGCGTTCTCCAGCGTCTTCGTCGTGGGCAACAGCTTGCTGCTGCGCCGCTTCCGTCCGATCCGACCCGAGAAGGCCGCCCGATGACCGATCCATCCACCGTCGCCACTCCCGCCCCGCACGAGGGCGCGCACGCGTCGCACGGCTACATCACCGACAAGGACCGATACCTCAACCGCCTTCGGCGGATCGAGGGGCAGGCCCGCGGCATCCACAAGATGGTGGAGGACGAGAAGTACTGCATCGACATCCTCACCCAGATCAGCGCGCTCAAGAGCGCACTGGACGCGGTCGCCGTCGGTCTCCTCGACGACCACCTGACGCACTGCGTCGTCGACGCCGCCCGCGCGGGTGGCGAGGAGGCGGACCTCAAGATCAAGGAGGCGACGAGCGCGATCGCGCGCCTCGTGCGCTGAGCACGGCATCACTCCAGGATGACGAGCTGCTGCGTGGCGCGGGTCATCGCGACATACCGGTCGACCGCCCCCTCGATGCCGTCGCCCCACGATGCCGGGTCCACGAGCACGACGAGATCGAACTCGAGTCCCTTCGCCGTCTCGGGGGTGAGGGACTGCACGCGCTCCGTCCCGGCGAACGTCGGATCGCCGATCACGCACGCGATGCCCTCCTCGTGCTCCCGCTGCCACGCGGCGAGGATCTCGTCCCGCTCCCCGATGCGCCCGTGCCGCACGGGATGGTCGCCATGCCGCACCGACACCGGGACATTCGCGTCGGGCAGGACCGCGCGGATCACCGGCGCCGCCTCGGCCATCACCTCCTCGGGCGTGCGGTAGTTCACCGTGAGCGACGCGATCCGCACAGCCGGCAGGCCCACCCGCGCGAGACGCTCCGACCAGGACTGCGCGAACCCGTGCCGGGCCTGGGCACGGTCTCCGACGATCGTGAAGCTGCGAGACGGGCAGCGGCGCAGCAGCATCGCCCATTCGGCGTCCGTGAGCTCCTGCGCCTCGTCCACCACGATGTGCGCGAAGGGCCCCGCGAGGGCATCGGGCTCGCCGACGGCCAGCCCCTCCATGTCGTCGAGGGTGTTCTGGAAGTCCTGCCCGCGGAGCATGCTCATCACGAGCATCTCCGAGTCGTCCGCCGCGATGAGGTGATCCACGACGCGGGCGCGCTCGTCCCGCTCGGCGGCGAGGGCCGCCTCGCGACGGGCCCTTCGGATCGAGGCGCCGGGGTCGCCCACGCGCCGGCGGGCGGCGTCCAGCAGGGGCAGGTCGGCGACCGTCCACGCGTCGGCCTCGTCGCGCTGCAGCGCCGCGGCCTCCTCGTCGGTGAGCCACGGCGCACAGCGCCGCAGGAACGACGGGGATCGCCACAGCTCGGCGACGAGCGCCACCGGGTCCAGCAGCGGCCAGGCGCGCTCGAACGCCTGCCCGAACTCCTCGTCGTGCCGGAGCGCGACCGCGACGGCGGATGCCGGCGCCCCGCTGCGGTCGGCGAGGATCTCGCCGATTGTCTCCCACACCTGCTCGCGCGCGTCGTTGTGCGGCGTGCCCGGCTCGACCGCATCGAATGCCTCGGCCCAGTCGTCGACACGCAGAGGGATGTCGCCCCACGGCAGCGCGACGACGGTCACCGTGGCGGGCGGTCGCTCGTACAGGTCCACGGCCGCCTCGACGGCGCGGTCCAGTCCTGCGGCGCCCTTGATGCGGGCGGCCTCCGCGCTCTCGGTCCCGGCGACGGCGCCCTCGGGGACGAGGTCGCGCAGCGTGCAGAGCTGCACGGTGTCCTCGCCGAGGCTCGGCAGCACGTCGTCGACGTAGCGGAGGTAGGCGGGGCTCGGCCCGACGAACAGGACTCCGCCGTCGCGGGACAGGCGCGGCTCGGAGAAGAGGAGATATGCGGCGCGGTGGAGGGCGACCACCGTCTTGCCGGTCCCCGGGCCGCCGTCCACGACGAGCGCGCCCCGCGCGCCCGCACGGATCACCGCGTCCTGGTCCGCCTGGATCGTCGCGAGCACGTCGCGCATCCGCGGGGAGCGGCTCGTGCCGAGGCTCGCGATGAAGGCGGACTGCTCGTCCAGGGCGGCGTGGCCGGCCAGGCCCTCCGGAGTGAACACCTCGTCCCAGTAGTCGGTGACGCGCCCGCCCGTCCAGCGATAGCGGCGGCGGCTCTCGAGACCCATCGGGTCGCCGTGCGTCGCGGCGAAGAACGGCTCGGCCGCGGGCGCGCGCCAGTCGACGAGCAGCGGTCGGCCGTCGTCGTCGGTGAGGCCGAGGCGCCCGATGTACAGGGGCTCCGACCCGTCCGCGGGCACGATGCGCCCGAGACACAGGTCGATCCCGTAGCGGCTGAGCGTGCGCAGGCGCGCGCTCAGCCGATGCACCTCGAGGTCGCGTTCGAGCGCCTCCTGCCCCTCGCCCGCGGGCTGGAGGCGGAGCGCGTCCCGCCGCGCGGACAGGCGCGCGATGGACGCTGCGAGGGCGCGCTCGATCGCGGCGAAGCGGCGCTCGTCCTGGGCGATGAGGGCGGGGTCAGCCTTGGCCGACAGTCGGGCGGGCAGCGCGAAGGCATGGGTGGTCGCAGAGGTCACGGATCAGCTTCCCGGTCGGTGCCGTCCGCGCGGTCCCGCGGCGGCGGAGACCGATTCTGCACCCCGGGGGGGCCCTTGCCGCAAGCCCCCGGTCAGGCGATATAATGGAAAGGGACGAGGGGTTCGCCCGTTCCGTCCGCGCTCCCCGCGCTCAGGCTGCGACGAAGCCGCGCAGCACCTCCTCCGCCACCGGCTTCCGCGCGGCGATGAGCGCCTCGATCTCCCCGATGCGGTCGGGCACGTTCATCGTCAGCCCCGCGTGGACGACGCCGCCCGCGGTCCAGAAGGCCGCGAACGTGCGCGCAGCGGGGTCACCGCTCATGACGACGTCGTGCGCCGTGCGCGGGTCGACGAAGCCGGCGAACTCCATGCTCGTGTCGTACTGGTCGCTGAAGAAGTACGGCAGCCGCGCGTAGGGCGCGTCCGCCCCGAGGACGGCCCGCGCCGCGTGCGGCCCCGTCCGCATCGCCGTCGCCCAGTGCTCGACGCGGATGCGCCGCCCCCAGATCGGCGACGGGACGGCGGCGATGTCGCCGACCGCCCACACATCGGGAGCGGAGGTCTGCAGGCGCCCGTCGACGGCGACACCGCCGCCCTCCCCCGCGGGCACCGTCGCGATGCCGGCCGCGGCGGCGAGCCCGACGTTCGGCACGGCGCCGATGCCGACGACCACGAGATCGGCGGGGACGACATCGCCGCGGTCCAGCTCGACGCCCGACACCCGCTGGCCCGTGCCGACGATGCGCACGACGTCCGATCGCGGACGAAGCCGCACGCCGTGGTCGCGGTGCAGGGTCGCGTAGACCGCGCCGACGGCGTCGCCGACGGACCTGGCGAGCGGCACCGCGCCGCGCCCCAGCAGGGTGACGTCCATCCCCCGGGCGCGGGCGGATGCCGCCACCTCGGTGCCGATCCAGCCGTCGCCGACGACGACGAGGCGCCCCGCTCCGCCGCGCAGGGCGGCGTCCATCGACGCCGCGAGCAGGTCCGCGTCCGCCGCGGTCCGCAACGTCAGGACGCCGCGCAGATCGGCACCCGGCACGGCGAGCGCCCGCGGGCTCGATCCCGTCGCGAGGACGAGGCGCCGGTACGGAGCGGTCGACCCGTCGGCGAGCGTCACCCGGTGCGCGCCGGGGTCGATGGCCGCGACGGCGGTTCCGGTGCGCACCTCGACGTCGTTGTCGGCGTACCAGGCGTCGGAGGGATGGAACAGCGCGGAGCGGTCGGCCTCACCCCTCAGGTAGTCCTTGCTGAGCGGCGGACGCTCGTACGGATGATGCGGTTCGGCGCACAGCACGAGCACGTCGCCGTCGTAGCCCTCGCGCCGCAGGGTCCGGGCGGTGGTCGCGGCGGCGAGGCCGCCTCCGATGATCATGACGGGTGCCGGCATGGTGACCTCCACCGCTCATCCTGCTCTGCCGCGCGGCGACGCGCCAGGGTGCGCCCTCCCGAGGGGGCGACGCCGGTATGGTCGGTGTCGTCACCGACGGAAGGCGGTCCGATGGCCCGATTCGACATGCCCCTCGCGGAGCTCGAGCGCTACGCCCCCGAGGTCGCCGAGCCTGCCGACTTCGACGACTTCTGGGCGTCGTCCATCGCCGAGTCCCGCAGCGCGGCGCGCGAGCCGGAGTGGGCCTCGGCCGACACGCCGCTGCGCGGCATCCAGGTCCGCGATGTCGTGTTCTCCGGCTACGCGGGGGATCCGATCCGGGCGTGGCTCCTGCTGCCGAAGGAGACGGACGGCCCGCTTCCCGCGGTCGTCGAGTTCGTCGGCTACGGAGGCGGGCGCGGCCTGCCGCACGAGCGGCTCGCGTGGGTGACGGCCGGCTACGCGCACTTCATCATGGACACGCGCGGCCAGGGCTCCGCGTGGGGCGGCGGCGGCGCGACCGAGGATCCGCACGGCGCGGGCCCCGCGTTCCCGGGGTACATGACCCGGGGGATCATGGACCCGGCCACGTACTACTACCGGCGCGTGTTCATCGACGCCGTCCGCGCGGTGGACGTCGTGCGGGAGCTCCCCGAGGTCGACGCGGGCCGCATCGCGGTGGCCGGCGGAAGCCAGGGCGGCGGGATCACCCTTGCGGCGGCCGCTCTCAGCGAGGGCGTGGTCGCGGCGCTCCCCGAGGTGCCGTTCCTGTGCGACTTCGAGCGCGCGGTGGGACTCACCGACGCCGCCCCGTACTCCGAGATCGCGAACTACCTGCGCGTGCATCGCGACGCCGTCTCCACGGTGTTCCGCACGCTCGCCTACTTCGACGGCGTCAACATGGCCAAGCGGGCGACCGCCCCCGCCCTGTTCTCCGTGGGCCTCATGGACCCCATCACACCGCCGTCGACGGTGTACGCCGCCTACAACCGGTACGCGGGCGAGAAGGAGATCGTCGTCTACCCCTTCAACGAGCATGAGGGCGGCGCTCCGCACCACTGGCCGAGGCAGGCCGAGTTCCTCGCCGCGCACCTGGCGGGCGGCGCCGCGCGCTGAGTCGCCCGGGTGGGCCGGGACGCGCCCGCTATCGTGGCCGGTACACGCACGGAGCGAGCAGGGGAGACGACGTGAGCACCGCCGCCGGAACCGGGATGCCTCTGCGGGACTACCGCATCCACCGCTACGTCAACGCGTTCTGTCCCCGCTGCCACGAGGAGGACCCCGAGCGCGACCTCGCCGAGGTGCGCCGCCTGTCCGGATGGCTCGCGGTCCGCGACGACCGCGTGTGGCTCGAACGCGGCTGCCCCGACCACGGCCTCATCTCCACGCTCTACGACGAGTCCGCCGAGATCCTCACCTACCTCGAGCAGTGGACCGCGCCCACGAAGGTGCACACACCGGACATGATCGGCAACTTCAAGCCGGTGCCCTCCGCCTATGAGGACGGGCTGCCGCAGATGCAGACCCAGCACACGTGCATCCTGCTGCAGGACATCACCGACCACTGCAACCTGCGCTGCCCCACGTGCTTCGCGGAGTCGAGCCCCGCCGCATCGTCGGTCGCGCCGCTCGCCGAGGTGCTCGCCTCGGTCGACGCGCGGCTGGCCAAGGAGAACGGCCGCATCGACGTGCTCATGCTCTCGGGAGGGGAGCCGACGCTCTATCCGTGGCTCGAGCAGCTGCTCGAGCACCTCGTGGCGCGTCCGGTCGTGCGCATCCTCATCAACTCGAACGGTCTGCGCATCGCCAACGACGACGCCTTCGTCGAGACCCTCAGGAAGCACCGCGAGCGGGTCGAGATCTACCTGCAGTACGACGGGGAGAGCGCCGAGTCCTCCGCATTCCATCGCGGCGCCGACATCCGGCGCTTCAAGGAGCGCGCGCTCGAGCGGCTGTCCGAGGCGGGGGTGTTCACGACCCTGACGATGACGGCCGCGCTGGGCGTCAACGACGACGAGATCGGCGCCGTGATCCGGCGGGCCATGGACACGCCGTATGTCGGCGGCGTCACGATCCAGCCCGTGTTCGGCTCGGGACGCTCCTCCGGCATCGACCCGGACGACCGCCTCACCCACACCGGGGTGCTCGCGCGGCTCGAGGGTCAGACGGGCGGGGAGGTGACGTGGAAGGACCTCACGGCGCTGCCCTGCAGTCATCCGCACTGCTGTTCCGTGGGCTACCTGCTGCAGGATGACGCCGGCGATTGGAAGTCGCTCACGTCGCTCATCGGCCATGACCGCCTGAAGCAGTTCCTCGAGCTCGAACCCGATCTGGTCGCCAACCGCATCGCGGACTCGCAGATCAACAAGGCGATCCGGTCGGTCGTGAAGAACTCGCTCCTGGACCTGCTCAGTGAGCAGTCGTCGCTGTCGCATCCGTCGATGTCGTCGATCTGGAGCGACATCTGCCAGAACTGCGATCTCGGCATCGGCACGCTCACGACCCTCGCCGCCTCGAAGCTCCCCGGGCAGCACAAGCGGCTGCGGAAGATGCTCGGCGAGCGGGTCAAGCGCATCACGATCAAGCCGTTCATGGACATCAACACGATGATCGAGGAGCGTCTCACGCAGTGCTGCGTGCATGTCGCGACGGTCAACGAGACGACCCAGGCGCACCAGTGCGCACCCTTCTGCGCCGTGCAGGCGTGGGCCCCGCTCGCCCGGCGGAAGCTGTCCACCGTCACCGGGGCGCGGCGCGAGCTGCCTCTCACGGTGTCGTCATGAGCGCCTACGACTTCAGCGGCCTCAACCAGCGCGACGACAGCGTGGGCGATGCGGTGAAGCCGTTCGATCCCCTGCGGCTGTGCGTCTACACGACCGTCGCCCTCCTCGCCGCCGTCCTCGGCCCCGTCGCGGTGCTCGCGTTCGCCCTCGTCGCCGTCGCCGGGTACGCCAGGGCGCGCCGGGCGGGGCTTCTGCGCTCACGCTGCAAGCTGGGTGACACCCGCCTCGTCCTCGTCTACCTCGTCGTGGTCGCCGTGCTCGCCGCCGTCGCGATCCCGTTCTGGGTCATGCTCTGGGCATCGATCTGGAGCTGAGCCGTGTTCCCGACGCTGCAGGACCTCGTCCCCTGGCTTCCGCCGCTGGGGACGCATTCGGTCTTCGTGGCTCTCGGGCTCGCCGCGGCGGGGGCGGTGTTCCTCGTCGAGAAGCGCCGCCGCGGCGTCTCCGACCCGCGCATCGCCTACATCGTGCTGGGAGCGCTCGTGGGCGCGGCGGTGTTCTCGCGCCTGGGGACCTGGGCGCAGCACCTCGATCTCTCCCGCAACCTCAGCCTCGTCGATCAGCTGGCGTTCGGCAACGCGTCGATGCTCAGCGCCCTCGTGGGCGCCTGGCTCGGCGTGCACGTGGCCAAGCGCATCGTCCGGTACCCGGACCGCACCGGTGACCTGTTCGCGCCCGCGGTCGCGCTCGCGATGGTCATCGGACGGATCGGATGCCTCCTGACGGAGACGCCCGGCACGCCGACCGGCACGGGCTGGGGGATCGTGCTGGATCCGGAGGCCGCCGCGCGCCTGGACGCGCCGGCCGGCGTGCCGCTGCATCCGAGCTTCGTCTATGAGATCGTCTTCCACGCGGTGGCGTTCGCGGTCCTGTGGCTCTGGCTGCGGCACCGCCCGATCGCGGCGGGCGAGACGCTCACCTTCTTCATCGCCGCGTACGGGCTGTTCCGGTTCTTCGTCGAGTTCGTGCGCGGGAACGACATCGCCTGGATGGGGCTGACGCGCCCGCAGCTGTTCCTGCTCGCGACCATCCCGCTCCTGCTCGCCCGCATCGTCTACAAGGCCCGTCGGGGAGGCTTCTCGGCGACGCCTCCCCCTCCCCAGGAAAGGAAGGCTGCTCATGAACAGCACGCCTGAGGACCCCGAGCCCCAGGACCCCGCGGCGGCGCCGCCTCCCGCTCCGGATGCCGGCGGGCCCACGCCCCCTCCTCCGCCGCCGGCGCCCGGCGGGCCCGCGCAGCCGTACCCGGGTCAGGCGCCGCCGCCGTACCCCGGTCAGCCGACTCCGGGACCGGCGGGCCAGCAGCCGTTCCCCGGTCCGCCATACCCGGGGCAGCCGTATCCGGGCCAGCCGTACCCAGGTGAGGGCTACCCGCAGCGCCGCAGGGTCAGCTTCGGCGGATGGGTCGGCATCGGCGTCGCGATCGGCTTCGGCCTGCAGATCATCGGGGTCGTCCTCATGCTCGTGACCCTGAGCCTGGGCGTCGCGCAGAACGTGTGGGGGCTCGTGTGGCCGTTCCTGCTCGTCCTCCTCGGCGCGGTCGTGCTCATGTTCTTCCGGCGCACGCGGGGAGCGGCCACCGGCATCCTCATCGTCGCCGCCGCGTCGTTCCTCGTGGTGATCGGCCCCTGCATCGCCCTCCTGGGCGGATTCGCGGTCTGACTCTCCGCGCGCAGACGACTCCCCGCCGGCACGGGGGCAGTGCGGGCGGGGAGTCGAGTGTGGTTCCGGTGCCCCGAGGAGGGGGCTCAGGGCACCGGAAGCGTGTCAGCCCTCCTGGGCGGCGCGGCGTGCGCGGCGGCTCAGCAGCAGCGCGCCGGCGCCACCGGCGACGAGGGCGCCCGCGATGAGCGGGACGGCGGGGGCGACGCCGCCGCCGGTCTGCGCGAGGACGGCCGTGTTCGCCCCCTCCGACAGGACGGCGGTCGGCTGTGCGGGCGAGGAGCTCTCCGGCGACTGCGGCGTCTCCGGGCCCTCGGCCGAGATGATCGTGCAGACCTCCTGGTCCTCATAGAGCGCGGGCTGCTCGGCGATGGCCGGCGAGATCAGCGGACGCTCGCCGTACACCGCGGGCGTGGCGGGGTGCTCGATCTCCGCGTAGACGGCGTCCTGGCCGGGGACGTCGATGACGAGCTCGTCCCAGGCCTCGCTGATCAGGTCGTACTCGATGTGTGAGATCTCCGGCTGCTCGGGAGTGCCGGGGCGGGCCGGGGTGTAGACGACCTTCTCGTCCCAGGCCTCCTTGACGACGACGACCTCGTCCCGCGCGGGGATGGTGACCGTCTCGTCCCAGGCGGGCGTGACGATGACGACCTCGTCCCGGGCGGGCGTGACGGTGATCGTCTCGTCCCACGCGGGCTTGTCGACGACCTCGACGGCGGTCCAGAAGAAGTAGGAGCCGTTGCCGTTGCCCTGGTGGACGATGCCCGTCGCGGAGCCGTCGTACTTCTTGTTGTTCGCGTTCCAGTGCGACGGCTTCGTGAGCGGCGTGTCGCCGGCCGACGGGCCGCTGCCGCCGCCGACCCACGAGTAGCGCTGGTACTCGGTGTGCGTGACGGCGTCGTGGTGGACGACCTCGGTCACGGCCGGGTGGCGCACGACCTTCGTCACGGCCTCGTGGTGCACGATCTTCGTCTGAGCCGGGTGGTGCACGGTCTCGGTGACCGCCGGGTGGTGGACGATGTACGACACCTCCTCGACCGCGGGCGTCGCCGGCACGTACGGCTGGTCGATGACCACGCGCTCGGCGTACTGCGCGGGGTGGTGCACGATGTGCGACACCTCCTCGACCGCGGGCGAGACGAGCACGCGCTCGATCCACGCGGCCTGCTCGGGCGTGATGAGCGGCGCGTCGCCGTAGACCGCCGGCGTCCCCTGCAGAGCGGGCGAGACGAGCACACGCTCCGTGGTGCAGTTCTCCTGAACGGCGTCGGCGGCGTGCGCCGGCATCCCGATGCCGAAGGCCAGACCGCCGGCGAGCACGACAGCAGCAAGCGTCTTTGCAGACATGTTTCCCCAATTCCCCAGACCGCACCCCCGTGCGGCTGTCCCCAGGCCGCACCCCCGTGCGGC